>Ga0307378_10010863_pt1 | contig 11790 bp, 12 predicted proteins | sample UN1MG_FD_202238 | JGI IMG/M metagenome (GOLD analysis project Ga0307378, IMG submission 202238) | Soil microbial communities from Risofladan, Vaasa, Finland - UN-1 | ecosystem: Environmental > Terrestrial > Soil > Coastal area > Acid sulfate soil | place: Finland: Risofladan, Vaasa | collected...
CGTTCCTGCGACGTCGCAAGTCCAGTTTCATCGACGGAGTGGGTCCTGATGCGCAGGAACTGGCCGAGCACCTGGTGGCCCGCTTGGGGCATCTCGTCAGGTCGTGAAGACGCATGCCCTCATCGTCAGGAGCCCGGCAGGTCGAATGAGTCCGGCAGTGCCGGCCACGAAGTCGCGCTCAGGCGCATGACAGCGACGAGCGGCGCACTTCCAATGAATCTCCACGTTCTCTCCGGCCCCCCTCCAAGAAGCGTGGCTCGTCGACCGTCAGAGTGGAGTCCGACATCCACCAGCCGCCTTCGGCGGCCCATGAAGGGACTCGACATGACGATCACGACGACCGAGAACACCCGGAGGAGCACATTGCTGGCGCGCTCACCGTCGGCCTACATCGCTTCGGTGATGTCGGAGGGCCAACGGTTCGCCGGCGCTGCCGACAGCGGCGGGCTCGATGTCCCGATCGCGGCCTGCCCCGGATGGAACATGCGCGACCTCGTCCGCCACCTGGGCGAGATCCATCTCTGGGCCGCGGCCAATGTGGCGTTCCCGACGCCGAGGTGGCTCCACGTCACCGACCTCACCGACCTCGCTCGCTACTGGCCCGAGCTCGCTTCCCGTTGGCCGAGCGACGGCGATCTCGTGACGTGGTACCGGGCCACCCTTGCGAATCTCGTCGATGTCTTGCGTTCCGCTCCCGCACAGGTCGAGGCGTTCACCTTCCTTCCGGCTTCGACGCCACTGACGATGTGGGCGCGTCGCCAGGCGAGCGAGATTGCCGTGCACCGCTTCGACGCAGAACATGCCCGAGGCGTGGACTCGAGCTTCGAGCCGACGTTTGCCGCCGACATGCTCGACGAGTTGCTCAGCGGGTTTGCTCCGCTCTACCAGGACGTCCGCACCGACGTTGCGCGGGTTCTCCGGATCGTTGCGACCGACAAGGACGAGCAGTGGTGGTTGACAATGTCGCCGTCGGGCATGACGACGGCGCGGCATGGGGCCGATGCCGACCTCACCCTGGCGGGAACCGCCGCGGACCTCTATCTCACGATGTGGAACCGCACATCGGGCACGAACCTCGACCTTGGCGGTGACGCCGGCGTGCTGGAGGTGTGGCGCAACAGCTGCCAGGTCGTGTGGAGCGGGTGAAAGCGGATCCGGCGCCGACCGAGACGTGTCGGTGCGAGGTGAACCTCTCCTGTGATGAGTCTCAGCGCGAACAGGTCGCGCTGGGACTCATCGGAGCGAGGTCAGCAGGCGCTGGCTGGATGCCAGAACATCGACGGCCTCTGCGGTGACGGATCTCACGATCCGCGCGGCCGGCTCGTGGTGCGTGACCATGCCGGCGGCCGGGCCGGCGTAGGCCGGAGTGGGGTCGTCGCCCGCGGCATGATCGGCGTCGCGGTCGTCGAGGAGGAGACCGGCGAGCTCGTCCTCGTGATCGGCCCAGCGGTCGAGCCACGGGGTCCGGATCGATCGGGCGCCGATCCCACGGGGCCAGTTCGACCGCCCGTTGCCCTGCGCGATGTCGATCGCTCTCGAGAAGACCGAGTCGTCGGCCGAGGCGGCAAGTACCTGGTCGGGCAGCCTCGGCCAGTCGCTCTCGGCCTCGTCCGCAACGATGAATCGCGTTCCCATCAGCGCACCCTGCGCGCCGAGCAAGAGCACCGCGGCGAGCCCGCGGCCGTCACCGATACCGCCGGCGGCAAGAACCGGGACGGTGCCGGCAGCGTCAACGACCTGGGGCAGCAGAGGCAGGAGGGGTGTCACGCCGGTGTGACCGCCGGCCTCGTTTCCCTGGGCGATGATCACATCGACCCCGACCTCGGCCGAGTGCCGAGCAGCCTCGATCGTCTGGACCTGATTCAATAGCAGCGCGCCAGCTGCGTGGACGCGGTCGACATACGGCGCTGGGTCCCCGAACGACAGCGTGATCGACGAAACGCCAGCCTCGAGCGCTGCATCCAAGGGCGATGCATCCTGTTCGATCAGCCAGGCGATGAAGTTCGCGCTGAACGGTCGATCGGTCATCGACCTGACCGCTTCCATGCGCTCCGTCACCGCATCCGCGGAAGCGCCACCCATGGCGACCGAACCGATACCGCCGGCTTCGGCCACCGCCGCGCACAGTCGTGGTTGTGCGACACCCGCCATACCCGCATTGCCAACGGGGTGCTCCACGCCGAGCAGCTCGCAGATCCCGGTCCGAAGTGCCATCCGGGTCAACCTAGTCGGAGGGCCACGACTGGCCTGACGGGAGGGGGCGCAGGTGCGCTGTCGTGCGTCGGCCCTGCCCTCCACCCTGCCGGCGCCGGCATCTTCAGCCTCGCTCCACGAAGCTCCATCACGCCTCCACGACTTCATCTCGTCGTGCCGTCAGTGTGGACCGTGCACGAAACAACACCACCACAGAGGAGATGAAACGCCATGAAGACCGAACGCAAGCCCGCACTTCCGATGTACTACTTGGGCCGGCCACGCGCTGTGTACGAGCGGGCATTCCCGCAGCGGCCGCGTCGCGCAGCCCGTTGACAGCTCGCCGCCAGGACTCGTTGCCGGCGCCACCCCGGCGTCGAACAGCGCTCCAACTCCGACGACTGCACCGCATCTCGAGCATGGCACGACGCGCGAAGCTGACGTGGTGACGGATGAACTGTCCTACAACCCCGGAGCATTCGAGCTCCGCCGCAACGGGGAGGTCGTCGAGCTCGAACCCCAAGCGATCTCGCTCGCCGCGTACCTGATCGAGAACCGGGACCGCCTCATCTCGAAGGAGGAGCTGCTCGACGAAGTCTGGGGGGATCGGTTCGTCAGCGAGTCGGCACTCACGACGAGGATCAAGCAGATCCGACGCGGCCTCGGTGACGACGGATCAGAGCAGCGCGTCGTCAAGACGATCTACGGCAAGGGATACCGGTTCATCGGCGACATTGCGATCGAGGCGACGGCCGCCCGCACGACGACCCCCGATGGCACCGATCAGAGCGAATCGGTACCGCACAATCTGCCGCGACTCCGCAACGGGATCGTCGGTCGCGAATCCGATCTGACAGCGGTCGCGGAGTCGATCGGTCGCCACCGGTTGACCACGCTCGTCGGTGTCGGCGGCGTCGGCAAGACCACCCTTGCGGTCGCCACCGGACACGCGTTGCTGGCCTCGTTCCCACACGGCACCTGGTTCGTCGATCTTGTCGGCGTCGACGACGGCGACCAGCTCCCGACCGCGCTCGCGAGCGCCGCCGGATTGAGTCTGCGGGACGGCCCGATCCTCGAGCAGGTCATCAACATCAGCAAACGACGTGAGATGCTCTTCATCCTCGACAACTGTGAGCACGTGATCGGTGAAGTTGCCGCCCTGGTCGACGCACTGTTGGATTCCACGACCGCACCGCGATTCCTCTTGACGAGTCGAGTCCCGTCCGGTCTGTCGGACGAGGTGAGAGTCGTCGTCGGGCCACTGTCGCCGGTCGCGTCGGACGGCCCAGCAGTCCAACTGCTCGTGGACTGCGTGGCACGTTTCGGTGTCACCGACGTCGACCGCGCACGGGCGAGGGAGGTCTGCCAGGAGCTCGACGGCCTCCCGCTCGCGATCGAGCTGGCCGCCGCACAACTGCGACACCTCAGCCTCGATGACCTCGCCGCTCGGCTGGACCGGCGCTTCGACCTGCTGGTCAACCCGCAGCACGACCGCCACCCGAGCCTCACGGCGGTGCTCGACAGCACGTGGTCATCGATCTCGAGCGACGAACGCGAGCTGCTCTGCCAGCTCGCTGCCAGCCCGAGTCCGCTCGCCCTCGACGACCTGATCGAGATCATGGATGAGCCCGAGCACCGCACCATCGCCGTACTCGGCGGACTCGTCGATTGCTCGCTGCTGACCCGGTCCGTCGGGCCCGATGGCACCTACGCGATGCTGGAAACGGTCCGCGAGTACGCCCGAAAGGACGACGTCGACCGAGCGCACGAACGACGGGACCGCCTCGCGGACTGGTGTCTCGAACGCGTCGGCAACGACCTCGTCGATCATTCGTTCGACTTCGGACTCGTGCGGTGGTGCCGGACGCACGAAGCAGTCCTCGACTCCTCCGAAGCTCATCTGAGCGCCGACCGACCTCGAGATGCCGCTCTCCTCGTGTCGGCACAAGGCCTCACGCTCCACGTCGACGACGGGAGTCGTGCAGCCAACGTACTGGGCAGGATCGATCGACACCTCGACAGCGTCGATGACCCGGGCCTGCGGGCCCGACTCCACATCACCGGCACGTTCGGAGCAATGGCCGTGCGCAATCCGTCGCTCATGGCCTCCCACGCCGAGGCCGCTGTCCGCGAGGCCCGGCGAGCCGCCGATCCGTCAGCTCTCGCCATCGGCCTGGTGCTCGAGTCGTGGTCGTTCATTCGTCATCCGGCCCAGGCCATCGCGCTGGTGACCGAAGCCGCGCAGGTCGCGGACTCGGCCGACGACGGGCGGTCGTTCGACCTCGCAGAGGGATACCGCGCCTGGCATCTCGCAATGATGCGCGACTACGACCAGGCAATCGAGGTCGCACGCAAGGTCCTCGAGCGCAGCCCCGTCGGCGCCGGCTACGACACTGCGTGTGCTGTGGCGGCCTTGGCATCGTGCCTCGCGCCGAACGATCCGGCGACCGCGCTCGAGGTTTTCGACAGCCACCTCGCCGGATCGGACTTCGCCGCGATGATGGCCAACCGCCTGCTCCTCGCCTCCATCCACGCCGCGTCCGGCAAGGTCGTCCCGTCCACCCAGATCATCGCGTCGACGTGTCGCCGACTCGAGAGCGCAGGCCAGCACGCCTTTCCTGATGCGCTCGTACCCGTGGCAATGCTCGCCGCCGCACTCGGCGACGAGCAACGAGCGCGGATCTACGTGTCTGCGGTGCGACAGTCGGACCGTCCGACCCAGAGCCTCCAGATCACGTGTCTGTACCAGCAGCTCCGATCGCGGTTCAGCGACGCCGACGACATCTCCGACCTCAGCAGCAACTCCGACGACGTCGCCGCCGAGGCCCTTGCCTGGCTCGACTCGCTCGCCGGGGCCTCCGGACAGGGGCCGCCGTGAAGTGGAGCCAGGTCGAGTACGCAAGAGCAGCCGACGCTCACATCGCCTATCGCACCGTCGTCGGCGACCCCGGGAGTGGCCTCACGATCGTGATGGTCAACGGATTCTTCTACCCCCTCGAGGTCCTCCGCGACGATCCTCTCGCCAACCGCCTGATCGAAGGCCTCGCCAGACTCGGCACCCTCGTACTCTTCGACCGACGGGGCATCGGGCTGTCCGACCAGATCGTCGACTGGGAAACGCACGTTCTCGACCACTGGGTGGAGGATCTCGGGGCGGTCGTCGATGCCGTCGGGTGCGAGGCGGTCACGGTCTTCAGCTGGCACGGGTTTGGAACAGGGCGGCGTTTTGCTGCTCGGCACCCGGAACGCGTTGACCGACTCGTCCTCTTCAACGCCTTCCCGAGGCCGGACCGAGCCGACCTCCACTGGATCGTCGACGTGCGGCAGCGGATCGACGGGATCCTGGTCGGAACCACCGATGGGTCCGCCGCGCTGCCGAACCGTCGGAACGATCCCGTCTTCCGCGAATGGCTCGATCGTGCGGGCCGACTCGGCGCCAGCCCGAGTCAGGCGGCGCGGCTCAACGCAGCTGAGGCGACCGCTCCGCCACCTCTGGATCCCGCTGCGGCCGTCATCGCTCCGACGCTGGTGATCGTTCGGGCGACGCCGGAGTTCGGCGTTCCCGGCGAGTTCCTCGAGCGCGCCGCCCGCGAGCTGCCGAACGCATCGTGTGTCACCCTTCCCGACGGCGACGCCTTCCCGATCGGTGCCGATGTCGATGCAGTTCTGGCAGAGATCTCCCGCTTCCTCACGGGCACCGTGCAGCTCCCCCATCCCGAGAGGGAGGTGAAGGTCATCATGTTCACCGATCTCGTCGAGTCCACCCGGCGGGCGGCTGCCGAAGGCGACGCCCGTTGGCGGGCGCTCCTCGATCGGCACGATTTCGTGTGCGAGGTCGCTGCGGCCCGCGTCAACGGGACCGTCGTCAAGTCAACCGGTGATGGCATTTTCGCGTTGTTCCCGTCGGTGCCGGCAGCCGTTGCCGCCGCCCGTGACATGCAGCGCCAACTGAGCGACGACGGTCTGTCGATCCGCACGGGCATCCACGTCGGCGAGATCGACCATCGTGGCGATGACGCATCAGGAATGGCGATCAACATGACCGCCCGGGTGATGGCCGAAGCAGCACCCGGTGAGCTCCTCCTCACGGAGATCGCCGTCTCGATCGGCGACATGACCGACGCGACACCGGCAGGTGACAGGTCACTCAAGGGCTCGGACAGATCGTGGACCCTGTTCAGGTTGTGACTGCCCGCCCAGCCGGTTCATTCCCGCAACGATCTGCGCTACGTCAGCGTTGCGAACTCGGTGAGGATCGCCGCGGCATTGTCGACGAGTGTCGAGAAGTGGCCCGCGCCGTCGACCAGCGTCAGCGTGGCGGACGGGATGTTGTCGGCCAGGAAGACTGCCCACGCTGGGGTCGCCTGACGGTCGCTGGCTCCGTGCCATATCGCGGTCGTGGCCTGGATTGCCGCCAGTTCGAAGCCCCAGTCGCGGTGGTAGAGCGATGCCTCGTGAACGAGGCCAGCCGGGCCGGCTCGTACGGCCTCGTTCATTTCTGCGAGGACCATGCTCGCGATGTGCGGTTGCTCGCGGAACAGGGCGCCGTCGGCCGGCTGCATCTTCGCCCACACTCCCAACCACCGGTCCGGGTGCTCGCACATCTGGCGGAGCTGGCTGCGGGCGACTGTTCGGTAGAGGGTTGGGTGATTCATGAACGCGTTGACGACGCGGAACATGGGATGCAGCCCCCGGTTCGTCGCTGGTGGAGGGGCGACCGAGGACACTGTCGCGACTCGAGTGATCCGTTCGGGTAGGGAGGCTGCACACGCGAAAGCATGGGGCCCGCCGCCGGAGTGGCCGACGAGCCCGAATCGTCCGAGATCGAGACGATCGGCGAGTTGCTCGACGTCGCTCGACCAGTCGAGGAGGTCACGACCGGGCTGGTAGGTCGAGCGGCCGAATCCCGGCCGGTCCGGGCAGATGAGCCGAACACCGGTCGCGATCGCGGCCGCTTCCAGAAGGCCCCCGGCAAGTCGGGAGTCGTTGCCGCCGTGGAAGAACATGATGGGTCGTCCTGCTTCGAGGCCGTATTCTGCCCAGCAGAGCGTTCGGCGATCGAAGGTCGTCATCTCCTGTCGTTCTCGGTTGATCATTCGGCCCTGATTCCGGTTGGGTCTTCAACGTGTGCGTCTCGTACTCCCCACGTGGGGCGGGCCGACTCGAAGCGAGGAGCGGCTCCACGTTTCAGCAGGCTTGTTCGAGATGGTGCTTGAGTCCGTCGAGGAGTTCACGCATCCCTGCTCGGTAGCGGCGTCGGACGGCGACGGTGTCGAGGAGCTGCCCGATCGGTCCGTACGCGAGAGTGTAGGTCGGGCGGCTGGTCACCTCGGTGCGAGCTCCGATTCGGCTGTCGGTGAGGGTGAACGCAATGTCGGCGGTCTTGAACGGAAGGGTCGACTCGGTGATCCGGAAGGTGATCGCGGTTCCTGGTTCGAACTCGATGACGTGTTCGGTGAGTGAGTGCCTGGTGGAGATGTCGCAGTGGCGAGCGCCTCCGACGCCGTCGATGTCGTTGGTTCGGTGGGATCCGATGAGCCCTGGGTTCCACGTGGCGATGGTGCCGATGTCGGCGAGCGCTGCCCACACCTCCTCGCGTGGCGCGTCGATCGTGGTCCGTTCGGTGAACGTGCTCACGAGCGGCGCGTCGATTCCACCGAGCAGTAGTCGCCGCTGAGGGCGCCCTCGTCGTCGGTCCAGAGTCGGCGCATCAGGGCGATGTGGTCGATCAGTCGGGGGCGGACGATGGTGGTCGTCTTGTCGATCGCGTTGCTCATGTGGCCATCGTCGGGCAACTCGTGGCGCAAAGCGATGACCCGTTGGGTCAAATGACCGCGGACAGATCGGACGGGCGATCGATCCATGGCCGCGCCACCAGGGTGTCCCGGGTGGTTTGATCGGCCGGGTAGAGCGTTTCGATCGACAGTTCCGACAGCGTGACGTCCTGAGCGGTGCCAAACCTCGTCACGGTCGACAGGAACGACAGCTCGACGCCATCGATCACGATCCGCAGGGGCAGCACAACGTCCGGGGCTGCAGGCATGGTGCGAGCAGCCGTCGGCGCGTAGGTCTCGCACTCGTCGATCAACGCTCGAAGTTCATCGTCCTGGGTGAGCATGAGCACGTGGCGCATGTGACGCAGCAACTGACCGGCGTACTCGTCGAAGTTCGTCACCCGTGACGCGAGCCCGTCGGGGTGCAGACTCAAGCGGGCCACGTTCAAACCTGCCGTGAGCAGTGCCGGATCGACGGTCGCGGTGAACCAGAACGCGGCAGTGTTGGCATCGACGACATTCCAGCGTGTGTCGATCACCGTCGTCGGGTTCGGATCGTTGCCTTCGAGCACCAGTCGGATCACGTCACGAGCCGCAGCCAACGCAGCGTCGTCGAGTGAATACTCGCTGAACACCGGCGCGAACCCGGCAGCGAGCAGCATGTCGTTGACGGAGCGTTTGGGCATCTCGAACTCGTCCGCCAGATACAGCAGCAGCTCGCGGCTCGGTTTGGCCCGACCGGTCTCGACGCACGACAGATGCCGCGTCGACACGCCCGTTCGGCTCGAAACCTCGAGCTGACTCAAACGGCGCACCGACCGCCAATGCCGCAACAGGGTTCCTGCATGGAGATCCTTCGAGGGGGGCATGATGCCCAGAGTAGGAAGCTCTCGGCCTCAGACCCATGACCCAACACGTCATGGAATCCGGACGAGTCGGTCGTCACGATCGACTCATGGAATGCTCCGCCAACACCGATCCGATCACGAAACTCCGCGTCGTCCTCACCGCCAACGCCACCACGTCAGGGCTGGCGGGTCTGACCGCACTCGTCGCGGGTGAGCGTGTCGACGAGTGGCTCGACACCGCGCATTCGGGCTGGGTGCGAGTCATCGGTGCCGGCCTCGTCGCGTTCGCCGTCGCCGTCATCGCGCTCTCACGCTCCGACGTGCACAGTCTTCGTCGATGGGTGCCGGCTGTCAGCTTGGCCGACGGCGGCTGGGTCGCCGCATCGGTCGCGACCATCGTCGCCGGCTGGTACTCGAGCGGCGGTGCCGCCCTCATGGGAGTCATCGCGGTCATCGTCGGAACGTTCGCCGTCGCCCAGATGCGACTCGATGAGCGCGCATCGTGGTTCGGATCGGTTCGATCTGCGTCACGGTGATCCGATAGCAACCCGAACCACGGTGATGCTTCTGCTCGGAGGTGCGACCCATGACGTGCCGATCTACGACTTGACGTTCGAGGTTCGCCCTCCGCCTGCGATCGCGCTGGGCCAGCCGACCTCTTGGCGCGGTGTCGTTGCAGGCCTCGCTGTATCAGCTGCCGAGCACGGGAAGGCCTTCGGCAATCAGCTTGACACCGAAGACGACGAAGAGTGTTGCCATCACCGCAGCGTTGTGGGCGGCGAGCCAGGCCTTCAGTTCGTCGAGCGCGCGCTTCGCTGCGTCGCCGCCGAGCAGGTAGTAGATCACCGGTCCAGCAATCGTGATACTGGCGAGCAGGACGTAGACGATCAACGACACGACGGCATCGGACGTCGCCGGGCCGAGCTGTGCCAGTGCCGCGCCGGCTCCGGCGGACAGCAGGAGGTTCTTCGGATTCACGCCGGCGAGAACGAGGGCGAGGGCGAAGGATTTGAACGGGGAGAACGAGTCGATGCCCGCCATCCACTTCGGCATCTCCGCGTCGGTGCCAGGCGCCGGGCGGCGGCGCCACTGGCGCGCCGCGACGAGCAGGAGGAACACACCGATCACGATCTGACCCCAGGAGATGGTGTCCGCCGTCGTCGTGTCGGTCGCGGCGTCGCCGGCGTCCGCGAGCACGTAGGTGATCGCACTGACCGCTCCGGCGGCCACAACCCAGCCGGCGAGGAACATCGGCCCGTTCGCCTTCGCACGGGCCGAGAACAACATCAGGATCACGGCGATGACCGGAACCGGGCTGATCGCCACGCCGACCGCATAGGGCAACACCTCGGCGATGCTCTCGACCATACCCGTCTCCTCGTGTTCCTCGATCGGGCGAGACACACTCGACCGCGTTTCGGCGACACAGCACCGCTCAGCTCCTCTCTAGCAGTTGCGCCCGCGTGCGCGTGCGATTCCCACTGCGCAGATCGCGATCCATGGCGACCGGCGCAGAAGCGTGCCGTACGGTCGGGGCATGACACGGCTCAGGGCAAGCGATGGACACGAACTGGACGCCTACGAGGTTCACCCGGATGGCGCGTCGGCGTCGATCGTGATCGTGCAGGAGATCTTCGGCGTCAACGCCCACATCCGATCGGTCGTCGACCGGTACGCGTCGTTCGGGTACCGAGCGATCGCTCCAGCGCTGTTCGATCGCGGCGAGCGCGGCATGGAACTCGGCTACGACGACGCCGGGAAGACGCGCGGCATCGAACTCGTGATGCCGATCGCGTTCGACGCAGCGATGCTCGACGTCGCCGCGGCGGTCGACCACGTGAACGACACCGGCCCGGTCGCGGTGATCGGCTACTGCTTCGGTGGCAGCGTCGCGTGGATCGCAGCGTGCGACCTCCCGATCGCAGCCGCCGTCGGCTACTACGGAGGCCAGGTCTACGGCATGAGGGACCGCAACCCGAAGGCGCCGACCCTGCTGCACTTCGGCGAACTCGACCACGGGATCCCGCTCGACCAGGTGCAGGCGATTGCGGAGGCACACCCCGCGGTGCCGGTGCACGTCTACGAGGGAGCCGACCACGGCTTCAACTGCGACGCTCGTCCCCAGTACGACGCCCGATCAGCGGCGATCGCCCTCGGTCGCACCCTCGAGTTCCTGGCCGCCAACGGCGTCCGCTGAGGTCGCCCGGCGCTCACCGCCGGCCCCGTTGCGTCGGCAGTCTTCTCGTGAACTCGTGCGGGGGCTGGTCCCGCACGAGTTCCCGAGAACGGGGTCCTGCGGCGGAGCCAGCCCTCGTCACTCGACACGTTGATCGTCCGAGCCCGGACCGGCAGGTCAGTTCTTGTGGAGGACCTTCTCGCGGAACACGCGAGGGCTGTAGGCGGTGAGCACCACGTCGCTCGTGGCCCGCACCGACGCCGACCGCGGGAAGCCGAGGAACGGGCCGAGCTCTCCGAAGTACTGATCGGGTCCGAGCGTGTTCAACAACTCCTCGCCACCGTCGGCGAGCACACGGATCACGTCGACGTTTCCCGACTTGATCATGTACACCAGATCGGCGGGATCGCCCTGTTCGAAGATCGAATCGCCGGCGCTGTACGACACATCGTGGGTCGGTCGCTCCTCGTGCTGATCAGGCGGCACCATGTGGACGATGCGATCAGCGATCGGAACCAGCCGCGCATCGTGGGTGGACACCACGATCATCCGGCCGTCGTCGCGCAAGCTCTGCAGCAGCCGGATGATCGCCTCTGCCTGGATGTGGTCGAGGTTGGCGGTCGGTTCGTCGGCGAGCAACAGCGGCGGGTTGTGTCCGAGGCCGCGGGCGACAGCGACGCGCTGCATCTGGCCGCCCGACAACTTGCTCGGCAGGTGATTGCCGCGCTCGGCCAGCCCGACCTCCTGGAGAAGTTCGTCTGCCCTGGCGAAGGCGACCTTGCGGCTGTGGCCGGTGAGC
>Ga0307378_10010864_pt1 | contig 11789 bp, 8 predicted proteins | sample UN1MG_FD_202238 | JGI IMG/M metagenome (GOLD analysis project Ga0307378, IMG submission 202238) | Soil microbial communities from Risofladan, Vaasa, Finland - UN-1 | ecosystem: Environmental > Terrestrial > Soil > Coastal area > Acid sulfate soil | place: Finland: Risofladan, Vaasa | collected...
TTATCCTGGAGACCTGCAAGCACCCCAGTTTTGACGCCATCCCTGATATTTCGACACCTCATCAATGGTTCGCTTACGCTCATCTCCTTGATCCTCACCTGACACAGTCTTTGCCATGCCTTTTCCTTCAACGCTCACCACCAGGGCTTTTGACCACAGCAGCTTGAGGTGGTTTGAAGCCTGCTCCTGTAAGCCGGCTCTGAGGGGCCCTCCCTCATCTTTTGTGCAGTTACGCACACTTTATATTAAAAGTGCGCTCGTGGCGCACTTGCAGCTATCTAAGGTTTCTAATATCTGATTTTATAATCCTATACAGCTCATTAAATGAATTGGACAGAAAGTTTTTAGCAGCTAAGCGCGTATTGGCATATGTTTTTATACCGATCACATAAAAAAGCCGAAAATATATTGTCCTGCAACAAACATAACGCAGACACAAAGCATACCCTTAATATATTTGGCCGGAACGTACTTCTGGGTTCGTGCTCCAAGATACATGCCTAAAAAGCCCCCTAAGCCAAATAAAATCCCTAAACCCCAGTCAGGAGCCACAGAAATGTTAGGATAAAATTGAGCCAAAAATTGATAGAATATTACTCCCGCAACGGAAGTGATAAATGTTCCCATCAGAGCCGCCCCGGCGACGGTATGAACCGGAAGGCCCATAATAGCTACAAAAAACGGGGCAACGATGGAGCCTCCGCCAATTCCATAAATTCCACCTGCGATACCAACAAAAAAACAGAGTGCATAAATCATGGGCGGCGAGAACTCATAGCTCTCGCCATCATATTCAAATTTAACCTTCCCCATTGTGGACACTTTAACATCTACGAAATGGGGTGAAACGGAACCGAGAAGTGAACCCTTATCCTTTTGTTTGTTTTTGGACCTGACGACATCCAGTAGCAAGCGCCATCCAATATACAGAAGCACAAAACCGACAAAAAATTTGAAATTATTTGGATTCGGTAAATACTCGATACGAACCCAGGCACCGATAAAAACTCCTGGTAAAGTGCCAATGATTACAGCCCATGTTAATGGCCAAAGCATTCGACCTTCTCTGATATAACGATAAACGCCGCTTGGAATTGCTACAACGTTAAAGACTTGATTCGTTGCACTTACAGATGGTGCTGTATAACCTAAAATGCTCACCTGAAATGGAAGTAGAAGAAAGGCACCACTTACGCCTCCCATAGAAGTAAAGAATGATACGAAAAAAGCAGTTAAAAATGGAAGTAATGGGTTAACCTCAACACCAGATGTCGGGAAAAGCATGATCTAATCATCCTTTGGATCAACGTTGGTCTGTAATTAAAAAATGAAGATATCTAAAAAATTAGTCCCCCCTTAATTCCTGACATGTCTTACCATATCACCACTTACATCATTTTGGGAATCTGTATGTATTCAGGGGCATATTTCCTACGAACGGTGTTCGTGCCTTTCCTCCCACAGTCCAAGATGCTTAAGGATCTTTTTGATGATATATTCGTCTTTTATAAAGGCAATCACCCAAAATGAACTCCGGCCTTTAGACATGTAAGCGGATTGACTTCATATATTCCGTGCCCAGTTTTTTCAAAAGGCCTTGTTGGTCATTTCCGATTTCAGAATGAAGCGAGTTTTCTTAGCCTGCAAAAATTTGGGCGAATGGGGGTCGGACCACGATAAGCATTTGAATATATGTAAGAAGAGCTCTTAAAATAACCGTTTTTTGGTCTTAAACGTACAATTTTGGGTCCAAAATAACAGGTCTAAGGATTATTTTTGAGATATTTTTTAGCTTAAAAGGTCTTTTGGGGGGTCAAAAAGAGTCGTTTAAGACGATTTCAGGGCCTATTTTATTTTTCATTTGCTGTTATTATAATTGGTTACTGTGGCCCGACCCCAAATGCTGATTCAATCGGTTAAAATAGGTTAAACCAGTAAAAACACAAATAAACGATTTGACAATGGATTTCTCTATGATATATTTTCCTTGTTTTTGGGGTCCAAAGGGGTGAAAGTCCTTGATGGCTGAACCGTAGTAAATCAATATATAAGCCAAATTAAAAAGTTCGTTAGGAGACACCCTACAGTTTAAATGTGAATGGAGATAAATGATGGAAGACAGATGGCTTTCTGTGGATGAGATTGCAGAATATCTCGGCATCAAACGAGATACGGTCTATAGGTGGATTACCGAACGGCAAATGCCGGGCCACAAGATCGGCCGGCTTTGGAAATTCAATAAACAGGAAGTCGATGATTGGGTCCGAGGTGGAGGTGCTGACAATAAGAATAATAGAGATTAAAAGGATTCGGCCCCTTGGCTATGGCAAATAGGATTATGGCAAAAAAAGAAAAAGCGGGACACAGGCAGAGACTCAGAGAGCGCTTCTTGGAAAGAGGCCTGGAGGAGTGCTCTGATGAATTGTTTCTGTACAAGCAAATATAAGAGGGTAGATTTTGGGCAAGCCATATATTACAGAGCTCCGTCAACTTCATAAGACATACTCGGCATTAATGGAGATGGACGTGTCAAGATTAGAGAAAACTATCTCCTCTACTTCATCTCTGCCACTTTTTACAATCGGATCTGGCGGCTCTTTGTCCGCATCGCATTTCGTAACCTTTCTTCATCAAATAATTTCGGGACAATTCTCGAAATCACTTACACCACTCGAAGCAACTGAGATTCTTCCAAACATAAGGAATTCAGCTCTTTGTTTTATGAGTGCAGGTGGTAGAAACTCAGACATCAATGCTGCTTTTCGCAGGATTGTCCTTCAGGAGCCAAAATGTTTAATTACTGTCTGTGCAAGAACCGGGAGTCCACTCTCCCAAATCGCTAACCGCTATGATTATACCGAGGTTTATGAGTTCGAAATACCATCAAAGCGAGATGGATTCCTTGCAACAAACTCCCTAGTTGCATTTTGTATTCTATTTGCTCGGGCCTACCTTCAGCACTATAATCTCGATCAGGAACTTCCTATGGGCATGTGGGAACTTCTTAATCACAAAGGATCAACAGATTCCTATCTCTCTATCCTTAGAAACCGCTGCAACATGCTGTGGGAACGAGATAATATTGTTGTGCTTTTCGGCCCTTCAGCAATGCCGGCAGCACATGATCTTGAATCAAAATTCACTGAAGCTGCCTTAGGATCGGTTTTGCTGTCAGATTACAGGAATTTCGCACATGGGCGCCATCACTGGTTAGCAAAGCGTGGGAAGACTTCTGCCGTACTCGCCTTTTCTACAGATCGAGACAAAAAAATTGCAGATAAAACCGTGGGACTTTTGCCGACGGATATACCTGTCGTTAAATTACATTTCCCAGGTCAAGACATACGGGCTGCGGCTGCAGCTTTAATTACAGTACTCCATATTGTGGCCCTTGCAGGTGAAGCCCGCAATATTGATCCAGGTAGACCAGGCGTCCCATCTTTTGGGCGTAAGATATACCATCTTCGAGGAATTACCTACAGGTCTAAATCAAGTATGAGTCGCATGGCAGTTGCTTCTCGTAGAAAGCTTGCAGTTCTGGGTCAATATCCAGGAACTGAATATACACAGTTCATGGAGAAAGCTTATAAAACTTATATTCGTAAACTGGGGAAGCAGGACTTCAATGGTATCGTTTTTGACTACGATGGGACTTTATGTGGCAAAGATAGCAGGTTTGGGGATATGGATATACGTGTTTCCGAAGAGCTCAAGCGGATTCTCAAAGCTAAAATTCCCATTGGAATTGCAACCGGTCGGGGTAAGTCGGCGAGAATTGCTTTACAAAAAGCACTACCAAAATCTTTGTGGTCTCGCGTTTTGTTAGGCTATTATAACGGCGCGGATTGCGGCATTTTAAATGAAGATACTAAGCCAGATGGCACAGACATACCGTGTCCTGATTTAGAAACTTTGGCTGGTTTCTTTATTGGTCATCCAGCTATTCAAAATCAGTGCGAGGTGACTGTACGCAAATACCAAATAACAATAGAGGCGTTGCCAAATTTTTCCCTTGACCAGACCTTTCAAATAGTTGCTGAGCTTGTCGAGCGTTATGGAACCTTAGGAACAAAACTATATTTATCAAGCCACTCGATAGATGTCCTTGCACCTAGCGTATCAAAGCGTTCTGTGATCAAGGCAATTCGAGATCTCTTTTCTATACAAACAAGCAATCCAATCCTTTGTATAGGAGATCGGGGTCTATGGCCAGGTAATGATTTTGAACTTTTATATACACCATTTTCTTTAAGTGTTGATGAGGTTTCTAGTGACCCTGAAACTTGTTGGAATATCGCACCAGCTGGCTATCGTGGGATTCAGGCGACCCTCTATTACCTTGAATGCATCAAAGCTGGTGATGGTACATTTCATTTTAATATGAATCAATCGAAGGCGTCAAAAAGATGAGAGAAGCTCTTGCAGAACGCTTGTTGGCACAAGTTATGGAATGGACTCCTGCGGACGTGGCAAGTGAACGCCCATTGCTTCAGGCTATGGCAGCTTTTAAATACGATGAGTATCAGCAATTCGCCCCTGGGATGCGATTTGTCGAAAGTCTCGCACTGTGGTTAAATCAATTTAAAACAAAACCCGAACGCGATGCTGCTTACGACTTCGTGAAAAAAAGGCTTATTTTTTTCTCCAATGCTGAGATGGCTCATTTTGTATCAGTTGCGTATCCTGATCATATTCGCCCACTCCTGATTCAAAACGCGGCTCGTGCGTTAAATGTTCCACACAGATATGTCCTTAAAATTACACAAAGTCCTGAGTTTCATGCAATTCGTCGAAGATGTCTGTTTTTAGGGCTAAGCGACGGTGCTCGCATTGATGTTTTCCGTAGATGCAACCCCGAGATAAGCCACGAACAAATATTGCAGACATACGAACTATCTAAGGAGAAATCTGGCAGTGTTCAGGAGGAATTACAAAAAGACCTTGGTTCTATTATAGGGAGGGAAGCAACAAGTGAGGAGTCATATTTCCGAATGATTTTTTTACTTGATGATTTTTCAGGAAGCGGTCTTAGCTATCTCCGCAGGCCAGAGAAAGACTCTCCTTTTTCTGGAAAAATTGCTAAGTTTTACAAGCAGCTTATCAATTATTTTACAGACCCAGCAAATATTTTCAATCTTGATGATTTATATGTTGGTATATTGCTTTATGTGGCAACCGAAAAAACGCGCAATTATCTCGAAACGGCACTTAGTGAACTTTTTGAAGAATCCAGAGTTGGTTGGGGCATTCATATCGTTCAATATTTACCTCATAAAGTCGCGTGTCAAACTATATCTGACAAAGATTTTATAGATCTTGCAGATTGTTATTACGACTCAAATGCCGAGGATCAACATACAAAAAAGGGCGGTAAGGACGTGAAGTGTGGCTTTGCTGGCTGTGGACTCCCTGTTGTATTAAGTCCTAATACACCAAACAACTCAATGTTTCTGCTTTGGGCAAATCCTGAACAGCATACGGTTCGTGGCCTCTTTCCAAGAATTAGCCGTCATAGGAGTGAATCATGAGAGAGCCACGTAATCCATTTAGGTTTCGGGCCTCCGAACATATAGAATCTGAAGAGACCTATGTACGTCTTTTCAGTCCAGATGTATTGGATATATTACGAATCGATGAAGTTTGGGAAAAGCCTCAGATTATTAGAAGCGCTCCTGGTGGCGGAAAGACATCTTTATTTAGGCTTTTCACACCTCGCTCACTTTTGACAATTCATGCCCTTAGAACCAGAGAGCACTCTAAGGATCTCTTTCGGCGTCTCAAAGATATGGATGCTATTGATGAAAATGGCCCACGCGTTCTGGGAGTGCTTCTCAGTTGTTCACAAAGCTTTGCCACACTGGACGATTTAGATATTGATACTATAAGGAAACAACGGCTTCTCTTGTCTCTCCTTAATGCACGGTTTGTGTTATCAGCCCTTCAGGGAGCTTTGTTGTTAAAAGGAATGTTTTTCCCAGAGGATCTGCGTTTCATCGAAATTAAACTAAATGATGCCGCTTCGTCCCAAAGTTCTCGACCCGTTCCCTCAAATGGAAAAGAATTATATGATTGGGCAATGGAATTGGAGCAAAGCGTGTGCGATGCTCTTGACAGCTTTGCACCATTAACTGGGGGAAGCTTGCCTGGCCACGATTCTCTCATATCGCTCAGATGGATAACGGCACATTCTTTGAAGAAAAATGATGCTCCTATCACTCAGCGAGTTCTTTTCATGCTGGATGATCTTCATCGTCTGACTTCAAGTCAGCGACGATTCCTCCTTGATGAAATAATTTCAAGTAGATACCCGGTGGGGGTATGGTTAGCCGAACGACTCGAGGCATTAGATGTCAGAGAATTATTATCGTCTGGGATTTCGAATGGAAGAGACTATGATCGTATTGTTACCATAGAGGATTTTTGGAGAGGAAGTGCCAGCAAGCGTTTTGAAAAGATTGTTTCAAATGTGGCTGATCGCAGATCACGTGATGCTAAGGACGTTGAAATCGGCACGTTCAGCGAATGTTTACAAGAGTCGATAGATGGAACCGATTGGCAAGATGATTTTCACAAAGGTACAGAGATTGTTGAAAACAGAATCCGCAAACTAACAAACGGTAAATCCAAGTATGCTGAATGGATCAAGGAAAGGGAACACTATGAAGGTAGCCACCGTGAAATTGCAATTGCATGGCGTTCCCTTGAAATTCTCATAGAAAGAGATAGGCGAAAGGCCCAACAAACATTTGATTTCGCATTGGGAGTTGAAGATCTTGAACACCGAGAAGTGTCCTCTGTGAAGTCTGCAGCGGAAATGTTTTTTTGTCGAGAATTTAATATACCATATTATTATGGTCTTTCTCGTCTTGCCTCTATGGCTTCATCAAATATAGAACAGTTTCTCTGGCTCTCCGGAGATCTCTTTGAAGAGGCCGTTTCGGCAGTGCTGTTAAAACAATCTGGCCAGCTCTCTCCTAAAGATCAAGAGCGAATACTTAAAAAAACTATTAAGGATAGATGGTCAGCCTTGCCTCAACAAATTAGGTACGGTACAGAAGTTCGTATGTTTCTAGAATCTGTTGGAAAATTTTCTAGATGGGAAACAGATAAGCCTAATGCTCCCTATGCACCAGGAGTTACTGGTATCGCTATTTCAATGGCAGATAGGGAAAAGCTAATCGACCTGAATTTTATTAAAAAAGATGAGGCATTGTTACGCTTATCTCGTGTTCTATCGTCGTGCATAGCACACAATCTTTTTGAAATTACACTAAATCAAAGGTGTAAAGGCCAATATTGGATGGTATTGAATCTTAATCGAATACTTTGTGTCTATTTTGGGCTCCCTTTACAATATGGTGGTTGGAGGGAAAAGACTTTAAGGGAATTATGCGACTGGCTTGATAAAAGATTCGCCTCACCACGAAAACTCGGAGGATTGTTCTCATGACAGGTTCTTTACAATTGAAATCTCGATGGGAACAGTATCTCATCTTCAAAGACAAGGACTTTGATGCCTTCTGGGAAGAGTATCTCAAGGAAAGCGTTAGAGATGTGCTCTTTATTATCGGATTGGGATTTGATCCCCGCATGTGTGCTGGGATCAAGGCGATTTTAAATGCCGGCGGTTCAGGGAAGCGCGAGTGTATTTTAATCGAATTCGATGAGGGGGAACATTCACCCTCTAAAAGGTACAATAATCGAGTAATAAACAACAAGACAATTCTTGACAATCTGTTAAATGGCAGGGGTAGCTATGATACCGTCTCTATTACAATGTGGTCAGATGATGGAAGACGCATTGGAGCACGGCGTGCATCGGAGGTTATTAACGGGAAATCCATACTATCCAAGTATACTGATGTTGTAGTCGACATCAGTGCACTACCAAGGGGAATCTACTTTCCGTTACTCACCAAGCTACTTTATGAACATGATAATCTAAAGGATCGCAAACAAAAAGTGAATCTTCATGTAATTGTAGCTGAGGACGTTGGTATTGACAAAATGATTCAGGAAGAAGGGATCGATGAGACTGCAGCTTATCTTCATGGGTTTTCAAGTGCGTTAGAACGGGAAGCAACTTCAGGAATTCCAATCGTATGGATACCCGTTCTTGGCGAAGGAAAAGAGATTCAGCTTGTTAGAATATATGACCATGTGAAGCCTGACGAAATATGTCCTCTTTTGCCATCTCCATCGCGAAACCCACGTCGAGGAGATGATCTCATATTAGAGTATCGCGAGTTGCTCTTTGATCGATTACGAGTTGAACCGCAAAACATTATCTATTCATGCGAGCACAATCCTTTTGAAACTTACAGGCAAATCTACAGAACCATTCAGCGGTACCATGATGCACTTCAACCGCTACGTGGCTGTAAAATTGTGATATCAGCAATATCGAGCAAACTGCTTTCCATTGGGGCGCTGTTAGCTGCGTATGAGGCTAAAACGGCTGGTTATATGGTTGGGATAGCTCATATCGAATCTCATGGCTATGTGGTGAAAGAGGACGAGTTGCCTGAAGACACCGAAGAAATGTATAGTATGTGGCTGGCAGGAGAGTGTTATCATGGATAGAAAAATCTTTTTTGATCAAAATCCTCAACCTGTGTGTGTTGGTACAGGGCTGGTTGCTTTAGATATTGTATTCAACGGAGAAGCTTCTATGCCGCCGCGTATGTGGGCTGGAGGATCCTGTGGTAATGTCCTTACGATTCTTTCATATCTCGGTTGGCTGACAATTCCCCTAATAAGGTTGGGTCAAGACGACGCTGCCGATAGAATTTTGAAAGACTGGCAGAAGTTTGATGTAGACTGCAACTTCGTGGAATTGGATAAGAAGGTTTCAACCCCTATAATAGTTGAACAGATACGCAATAGTGTCGATGGCTTGCCAACGCATCGATTCTTTTCCATTTGTCCAAATTGTGGAACATGGCTCCCTAGATATAGACCGGTTCTTCTTGCCAACGCAAAACGCTCCTTTTCTCAGCTTTCAACAGTGAATTGTTTCTATTTCGACAGAGTGTCCCCTGCAGCTTTTGCCCTTGCCTCACAAGCTAAATCAGCAGGAGCTCTCGTTGTTTTTGAGCCACCCAACATCAAAGACAAAGATCTCTTTTACAAGGCAGTTAAAATAAGTCACATCGTAAAATATGCCAATGATCGTACATGTGAAGATTTAACCTTTAATACAACTGATGGTCCCCTTCTCGTCATCGAAACACTTGGAGAAGCTGGCATAAGGTACAGATTTCGGAACAAAAAAAGTCCAGAACATTGGAAAAAGTTGCCTGCGTTTTCCCTAAATAAATTTTGTGATGCCGCTGGATCTGGTGATTGGTGCACAGCTGGGATTATATATAAGCTTGGAACAATAGGAAGCAAAAGATTTGAGAAACTCTCTGAAAAGAGGATTGTTGAGGCACTTGAATTTGGACAAGCAATGGCTGCTTTAAACTGTGGTTATGAAGGAGCCCGAGGTGGTATGTATGTTTTAGGCATACATGATTTTAAAAAGGCAATAAAGCGTATTCTCGACAGCCGGATTGTGGACGAACCCATAAAAGAGAAAGTACCAGAGGATGTTAGCGCACTGTTTTCATGTCTATGTCCAGGGTGCCAAAAAAGAACGGGAAAACCGGAAGGAAAGAAAAACTTCACAAAATCAAATCGCTCACTTATCACGTGCTTTATAAAAAGAACGGGGTATGGAGTGTAATAAAAGAAAAAGATAGACGAGCAACAAGCAATCACAGTATAAAAAAGGCCGCTGTCGAAGATGTCAAGAGGATTGCAAAAGCAGTGCCTGCAAATGTGATTGTTGTCATCCATAAAAAAGATGGGACGGTTCAAGCCGAATACAATTACCGGAACGAAAGCGCACAATAGAATGAGCTTTCGTTTCTGGATGCGAATCAAATTCATGAAATTGGGGTATTGATATATTGATTGACATTTAATTACAGCCGGTTCAATTCGTTAAAGCGAATGGGGGTCGGACCAGGCTAAGTGTTTGAAAATCCCTAAAAAGAGCTCTAGAAGCAGCCGTTTTTTTGTCTTAAACATACTTGCGGGACATCCATTGGTTCATTGGATTCCACCAACTGACCCCAAATTAGCTATTTTTATTAAACCAATAATCCAATAGGCGTACCTAACTTTCCACTATTGCTCGAATCGCCGCAGACGCTCTTTCATGGAAGGATGGGTTACTGTGGCCCGACCCCAAATGGATGGCAGATGGAGACCTTTTACACAGATGTTTCTCAGCCTCGGGCCAGGTTGACTGCGTTTTCCATCAGTGCCTTGACCGGTTCGAGACCGTAAGGCGATCCTTCTTCGATGGCTTTGAGTACGGTCCCTCCTCCGGTGAAAAAATAATACTTAGCGTCATCCATGGCGGCCAGATACAGGCCGGGACTGAGGTTCTTGAACTCCTGGAGAGTGTCACCTCCGCCGTAGAGCTTTTGGGCTTGCCAGTTCCGGTCGATGGTTTGATCCAATTCCTTGGAACCCTCATAAAAGTGCGGGGTAAACCCCATGACCGCATTAACTAAAATGGTCTTGGCCGAGCTGATAACGTTAGCTACTCCGGGAGCATCGAAAGATTCCGGGGCCACGTCGAGCAGGTATTGGTACTCCTCCCCCGGCTTAAAGTTTCTGATGTCGAGCGTCCGGAACTTACCTTCCACACGCCCCTCAAGGGTATCTGACTCGACCACGAAGGGGAGCTCCACTATTTTTTTGTTCTGCCGGTCCTGCCGGACCAGTTCCTTGGCTGCCTGGATGTCATCCTCGCCGACCCCGGCCACCCGAACATCATACTTGGCGCACAAAAAGGTATTATAGATAACTCCGCCCAGCAAAAGGTGGTCAACCTTTTTGTAGATCTCGTTGAGCGGACCGATTTTGGTGTCGTATTTGGCTCCGGCGACCACGGCAACGAAGGGGCGCTCCGGCTCCAAAACTTGCTTAAGAAATATGAGTTCCTTCTGCATAAGAAAGCCGGCGTAACTTGGCAAATACCGGGCGACGTCATAGGTGGAGGCATTGGGCTGCCAGGAACCGAATGCGTCATTTACAAAGACGTCCGCCAGACCGGCCAGTTGCAGCGTAAAGCGTTCTCTGGTTTCGCCGGTAGCCTCCTCGCCTTCGAACCAGCGCGTATTGGGCAGATAAATTCCGCCGATCCGGTGGGCGCGCAGGTCCCGGATATGCCAGTTGATGGAGGTATCTACCTGCCGGATACCGACGTCGGGATCAACCGGAAACCGAGGCACCGAGAATTTGGTGTGAAGTTTGCGTTCCAGATAGTCAACAATAGGCTGGATCGAAGTATTGTTTTCCACTTTGATCCGGCCGGTCTCTTTGTCCCTGGGCCGGCCCACGTGAGACATGAGGATAAGCCGTCCGCCTCGTTCCACGATGTTGTACAATGTGCCGATGGTGGCATCGATGCGGTAGGGATCATGAATCTCTCCATTTTTAACGACATTGTGGTCCACTCGCACCAGAACAAGCTTGTCCCTCAGGTCAGCGTTCTGGATGAGGGGCAAGCGAGGGTCTAATCCCGTGCTGTACATAACGATAACTCCTTATTTTTTAGCGTTGAATCAATTCCCAAAGCGCTTTTTTTGAGATATTCGAAAGAGGCATAGTGTCGGACCTTGATTAGCATACTAATCGGCAAATCTAATTGTCAAAAAGAAAATTTGTGCACTAATCAAAGTCTGACACCATTATCCCACGTTAAGTTTCCAACAATTGAAAAACGAAACGCC
>Ga0307378_10010867_pt1 | contig 11787 bp, 8 predicted proteins | sample UN1MG_FD_202238 | JGI IMG/M metagenome (GOLD analysis project Ga0307378, IMG submission 202238) | Soil microbial communities from Risofladan, Vaasa, Finland - UN-1 | ecosystem: Environmental > Terrestrial > Soil > Coastal area > Acid sulfate soil | place: Finland: Risofladan, Vaasa | collected...
TATCACGGTTGCCTGCCGATTCCCCAGCCTGTTGTGCAAAAAGGCTTTTGACAATCCACTCGGTGCAGTTGGTATGGTCAGCAAATAAGAAACTTCATTATTCATTGCTTCAACTTCCCGTCAGGATAGAGTTTTTCGGAGGGACACCCATATATAAACTTGTCAAAGAACATTTACGGTGTATTCTGCGGTTCTACAGTGGTCCTATCTTCGGTTGACAAGCGCATGCGCCCCCAAAATTTAAAAAAGTCGAAGGTTCGTAACGGGTAGTCGGAGGTAAATAACGAGTTATTTTTGGATATAAAAAAAGAGATAACTCCTTGCCAAAAAAGAAGTTATCTCTTGATTTCTATAGCGGGGGGGCGCTACTTGCTTACGCTTACCTATATACCATCCATTATGCTTGCAATCTCATCCTGCGATAGCGCCTTGTCGTAGATACGGACATCATCAAGCGAGCCATTGTAATATGAGCTGACGGTATCCCGGGGATCGGCTCCAAGCCGCAGGACCCCTGAATCGTTATCCAATGACCCTGGGGCCTCCGTTGTTGCCATCAGCTCCCCATTCAGGTGTCCTTTGATGGTTGTCCCGTCATACGTGACTGTAACATGCTGCCAGACACCCTGGGTGTAGCTGAAGGTCACATTCACCCAAGCGCCATTGATTCGTATCCAGTGACGCGAGCCGACAGCCAGGGAAGTTATGTTAAACGAATAACTGCCAATACTGCCTGCTCTTTTGGCAATCGTAATCTGCACTCTGTCCATATCAACAGGATTTATCCAGAAGGCTATAGTAAATGTTTCGGGTGTAAGCGACTCCGCGTCCTGCACTTCAACATAGTCATCTATACCGTCAAACTGCAAAGCCCTTCCGATTTTTCCGTCCACCCACGTTGGGTCGCCACTTAGGATGCCGTCGTTGCCGTTTCCGGAGCTATCAGCGACGTTGTCGTCAAGCGTGTACCAGGCCGACAGAAGAGGTCCGATGTAATCGGTATAAGGATACAGCCGGACGTCATCAAAGTACACTACACCTGAACCGCCGGGCAGTGGATTGGTCCTGTCGCCAAAGCCAATAGATAGTTTATCGACATTAGTCAGGTCAATGCCCTGAGCCCTCAACTTATCCAGGTTGATATTCCATTCCGTCCACGTGCCCGCCTGTGTAGCATTGGGATCGGGGTGATAAACCACCGCAGGTGTGCCGCCGCTGTTGGACAGAGCCACGTACATCTGCTCAGGATCGTTGTTGAGTATACCAATGTCCTGGTTGCTCCACTGTGGACCGGCCGCGCCAACAATCTGGACTCCGGAAAATTTGGCCTCGCATGTTGCGTCCGTGTTATGTGCTGTCAGTGCCAGACCTATATACATGGGTGTATTCATTGTTAGCAGCTCACCGCCAACGCCAAGTTGCATCCACGAACTGCCGTCTGCGGAATAAAAAGCGCTTACGTTGCCACTTATATCACGCTCTATCTTCACCCACTGAGGGGCGGCGATCCCGCCTTTATTCGTTCTGACGGTGTTTTCACCTGCTATTCTGCGACGCTCGAAGGAAACGCCCTGAGCGGGTGTAACGACCATCATCGCGTGCACGCTGTCCGGGTCCAGAGTATCGCGAATCATCACGCCGGCCTTTGCCCAGGCGTTGGTGTTCTGTATGCTCTCGACTTTTGCAACGATCGAGCCGGGACCGGTGAGTTGCTTGTATGCGAAGTGAAACTGGTCTGAAGCGCCCCATATATCCGCGCCCGAGGCGGTCATTGTATAAGTTCCAGCCGGGGCCTCTGAGAAACTGCCGACAGACTCCGGGTGACCTCTGAACCACAACGACAACGCGCCGACACCTCGTACGGTCCAATCACGTCCGGAGGCCAACGTCATGGTTGCCTCTGAATAACTGGCAGAGCTGTTGTCATATCGGAACGGCATCGATTGCTTACCGCTGTGAACAATTGTGGTCTCGACGGAAGGAGGTGTGAGATGACCTACCGTGGAGCCGTTTGCCGGATCATCATATCCGTCTACCCACGTCGTGTATATCTCGCGGGAGGGATAGTCATTGTAATCCTCAAAATCGTCAACGATAAAAAATTCCTGAGTGGTAAAGTTCCAGATGTCGCTTGGCCATGTTGCGGGGGTTTCCGCTTGGTTGACCTCATCGACCCGCCAGTAGTAAGTCTTTCCTAAATCCAATGATAAGGGACCATAGCTGGTTTCAGTCACGGTGGTGACAGCGGCAGTACCGTCTATCACGGCCTGCTCGTCGGTGCTGAGGTAAACCTCGTGCTTAGCCGCCTCTCTTCCGGCTCTAAAGCCAAGCGTTACATCGGTGAGATTGTCTATTGTGCCGATGGAGATATCTGTTGCCTCGGAATCCGGGTCGGGTTCTGTTGCATAGACAGGTATGTGGAAGAAGCGAACCTCACTGAGACCATATTGGTCAAGAATGCCTCCCCAGTTGCTTTTAGCCGTAAGTTTGATATACTTTGCCGGCACTCCGCCAAAATCAACAAATGTATTGGGTGCATAGTTGGATTCTCCGGGTGCTCGGGCAAACTCATGAGTGGTACCTAATGTTTGATAATCGACGCCATTGACCGAATATTCGATGGAAACGTCTTTGAATCCGAAACCGATCATTGGCTCCACGCTGTCATTATAATTCCATACCCACATCTCATGAAGCTTGTAAATCTTGTCGAACTCATATTCGATCCAGGCAGGCGTAACTCCGGTAAGGTTGGTCAGCCACATGGTCCCGTCACCGGCTTTGCCGTGCAATAGACCGCTGTCATCCAGCCCTGAGCCGTTTATGGTATTTTCAGGCTCTTTGTCCGGGGCCATGCTGGAGGCTGTGGCCTTTATATTATCACCGGTAAGCGGATAAGCAAACGGCTCGACAGTAAAATGCCACACCTCACCGCGATCCCAGCCGGTAATGTTGTTGGCCTCATCAACACGCCAGTAATAAGTCTGGTCGAATTTAAGAAGTTCGGCCGGAGTATAGATGTTGGAGTCCTGGATGATGCCACCAACACCATCGTTGACATCGTTAAAGTTTTCGCTCAAAAAGATTTTGTGTCCATTCACTGCCGGGGCATAATTTCCAGGTGACCAGCTAAGGGTGACATCCCGGGGCACATCTGTCGCCCCGTCGGCAGGGCTCGGTTTAGAAGCAAGGGCCGGCGGCATGAGCACACCTTTCATGACCAGTTGAATCTCGGCCTCAGTCAGCGCCCGATTGTAAATCTGGACATCATCAAGCGAGCCATTGTAATATGCGCTGACTGTATCCCGGGGTTCGGCTCCAATTCGAAGAACCCCTGAATCTTTATCCAATGATCCGGGAGCCTCTGTCGTTGCCTTCAGTTCCCCGTTCAGGTGTCCTTTAATGTTTGTCCCGTCATAAGTGACTGCAACATGCTGCCAGACTCCCTGTGTATAGCTGAATGTCACATTAACCCATGCGCCATTGATATTTACCCAGTGACGCGAGCCGACAGCCAGAGAAGTAATGTTAAACGAATAACCACCAACGTTGGTTTGAGTTTTTTTGGCAATCGTGATCTGTACTCTATCCATATCAACCGGATTGACCCAGAAAGCTATAGTGAAGTTTTCAGGGGTCAGCTCCTCGGCATCCTGGATTTCAACATAGTCGTCCACACCATCGAAGCTTAGCGCCCCGCCAAGGTGCCCGATGGCCCACTGTGGATTGCTAACAAATGTGCCATGATTGTCATAACCGGAAGAGTCAAGAACAGTAGTGCCGGAGCCTTCATCAAATTTCCACCAGCCGGCAAGACCGGGATCGGCAGCGTCAGCTGCTCTGACCAGAACCAGCCCCAGCACCAACACAAAACAGGACGTGTAAACCACTATCTTATACTTATACATGATACTCCTCCCGACAAAAAAAGTTAATAATGATCATTCCTTGGTTACACACCAAAACACTTGTTTATCTGACAAAACTACCAAAGCTTGCACCTTTCCCAAATTCGGTGTCTGCTCAAGATAATTTATTGCGACTTGAGACTACCTCCTTTCTTCAAAAACCCAATATTAGCGGTAACCGTTCACGGGTAATTTGAATGTATTGGGCAACATCAAATACCCGGTCCTTAATACTCCTTTCATTTTGCGATACGTTTGAATATGTAACCCATGAAAACATCCCTCTTTTTCTGGACTTCTTCGAAGCCGTTACAAGACAATTTTTTTAATATTTTTGAGATGTTCAGTTACTAATAATCCTTGAAATTTCCCATCCATTCCGGCCAGTCCTCCGCCAGGGCACCGCCGCCCCTGGTCCACGGGCCGTTTGTGTCGTAAGTCCGATGCCATTTCAGCGCCCACAATTCCTTAAGTCCTATTCTCCTTGCTGTAAAATCCAGGAAGATGCTATTTATTGACTCCTGGTGGCGGTCTGTGCAGAACCATGCCATCTCTCGACCACCGTAGGGTTCACCATCGTACGCCGGAGGGGTATCAGTCTGACTTGGCCCGCCTCCGGGCCACCGGCAATCCAAGAACAGCGGTATATTAGCCGCACCTTTGACATGAGCACGCCGCCAGTGCTTGTCAGACACACGCCCTTGTAACGCCGTCCTCTGAGGTGGCGGATTATAAGACCAGGAATTTGCCCCATAGCTGCCGCACTCATCCCATTCGTCCCACTTCCATCTCCAGGCGGTAGCTGGAAACGGCAGTCCCTTTGCCTGGACCGCTTCGGCCGGTACCTTCGTGGCCACCGGACAGAAACGTATCTTTCCCTTCGTATCCCCATACGGCGCCAAGGCATATATCCATTGCGAACGTTCTCCCCACCCAACTGGTTTGTTTGGAAAAACGCCGTCACTGAAATAGCCATCGTGGTCGTCTGCATACATCGACCAGATAATGCCCCATTGTTTCAGATTCGACTGGCAAATCACCTTCTTAGCCTGTTTTTTCACGCGCGCCAATGCAGGCGTAAGTATGGCCATCAACAACGCTATAATCGCGATCACTACTAGCAGCTCAATCAGCGTGAAGCCTAAGAGATAGGATTTCGAAGCAGCATCTTTCGTTGCGGTCATTGCAGCTCTCCATTCTAACCTAATGGTAAGTCCGAGGCACACGACAACGAAACACATTGTGCTCATGATTATTCTATCGGTTTCGGCAAGTGTAAGTCGTTCGTTATTCTCTGACAAAATTCCTAACAAATCTACACAACTAGCAACCACCCGAAGGGTGGTAAAGGGGTGCGAAAATGCCCATGGAAGCGTAATATCAGCCACGAGAGACAAAGCCGGCATTTTGGAAAGACAAACGAAGATGTATATTATTCTGTAACAGTATGTCGAACGTTTCCAAGCAATGGATTTTGTATACTGGTAGCATGTTTGAAGAAGTATGGTGTCGGCCCTAACCCGAGCGGGAAGTCACATAGCGCGGAAGTTAAGGCAGGTGATGGCTACTAATTATGATCTATAGAAGCCGACATGGATATACGGTTTTGCAGGCGGGCGAAGTCAGAGTGACTTCGGACATGCGATCCAAGTTATAAGCCGGATGATTCGGTTCGTATGGATGGTAAGATAAGTTCAGGCATCTATGAGTGATCGAAAGTCAGTATCGCGAATGAACAGAGAGAGCGTCAGGGCCCCATCGACGAGACCGTCGGCTGGCGTGTTCCCGTTGAGACGCGCCCGGCCGGAGGTCGAATCGCCGGTTGCGGTACGTGACAATGTGTTACGTGCGGTTCGCTTCGAGAGGCCCGCCTACATTCCGATGGTCTTTCATATCAATGAGGCCTGTTGGTATCGCTATCCTCCTGATACCTTGAAGGAACTCATGGCATCCCATCCCTTCCTATTTCCCCACTTTAATGGTGATATCCTCGGACGCACGGAACTGGATTACAGCGTTTTAGAACATCCGGGAGAACCCTATATTGATGGCTGGGGATGTGTTTGGGAGACGTCTATGGAGGGGATTGTCGGTTATGTGACGAAGCATCCGTTAGCTGACTGGAGTGATTTCAACGAATTTGAGGCCCCGAATCCCATGATCGATTCCGGCAAGGGGCCTGTAGACTGGAAACAGATAGCGATGGACATCGTCCGGGCCCGATCCGCAGGACACTTGACAGTGGGAGGATTGCGACACGGGTATCTGTTCCAAACGCTGGCAGATATTCGCGGCTACGAGAACCTCCTGTTTGACATGGCCGATAACTATCCGAGCCTGCCACACCTTATTGAAATCATTGAGCATTTCAATATGGCTATTGTGCAACGGTATCTGGATATTGGTGTCGAGTGGATGTGCTACCCAGAAGATCTGGGTATGCAGACCGGCCCGATGATTTCGCCAGCCATGTTCCGCAAGTTCATCAAACCCAGCTATGAGAGGCTCATAAAGCCTGCACGTGCGGCCGGCTCTGTGATCCACGTTCACTCGGACGGGCGGGTGTGTGATTTGCTCGATGACATGATCCGTGGTGGCGTCGACGTGATTAATCTGCAGGATCTGGTCAACGTCATTGACTGGATCAAAGACAAGCTGGCGGGCAAGGTGTGTATCGACCTCGACATCGATCGCCAGCACATCACCGCCTCGGGCACGCCAAAGCAGGTCGACGCCCTCATAAGGGAAGAAGTGACTAAGCTCGGGTCCAAAGAAGGGGGTCTGATGATGGTCTATGGGTTGTATCCGGGGGTGCCGCTTGAGAATGTCAAGGCCCTTATGGATGCGATGGAGCGCTACGCCGGCTTCTACTCATAGCCGGGATCAGGTATACTGTTCTGTGCTTTATTAGTGAAGTATAAGTTCAGTTAGAAAGTTATTAGGGCGAGCGCTTAGACGGACGTAAGTTTGCAAGAACCCGGAAAAGCCCGAATAACTTCGGGCATGCTTTCGCTCTTGGAGGAACGACAATGACAAAACTGAACCGAAGAGATTTAATGAGGGCCATGGGATATGCAATCGGAGGGGCCCTGCTGGATGGTCGCCGGGGCTATGCTCGCGCCAGAGCACACATGAGCCAAGTGAACATCCTGTTTCTTATGGATGATCAACACCGTGGGGACTGTATCGGCGCCGCCGGATCTGAGTGGGTAGAGACCCCGAATCTCGACAGGCTGGCCCAAAAAGGAGCGTTGTTCGTCAAGGCCTATACTTCATTGCCGTCCTGTACACCAGCCCGTTCGAGTCTGCTCACCGGAAAGAGCCCGTGGAGTCACGGAATGTTGGGATACAAGAAGATACCTCCTCAATACGAATATGAAATGCCCCGGATGTTCACAGATGCAGGGTACAGTACTCATGCCGTCGGCAAGATGCATTTCCAGGACCACTATCACGGGTACCAGTCGATTGTTTTGGAAGAAGCATGGCGCCTGCGCTCCGAGGGTTTCAAGTGCGATTATCGTCGATGGTTCGAAGCCAACCATCCTGACAAGGATGTGGACGCAACCGGCCTTAGCTATACTGACCATCGTGGAGGGCGTTTTTTCCCTTATGATGAAAGTCTGCACCCCACGAATTGGACCGCCGAGCAAGGAATCAACTTTCTTCAGACATACCGTGGTGACCGGCCCTGGTTTCTGAAGATATCGTTTAAGAGACCCCATCCGCCGTTTGATCCCCCCAAACGTTTTCTCGATTACTACAGCACTGTGGATTTTCCAATGCCGAATGTAGGTCAATGGGCGGTGCGGAAGTTCGGTAAGATCACCGGATCTCTGGAGAAAACTCCGAGTGCTACACAGGGCCGTTTCCCGGACGATGAGGTCAGTGCCTCCCGTCAAACGTACCTTGCGGGTATTTCTCATGTGGATGAGCAGGTAGGAAGAGTCCTCGATGCCCTTAAAACGCGAGGGGACTATGAGAACACCTTGATTCTCTTCACGTCCGATCACGGTGACATGATGGGCGACCATTATCTGTGGCGAAAGTGCTACGCGTATGAAGGATCGGCGAGGATCCCGATGATTGTACGCTGGCCCGAATCCCTTGGTCTGTTGGCCGAGCGTGGACAAGTCATTGAGCAGTTGGTAGAGCTGCGCGATGTGTTGCCTACCTTTCTGGATGCGGCCGGATTGTACAAGCCTGATGATATGGATGGTATGAGCATGCTCGAATTGATTGTGGGCCAGACGCAGAACTGGCGCAAGGTTCTGGATCTGGAGCATGCACAGATCTACTGGAAAGGCAATTCCTGGGTTGCACTAACCGATGGACGGTACAAGTACATTTACTTCACACTTACCGGCGAGCAGCAGTTGTTCGACCTCGACGAGGATCCCCATGAGATGAACAACCTCGCTGATGTTATCAGGAACGCATCGTTGCTCAGCCAGTGGCGCCAGTGCATGATCGAGCATTTGTCGATACGAGGCGATCACTGGGTAAAAGACGGTGATCTATGCATTCAGAGTGAGGCGGTCTATTACAGTCCTCATTTTCCGAAAACATGAGCGCCCATTTCAGAGAGAAAATGCCATGTCTGTGGTTAAGGTGATTCGCATCAATACTCGTGCCGTGTATGGTTGTCCTGACGGCAATCCATGCCTACTGTGGAGACCAGGAGCGGCTCGTAGAGATACGACGAGATGCACATTCAGACCAGATCGTTGTTATGCAGGTTTCTATTCCTGACAACATATTAATTGAAAAAGTACTGCTTAGATGTTCATATTGGAGAAATATCCATGAGTCATCGAATGACACGTCGTCGATTTCTGGTCAGTAGCTGTTTGAGCCTGGCGCTGCCCGGTTATATCACTGCGCTTGCTGAGATTAAAAGGGGCCAGAGCCGGCCTAATATAATCTTCATAATGGCGGATGACCATGCTGCCCATGCGATTAGTGCGTATGGAAGTAAGATCAATACAACGCCAAATATAGATCGATTGGCCCGGGAAGGCGCGCTTTTTACCCTGTGTCTAAATGTCAACTCACTGTGTGCACCCAGCCGGGCCGCTCTGGTCACGGGAAAATATAGTCACAAGAACGGCTTTTATCGAAATGGAGATCGCTTTGACCGGACTCAGCAGACATTTCCACGGCTGCTTCAGGAGGCCGGGTACGAAACTGCCGTCATCGGCAAATGGCACCTTTTAACTGAGCCGGCTGGTTTCGACTATTATAACGTCCTGCCCGGACAAGGACGGTTCTTCGACTGTCCCTTGAAGGAAAAGGGTAAACCCTGGCAGGATGGCAACAAAGGAGGAGAGGTTCGATCCGGTTATCTAACGGAGGTAATCACTGACCTGTCCATTGAATGGATAAAGAAACGCGACAGGGACAAGCCGTTTTGCCTGATGGTCCATCATAAAGCTCCTCACACGCCACATCAATACTCCAAGAAGTATGCAGCTCTCTATACGGATCAGGATTTGCCGGAACCGGATACGTTTAACGACGACTTTGCTACACGAACCGATGCCCTGGCACGGACCCAGGGACGCTGGTCCAAGTTAGACAATATCCTTCCAACACATTTTGTTGAGAAGGTTCCTCCGAGAATAGAAGGGAATACGTTCAAAAAGTGGGCTTACCAAAGCTTCTTCAAGAATTACCTGCGAGTGGTTGCGGCTTTGGACGACAATATTGGCCGGCTTCTCGACTACCTGGAACAGGCAAATTTAACTGAGAATACGATCGTCGTCTACACTTCCGACAACGGTTTTTTCCTGGGCGACCACGGATTGTTTAACAAAATGTGGATCTACGAGGAGTCCCTGCTTTTACCGTTGCTGGTACGCTATCCGCGTGAGATACCGGCTGGAACGGTAAACAATGAGTTAGCTTCTATCCTGGACTTTGCACCGACTTTTCTGGACTACGCCGGCGCGCCGATTCCAGAAGACTTGCAGGGTCGATCCCTTCGTCCACTGCTGCAAGGCAGGCTTCCCGACGATTGGCGCACAGCTCACTATTACCACTACTTCGGCCAGTACGACGTGCCCCCTCACAACGGTATTCGAACGCAGCGTTATAAGCTGGTCCACTTCTACGAGTTGGAATCGGAACGCCGCTGGGAACTGTACGATATGAAGACCGATCCGCAGGAACTGACAAACATAATCGACAAATCGGAAGTCCGGTCGATAGTGGAGAAGCTCAAGATGGAATTATTGCAATTGAGTCAAAAATATGAAGGAGATGTCACGTAGAGATGATGTGAAAGGGAGGCATAGGTGCAACGACAGGGATTTCTGCGGGGTCGCTTGTTGGCAAAGAACGGTAGAAAGCAACGTCTCGGATACTAAATATTCTCTTTATTATCAACAACCAGCATCGGGGGGAATCGTATTGATGCCGCCGGCACAATCTTGCTGAAAAACTCCCTATCTGGACAGACTCGCCGAGGAAGAAAGCCCTTTATGTTCACGGATGCAGTGTAACGCATCCCTGCCACAGGCATGATACGTTTCCACGCCACAATCACATATACCCGCCGATTATCCGGTAGGAGGTATGCCGCCTCCGAGGCGAGGTTTTCAAGTGCGATTATCGCCGATGGTTTGCCGCCCATTCGTGCTACAAGAAGAATCGACCGGTGTCACTGCCCTTGCAACAATGATATGACGCGAGGCGGACATCAACCGCCAAGTGGCTAAGAGGTTTCGGGCGGGCCGATGAGGCTTGTCTCGCGATAGGCGCGGGGTGTGACGCCTGTAACCCTCTTAAAGGCGGTGGCAAAATACTGGCTGGAGGAATACCCCAGGGCATGTGCAATGGTCGTGATACTCATAGCAGAATCGCAAAGCATTATTTTAGCCTTATGTATTCGCCTTTGTATCAAATATTCTCCTGGTGTCATGAAAACCTCTTCATGAAACCGCCGGTAAAACGACGTCACACTCAGATCAACCTGCTGCGCGATATCGTCCATCTTGATTTCTTCTCCCAGCTGCTCATCGATCAACGCCATGGCCTGGCGGATGGGCTTGGAGCACGCTATGTTGCTCATTTTGCTGTGGCGGTGGGCTTCATACCCCTGAATCACGGCGATGAGCAGTTCGATCAGACCGGTGCGTACCAAAATGCTGCTGTGCTCTGAGATTCTGCGGTGTTCATCGACGATCCGTTTGAACAGTATCGGGATCTCCGGTATGCCAGGGAAACAGTGTTGTTTGATTCTGGCGAACTTGTCCGCCAGAATCACAGTTTCCGATTGGGATAAACCCTGGAGGTTCCCTCCTCGGGGAAACTCAACCTGAGCCCAGAAGAGCTCGCAAGGGTTCATGATATCGTGGAGGCCGCCGTGTTTCTCGCCGGGGAAGGTAATGAAAACACAGCCGGGATCCACCTCAAACTGCTTCTCTTCGACCCACCAGTCCACCGTCCCCTGAGCGATGTAGCATATTTCATAAGCCATCTCGTGGATGTGGGCAGGCAGGTTCTCGCTGTCGTGAACCGGCTCGGCGAAAATAGCCCAACCTAACTGACATAGATTGGGATTCAGACAAGAGTCTTTCTCGATTTTGTATCTCAACATAGCTTGAGCCGAACACACGAGGCGATCTCCCTGAAATTACGGATTGACCATACTCGAGCAGACTATTATCAGATAGAGTCCCTGCATTGGTGTGCAGGAGCAATACTTCTGCTTTTCCTTGATATATTATATTGGGCGGACTGCCGGTTGTCAAGCCACGGTTTGGTTAGACAGCAAATCCGCAACGTTTTGTTCTGGGTCGTATTTTAAGTGGATTAGTGGTTTGTATTTCCGGGTTTACGGTGATTTGATTATTCTGGTGTAACGTGGAGCGTTTTC
>Ga0307378_10010869_pt1 | contig 11786 bp, 4 predicted proteins | sample UN1MG_FD_202238 | JGI IMG/M metagenome (GOLD analysis project Ga0307378, IMG submission 202238) | Soil microbial communities from Risofladan, Vaasa, Finland - UN-1 | ecosystem: Environmental > Terrestrial > Soil > Coastal area > Acid sulfate soil | place: Finland: Risofladan, Vaasa | collected...
AGTATATATATGATATCGATACATATTTAGAGTTCGTAGATTTACCCGTAAAAATAATTGAACTGAGCGCAGTCTGGTATAACTTGTTTGAAAAATTTCTAAAATTTTTTATTGACAAAAAATTATTGCCCCCTAACAAAAGATATTATTCTAAATTAGATTTCTTAGGGATATCTCGCGATTTGACACTTTCTCTCAAGTACGAGAACGGCTATTTACCAGAACTATCTGAGGAGGATTATTTCAATGCGCTCTATTTTAAGACTGATCGAATAAGAGATTTAGTTAAAGAAAACTCGTTAAACGTTCAATCGATTTTCTCCTATTGCTCAAGTTTTATAAGTTTACTTCACGGTAAAGATTTATTGGAATCTCAAAACATTACGCTCTTTTTAAAATTTCTAGAAAAAATTGAATACAAATCCGATCAAGATATACTCTCAGCTAAACGAATTGTAAAATCTGAACACTACAAATTCATCAAAAACAATCTAATAAAGAATAAGCTTAATGAATATTCACACCCTAAAATAGAAAAGTTATTTTCAATAATAACTGAAGAAATCGAAGATTATCGAAACAATAAGATGATTATTTTCACGCAATACAGAGACATGGCTGAATTATTAAAGAGTTTAATAGAAGAACGCTTTGATTCTCGCTTAAAAGTTGAAAAGTTTATCGGTCAATCATCCAAAACAAATGATTTAGGATTTTCGCAAGATAAGCAAATTGAAATTATTAAACAATTTAAAGAAGGAACGCTAGATATACTTGTAGCCACCAGCGTTGCAGAAGAAGGACTTGACATTCCAAATGTGAACGCAATTATTTTTTACGAACCCGTTCCCTCAGAGATTAGATTAATCCAAAGACGCGGTAGAACGGGCCGATATGGACCAGGGAGGTGCTATCTATTAATAGCCAGACAATCTATTGATGTTCCTTTTTATAAAGCTGCAGATAGAAAGGAATCGACTATGAATTCCATACTTTTAGATTCAAAACAGTTGGATTTATGTGATGTAATTAAACGTGAACAGATATGCTTTAAGGAAGTTTCTAATAAAATTTCCGAATTAGATTTAATTAAAAACTATCGAGAACGACGAGAAAGGGAAAAAGAACTACTTGCGGATCGATCAATAGAAGAAATTATCACAGAACTTGATAACTTTGCCCAAAGTGAAGAATTTAAAATGTTTAAAGACGCTGGTGTAACTTTTTATTCTGATGTAATTGGATTGGATAAATCGAAATTGAAAACTTCTATGTTAAAATTAAAATTAAATCAAAAAGAAAAGAATAAGAAAATGACAGAAAGAAAAATATATTTAAATAGAAATGTAAAAACGCTAATAAAAATTGCTCAAACTTATAGCGTAGATGGAAAAATGCCGCTTTCGGATTTTAAAGAATTTGCACAAGAGGAAGAGATTATAGATAAGAAATTTTACGCCCATTTTAATCAAGCATGCCATTTAGGCTACCTTAAAAGAAATACTGATACAGTAGAATTCATTATGGATTATGACTAAATTCCTTTTTTATATTCTGATTTATAATTTTTTAAACTTCAACAAATTACCATAACGCTTATTAACAGAAAATTCGAAGTCTAATATATTGTAATTAATTTAATAAACGAATGGTAAAAATGGATATCAACTCATTTCTAAGAAGAAAAGGAAAAAAATGGATAATTCTCTATAGTATATATTGCGTAAATTTTGCGATTTTTATGACTTACATTTTTTTACTTGAACCATATTGGGGAGATATTAATTTAACAGTCTCGGGTTGGGTTGATTTTAAGATTAATATCGTTCTTATCATTGGAATTATTATTATAATCCCGTTGATTTATGGTTTATCACTATTAACAATTAAATTAAGAAAATTAATAAAAACTAATAGAATTAAACCTCATATTATCCATAAAATTATACCAATTATCTTAATAATCATTTATAATCTTCTTATTGTGGTTTTACTTGATTTACTTGAAGAATACGCAAATGTTATATTTCAAAGTATAGAATTTTATAGCTTTTTTATATTTCTTGGACTAGATATTGCTCTCATAATGATTTTCTACCCTTTACTTAAGATAATACCACAATTAAAGGAAAACTTATCAAATAAACTCATAAAAGCAAATAGAAAAAGGATGATCATATTAACTTGCATAATAGGAGGTTATGTAATTACTTATACAATACCATTTATTATTATTCCATCTAATGTATTATATTACGATTTACCACCTAAACCAGAGTTAATAGCTCACCGGGGAGCCTCGCACCTTGCTCCAGAGAATACAATCGAAGCAGGTGAAGCGGCTCTCTTATATGATTTAGTTGTAGGATGGGAGGTTGATATTCAAATCAGCTATGATGGAGTTCCTTTTTTAATGCACGACGATACTCTCACTAGAACCACTAATATCTCTGAACATTTTCCAAATCGAAAAAATGATAAGGCTTACACATTCAATATTTCAGAACTTAGAGAATTAGACGCTGGATCATGGTTTCTAGATAACGATCCTTTTGGAGTTATTGCTAGTGGAATTATCTCAAAAGCAACCGCAGAAACATTCAGAGGAATTAAAATTCCCACTTTTGAAGAAGTGTTAAATTTCACGAGAGATAACGGTTATCTTTTAGATTTTGATGCATATATACCCCCAGAAGGTCATCCATATCATAATAATTTCTACGAAATTCTTTTAAACATGACGATAGAATCAGGTATGGATTTAAGTAAAACGATGATACCAACAGGAAATAGTGAATGGTTAGAAATGATAAATAATTCCTCTCCTGAGATTCAATTAGGATGGCAGGGTTCACCATCGGTACAAGAATTTCAATCTTCTACTACTAATTATACATATATTAATACAGGTGATGGATACTCCAATGAAGAATACAGAGCCTTAAAAACGGCTGATATAGATATTATGGTTTGGACAATTGAGTCTATCGAAAGATTTTATCAATTATGGTGTTTAGGAGTGGATTGGGTAAAGACTAATTCTCCCTATAAGTTTAACGATTTAGAGAGTAACTTTTTATTTTTCCCTATTTTTCCCTACATCACGATCTGGATTGCAATTTGCATAGTAGCTTTATGTTCAATCGATATCATTAGACATACACTAATAAAAAAGCAGAAAAATATGCTCAATTATAAAGATTAAAGTTATAAATAGATAAATAGAAATTTTTTTGTTTTATATAATAAATTCTCTAAATCCTTTTATCACTAAAAAAAGATTATTTTATATTTTAATTAAAACTTCCAAGTTTGAAAATGATATTACTCGATTTGCTTCAAAAAATAAAAGGAAAAAAGTGGTTGCTTCTTGATTTGGTATTAATCATAAATATGGTTGTTTTAGTATTAATAATGCTAATTTTTCACGTATATTGGGGAGACATTAATTTAATAGTCTCTGATTATATTAGCTTTGATATAAATCTCGTATTTTTAATTATCGTAATCCTTATACTTCCGCTACTTTATGGAGTAGCGATTTTTCACATACATCTTAGGAATATTAAAAAAAATAACGAAATTAAACCTTGTATCCTAAACAAACTTATACCAATAGTTCTAATGTTCATATATTCAAGTCTATTCGCACTATTATTATACTCTTTAGAACAATACTCCCGATTAATTCCTCAAGTTATTGAGTTTTATAGTACATTTTTTACAATACCACTTTCACTCTTACTTATTTTGGGCTTATATCCTTTGATAAAATCAATCCCACAGTGGAAAAATCATTTTTCTAATAGGATATTAAATGTAGAAATAAAGTCAAAAGTTATTTTAGGACTTTTAATTACTGGATATTTTTTTGCTTTTGCGTCCCCGCTATTGTTTATCCCCTCAAATGTGATTTTCGGCGATCTACCTCCCAAACCCAACATTATAGCGCATAGAGGTGCTTCACATTTAGCCCCAGAAGACACTATCGTAGCGGGAGAATTAGCGGTAGAACACGGGGCTGTAGGTTGGGAAGTCGACATAAGAATTTCTATTGACGGAGAATTATTTTTACTGCATGATGATACTCTCACTCGAACCACTGATGTAGAGGATATTTTTCCAAATCGTAAGAACGATCGCGCTGAAACATTCACGCTTTCTGAACTAAGACAATTAGACGCTGGTAGTTGGTTTGCGGACAAAGATCCATACGGGGCTATAGCTTTTGGTCGTATTTCAAAAGAAGACGGAGACAATTACAGGGGCATAAAAATTCCAACATTTGAAGAAGTTTTAAATTTTACAAGAGATAATGACTTTTTTATAGATTTAGATATTAAATTTCCATCATCCAGCCATCTTTATAGTGATGTTTATTTTGAAACTATTTTAAACGAAACACTCGAATCGGGAATTAATTTAAGAAAAGTTATGATTTTCACTAGCGACGCTGAATGGATTGATTTGATCAACCAAAAAAATGCCACTGATATTTTATTAGGCATGGATATGAGATCTAATCCTTCCTTAGAAGAATTCGAAATGTCTGAATATAATTATACAATTATCAAAACGGGGGATGAATACTCTAATGAATTATATAGATCATTTTATTTGAACAATCTCCCTGTTATGGTTTATACAATCGATAGTATCGAAAGATTCAGCCAACTCTGGTGCTTAGGGACGTCTTTTGTTATGACGAACGAAGTACACACTTTTAACGATCTGAAAAACCCAATCTGGTATTTTAATATAGAAATTTACATAGTTCTTTGGAGCATCATATATATCATAACTTTAAGTTCTCTGCTTATTATAAAATTTGTCTTATTTAAAAAAAGAAAAGATTAAAATAACGAAATATCAAAATCAAATCTTTTCATCTTTCTTTTTCTTAAAGAGAAGGTAACCAAGTACTACTAATGTCAAAATAATAGGAATCATTATCGTAATTGGGTTTTCTCCTGTAATTCGGAAGATATAATAAGATATTGTAAGGAGAGATGCAAAGAAAGCGATAATGGAACCATATTGGTTTGTAAAATTCTTTAAACGCCTCATAAATATATATACACGGAAATTCATTTTCTTTATAACTTCTAACTCTTTTTCATCAAGCTTATTCAGAACTTCCGGGTTTTCGTAGTATAAACCGATCTGAGGATCGTATTTCCCTTTCAATTTTCCAGCACTAATCAGAGAAATTAGGTTTTTTTGAATAAGTGGTTTTTTTATCTTCAATTCATTCTGCAAGAAACTTAAGGTTAAGAATTCATTAGCAACGGCTTTTATTGCCATTTCTACGTATGACTTTATGATTATTTCTTCTAATTTGTTTACTTTCTCTCTTAAAATGTTGTTAAATTCTTTAATAAAGCGGTCAAAATCATCTATGATGTGAATATTTTTGGTTTCGAAATCGTTCGAATTTCGGTTAAATATCCTAATTAAATCTTTTATTTCTTTACTTGTATTTTTAATTTCCTGCTCGATAGAGACCTTTTTTTTACTAACTTTTAAGTAGGCTCTCTTATACTGCCCTGTTTCGATATAATCTTCAACCCTCGTCTGCAATGTTCCTAATAATTGAGATAAATGGATATTGTTGTTGGTAATCGTGGTTATTAATTTACCTCGATCCGTCTCAAACCTTAAAGAATTTATTTTATCATTTATTGCTTGAACTCTTTCTTCTACTCTTTTTTTAATCACATTCTTTTTCTTAACGTAGAATTCTCTCGCTTCGGTCTCAAATTTCCTTGATTCATAAGATATACTAATGATCGATTTCAATCTATTCTCGATTTTTTCGTCAACCTGTTTTAGTCTAATTATAACACGCTCCTTTCTCCCTTCAAGAATTTCCCTCATCTTTGCATGAGACTCAGCTCTCTCAACATCATCAAAAGTTTTAGTTAGTTGGTTTTCTATTTCGATTTTTACATTATCTAACACATTGATTATAAGAATTTGTAAGTCTTTAAATAATATCAAATTTTCCTTAATATTAAAAATCGCTTCCTCATTATTATCTATAACCGCTTTTAGATTCTTAATCAGTTCCATATTCTCTAATCTATTCTCGTCAACATTTAACTCTTTTGTCTTAGTGTTGTATTGGTTGGTAATAGATTCCTTCAAATCACTTAAATCTTTAATTCTATTCTGAATTTCTAATAAATTTACTCCAAGAGTTTTGTTTTTTATACACGAATCGTAAAGGGCTAATAATTTTCCTACTGCCTCTTGTGTTTGCTTAATAATTCTATTTTCTGTAAAATTTTTTAATTCTCTATATTTATGATAAGCTTCAGTGTGAACTATTAGTTCTTTTTTATCTTCAAGTAAATCACCTTGCAATTTAGACACCTCTATCATGTCTTTAATTCTTGGAATTATCGCTTTACATTTGATTTTTAGCTTATCGGCTAGTTTTTTTATACTAATTGTGTCAGTGTGCTCCTCCTCACTCATTAGTATAATTTCTTGAGAAATAATGTCATTCACATATTCCTCCTTCAGTTTATCAACTTCATCACTAATAAAAACTTTAAATTTCTCCCATTGTATTATTTTTATCGAACTTTCATCAAGATCTGGGATAATAATTTTTAGATTTATTAGCTTTTTAGAAAAAATCTTATTATTTTCGTTAAAATCAATTAGAATTGCATCAAAACCACTAATAACATTCGGGATTTTATTTGTTTTGTTTTGCTCAATGTTTTTCCTGTAATTTTCTAACTTATTCTTAAAATTTTGGATAGTATTGGAAACAAAACTATCAAAATCCTCAACACTTGCTCTGTTTCTTTCTTCTATAACCTTTTCTTTTAAAAATTGTTCTTGTTCGGCTATGAACTCAATAATATTTTCTTCTAGACTATCAAGCTTCTCATTTATATATTTATAAAGCGGAAATAGTTTTTGTTTAAAAGAAGTGTTCTTTTTAACCATTGATTTTAAGCTTTGAATTTCAGTTGTTTTTTCTTTTAGTAATTTATCCGCCTCCATCTTGATAAAATTAAATGCATCTTTATATTGATTTTGGGATGCTCTACTTTTAACGGTCTCTTTAATTTGTAGAATTCCATCTTGTATATTATCCTTAACATTTCCTATCTGATTATTAAGTTCGTTGAAAAACTGAAAACCATTAGTATAATCAGCAAAAATCAAATCAAAATTTTCTTTAAAATTAACCCATTTATATATTATTTTCTTATGGTTTTTTGCAATCTTTTTCTCTTTAGATGTAATTTGATGCGAAACTTTGTAAATAACTGAATCGTATTTGCTTACAACCTGAGCTATTTTATTAAATGCATTTATGATAAGATTTAATTTTTCTTCATCATAACCCTTCTCAAGAACTTCCGTAATGTAATTTTTAAAAGAATCTATCTCGCGATTTATCTGATCCTGAATATCGTATATTCTATTATCTAATTCGTCTAAAATAATGCTAAATTTTTTTAAATTTTCCATCTCTTGGATCTTTTCTAAGAGATAAGTATTTAATTCACCTAAACGCTTTTGCAATAAAGAATATGACTTGTTCCATTGAGAAATTTCAGAACCTAAAGCAGCTTGTAGGTTAATGTATATAAGATCTTGATTGAAAGATGTTTCAATGTTTTTATTAAGAAAATCTGCTTCCATTAATGAATCTCGCAATACAAACTTCAACCTTTCTTTAGCGAAATCAACTTCGTCTATCAAAAGATATGATTCTATTTCTTCTTTGATATGAGGGATTGTGTTTTTAAGCTTCAAAGTCATATTATAAATATCATTTTTAATTTCCTTCAGTTTAGCTTTTTCTTCAAACAATCTTTCAGTGTTAATTTCCTTATCGGAAATAATTATATTTTTGTACAAAAAATCTAAACAAAAGTAGAATTTTGTTTTGAATAAATAAGCCTTTTTTGCTCTAATCTCCCCTTCAAAAAAGTGGTTGCTTATTAAGTCATATATGATCGGAAAGATATCTTCTTTCAATTTCACAGGTTGCTGTTGGTAGGAACTTTTATATTTTTTGTAAATATCCGAAAGTGATACAATACTATTATTTCTTAATTGTTCGTAAACTTCTTGGATGAATATCTTTTTGCCATGACTTAAATTTTGTAGGTATTCATTAAATTCCGAAGTAATATCGATATTCTTCAAACTAAACATATAATTGAGGTTGATATAAAGTACAATCTCCTCTACTCCATGGTTTAACCCAAAGGTAGTTTTTATCTGGTTTAAATCGATAAAATTATAAGTCTCTAACCGCTTAAATACAACTCTTTCGATTTCTTCGATAAAACGATTCCAGATAATAGATAGCAAGATTACTAGTTTAGTAACATTTCTTAACGCAATTAAATTCAATCTTTCTTTATCTTTCAATAATGAGTCTAATTTCTCAGTGATAAAAGAATAGATTCTTGCAGGGTTGTAATCTATAAGCCATGAGTATATATCGAGAAGATTTACGCACCAAAATGTGGTTTCAATATCTCCTTCAATTGAATCTATGACAAAACCTCCATTTGCCTGTTGAAATTGATAGAAATACTGAATTTCCTTATCTTTTATGTCTGAATCTAAATCAAAGAATTTTAGAATGAGGAGTTTAAAAATTAATGATACATCTTTTTTTCTTTCTCTTAAATATTGACGGAATTGCTCTTTGAAAACCCTTACATCAACATCGATAAGCATGAGACTTTCAACAACATCGTAAAAAGTCTTTCCCAAAGGTCCTTGATTACATAATTCGCATTGTTTGTCAAGGCAATGTAAGAATCCATCATTTCTTTTATGATCGTAAATAAAATTCTTAATTTTTTCAATAATAATATCTTGCCCTTTAGACGATAAGTACTGTTGGAGCACTCCTAATAATTCTAAACTTGCTAGAGCATGGTATGTTGACCAAATATCAGGTACTTTTACTGAATAAGGCGAAGATTTAAATCCCAATTGATCTTTTTCAATTATCTCAACTTCACAATTCTTTATAAATTCTAAGAAATCTTCACTGTGGTCGTCCACTTTTTGTTTGATATATTTCCTCAGGAGGAGAAACCAAAAAATATCCTCCAAATTTAAAGACGGCTCTTTAATTAAGTTGTTATTATAATCATGATATAATTCTAAAACTTTATTGTAATTACTTAAGTAGAAATTACCGATATCCTTTCTCTTTGTTAAAACAAAAGACTTAAACGGCTCCTTTTTAAATTCCGTAATATACGGATATGCTGTCTTCTTCTCTACATTTGTCAACTAAAAAAAACCCCTACTTCTTTTTACTAGTATAAAAATAATAAAAATTTTCGAATTTATTTTTTTAGTATTCTTTTATTTGAAGTATTTTGAAGAATCAATATGCAACAAAAAAGTTAATTCTGGCACTGAAATCTTTAAAATTTTAGCAATATTCAATAAAGTACTCGATTTTTTTTTCCTAATTAGGATACAAGGAGATTGAACATACAATTACTACCGATAAGAAGTATATTGGATGGTTATGTAGTTATACACCAATAGAACTCATCCATGCTGCAGGTTTTCTTCCCTATCGAATAATAGGTCATTCAAATCCTCCACAAAACTCAGATTCTTATATACATCCAAATTTCTGTCAATTTATAAAGTCTACAGTTGATGTGGCAATAGGAGGCGGATATGGTTTCCTCGATGGAGTTATTTTCGTAAACTCTTGTGATGCGATGAGGAGACTTCACGATGTTTGGAAAAGGTACGTTCCAACGAAATTTATCCATATCTTAGATATTCCGATGGGCAATTTATCTTTGGGCTCAAAGTATTTCGAAACTGAATTTTTAAAGCTTAAAGGCGCACTCGAAAAACATACATCTTCCCCAATTAAAGAGGAGGATATTAAAAATGCTATTGATATTTATAATAAATCACGGTTAATGTTCAACCAGCTGAACTCGTTAAGAATGGAAGATAATCCCCTGATAACAGCAGGTAGTTTAATGAGAATCACCTCGGATTTCTTCAAAGTTGAGCCAGAAGTATGGAATGAGAAAATTAAACAGCTCATAGAAGAGAAAAAATCTGAACCTTCGAAGGCAGAACAAAACAAAAACCCTAGAATCCTTTTATCAGGAAGTCCTCTCCACGAAATCGAATTCATCAAATTTATTGAAGAGATTGGATTGAATGTTGTTTATGAAGATCTTTGTACTGGGAGTAAATTTTTCGATTTGAATGTTAAAGCTTCTAATAATTTAATATCTTCATTAAGCGAAGCTTATTTAACAAGAACCCCATGCGCTCGAATGATGCAAATAGAAGAGAGGGCTAACCAGATCATAAAAAACTCAGAAAAATTCAAAGTCAATGGAGTTATTCACCATTCCTTAAAATTTTGCGATACGTACTTGTACGATGTTCCTAAATTGAAAGAAATCTTGGTAGAGAGTGGATTATCTGTTTTATTCATCGAAAGCGATGGCGGGTTAGGAAATATTAATCAAATTAGAACGAGGATTGAAGCTTTCTCAGAAATGATTAAGAATTAATAAGGTAGTTAAAATGGCATCTCATAACATGTTAAGGAAATATTTTGGACAATTAGAAACAAGTCTTAGAAACAAACTTGAAACAAAAATTACTGCGCGTAGAAGATTTGTGTACGAGATTGCAAGGATTGGTTCTCGTATATTTAACGACGACTGGTCAATTGGTTGGACAACGGTATTTGTCCCTTACGAAATCCTTAATTCCATGGGTGTATCTGGGATGTTTGTAGAATTTTTTGGAGCAATGCTTGCTGGATCGGGTATGTCCAGCAAGTACCTTGAAATCTCTGAAAGTAAAGGTTTTTCAACTGACAGCTGTTCTTACCATAGAACTATAATTGGTGCCGCCATGGATGGACTCCTACCAAAACCAGATGTGCTCATCGGGGCAAGTATTCCCTGTAATGGTGGGGTTAAAGCATTAAAACGCATAGGAGAAATATTCAATAAAAAAGTTTTTATTTTAAACATACCCATTGAAGTAACACCAAAATCCGTCGATTATTTAACAGAACAATTCGAGCAGATGATAGAGTATGTCGAAAACGAAACTGGTCGTAAATTAGATTACGATAAACTTAAAAAGTCAATTAGATACAATAATCAAGCAAGAGAATACCTGGTAGAAGTAAACGATCTATGCAAAAATATCCCAAGTCCCGCAAATTCAAATGACTTAAAAAATTTCATCATATTTTTATTGCTACAAGGAACAAAAGAGAGCGTTGAAGTCGCAAAATTATACAGAGACGAATTCAAATTTAGAGTTGATAATAAAATAAGTGGTTTACCAGAAGAAAAATACCGATTAATGTGGATCCAGAATAGAATCCAGTTTAAAACAGATCTTTTGAACATTCTGGAAGAAAAATATGGCGCTAGCATTGTAATTGACGAACTTAATCATATATGGTGGGAACCTATGGATGAAGATGACCCCCTAAGAAGCCTTGCGAGTCGAATAATAACTCACCCTCTTGTTGGCCCGGTTGATAGAAGACTTGAAGTAATCACACAATTAGCACAAGACTATAAAATAAGCGGCGCAGTTAATCCTGCCCATTGGGGATGCCGTCAATCTGCTGGTGCCAGAGTATTATTTAAAGATGCTCTTCAAAAAATAGGGATTCCACTTATCCATTTGGATGTAGATTGTGTAGATGAAAGAAATTACGCACCAGGACAAATTATGACGCGTATGGAAGCCTTTTTAGAAATGCTCTCTAACTA
>Ga0307378_10010870_pt1 | contig 11786 bp, 9 predicted proteins | sample UN1MG_FD_202238 | JGI IMG/M metagenome (GOLD analysis project Ga0307378, IMG submission 202238) | Soil microbial communities from Risofladan, Vaasa, Finland - UN-1 | ecosystem: Environmental > Terrestrial > Soil > Coastal area > Acid sulfate soil | place: Finland: Risofladan, Vaasa | collected...
TACCTTGATGAATTTAGTTATCGTTTTAACCGACGTTTCTGGGAGCCTGAGCTTCCTTTACGATTATTAAATGCTTGCCTGTCACATGTACCTGTGAAATTGGCTGAAAATCATTAAGAGGCACGAACTTTAATTATTTACGGGTAAGTTCTTAGAATCTCTTGTTCTTTGCTATAACCATCAACTCAGGGCATACATCCTTTTGAGGTTGTATGCAATACAGAGCAAGTCCCACTGCCCGACAACCTGCTTCAAGCCCCGGAGGAGGAACTGGCGGAATCCTATAACAGGCTTGATGATGCCGAAGACCGGTTTGACCGTGCTTTTCCTCTTGGCATATATCGCCTTGCCCACTATCGTCTTCAACCGATGCTTCATCTCTGTGACAGGATCTGCAGGGGCAACCAACGGCTCCGGCTCGGTAAACCTCTCTTCAGGAGGCGCGTTGTGTTGTTGCCGTTCAGATGCAATGGAGGGGACACTATTTTTGCCTTTGCATTCCTCTGCATTGCTTTGACTGAAGTAGCCGGTATCCGCCAACAGAGTTTCAACAGCACCAATGCTGTCTGGGAGATTACAGAGGCTTTCCGCCGCAGTGACGAGTTCCCGTTTATCATTGCTTTGTTGTGTGATGTGGTTTTCAACAATGAGCATGGAATCCACATCAACTGAGGCTTGCGCATTGTACGCTTGCTTGAAGCCCCCTGAAGACGAGGGCATGATCCGAGATTCACTGTCAGTGAGGTTGACTTGGTCCTTGCTCTTGGGTCCAAGTTGAGGAGGTGTGGGAGTGCGTCCCCGGGGCTTCCTCCCCGTGGACTTCTGCTTGGCTTCACGGGCGGCCAATTTTGCTTGATGCTCTTCTTGTTCTTTGGCAAAGCGCTCTGCTGCACGTCGCTCTATTTCGGCCTTGGCCGCAGCAATCGCCTCTAAGCGTGATTCCCGGTGCGACAGTTCCTCGGGGATATTCATGCCTTCAGGCAGATCCTCTTTGTCGGCTCTTTGCGCTTTGCGCAACAGCTCCTCGATTTCACCCTTGAGTTGTTTTTCCAGCTTGCAGGCATGCTCCCAACTCAAGGCATGATGTTTCGAGGCATTGGCTTTGATCTTGGTCCCGTCCAGACTTACGGAGCCCAGTTTCATGAGCCCCATCTCATGGGCAACCAGCAGGACCTGCGTGAACAATGCCTTCAGCTCTTTCAGGAATCTCCTGCAGAAGGTAGCGATGGTGTCATGATCAGGGTGGGTGTTGACGGCAACATAACGAAATGCCACTGAATCATAAGTCACCTGTTCGATCTTGCGGCTGGAGAAGACCCCGGTTGCATAGGCAGAGAAGAGCACGGTCGCCATCATGCTCGGCGGATAGGCATCCGACCCCCTGCCTGCATAGGAGCTTCTGATCGGAGAAAGATCGAGACGTGATACGATATCAACTACAAATCGGGCTAAGTGATCTTCAGGCACCCAGTCATCCAGGGATGGCGGCATGAGATATAAGCTATGGCGTTCAGTGTCTTCGAACCGTGGCTCCATTGTAGTTTCAACCCCTTACGATTTTCGGTAGCGATAGAAATAACTAATTGATTATATTGGTGATATTATGAAAATCCAAATGAAGAATCAAAAAAATCACCACCGAAATCATCTTTTTAAGGAACTTTTTTGACCGTCAACCTATGATTCGGATATCCTCGCCTCATGGCGAATGGGGCGGCAAGTCCGAGAGGCTGCTAGGGTTCCGTGCCAGTCCTTGACCCTAGCGGAAGGCGAGGAATGTAATTACCCTATCTCAACTTCACCTTATCTTTCCCTTTAAGTCCAAGGATCAGGCGGGCCTCCTCAGGAGTTGCGATCTCACGACCGAGTTCCTTGGCAATCTTCACTATACGTTCCACCTGCTCCGCATTACTTTTGGCATACACTCCGTTGCATATATATAGATTATCCTCCAAGCCTACCCGGCAGTGGCCCTCCATGATGATGGCCATAGCAGCCGTGTGGAACTGTGCCGGATACCCAATACCAATGATCTGCCACTCGTAGGTTCCTTTACCCAATAGTTCGTCAGCAGTGCGTTTCATGTGAACGATTTGCTCGGGAGAATTAGGGACTTTACCAAAAAACCCGGTGACAAACTGGATCCAAAGCGGTAACGTACTATATGCATTAAAATTATTCTTGAGATATGAAAGGGTGCTGATCCAACCAATATCGAAAATCTCGTACTCGGGCTTGGTCCCCGCTCTTTGCATCTGCTCGGCCATTGATTCGATCTCGAACTGGGTCGTGATGAAGCATTCTCTCTTATACCGCTCAAGATAAGGCTTCTCCCAATCGAATTTCCACTCTTTGGTCCGTGCGATTATTTTGTCGCGTGTGCCGCCAAGGCAGCCAATGTCATGGGAGGCAATTTCAGGTTCTACTTCGTTGACGATAGCGATACGCTCCTCTGCGCTAAAGCCACGGCCAAGACCCGTGGTGGGGCAAATCACGAGATTAGTCGAGTTGTGAATCCTGCTCAGGATCTCCTTGTACACTGTTAAATCGGCGGTAGGCTCACCCGTTTTGGGATTACGGGGATGGATGTGCACTATGGCCGCTCCCGCATCCTCCACACGTTTTGCTTCTTTCGCAATCTCTTCAGGAGTGATCGGATTATAAGGCGCATGAGTGGGGGTTACACCACCTCCTACCAAAGCGGCGGTAATGATGAGTTTTTTCACGTGTCAGCCCTCCCTATTCTTCCCGTGGTTCGCCGTTTTCCCAAGCCCAAAGATTTTGGCTGTTGGTATATAGCTACCGGCCGCACTGAACCAAAATCCATCCCGATGGCCAGATCGTCGGCGGGCTTTCCCGGTTCGTCCTCGCTTATGAACCCTCCTTTATCCGCTCCATTGTAGCTCACAAATACTCGATCCTCGGCCTGGGCTATGTTCCAGTGAGCCTTTTTGTCCTGCAGGAAAAATACTCTGACATGAAAATCTTTGTGTAGCTAACATATTCACGGTTCTGCGTTAGAGAAGAGTCACCCTGGTAACTCCGTACTCGGTCTGACAAGTAAGTTCATTTACCCTTCCACTGGGGCTTCCTCTTCTCAGCAAAGGCTTTAGGTCCTTCAACAGAGTCTTCTGATTCTCTCAAAGCTACCATACCTGGGAAAACTTCGTCCATCGCTTGTTCCAGCGAAAGACTCAATCCTCTCAAGGCTGCCTCTTTGCTGGCCCTAATCGCAAGGGGGGCACACTCCAGAATCATGGCAGCATACTTCTCAGCTGTCGGCATTAGATCCTTAGCTGGGACTATCTCGTTGATCAGTCCTATTCGATCAGCTTCCTGGGCTGATACCCGTCGTCCTGTCATTATTAATTCCATAGCTAAATGATAAGGAACATGTCTAGGGAGACGGTGTAAACCACCAGCTCCCGGTATTAATCCAACTCTGGGTTCTGGTAAACCAAAAAAAGCATGTTCTGCAGCCACTACTATATCACATGCCAGCACTATTTCGAGCCCTCCTCCTAAAGCCAGACCGTTTACCGCTGCGATAAGAGGCTTGAAGCAAGCAAAACGTCGCGTAATCCCCCCGAATCCTCCCTTGAGCGATTGCAAAGCTTCTCGCACCGCCAAATATCCATGCTCAGCCTGCCATTTTAGATCGTTTCCTGCTGAGAAAGCCCGTTCTCCCGTTCCCGTGATGATGGCCACCCAGGCCTCTGAGTCTTCCGAGAATTCGTTGAATACTTCGTCCATCTCTCGAGACGCGGGCGGATGAAGGGCATTCAACACCTCTGGACGATTAATTGTAACAACCGTCTGGTGATCCCGTTTTTCTACTTGTATGAATTTGTAGGGCATCACTTAGCTCCCGCTCTTTATGTGAAGAGAACTTTGAATTTTTTAAGAAAGCATTAGGGTTGCCAACGATTGGGTGCAAGGCACCATTCCATGATCGCATCTTAGGGCGAACTGGAGATCGGAGTTATACCAAAGATGTCTTTGAAATGGGCGGCAAACTGTTCGGCATCTTTTACCGGGATTACAACTACCTCTATTCTAGTGCTAATTGCGTAAATTGACGATAGTATTTTTCAATTGCGAGCCTTTGATCTCTCTCTTTCGCCAGACAAAAGGCTTCGCGGTCGGCCTATACACAGTTAAAGCACGCCGCTGGGTAGTTGAGGGGAGCCATTCGTGGTTCAATCGTTTTAGAAAGCTTCTTGTTCGATATGAAAAGCTCACTGAAACCTACATGGCTCTATTACATATGGCTGCCGCAATTATCGCTTTTAGAAAAACTGGAACTATTTACGGGTAAGTTCTTAGTTAGTCCGAAGGCTGCTTTATATTCATCATCTTCAGGGTAGACTCTGAGATAATAAGTTTCCCCAGCAATACTTACTCCATCACCAGCATTGATATGTTCTGCTCCAATTATCATCGCGTTCCTAAGCCCAACGCCCCATGGTCCACTTGGGCAGGTTAGCGGCATGATCGCACCCACTTTAATGAACTTTCTCACGGCCTCGGCCTAACCGAAGGAGATGCTCACTCCACAAAGGTCAAACAAAACGAAGGCTACCAAAACAAGTTTATTTCTGTTTGTTGCTTTCATTTGTACTTACTTCCTTTCATCTCCGTCAATTCTAGGTCTACGTATACAATCCTACTAACTCCAAATCTAAAATATTCAAACACCAAATTTTCTTATCTAGAAAACTTTCTGACAGACCACAATCAAGGCTTCAAAAAAGGCAATCATTAACTTCCACTGCTACCTACGAACTGGACGGAAATGCCGGATGTCGAGGATATTTCCTTGTCTTTTTTCCCTAAATACGGCCTCAACACGCATGCCTATCTTTAATGGTTCATCCACCTCTGCAAGAAGATGAACCAAGCCAGTGCTTGCCCCATCAAGATATATTATGCCATACGTCACAGGTACAGGAATTGGATGTATTCGCAATCGATAATAGGTCACAGTATAGGACTTCAGCACGCCTTCTCTACCCAATTCTATCCAATCGACTGTGTGTTCGAAACATCTTCCACAGATAGGTTCTGGTGGAACATACACGATCTTGCAATTGGGACAACGTATACCAAATATCTTCTTCCGATCCCTTAACTCGACAAAAAAACGTGTTGCTACAGGGCCCGGAAAGTAGCGATAAGGCATCACCAATCTCCCCTCCGCTACGTGCGGCTCAAGGCTCAACACGTTAAACATTTTACTTGGACGCACCAAGTGGTATATACCCTCGTATCTAGTAGGTTTTTTATCTGCCATTTTTTTGCTCCTCTACGATTCAAAAGCATTATATTACAATTTCGGTTCCTGCACTCTTAAGAGAGGAGGTGAACCACTCAGCACAAATACTGTTGACAGAAGACTCTAGAACCATCATTATCAAGGCAAACAGTCTTATAGCTTGTAGCGTAATGTCCGTCAGCATTAGGCATTGTTTTAGAAGCAGGTCGATATATGAAGGTGACTCCATTATTAATGAGGAGCACCTTGAAATTATTTTGCGTCCACAATGAACTATTCGATAGTTCGAAAATGTACAATATCTGTCATTAATCCTTCGCGGTTTTCGGGTGGCCTGTATACCGCCTCTACTCTCATCCCTACCCTCACTTTCTCAGGGTCTTCTTCCAGTTTGTGGAAGAAGGCTACATCAGCACCTCCATCCAACACAATGGCTGCAATAGTGTAGGGTACAGGCCTCATATCTCCGGTTCCAGAATCATAAATCGGATCTACGACTATACTATATGACACCACAGTTCCTTGATTCGAAAGTTCAATCCACTCTTCTCCCATCCCTACATGACAACGACCACAAACAGGAGTGGGAGGCAGCTGAAGCCGACCGCACTTCGGACACCGATTAGCCACGATTTTGCCTTCCTTTAGACTCCTAAGAAAATACCCTAAGTGAAAACCGGCACTCCATTTGTAATTGACATCCAATGGGATTACGATCTCTAAAAGCTCTGTATACATTTCATTCCCCTTTAAAACCGATTTGAAAGATAAAACATTACCACCCAGTTAGCAGAACCCCAAGCTGTTGTTATAGCAGTCTCCGCCTTCTTGCTCACCTGGTGCTCACCTGCTTCTCCCCTAAGCTGCAATGCTGCTTCCACTACTCGTATCATTCCTGATGCCCCTATTGGATTAGTCGATACTACCCCCCCGGAGGGTTCAATAGGGATTTCGTTCTCTATGCGGATTGCTTCTTTTTCTACTAGACGCCACGCCTCTCCTTTCTCACAGATGAATAAAAGCTCCATCCACGGAAAGAGGGCCCAAGAAGAGGGCGTATAAAGCTCCCATACATCGATGTCCTTCGCTGGTTTCGTAATGCCGTTCCTTTTATACAGCCTGGAGGCCGCCACTTCTATGGCTGTTATTGTTGGTTTCGGTTCTACACAGCCTCCCCTCCACACCGCATTCTCACGATGTACCGTCTCGAGATCCTTTATCCAAACCGGCTTCTTCGCCGCCCTTTTAGCGCGTCTCTCATTACCCAATATTAGAGCACAGGCCCCGCACGAAGTTGGAGACATGTGCAGAAATCTTACTGGCCATACCAGTACCCGTGAATCCAATACTTGCTTCACCGTTAACTCCGGCTTCAAATGGGCATGATGATTCCGACGAGCATTATCCGCCATGATTACCCTTGCAAGGGCAGCATGTTCTTCCTGGCAGCCTGTCTCCTGCATGTATCGAAGCCCCATTGTTGCAAATATCCCGACCGCTCCTGCAGCCATTCCACGATCATAAAGCGGCTCTCTCGCCGTTAACAATGCCGCTATCGACGAAGCTGCATCCTGCTTCTGCCACCCAATCACTAAAACAGTCCCAAAAAGCCCTGAGGCCACATGATGCCAACCTGTTGCAACTGCCGTTCCTCCGCAGGTTCCCCCAGTGTTCATCTTAAATCCAGCCTTCAGGTACATACCTGCTCCATCCACACACATACCATCAGCCAAATAATGTCCTTCAAAAAGATCCATGTTAGCAATAATCACCGCATCAACTTCTCTTATTGACAATTCAGCATCTTCTAACGCCTTCCTCACTGCCTCATTGATCATCTCTTCGTGATTGACATCTGGCCTAACATAACAATGTTCCGTCTGCCCCAAGCCGATTATTGCTACTCTCTCTGCCATCAAAAACCCCTCCTTATTGTAATCACGCAGTGCATCTGCCCGCACACTCCCCCTGTCCCGTGTATTACCGCTGTCTTCGCTCCTTCCACCTGCCTTTTGCCCGTCTCTCCGCGTAATTGAAGCGAAGCCTCCACAGCTCGGTTGAGCCCCGCCACATTCACCGGCACACCCGAAAGAAGACCCCCCGATCGATTGATTGGTATCTGTTTCTGCTCCAACAATCGACCACCCCCCCCCGGATCACAAAGCCCTAACCCCTCACTCCATAAGAGCTCCTGATAGGAATAGAATTCCGAAAGTTCCACCAAATCGATTTCTTTGTGGGGAATAGTAATTCCCGCCATCGAATAGGATTTCTTAGCGGCCTCTTTCAGCGAAAGGGGATCTGTCAGATCTCGGTATCCCAAATAATGCCTGTCATAACAGCACCCCAATCCTTCGACCCATATTGGCTTCTCTGTCCACCTCTTAGCTTTCCCCTCCTCTGCAAGAATCAAAGCACACGCCCCATCCGAAACCGGTTTGGCATCCAGTATTTTAATAGGGTCCGAAAGTACAGCAGAGCTTAGTACATCTTCCACAGTTAAAATCATCGACTCTTGAGCATAAGGATTGTCCATGGCATTCCTGCGGTTCTTAACGACCACCTGTGCACATTGCTCCTCCGTAACTCCATACGCTTCCATATATTGTCTTGCTTGTAGTGCAGCACAGGAGGTGAAGTCCAACCCCAGCATCCTCGAATACAAAGGCTCAAGTCCTGCATTCTCGATTAAGCGACCATCCACTTGGCTCTCTTTCGTATGGGCTACCACTAAAATGCAGTCATAATGCCCTCCAAGGATACACAAAACAGCATAATAAAGGGCATATGCACCATCCTCCGCTACCTTCTCTTCTGACCTTAGATGACCCCCCGCTGCATCTACTACATTCTTACTTGATATAGTCCAGCCATCCCAATGGTCCTGGGAACAACTCACCGTGCCGTCAATCCCATTGCCGTCTTCACTAAATTCAAGACCTGTCTTTTCCAGAACACCTTTCACCGCTTCAAATACTAAATCTTGCACATGTTGTTCCGGTTTCCTCTCAAACTTTGTCTGATATACCCCCACAATACCAACTTTTCTTCTCATAACTTAACCTCTTTTGCTCCAGTTTAAGCCAGTTGTTTGATCTCTTCTTCCAATTGCTCCGCAAAGGTCATCAGTCCAATGGGGATCAATGCCTAAACCACCTCTATTCTGGTTTCAGGTCGCGCCGCACATAGCTTTTTTCTGTTTGGTTGATTTTGCTTTCTTTTTGGATCGATTCATATTGGTTTTCTCGTGACGTTATCTCCTATCGATAAGTGTTACAGCATTGGGGGGTTTTGTGCCTAAATTTAGCTCTCATGACCCATAGGCCCCTCTCTCCACAATGTATAGTCCGTTTCAATGTTCCAGTTTAGCTATGAGACTGTCGAAAAAGTGCAATTTATGCATTTTTGGCCGATTCGCATCTAGTAAAATCAGCTATTTACAAGCCCAAAGATTCTTTATTTAGGGTTTTTCGACAGTCTCTATTCTAAAAAGTCTCTCGGAACCTTGAGCCGACGCCTGTTGGCCTTCTTGTAGCCAAGTGCATCGTCGGCGATGATAAGCCGCATGATATTGGCAGTGCCCTCTCCAATCTGGTAGAGCTTCGAGTCTCGGTAATGCTTCTCAACCGGCATCTCCAGGGAGTAGCCCATGCCACCATGTATCTCCATCGCCCACCCGGCGCATTTCACCGCCGCCTCTCCGGCGAAGTACTTGGCAATGGCCACCTCCCTGCTAAAGGGTTGGTCTTGATCGTTCAGCCATGCCGCCCTTCGCACCAGAAATCGGGCAGCCTCAACATATGAGACCATATCAGCGATGATCGCCTTGACCATTTGAAATTGGCCAATAGGCTGTCCAAACTGGACCCTCTCGTTGGCGTATTTGATTGAGGAATCCAGGCATGCCTGAGCCACACCCAAAGCACCGCTGGAAACGCTGATGCGGCCACGGTCCAATGCGGTCATAGCCACCTTAAACCCATTCCCCAGATCCCCGAGAAGGTTCTCCTTGGGCACCACCACGTCCTCCATAAAGACCTCAGCAATGGGCGAATTTTTATCCCCCAGCTTGTCGATCTCGCTTGCATGCCACCCCTTCTGATCCGTCTCCAGGATGAGCCCGCAGATTCCCTTGTGCTTCAGGCTCCTATCAACGGTACCGTACACAATCGCATAATCCGCGTAATTGCCGTTTGAGATCCAGGTCTTGGTACCGTTGACAAGGAAGTACTCGCCCTTGTCCTCGATCTTCGTCTCCATGGAGGCCAGATCCGATCCAGCGTTGGGTTCCGAGAAGCAAACACAGCCTATCTTTTCCCCCACAACAAGCGGGGTGATGTACTTTTCCTTGGCTTCCTCGCTTCCCCACTCCATGATCGTGTAAGGGCCCGTCAGGGCCTGGAGATTGAAGGGGGCTCTGAGCCCTGAATCAATGGTGGAGATTATTTCACACACCACCGAATGTGCGAGAAATCCCGCTTGGCTTCCTCCATACCGGGGAGGAAAGGCGCAGCCAAAAAGACCCACTTCTCCCATCCTCCCGATCATTTCCTTGACGTCTCCATTTCTCTCCAGCCAGGGAATCACTTCCTTCTTTGCAAATCTTTTGGCCGTGTTGGCCATCATTATCTGGACATCACTTAGATCAAAGTCCATTCATTACCTCTTACGAGTTGCCGGTATTCTCGTTACTGCGTTAATCAGTCAAGGAAAGCGGCGTTGTCGTTCTCGTTTGAGCCAATCCTTGAAATTGGGATGAGAGATTTCGATTAAGGCGTTAGCCCTCTCCCTTTGGGTCTTACCTGTAAGATGGGCTACACCGTATTCTGTGACTACGTAGTCCACGTCATGAGACTTTTGAATTTTCCGCACAACGAGTAAAATGCACTTGAAATGACAATTTCTGACAAAATTGTCGGTTAATTCTTCAGTCTAAATCTTTTAATGAGATCTTCTTCTCCGTATAGCTCCCTTTACTAATCCTGGATGGGCCTTTTCTTGGCTCGGTATGTCCTCTTTTTATGTGTGGGCATACCGCTTTATTATTGTTATGCATGTGCCAACAACTTAGAGCCCTTGAACATATTGAACGCCATCTGTCTGCACATGGTATCCCAGATGTTTTTGAGAATCGTGGTGAACCTTGCTCTATATGCTCCATCATGTAAATTACTCAGTCCAAAGTACTGCTCAACTATGTATCTTTTCTTTGATATCCTTTTGTTCCTCTAACTCAATTTCGTCAACTTGGCAGTGGTGGTATCTTTACGCATGATTCCATCGTTGATTCCGTTTATATGGAGAAAGGCTCGATTGGGGTGTCCATAATAGCCTTTATCCCCGTAAACTTTATCTATTGGGTCTTTGGTATGACAACCGGCTATCGTGAGATAGGGGAAATACTTCGAATCATGCTCAGATGCGGCAGTCAGCATCGTAGCCAAAACAAAACCACTCTGCACATCCACTGAAGCATGTTCCTTCAGTCCATAGTGAGGTGTATCATTCTTGATTGTCCAGTCCGATTCTATATCCCTTGAAAACTTTAAAGGCTTACCATTCTTGTCCACTGAGCCTTCCGGTGTATTCCTTATCTCTTTCAGCTTTGTAAGACCTTCATTGCTCATCGGTTTGCTTGCTGATTTCACCAATCGTGCATCGACTGCTACGCCTTCATTGATACTCAATCCTCGCTTTGCAAATGCCTGGAGAACTTCATTGTTGAGCTTCATCATAGCCTCTTTGGATAACCTGCTTCTGAATCGAGAGAAGGTAGAATGATCAGGAGAGGGCTTGTCTATAGAAATACCTAAAAACTTTTTAAAGGATATCCTATCATTTATTTGATTCTCAAGTTCAGGATCTGAGGGGATATGAAACCATTTCTGGAGTAGTAAACACTTTAACAACATTAGAGGTGGATATGCATCAGCACCTTCAGTGCTCCTTCCAACATCATAATATTCTAATAATAGGGCTTCTATGTTCTTCCAGCTTATAAGCGCATTGATTTTATTCATCATCGTGAGACTGCGATTATGTTCCAGAGACTTGGAAACCGCCAAATCCGCAAAACTTATCTTTGCACCCAACTCCTTGTATCCCATGTCTTCTGCCTTATGTTCGTGTATCTTTTGGGGAAGAATGTAGCATAGTAAGGATAGTTTCCCAAGTTTATTCAATATGTTATCCTATTTTTCGGCAATCTGATATCACTGTTTCTACACCATTTTCATAAACTTCTTAATTTAGAATAGTACTCTCAAATGTCATTGTTCAGGAATTTGCAAGACTTATATTCCACACGTGACAAAAAGTGGCGATTTTCACCAGGTTATGCAAAGGTCTCAAAGGCATTGGTGATCTCCCCCGAGCATATCTTCATTGCCGCTGCAACGGTGCCCGCTGCCGAATAAAGCGCCCCGTCGTAGTTCCCCGTCGCCTTCACCCGCTCTATCATCTCCGGTGAATGGATCTCACAGAGGGTTTCCGGCGCAATGGGCTCGAGATC
>Ga0307378_10010874_pt1 | contig 11785 bp, 8 predicted proteins | sample UN1MG_FD_202238 | JGI IMG/M metagenome (GOLD analysis project Ga0307378, IMG submission 202238) | Soil microbial communities from Risofladan, Vaasa, Finland - UN-1 | ecosystem: Environmental > Terrestrial > Soil > Coastal area > Acid sulfate soil | place: Finland: Risofladan, Vaasa | collected...
TCGATGCAGTGGGCCAGGAGGTCGCCGGTGACGCCGCTGCCGGCGGCCTTGACGTCGAGCCGCCACGTGGCCATGCCGCCCTGCGGCACGTCGGCCGAGATGGTCCAGTCCTGCAAGAAGACGGAGCGGTAGTGGAAGATGCGCCCCAAGAGGCCCTCGTCGATCAGCGATTTGGCCAACGTGACGGCGGGGACGCGGCGGTAGTTGAACGAGACGAGGTTCGCCACGCCGGCCTTCTCGACGGCCGCGACCATCTTGCGGGCCTGGGCCACGTTCAGCGCCAGGGGCTTCTCGCACACGATCATCTTCCCGGTCTCGGCGGCCGCCATGGCGATCTCGGCGTGTACGTTGTTCGGCACGCAGATGTCCACCACGTCGATGTCAGGGTCCTCGATGACCTGACGCCAGTCGGTGCAGTGCGACTCGTAGCCCCACTGCTTGGCGAAGGCCTTGGCCTCCTTCTCCACCAGGCCGCACGCCACCTTCAGGACCGGCTCGTACGGCACGTCGAAGAAGTGGGTGACCTTGCGGTAGGCGTTCGAGTGCGTCCGCCCCATGAATCCGTAACCGATCATTCCGACGTTCAGTGTCTTGGCCATGACTTGCGCTCCTGTTGCTTGAGGTTCGCGTTTTCCTGGTGCCCGGCACGGCGAAGGGCACCTTCAGCCTGAAGCAGCGCGGCGGGCAAGCCCGCCGGCTAAATGGTTCACTGCCCGCGCGCGTGTCGCGCCTACTCGCTCCAACCGTGTGCGTCGCGGACGGCGACCATCGCGGCGAGGATGTCGTTCCACGTCTGAGGCTGCATCATGACGTCGTTGGGGAACATGCACCCGTCCCAGCAGACGTGGCGGCATGCCTTGGTGAGTTCGCCGCCCTCGTTGCGGAGCCAGAAACCGGCGTGGCGCGGGATGTCGAGTTTGCCGTTCGGGTCGTTCGGCAGGCAGTGCCGGCCGGTCTTGTCGTGCGACCCGGACCCGTGCACCGTCCCGTCGTTCTGAGCGACGTGGAAATCGATGGTCCACGGCCGAAGCGCTGCCGCAAGGGTCTTCAGGCCGGTGTCGAGGACGGCCGTGTCCGAGAGGTCGGCGTCCTCGGGCAGGATCCGATCGTCCGGAGCGTTGTAGCCCATCAGGTACAGCATCGTGTGGGCCATGTCGCACTGGAAACCGAGCGTCTGCGGCCGGTCAACCAGTTCGAGCAACTTGACCATTTCTTTCCAGGAGTGCATGCCGCCCCAGCAGATTTCGCCCTCGGCGGCGAGGCGCTCGCCGTACTCCTCGGCCACGTCGCAGGCCTGGCTGAAGGTGTCGGCGATTCTCTGCGTGTTGCCTTCGGGGTCTTCGGCCCAGGAGGCCACGTCGCACGCCGAGTCGATGCGGATATTGCCGTTGGGGCGGACGCCCAGTTCGCGAAGTGTCCGGCCGATGCGGCACCCCTTGTGGAGTTGGGCGAAGAACTTCTCGCGCTGGGCATCGTCGCCCATGGCCGTTCCGCCGCCCGTGGGCGGCCAGACGGGCGCGACCACCGTGCCGATGACCAAGTTCCGCGCCCGGACCTTGTCGGCCAGGGCCTTCAGGTCGTCGTCGGTCGAGTCGATGTCCACGTGCGGCGCAAACAGGAACAGGTCCACGCCATCGAACTTGATGCCGTCCACCTCGGCCGCCGCCGTCAGGTCCAGCATCGTGTCGAGGTCGATGGGCGGTTCGCCGCCGTCGCCTTTGCCCACGACGCCGGGCCACCCCGCATTGTGCAGTTTCGGGAGGTTGTTGGGTTCGCTCATCGTCTAGTCACTCCTTTTGCTGGAGATGCGCGGCGGCCGAAGTCGCCCGCCAACACTGGCGCCTGTGTGGCCGGGCTGGCTTGCCCAGCCCGGAGTCCTGACAGCCCGGCTGGACGAGCCAGCCGGGCCACACGCCCAGGCACGGCGTCGCGCTACTGCTTTGCCGCGTCGCCGACGTCCGGGGCGTCGGGGTTGACTTCCGGCCCGAAGTACCGCAGGACGACGAGCGGCTCGGTGGCGGAGGTGTTCTCGTACACCACGCCGGCCTTCGCCGCGTCCTCGGTCACGAAGACCTCGTCCTCCGTCAGGTCGTGGAAGCGGATCAGTTTCGGACAGTTCAATCGCAGGTTGTTGATCTTGCCCTCGCCCTGCACGGTGATGAGACCGTAGGCGCCGGTGTCGGGGACCGTCACCTTGACGCCCGCTTCGACCGTGAGTTCCTTCGCCGTGAACAGTTGCTTGCCGTCCACGCGGCCGTAATCGATCCACAGGTCCAGGTAGCCTTCGCTCGCGGTGTCCGCGACGGGGATCGGCTCCAGGTAATGGTTCGCCTTGAAGTCCGGGTCGGTGTTCTGCTCCCAGTCGAGTTGCTCGACGAGGTAGTCGAGGTCCTGATGCTTGTCGGGCGGCACGTCCTTCGTGAGGAGCGACCACGGCACCTCGCGGCCTTCCACGAGGTTCTGGTACATGCCGAACACGTCGGAGCCCCATTGCGGCTCCCAGGTGCAGAGCGACCCCGGCGCGTGCAGAACGCACGGCGGCACGAGCCAGCCGGTGCCGGGTTTCAGGCGGTACGCCTGGGCCAGGTCGAGGATGCCGTTGTCGCCCTTGTTCCAGTCCTCAAGGCACTTGCGGACCTGGGCCTTCGTCGTGCCGGGCGCCAGGCCGAAGAAGGTGTACGGAAAGTTGTTGCCGACGTTGTTGTGCTGCTTGGGGTAGTAGTAGCACTCGGGCTTGCCTTCCTGTCCGACCTTGGCGGCCTGCTCGCCGTTCTGGTGCATGTGATGCGGGATGGGGCCCATGTTGTCGAAGAACTTGCTGTAGACGGGCCAGCGCTTGTACTTCTTCCAGATGGCCTCCCCGACGATGGCCGCGCCCGCTTCCTCGACGGCGTCGCGCAGAAGGACCCGTTTGCCGTCGCAGACGACGTACGAAAGGCCCTCGTCGGGCACGCGGCCTTCGTTGGCGGCCTCGGTCGTGGAGGCGAACCACCGCTCGTCGATGCCGCCGCGGTCCAGCCCGTACGCGTAGAGGTCGTCGGGATGGAGTTTCAGCCGCTGGCCCGGGTGCAGAAACGACCGGGGCACCCAGTTGGGCGCGAGCCTCAGGCACCCCGCGCCCTGCTCGATGGCCGCCTCGACGACGGGCCTGACGTTCTTGCTGACGGTTTTGAGTTCTTTGACCGATTTGGCTGGCATGGTTACCTCCCTGCAATGGAATGCACGGGGCCCACCTTCGCGAATCAGCGATTCGCTTCGGCGGGTCTTCGACAAGCCCCGCGGCTAACAAGTCATCGTCGCGCGAAAACTGAAGCGCACGGCACACGCAATGTACGCTAGGCCGCACGACGTACGCGACGTACGCTAGGCCGTGACGAGTTCGATCTTGCTCATGTCGGCCGGGCCGAGACCCTTCTCGGCCGCCGTGAAGACGCACTTGGCGCTGCCGCTTTCCTCGAGCGACGGCAGGTCCATCTTCTTTCGCTGGGCGTCGAGCATCTTCAGGCCGACGTAGTCGATGGCGACCGGATTGACGGCCGCCATGATGGCCTTCTCGGCATACGTGAACTGGGGCTGGACCATGGGCCCCTTGTTTGCCACCGGCAGGAGGGCGTCGCCCACGATCAGCCGCTCCTTCTTCCGGATGACGTCCAGGGCGGTGAGTTCCGCGATGAAGGGGTCGCACGTTCCGCCGTGCACGGCCGGCTTGCCGCGCCCGGCGTGCGCGTTACCCGCATTGTGGAAACTGCCGTAGTGGTTCTTCATCGCAAACGTGATGCCCGACCGGACATGCGTCTTGAGGATCGGCACGTTGATGAGCGCCGTGCACCGGCGCGTCAGGATCTTCGCAAATCGCCCCTCGCACGTGTGGAACCGGGTCGGCTCCTCTTCCCAGTCGCCGTCCACGGCGGTATAGGTGACGCCGTCGATCTTGCCGACCTGGTAGCCGGCCTTCTGGAGGTCCTTGCTCCCGCGGTCCCAGACGATGATCTTCTCGGCCGGGACGCCGGCCATCCGGATGCCCTCGACCACCGCGCTCGTCACGTACGGATGGGTGCTCGCGCCCCTGCCGAAGAGGCAGTTGATCTTGACGGCCACGACGTCGTCGGGCTTGACGTAGCATTTCCAGGCGTCGGCCGGGCTCGACTTGCCCGACAGTTTCATGACCACGGCGTGGACCATCTCGCGGACGACCTTGGGGTCGGGCTTGCTGTCCACGACGGCGTTGTCGCGGACGGCCTTGACGACGACCGCCTTCGGCTTGGCCGCCTGGGCAAGGGCCTCCTGGCGTCCGAGGACGGCCGCGCCCACCCCGGCGGCGATGGTGCCCCCAAGGAAATCACGACGAGCCATCTTTGTGCCCATAACACTCTCCCGCGTGCTCGATTCGGCTGCCTCGCCGGTCTGAACTGCGCGTCCCATCCTGTCCCGGCCACCGCGCGGTGCGGTGGCGCTAGGCCGTGACGAGTTCGATCTTGCTCATGTCGGCCGGGCCGAGACCCTTCTCGGCCGCCGTGAAGACGCACTTGGCGCTGCCGCTTTCCTCGAGCCCCTCCAGGCCCATCTTTTTTCGCTGGGCGTCGAGCATCTTCAGGCCGACGTAGTCGATGGCGACCGGATTGACGGCCGCCAGGATCGCCTTCTCGGGGTAGGTGGCGTCGGGGCGTGCTTGCGGTCCCTTGTTGGCCACCGGCAGCAGGGCATCGCCCACGATGAGCCGGGTCTTGTTGCGGATCACGTCGAGGCTGTTGAGTTCCGCGATGAACGGGTCGCACATGCCGCCGTGGACCTTGCGATCCTTCTTGTCACCGTGGGCGGCCCCCGCGTTGTGGAAACTTCCGAAGTGGTTCTTCATCGAGAACGTGATGCCGGCCAGGCTGTGGGTCTTGAGGACCGGGACGTTCACGAGGGCCGTGCACTTCTGCGTCAGGATCTTCGCGAATCGCCCGTCGCAGGTGTGGAACCGGGTCGGCTCCTCTTCCCAGTCGCCGTCCACGGCCGTGTACGCGACGCCGTCGATCTTGCCGACCTGGTAGCCGCACTTCTCAAGGTCTTTGGTCGTGCGGTCCCAGACGATGATCTTGTCGGCCGGGACGCCGGCCATTCGGATACCCTCGACCACCGCGCTGGTGACGCACGGATGGGTGCACGCGCCCTTGCCGAAGAGGCAGTTGATCTTGACGGCCACGACGTCGTCGGGCTTGACGTAGCATTTCCAGGCGTCGGCCGGGCTCGACTTGCCCGACAGTTTCATGACCACGGCGTGGACCATCTCGCTGACGACCTTGGGGTCGGGTTTGCTGTCCACGACGGCGTTGTCGCGGACGGCCCTGACGACGACCGCCTTGCCGCCCGCCGCCTGCGCCGTGGCAGCCTTCTGACCGAGGACGGCCGCGCCCACGCCCGTGGCGACGGTGCGCCCGATGAATTCGCGTCTTCCGAGTCTACCACTCATACCCTCTCTCCTTAATCGGACCCGCCTCAAGCGGTGCTAGCCATTTCCTTCAGGAACTTGAGGCCGTCCTTCGCCAGGCCGTCGGCCGACTCGTAGATCGGCCGCCAGATGGACGCCGCCGCGCACAGGTCCAGGATGCCGATGGCGAAACTCTCGATCGTGACCCACTTATCGTAGCCGACGTCGCGAAGAGCCGCGAAGGCGTCTTCCCAGGCCACCTGGCCCGTGCCGGGGGTGCCGCGGTCGCTCTCGGAGGCGTGGAAGTGCCCCAGGTGCTTCTTGCCAACGGCGCGGATCGCCGCCGCCGTGTCCTTCTCCTCGATGTTGGCGTGGAACGTGTCAACCTGGATGGTCAGGTAGTCGCTGCCGACCGTCTTAACCATCTTCAGCGCCTGGTCCACCGTGTTGATGATGTAGGTCTCGAAGCGGTTGAGTGGTTCGATGGCCATCGGGATCTTCGCCTTCTCGGCGTGCTGGGCGGCGGCCGAGAGGCACTCGGCGCACCACTTCAACTCCTCCTCGGTGGGCGCCTTCCCGGTCAGATAACCGCACGGGGAGTAAAGCGGGCCGGCCACGGCCTCTCCGCCCATCTCGCCGGTGATGTCGATCATCTGTTTGAGTCGGGCCGTGGCCTTCGTGCGTTCGTCGGCGTCCGGGCTGCACGGGTTGGTGCCCGGCATCATGACGCAGCAAGCGGTCATGCCCATCTTCGCCTTCTCAAGTGCCGCCCGGGTCGCCTTCGCGTCGAGCAGGCTCAGGTCGTTGAACGGAATCTCAACGCCGTCGAATCCGAACTCGGCCACCTTGGGAATCAGGTCGAGTTGGTCCTTCGTAAACGCCGCCGTGTACACCAGCAGGTTGAGGCCATATCGCACGTTCAAGGGCGTACCCCCTTTCGTATCGGGTGCTTGGGTTTCACAACCGGCAAGGGCCGCCGCCCCGGTGGCCAGCGCTGCCTTGCCCAGAAAGCCACGTCTCGTTAAGCCGTCTCGTGACATTGCCTGTCCTCCACCATCATGCCGGAACGGGTGCACCGAACGGATACGAGGGGGGCCGGCGCACACCCCCGCCTCGTGTCAGACCAGTCTACGGGGCGGGACGGGTACAGGTCAAGTAAATGGTAGGTGAGCCCTTGGCGCGGTCGTGGGACGGGCAGCGGTCGCCGGGGCTACCGCACGGCGGCCACCTCGCGGTCCATCCGCCCGAGGAGAGCGTCGTAGGCTTCCACCGCGCCGGGAATCGTGAGGAAGACGGCCGCCATGTACCGGCGCTGGCGGTCGGTCTGCCCGGGTTGCGGCCGGGTGGCCTGGGTGAGTTCGGCGGCCAGGTTGTGCCGGTCGATTTCGAAGTTCACGTCGTCCAGGGCCCGGGCCCGCTCGTAGATTCGGGCGACCTGCTCCCGGACACCGGCCTTGCGCTGCTGGTCGGCGCCGGGCGTGATGGCGACGGCGATCTCCTCGGCCTGCGCGAGGACCCGGTCGCGAACGGTCGGCCACAGGAAGTCGGGTATCTTGCGGACCCGTCGCAGGATCTCGACGGCCTGCTCGCCGCTCTCGGCCTGCCCGAACCGCATACCGGTCATGCTCCTGGGCGGCGTGATGCAGCAGGAGAAGTCGGTCAGGCCCTCCTTCTGGGCCGACGTGAGGATACGGTCCACCTTCTCGGCCGCCGTCGCCACCGCCCATACGCCGCGCTTCCCGAAGACGCCTTCCTGGTGCGCGAGGAAGATGACCTTGCGCCGGGCGGCGCTCCGGTCGGTCTGACCGACCTTGCTGGCGTAGGGCCGGGCGCCGAGCGTACGCACGTCGCTTGCCTCGGGCGGCTGATGGCACTGCGCGCAGCCGGTGCGGCCGGCGTCCATCTCCGTGATGGACAGGCGGACGACGGCCGACTCGGTCTTGCGGGCGTCGGCCACGCGCCGGCGGAGCGCGTCGTCAATCTCCTCGGCGGCAAGCAGGCGGCGGCGGACCTCCAGGTACGCGTCGCGGACCTCGCCCAGATCGGGCCGGAATGCGCCGGTCATGGTCGGCACGGCCGGCGAGGCGGCTTCGACCTTCCGCGCGATGTCGCGCAGCGCCACCACCTGTTCGCGCGTCAGGTTCAGCCCGTTGATGAGGTTGATACTGGAGAGATGGAGGATCAGGTACCCCATCGTCCGGTTCTGTTCGTCCCATGGGACCTCGCCGCCGGCGGCCGAGGCCGACAGTGCAACGGCCGTAGCGAGTGCGAGCACAAGCGCCGTTCGCATGGCATTCCCTCCGAAGGGGCGCGCCCTTGAGTCCTTCATCATCGGTACCAATGCGCCGGCCTCGCCACGGTTTCAGAGGGTCCCGGCTCGGCGCGCTTCGTCTCAGGCTCGTTCGCTGCCTCGGCAGGACGGGTCGTGGCCGGGCGAGACGGATTTGCTTGAAGATTGTACTTGTGTGGGTCCGATGGACTCTATGACGGCGCGTCGGTTTGGTGGTGCCGTCGGAACCAGGCGCAAGGAAGGGCCGCGGGTCTTCGCCGCGGCATGGGAGAACCCAGACCGCCATGAGAAGCCGGTGGCACTATTGGCGTCCGGTTGCGGACTACCTGGGTCTGTTGACCTGGATGTTCGGCGTCCTGGCGTTGGTGCCGCTGGCGGTGCAGGCGTGGTTGGCGGGGGCGGGCGAGAAGGCGGTTACGCCATCGGCGTTCTACGTGCCGGCGGGGGTGGCGTTGGCGTTGGGGTTGATCCTGAAGCGGAACGTGCGGTTCCCTCCGCTGGACAGCCGGCAGGCGATGGTTCTGTGTGCCCTGGCGTGGTTCGCGGTTTCGGCCGTCGGGGCGCTGCCGCTGTGGCTGGGCCTCGACGTCTCGTACCTCGACGCGTACTTCGAGTCGGTCAGCGGGTTCACGACGACGGGCATTACCATGCTCCAGGGCCTCGACGGCATGCCGCGGGGCATTCTGTTCTGGCGGTCGTTCATCCAGTGGCTGGGCGGCCTGGGTATCCTGACGTTCTTCCTGGCGATCCTGTACGCCGGCGAGAGCGCGCACCAGTTGTTCGGCGCCGAGAGCCACAAGGTGTTCTCGCGGCGTCCGGCGCCGGGCCTGTTCCATACGCTGAAGATCCTCTGGCTCATCTACGCGGGCTTCACGGCGGCGGTGGCGGGGGCGCTGTTCCTGGAGGGCCTGAGCCCGTTCGACGCCGTCAACCACGCGCTGACCGCGCTCTCGACGGGCGGGTACTCGCCGTACGACGCCAGCATCGCCCAGTACCGGCAGACGGGCCACCCGCACTATGTGCTCATCGAGTACACCGTGACGGTGGGGATGCTGCTGGGGGGCATCAGTTTCTTCGTCCACTACCGCGTGCTTCGCGGCGGCGTCCGGGCGCTGTGGGACAGCCTGGAAATGCGTTTGTGGTGGACGATTGTGTTCGGCGCGACGGCGCTGGTGATGCTCGATCATTTCCGCAAGTTCGGCCTGGACCCCAGGGACGCCGCCGGCATCGAGGAGACGTTCCGCACGAGCATCTTCCAGGTGGTGGCGCTGGTGACGACGACCGGTTTCGGCACGGAAGATATTGCAACCGATTACTTCCCCGGGATGGCGAAGCAGATCTTTCTGGTGCTGATGGTGATCGGCGGGTGCGTGGGCTCGACGGGCGGCGGGCTGAAAGTACTGCGGGTGGGCGTGCTGCTGAAGATGCTCGGGCGGCAGGTGCGACGGCTCATCTACGGCCGGGCCGTCCTGAACCCCGTGGTGATTGACGGCGAGGTGGTGGATGCGGAGGAACTGCGGCGCGTGGCGGCGCTGTTCTTCGGGTGGATGATCCTGCTGGTCTTCGGCGGGGCCGCGACGGCGCTGCTGTCGGATCACGGGGCGCTGGAGTCGGCGAGCGGCATGTTCTCGGCCCTCGGGAACATCGGCCCGTGTTACATCTCGGTGCCGGACATGTCGGCCCTTCACCCACTGATCAAGGTGGTTTACATTGTGGGCATGGTTGCCGGGAGGCTTGAGATCCTGCCGTTGCTCTTGTTGGTGAGTCGTCGGACCTGGAGGTAGGGGAACGTCATGTATATCGTGATTGCCGGTGCGGGACTGGTGGGCCGGGGCCTGGCGGGGCAACTGGTCAAGGCGCGCCACGACGTCGTCATCATCGACAAAGACCGGGAGGTGTGCGAGTGGGTTGCGTCGCGGCTGGGGGCGATGGCGGTGTGCGGCGGGGCGACGAGCATCGACATCCTCCGGCAGGCCGGCATCGACAAAACTGACGTGGCGGTCTGCACCATGCGGATGGATGCCGACAACCTGGCCTTTGCGGTGCTCGCGAAGAGTTTCGGCGTCCAGCGCGTCATCGCGCGCCTGCGGAACCCTGAGTACGAGAGTGCCTACAGGATGGCCGGCGTTAACACGACGGTCCACGTGGCCGACGTGTTCGCGAGCCAGTTGCTTCTGGAGATCGAAGAGTCGCACCTGAGGCAGGTCTACAGTTTCGGCGCCGGCCAGGCCTCGATCGTGGTGGACACCGTTCCGGACGGCGCGGCCGCGTCGGGCAAGTCGGTCAGCGAGATCGGGGCCGACGCCGGCTTCCCGGATGAGTGCGTCATCACGGGCATCTATCGTCCACAGACGCAGACGTTCATCATTCCTCGCGGCCGGGCCCAGATTCTGAGCGGCGACCGCGTGTTCATGGTGGCCTCGCACCCGAACCTGCGCCACGCCTCGAAGTACCTTCACAAGAAGGCCTGAGCCGTCCGAGCCTTCGCAGCGCTTCTTCGGCGGCGGGTGGCATGGCCGCGCTTGCGTGGCCATGGCCCCAAGTCCGCGACAGGGTCACGCAAAGGTGCGTGACTATGGCCCCCGGCAGTCCGAGGCGTTGACGCGCCAAACGCTGTTGGCGCGGGAGGCTCGACACCGAAAGCCGAGCGTGTATACTGACCGGCGATGAGCGACAGCGCGGTCAAGGAGACGAACATGGCGGACGGCGACCCGACACGGCGGGACTTCTTGAAGACCGTAGGCGTGGGCGCGGCAGCGGCGGCAGCCACGCCGCAGATGGCACGGGCGGCGGAAGGGGCGGGGGGTGGCCGGACGCGGCCGAACATCCTCCTCTACGTCGTCGACGATCAGGGATCGACCGACGCCGGATGTTACGGCAACCCGGTCATCAAGACGCCCGGTCTTGACGACCTGGCGGCCGGCGGCGTGCGGTTCACCAACGCCTTCTGCACGACCGCGTCGTGCAGCGCGTCGCGGTCCGTCATCCTCTCGGGCCTGCACAACCACCGCACCGGCCAGTACGGGCACCAGCACAGTTACCACCACTTCATCTCGTTCGATCACGTCCGGAGCCTGCCCGTCCTTCTCGCCGAGGCGGGGTACCGGACGGCCTCGTGGGGCAAGTACCACGTGGCTCCGGAGACGGTGTACCACTTCGAGCGGTACATCCAGGGGGGCGGCAGCCCGGAAGGCGGGGCCGACCGCTGCCGGGACTTCGTTGCCGATGATTCCGGCAAGCCCTTCTTCCTGTACTTCTGCACGACGGAGCCGCACCGGCCGTTCAAGCGCGAAGGGTCGGACGAGGTTGACCCCAAGGACGTCATCGTGCCGCCGTACCTGCCGGATTCGCCCGAGTGCCGCGACGAACTCGCCAAGTACTACAGGAGCGTCCAGCGGGCCGATGCGGGCCTTAAGCGCCTCATCCGCATCCTCAAGGAGACCGGGCACTGGGACGACACGGTCGTCCTGTACGGTTCGGACAACGGCATCGCCTTCCCCGGCGCGAAGACCAACCTGTACGAACCGGGCATGAACCTGCCCTTCGTGGTCCGCAATCCGTTCCAGAAACGCGCCGGCTTTGCGTGCGAAGCGCTTCTTTCGTACACCGACATCACGCCGACGCTCCTTGACTTTGCCGGGGCCACGCCCAAGGGCTACACGTTTCACGGCCGGTCGTTCCGGCAGGCGATGGCCGAGGCGAACCCGAAGGGCTGGGACGAGGTCTACGCCTCCCACACCTTCCACGAGATTACGATGTACTACCCCATGCGGGTGCTGCGGGAGCGGCGGTGGAAACTCATCTGGAACATCGCCCACGGCCTCGACTACCCCTTCGCCAGCGACCTGTGGGCCTCGGCCACGTGGCAGGGCGTCCTGAAACGCGGTGAGACGGTCTACGGCAAGCGGCCGGTGGCGGCGTACCTGAAGCGGCCGAAGTTCGAACTGTACGACCTGGAGGCCGACCCCCACGAAGTCCGGAACCTGGCCGCCGACCCGGCCCACGCCGCGACGCTCGAACGGATGAAGCAGAAACTCAAAGCCTGGCAAAAGCAGACCGACGACCCCTGGATCGTCAAGTGG
>Ga0307378_10010875_pt1 | contig 11784 bp, 10 predicted proteins | sample UN1MG_FD_202238 | JGI IMG/M metagenome (GOLD analysis project Ga0307378, IMG submission 202238) | Soil microbial communities from Risofladan, Vaasa, Finland - UN-1 | ecosystem: Environmental > Terrestrial > Soil > Coastal area > Acid sulfate soil | place: Finland: Risofladan, Vaasa | collected...
CGGCAACCATCGCAGTGCTTTCTCCTTTGTTGATTATCTGTTTAACCGCCCATTTGATCTTTCTGTCCGTGAGCTTCACCATGCGTTTTGGTGAAACTTCCTGACGAAATAATTTCGGGACTCTACAAAGAGTGTTACTTACCTCAATCTTTTCGTGAGCTTCACCATGCGTTTTGGTGAAACTTCCTGACGAAATAATTTCGGGACTCTACAAAGAGTGTTACTTACCTCAATCTTTTTAAGTTGTTAAACCCTGGATAGGATATATACGCTCAAACTAATTCCTGCATTCCATGACATGACCTGAGCCCCATGAACCAAATGAGGGAAAAGGAAACGAAAAAGGGGATGAAAACTTTCCTTCAGGACACCAATGCCGTATCCGAAGTGATTGGCTTCGTCTTGATCATGGGCATTCTCCTTTCTGCAACGTCCATTTATTTCTCGCAGCAGATCCCTATATGGACGGAGGATTATGAAGCACGGCACGCTGAGGATGTCGTCGATGATTTCTCCGAATTGGACTCGCTTGTTGATGGCGTCGTGCTGGTTGCCAAACAAGAAGGCGAAACTCCTGCTGGTGCCACCAAATCGATTAAAATGTCCCCGGATAGAGTACCGCTCTTCGGCATGTCGCCCCCGGGCGCGAGTATATCGTTCTCGCCCCACGCAGAAGAGCTCTTCGCGATCTTACCCTATGTCGGGGACGGCTCACCACCTGCAGGTGATCCGGAGAACGGCACAATAGAAGAGAGCACCACCGCTGATTTTAGTCATGCAAACGCAACGAGGGTGAACGTAGACGTCTCGTTCGATTCTATTAAACTTTCTCGGATTGCACTCTCGGGCGATCTCATCCTTACTAATACTATTACAACCCTTGGCGGTGAGTATCAATACGCTACGGTCAGCATCACGAATAACAGCATCGTCTATCTCGTTCCTGGCTATTACCTGAAGCTCTATGCCAATACCATCTACATCGATGCCTCTTCCGCAATCATAGGCGATGCAAGAGGTTATTTGGGAGGAACCGCTGGTAGGATAGGAAACGGCCCGGGTTTTGGAAGCTATGAAAGCCCAGCATATAACGGTAGTGGTGGTGGTGGCGCTGGCTATGCAGGCGTAGGCGGTGACGGCGGTTGGGGAGGTGCGGCAAGTCTAGGTGATGTTGGGACAGGTGGAGTTAATTATAGCGATAACACGTCTTCAGCTTTTGATTTCGGGTCTGGAGGAGGCGGTGGCGGCTATGGAGAAGCATTTCATGCTAATCCCTACGATGGTGATGCTGGGGGAGACGGAGGGAATGGTGGCGGTGCCGTATTACTTTGTGCTCCCACAATAACAATTACCTGTAACATCACTGTTGATGGAGGAAATGGCATGGCTGGCGCTGAATCCAAAGAGAAAGGGGGAGGTGGTGGTGGCGGTGGCAGTGGCGGCACCATTATCATTCAGGGATATGAGGTAAATTTATCATCAGCAACGCTCTCTGTTCATGGTGGTGCGGGAGGAGACGGGGGGGATGGTAAAAACCCGGGAGTTGGTGGTGGTGGCGGTGGTGGTGGAGCCGGCGGAAGAATCAAGATATTTTATGATAATGTCTCGCTCTATGATAACACCACGCTAAATTGTTCTATGGGTGGTGGTACTCGTGGCGAAAACGGCGACCTAAACACTAACCCTATAGGTGTAAACGGATCAGACGGTTGTTTCTACGAAAATCAAACGACGTATATCTCTACCGTTCCGCATTATACCCAGGGTTACTACGAGTCCCGTGTCTATAATACGAATTATACCACGACATGTTACGGTGATATGACCTGGGACGCTACGACAAGTGAATATACTTCGCTGGTGCTGAAAGTACGAACGAGCATCTCGCCCAATATGACGGGTGCCGCGCTCTGGGAGAACTGCCCCGCGGTCGCAAATGGACAGGATATCTCCGAATTATCCTCAGCATTCGATAGGCATCGGTACATTCAGTACCGCGCGGAGTTGTTCACCTATGAGCCCGCTACAACGCCTGTTCTGGATTGGGTACGCATCAATTACTCCTCGCACTGCCTTGCTGGTGAAGGCGGTGGTGGGGGCATTGTGGATTCGGCTACCGGCATCATCAAGTTCCGCAGCAGTTATATCTATTACCCCAACCAGGAAGTTGTGTATGAGCACGGCGCGGTGATTCGTGCCCAGACCGTTGATAATGTAAAAAGGGGTTTCGTGATTACCGATCCGCCTATTATGATTGGAACGGACAATGCGACCGGTGCGCCGCTACTGCAGATTTCTATGATCGATTTGACAGGCTCGAACTATTCCTACGCCGGCTCAAGGAGCTCCTCCGTGGAAACGTCCTCTGATAATGATGATGGTGACGCATACACCCATCTCGCGGGCACTATCGCTTTTGAGAATTTATCGCTCAGCTTAACCACTGCGTATCCGTCTATCTGGAGTAGCTGGTTTAATGAGAAGCTTGCAGAATCCGGCTTAAATGCCCCGGATGATTACAAACCCCCGGAGATTAACGAATCAGCAGGAACCGTGGTGGTCGCGTTCTACGGGCAGCCCGGAGTCGGAGTGCTGCTATACGAGGAAAAGACGAAGATTGCGGTTGATATAAAAACGTAACGGGTGTTGGTTGTCTGTCTGTCTGTCTGTCCGGGCGTATACTCAAATCATACATGATTATATCGATACAGTCATCGGTGGCACAAGTCTCAAAATCGCAAAGATGACGAAGGTTGCTAACGCTAACACGGTCGCGTGTTTCAGACCCGAAATAACTCGTCCTTCACCTAACTTGCCGGCCACTAAGCCCGCGCAGATGCCCTGGATAATACCACAATGGAAGAACAGCATCTTCATCGTTTCCACATCCACAATAGCCATAAAAGACCCGCCCATTCCTGTCCCCTCTACCTTCTCCGCGGCTTGTACCATCATGGGGATAAATGAATGATAGAGCACCACTAAGACGCCGAGGAATACAAAGAAGGTGACGTAAACGATGAGGGTATACTGCCCCATATCAGAAATTCTCTTCTTTTCCAGTGATCGCAACTCCATGACATCATCCGCGGCAACTTTCAGGATTTCTCCTACGTCGCCACCCACCTGGTAACCCTCGATGACTATTTCGACAGACCGTTTGATTATTCGCGTGGGGTACCGCTTTGCAAACATCCGCAGTGCGTCCTCAAATGGAATGCCCCAGGTTAGATGATACGCAAGCGTCTTCAGACCTGTTGTAAGCACGCCATAGTTCCCCTCGGCGGTGAGCGTAAATGAGTCTATCAGGGTGAGCCCCGCACGCTTTGCCTGTGCAAGGTCACGCAGTAAAAGCGGGAATTCATCATCCGCCTGCCTCACCCTTTTTTGCTCCGCATAGAGATACGCTGACGGTGGAATAACTGCAACGATACCTGATAAGATGTATGCGTCATAGGGTGCGACAAATTCCCACGCGTAGATATACGACAGGAGCATGAGACAGATACCAATCGCACCTGAGATGTACCCTAATCTCAGAGGGTTATCCCTGAAGAGCCCTATCGGGTCTCTGATAATCTTTACTAGTTGCTTCCCTTTCTTCCTCTTCTTTAGCGTCTCAAGAAGTTTATCTTTTTCCATCTTTGTCTTAGTCCGATAAGGTGCCAATCAAGAGAATAAAAGCTGCAGAGCTAAACGGGATGACAAGATAAATAATTGCTGCAAGTCCCTCGAGTGACGCGCCACCGAGAAAAACCATTATCGAGAGAACCACCACAAGCAAGAGCGGTGCCGCAACCATCCCGATAACATAAAGCTCTGCAAAAATGCCCAGCGTCTCAATAAAACGCTCGTACTTCTTCCTCCGCTCTTCCATATATTCCGTCGCCGTATTAACAAAGTACGAGCCCATCTCCCCACCGGAAAGAGCCGTGGTTACCGCACCCTGCAAGAACGCTCTCATGTTTACGGACGGCGTAGTCACGACGAGTTTTTTGAGTGAGGTGATGAAATCGATACCCAGTAATTCCACATCTCGTACCAACAGCTTCACCTCATTGCTCACCGCACCATACGTCTCCTCCGCATTCGAAAGCTTTTTGAAAATTGTATACGGATACACCCCGATAGAAGCCATCGCCGAGATATACCCGATAGCATACGGTAGGTTCGCGTCTATCTTCCCCTTCCGCTCCCACGCCCTTATCCTCGGATACACACGAAAACTCATGTACGATCCAAAACAAGCAATTAACGCGAGCATGATGCTAACCAGAAGGTCGGTTAATCCCAGTGAGAACTCGGACAGCAAAGAGAAAATAAGATACTTCAGGAGGATATAGCCCGCCACCACACCAACGGCAGCAACAATCGAGTAGAAAACTGCTTTCGAGAGCCACCGCTCTACAGGAATGAATATCCTCGCTCTCAGGAGGTTCTCTCGCAATTTCGTGTAGTTCTCTCGTCGCCCTCTGAAATAACCACGAAAAAGATCAGATGCTATCCCCTCTTTGGGTACCGTCTCACTCTGGGTGTTCATAACTTATTCTTCCGCTAATATCCGTTTCTCCGTTTCCTCATGATTCACATTATAATCGCCTAAGACCCTGTTTAGAGACTGGAAGTCGTTCATCCCCTTCGCGCGCATCCCTTCCAAAATTCGCCGCCGCCGTGCAAACTCCAGTACTAATTCGTCCTCACTCATATTGAGTTTATCCATAATCTTGACGAGCACCTTCGATTCGCCCGTAAATTCGAACTCATCGGGTCGCCACGTGAACAGCTCGTTCGTTTCTAACGTTTCATCCACAAAATTAATGCCGGTTACTTCTATTATCTTGGTGCATCTCCTTACCGCTTTATCCCCCACTTTCACCTGCCGCTGAATTGCTATGATGTCCAAGCTGTCAAGGAGCATGAGCGGCACGTCAATGGGATGTTTGGTCAATCGCTTGACGACGGTATCCGCAGATTCCGCGTGGATCGTGGACATGGTAATGTGCCCGGTGGCCATCGCTTGGAACAGCGTATGTGCCTCTACGCCCCGCACTTCGCCTACCAGAACGTACTCCGGTCTCTGTCTGAGCGCGGTCCGTAGTAAATCGTACATTTCAATGGCGTATCCGCCCTCTTCCACCTCTCTCGTCACAGAAGGAATCCAATTTTGGTGCAACAAATTTATCTCACGCGTATCTTCAATTGAGATAATCTTGCTTTCTGGCGGTATGAACATTGCTATTGCGTTTAATACCGTTGTTTTCCCCGACGCAGTGCCGCCTGAAATAAGAATGTTCGCACCATGCTCAACCGCCATCCAGAGATACGCCATTATTTCCACGGAGAACGTCCCGTACTCCACCAGGTTTATCGGAGTAAAGGGGATCTCTCTGAACTTACGTATCGTAAACGTTGAACCCCGCGTTGTTACTTCGCTCCCGATACTTAACTGTAATCGATCCTTCGTTGGCAACGAGGCATCCAGTAGCGGCTTAGCCATCGAGATGTGCCTCCCTGAACGCTGTGATAAGCGGTAAATCAACGCATCTAATTCCTCCTTATCAAATATTATGTCGGTTTCTATCGAGCTGTAGTTCCGGTGGAATACATACAGCGGGATATTAGGCCCGTCTGCTGAGAGGTCCTCGGCCATTGTATCATGTATAAGCGGGTCCAACTTACCGTAGCCAATAAAATCGCGATTAATGTAGTACATTATTTTATCCATACTCTCTGGAGTTATGCTCGTTTCTAAAGCAAACTCCTTGATTACTCCGTCCACCCTCTTCCGGAGGAACTCCTTGGGTTCCTGTAAACCTGCAAAGCTAATGTCTAACGTTTCATAAAGGTACGTTTTCACCTCTTTCAGGAGTTCCTCCTCCCCACTTGTGAGTGGCACCTCGTAAACGGTGTATTTAGGGGGATTTGTTGCAGTGATAACCACATACGCATACGGCTCGTTGACGGGGTACAGCTCCAGGTAGTCCACACCTTTTTTTAATTCCTGCAGCGATTTCTCTTTAGTTGACGCTATCGCTAGTTCACGCGGTGAGACGGTTTCAGCTTCACTGACCGCGCTACTCGCAGTGTCCGCTACTGCCGATTTCACAAGCGGTGCCTCCACCGGCTCCCCTCTCAATGCTGCTAGTGCCGCTCTCAGTTCCGTCTCGGCGCTGCTTTTCGTCTCCCGTATCTTCTCTAAAACGGCTAATGCCTCATCCTCTTCCACTTGCGCCTTTGAAATACTTTCCGCATTGCCCTTTGCCTTTGCCTTCTCTGTATTTGCTCGCTTCTTAGCAACAACCTTCTCTTGCAGCTTCTCCACTTTCGCTATCCGCTTCACATCGCTCAACGCCTTCTGCATTTGCTTCTTCGCTGATGCTTTTTCTGGAGTCCTGCCTTCCGCTTTTTCGCTATCTTTATCTGCTCCGATCCGTTGTTTCAAAGATTTGTTACTTACCATATCGTCTGATCATAAGCCAGTCTCTTACTCTGAAGAATAGAATGACGCCCACTATAGCCACGATGGCTATAATGGCCACTATGAGATAGATCGGCAGGCCTCCCTCTTCTTCGGGCGTAGGAGAAGTCGGCGAGGTTGGCACGGGAGTCAATGCTGGTGTTGGCGTTGGCGCCGGAGTCGGCGTTGGGCTAGGGCTCGGCTCAGGCGTTACTTCCGGCTCCGATATTGGTGCCCGTATCGTGAAGGCGTATACTTTGTTACGATAAAACTTGCCCTCGACAACGACCTCGTCACCGACCGTTATAGTCTCCAGCTCCGCACGGTATTCCACATCCATCGCCCCCGTTTGGTCTTTAACCGTCAACTCCGTTTCATTTCGCGTGAATTCCATACGCGTCACATTCCCTTGTATACGCACCGACCGCGCATAATAATACTCAGGAAAATCTTTGAGCTCTTTGACCGTTACGTCCGTGTAGCCAAGCGCTACATCCGCGCTCACCGTATCCGCATAGATAAGGCCATTATCGCCAACTTTGCCGGCGTATATTCCCGTTACCATCACCCGTTGGCCTTTATAAAACACTCCTACGAGCCGGGGGTCACTGCTAACGAGTATCGTACCTGTACCGTCATCGATAGTAAGAATCCCTGTATCTCCAGGCTCGAAGGTCTGAATGCCCGCATCTTTTTCTTTCGACGGCTCGATATTGTTGGAAATTGCTATGATAATACCGGAAACCGTTACCTCCTTGCCGATATGCTTATCACCGATACTGTCAATTCGGATTTCTTCAGCACTTGCGTTAAGTGGCAGAACCACCATCGTAAGTACAAAAAGTGCCATCACTACGACCGAAACAATACCAGTTTTCGTTTCCATTTTTCCTTATCCTTTGCCGAGATAGAGAGGTATTTAAATGAACTTAATGTGCCGATAGGTACTATCCTTTTTATTATAGTGGTAATATGCCTTATTTAAAATTTGTGGTTGTGGTTGACTACCACTCGACGGTGTCTGTCTGTCTGTCGGTAGGGGTGATAAAGGCGGTTGGAGAAGGGTACGCGATAAAGAGCCGGGAGATGACCGATAACTTTATATATCCCCTCGTTCAGAAGGACTAATGGTTAAAGAGCATGTGCATATTTTATAATAAAGGTACGGCCAGACCAAATCGGAGGAGGGATGGAGATGGCCAACCATAAAATGGAGTTATTGCATATCACTGTGGCAATCGTAACAGTACTTTCACTTTGTGCCATGTGCGCGCCGGCGAATGCGGGCGTTAGTCCTGATGATGGTAAGTTTGTTGGTAATAATGGAGCTGCTATTATTGGTGAGAAAAATCTGGTTTTTCTAAATGAAAGCTGGCAACCGTCATTAAATACAAATGAATATATTATTCCCTACGGAATAATAAGGAGCACTGCTGCGGATATTCCTGTGATTATATCTTTTAATGGCCCATTTGATTCCAGTCTTTATGAAGATGAACTGAATAAAACCGATGAATATGAAGTCACCGGCCCAAATGGACGTATTAAATTTTATTTCTTCCCTCCTGAGTTAGATGTTAAAACCAAAGTATGCGGAGAGGTTTTTGATTGGGTTACAAAAGGGGATAACATAACATTCGAAGCTGATACAAACTTGTGGTTTATAACCAATCTAAGCTGGGATTTCAGATTTTTCGAGGGGCCCCTTCCAAACAATATAACCTATAAGCTCTTAAACCCTAGTAATGTGCAGTTATATAATATTGGTGGCGTATCCCTTATTGGTAATAATGTCGGTTTCGACTATAAAGGTAAAAATTCGCTAACGATAAACACTGCCAATCTTGACACTGGCGTTTATACGCTCAGTATAGAACCCGACCCCGAGACAAATAATGGGCTTGATGTGGAAGGCCCCGAAATAGAATTTGAGGTGCGAAATGAAGGTGTTACAATAGAAGCCGAACCATTAGAACAAGCAACTAATGAGGAAATTACATTCACAGTTACTACCACACCACATACAAATATCACTCTGGGCGTTACATGGGGTATTGACGTAAATGCTGAGTTTATTGAGGGTAAGGGGAATGTAGAAAGAGGAGGAACGAGTGCTTTCGGAAAGTCTGATAAGAATGGTGATTTTAAGGCGGTAGCCTATTTTATATTCTCTGGCACATATGAAATCACCGCAACCGAATACGGATGTGCGGATGGAAAGTCCAGTACTCGCGAAAACACCACGGATCGTATAGAGGTAGTAATTAGACCATATGAAGCAAAAGTTGAAGTTAATAGAGATCCGCCCATCTTTCACATCGGCGAGAATGTTGAAATTTCCGTTTCTATGCCTAAGAAAGCGGGCGATAACATCACACTCAAGATAAATGACGAGGTAGTTAGAACGGGGGCATCGGTAGATGGATTTGATTATAGCTGGAAAACCGAGAATTTAGCCCCGGATTCGTATAAAATTGCAGTGTGGGTCCTACCATTCTCAGACCCTTATCGTGATCCCCCTGATGCATCGATAACCGTAGTCCTTATCCGGGGAGGACTGTTTGCAGAGCCAAGTGCTCCTTTTGTTGCCCTTGGGGACAAGTTCAAAATCGAAGGCATCGTCCCGGGGCGAGACCGTGTAGACATTCTGACGATTGCGCCGGAAGGTGGCAGCGGTAAGGGATTTTTAGCTGAGGCCGGAGGGGTATTAGATGCCCCCGGTCTTACCTATGGTGCCTACGGTGTGGATACCGACGGAGAATTCGAGACAGAGGCTATTGCTGTTGGTGAGGATGTTGATACCGGCACGTATTTGATCGCCGCGCTCAATTATGGGCGAGACGGGGTATGGGGTAAAAGTCACAATAACAACCTGTTAGAAGTGCTCAGCAACGATTACGCCTCGCCACTCGGAGCAAAGTCAATCGATCAGCTTTTAGCGATACTGAAAGACAGGACGATCAATGCAGCGGGTACTGATGACCTCCTGGGCATCGCGACGATATCGGTAGAGAAGGGCTTTGTCACGCTGGACGAGCTAGAAGATGTGCCGCTCGGCAAAAAGATTGAGATCACCGGTATGACAAATAGACAAGTGGATACACCCATCATCGTCACCGTTGAAGGGCTGGAAGAGACTACCCCGAAATTAAAACCCCGAATCGCAAAGGTCAAAGAAGACGATAAGACCTTTTACAATACCTTCAGCATTTCCTTTGACACGACATCCACGAATATCGGAACGTATGAAGTGACCGCGGATGACGGCGATGGCCACACTGCCAGCACAACAGTAACCATTCTGCCGGCTGAAGAGCACTCAGTCACGGTCAGCACGACACCGACTCCTAAGACCGAGGATCAAGAGCCTGAGACCGGCGAAGAGGCTGAAAAGCCGCCGGTGAAGACGACAACGCCAACACCAACGCCAACAGAAGAGCCTGCAGAACAGCCAGGTTTTGGGATGCCTCTCACTATTGCCGGGCTACTTCTTGCGGTAGTGGTGTTACTGCGAAGACGGAATAAAAGATAGGGTGACGGAATTGGTTAATGTAGTCATCCCAACGAAATGAGCGCGTCTAAAAGCTCTTCCATCTTCCCGCTCTTTGAGACGATAAATGCTGACTTCAGAAGGTACCCTTTGACATCTCCTTTATACGCCCTCACTATGCCTTCGCCCTCTTCCGACGCGGTGAGAACGATCACAGGAATGCCCTTTAAGCCCTCATCGCCCTTTATTCGATCCAACACTTCCAAGCCATCGATCTTCGGCAGACGGAGGTCAAGTAAGATGACGTCTGGCTTTGGATAATCCTCCTTAGAGGGTAATCGCCCTGGTTGTAACGATAGTTCAATGCCTCCTCGCCATCTCTGCAGACCCAAATCCGCTTCTTCAACTCGCTCTCTCTAGCGCATTCTGTATGATTAGTACATGCTCTTCCTGATCTTCTACAATCAATATTTTCAGCTCTTTTCTCCCCTCTTTTTTCTCGCTCATTTTAAACTCAGCTCCTTCCTAATGCGCCGCTTATGCGCTTCTCTATTTCAGCCTCTGAGAGAGGCTTCTTTATATATCCCTTCGCTCCTGCCCGCACCGCTTCGACGATGATATCAGGGATATCCGTAGATTCCATGATGAGCATAATAACCACCGCGGCAGGATCATCTTGTACTATCCTACGTGTTACTTCGATGCCATCTAGGCCATCCAACCCGATATCCACAAGTGCAATATCAGGCTTCAGTTCCATATATTTCGCAACGGCATCTTCACCATCCTTCGCCGTACCTAAAACTTCAAACCCAAGTTTTTCCAATGCCGTGGTAACCATAATACGCATGAAGGTGGACCTCTCTGCCACCAGTACCTTCTCCCTTTTCATAGTTCTATCTCTTCCCCTCTCTCTATATATAAGTTTCCCTTTATTGCAAAATATTATCCGCCTCGCTCATATTTATAAAGAACTGTGATACCTCAATGTCCAAATTTGCATGGACTCCGAATCCGGGAAAAGTCTACTTTTTCTTATCCCTACTACAAATGTCAAAGAGACGTGAACAATAGAGTACATATAGTGATATTCATGGTGATAGAGGAGAGGAACTTTGTTGCCCCTGAAGGACTCGAAACCACAGGAATAAGAAAACGATAGTATTAGCTCGCGTGGTGGTAGCAATCGTTGTGCTTACTGTTAGCGAAGGTCTATACAGTCCTCCACGCATTATAGAAACCGCAGACACGTTTATGCACTGATGGCAATATAGGAAAAATAACTAAGATTGGGATAAAAAATAGTTGATGCACTTAAGTTTGGTAATGTCCCAAATTTCGTGGCTTACCTTGAACATCAACAATTCCTTCCATGTCCAACTGTGATCTGTGATGCCCTCAGCCATGCAGGGTGTTCTTCCTATGTTCTTCTCACCCTTCTTCGTTTTTATCGTCAACGCAGAATTAACCCTGATCAGGTTGTTGTAGCACTGATACACGTCTAAATGGTTGTCCAACATCTCTTTGCACTTTGAAAAGCACAAACTTCTCCTGACCAGCCTCGAAATCCCATGTCTCATGGTTAGATTATATCGCTCCACATAGACCGTCTCTATGCCCGCCTCATCTACGTCACCAAATATGACCATTCTGGTCTTACCGACTACCCGGCCCCTTTCCCGTTCCTTGATGAGCTGTCCGTAGTTAATAGTCTCTGCCTCGAAATTAGCCAGTATAGCAGTGATATACTGATCGTTGCCGTCACTGATGAATGTAGCCTTCCCCGTCTCTGTTGGCTTCTTGCCCCGTTTTCTTACCGTTTCCATCAACGTATCTG
>Ga0307378_10010876_pt1 | contig 11782 bp, 10 predicted proteins | sample UN1MG_FD_202238 | JGI IMG/M metagenome (GOLD analysis project Ga0307378, IMG submission 202238) | Soil microbial communities from Risofladan, Vaasa, Finland - UN-1 | ecosystem: Environmental > Terrestrial > Soil > Coastal area > Acid sulfate soil | place: Finland: Risofladan, Vaasa | collected...
GTCGTCGACAGCGATATCGACGGTGGCGGCGCAGGGGGGATGCTCGTACGGGACTCAATGAGAAACCGCGTCAAGCGGAGCACCGCTTACGGCTACGCCGGGGCGATCTATCTCCATGACGCCAACCGCACGCTCGTCATCGACAACGAGCTGAACGGCGGTCAGGGGTGTGCCCTCTGCGTGCGAGGGGACCGGAACACGATCCGCGGCAATCGAGGCGGCTCCGGGAACGGCGGCATCGAGATCGACGGAGACCGCAACCTGGTGCTACGGAATCGAGCCGTTGGGGGCTTCTTCAACCCGAATGCGATCTTGGTTCACAGCGGAAACCGCAACGTGATCCGCGACAACGAGGCCGAGGGCGGTTTTGCGTCAGCGGTGATCCATGTTGCGGCGGCTGCCAATCGCACCTCGCTGGTCCGCAACTCGGCGTCCGGCGGCTCCGACGTCTTCGAGCCCACCAGCGGTGACGGGATCAAGGTCGACGCCCCTGAAACCCTGATCCGCAGCAACACGGCCAACGACAACGACGCCCTAGGCATCAACGCCATCGAGGGCGTGATCGACGGTGGCGACAACCACGCCTCCGGCAACGGCGACCCGCGCCAGTGCGTAGAGGTGGTCTGCACCCCGTAGCGGCCGGCCGGTGACCAGTCCGGCGGGCCTCACGGGGCCCCACACAGGTGGGCACTACCGGGTACAAGACCCCGATCGAGCTCATCCGACGGCGATCGCGCCGCACGCCGCCGGGACCAGAAACCGCCTGTTCAGCCGGTTCCGCCGATGGGCGCGGCTGGTTTCGAACCAGCGACCTCTCGCGTGTGAGGCGAGCGCTCTCCCACTGAGCTACGCGCCCGGGGATCCGGGGGGCGGATGATAGGCCGCGGGGTGCCGCTCAGTCGAGGCCGATGCCGCCGCGCTCGCGGCTCGCGGTACCGCGTTGCTGGCGGCGGATGCTCTTCCGCGCGTGCCTGAAGCTGATGCCGCCGGCGAGGCGCTGATCGTTGCTCGATCCCCGCCCGGGCGAGACGCCGCCCTTGCTCGCCGGCCCGTTGTCGGCGGGCGGGTTCTTCGGCGGCTGCTCGGACGGGGGTGTGCCTGGGTTCGAGCCGCCGCCGTCCGGGTCGCCCGCCTTCGGGCAGCGGACCGAGTAGACGGTTCGCGCGGGCTTGCCGGACTTCGCCACCGAGTGGGCCCAGGAGAGGTGCAGGTGGTTGCCCCTGCCATGCCCGCGGTCACCGTTGTAGCCGACCCAGCGGAACGGCGCCCGCGGCTTGTCCTGTTCCGGCTCCGCCCAGCGGGCGAGGCGTCCGACATCTCGCCAGCGACCGCCGTTGGCGGTGTTCGGAACGATGTCGAGCGCGAGTCCGATCGGGTGCTCGCCGTTTTTCGAGTGGACTGCGTCGGTCGAGTAGCCATCGGTGATGAAGACGTCGTAGCGGCGGACGATCATCGCCACGTCGCGCAGCAGTCGCCGGTCGATCTGCTCTCCCGGGAAGCCGGGGATGTCGACGAAGCGCCCGCCGCCGACGGTCTCACAGAGGCCCTGACCGAGGCGCTCGCTCTGCATTCGCGCCGCGGCCACAGCGGCGACCGAGGCGATTAGAACCGCCGCGGCGGTGAGCGAGAGCAGGAGTTTGCGAGTCGGCGGCATGGTTGGGGGCCTGCGCTTTCAGTCGGCGCTCGGCCAACCATGCTTGAGCCGCGTCCGCCCCGTGGGGAGGGCCCTTGCGAATCACGCTGCCTTCAGCCTTCAGTCCACTATGATCCGCGACGGACCGTGCTGAGCGGGGAATTAGCGGTGCCCTGTACCCGCAATCCGCTCTAGCGGGGCTGAACGCCCTCCCGAGGATCCGGCCTTCGGGGCCAGTACGCCGCGGGCAGCGTTGACGGCCAGGTCCCGCGCAACGACAGCCCGTGAATCAGGTCAGGTCCGGAAGGAAGCAGCCTTAAGCGATCGCCGTCGAGTGCCGCGGATCAGCCTGACCTGAGCACGCCACGGCGGGCACGCCCGGAGGCTCTCTTACAAAGGAGGGCCGCACGGTCCTGCCTGGACGCGTTGTGGCGCGGCGCGGGGCTTGTCATCACGGCTTGCCCGTACAACAGGTACGGGCGGCGCCGTTCTTTCTCGCCCCGCTTGGCCACAACGCGTCCAGGGGGCGGCCCTCTACCTCGGTCTATTGGCCGGAGGCCGTCCGGGGGCGCCCTCGATCGGGGGTCAGTTTCGCTTTAGGCGGTACCAGTGCTCGTTGGCTTTGAGCGTGGCGAGCAGTCTTGGCGGCTCGGGGTCGGCTGGGTCGACATCGGTGAGGGTCCAGTCGGGGAACGCCTCCTCGACCTGATCGCGGCCGGCCCCACGGGGGAGTGGCCCGCGCCGGCCCGGCGACCAGACGAGTAGCAGCAGCGAGGCGCCGGGAACGGCTACCGAGCTCAGGCCTCGGCCCATCGCCCGCCGCTGGGCAGGGGTGAGGCCGTGGAAGGTCCCGGTGTCGAGCAGCAGCCGATACCCGGAGCCAATCCCAGATTCCTCGAGTGCGGTGACGTCGCCGTGCACGAGCCGCATCTCGACGCCCGCCTCGGCGATCCGCCGGCGCGCCCGCCCCAGCGCCGTCTCGACCATGTCAACGCCCGTCACCTGCCAGCCGCGCTGCGCCAGATGGACGCCCCAGATGCCGCTCCCACAACCGAGGTCGAGCGCCGGGCCGAACGGCGGCTCGTGTCCCAGCTGTTCGCGGTCGAGCACGGCAGCAATTCGCTCGGCAAAGGGGGCATGGTCGGCTGCCTCCTCCCATGGATGGAAGCCGATCCGGTGGGCAACCCGGTAAAAGCGTCGCGTCGCGTCCATCGCGCTACCCGGCGGAGGTGCCCGCGATCGCGGATTCGAGCGCCTCCACGAATGCTTCGGGACGATCGCGGGCGGGGTCATCGGCGCAGTCGTCGATCGTCTGCAGCGGCCAGCCGTACCGAGCGCTGGCCCGCTCGGCGATCGCGATGCGGTTGGCGCGATCCTCCCTGCCCCAGATCAGATTCGTTGGGACGGTGATTCGGGCGAGATCGGCGGCTGGGATTCTCGGCAGGCCGACTTCACGCATCAGCGCCCCGGCAGCCTTGGCTCTGGGCGAGCGGGCGAGGTCAACGTTGTAGGAGGCGAATGGATCCCACCGCTCACCCATTCCCTCGCGCAGTTCGTCGAGATCGAGAGAACACTGACGCATGAATCTGTCGTAGGTCCGCTCGTTCGGATTCCTCAGAAAGCGGACCATCGTGAAGGCGAACCGTGGAGCGGGCCGGAAGCGGGCGAGCCCCAGCGTGTCGACGAGAACGAGCCGGTCGAGCTTCTCGCCGTTGGCGACCGCGTATCGCGCCGCGATAGCCCCGCCGAGCACATGTCCGACCAGCGTCGGGGGCTCGGGGCAGCATTGCTCGATCAGCTGATCGAGCCATGCGAGCAACCGCTCGGCGTCGAGAGGGCCGCCGCCGGCCGCCGAGGCGCCGTGATCGGGAAGATCCGGAGCGACGACGCGATGGCTCGCGAGCAGCGCCGGCAGAACCCGCACCCACTTACCCGCGAACTCGCCCGGGCCGTGCAAGAGAACGATCGGTGGACCCTGGCCGCCCTCGAGCACGGCGGTGGAGACCCCGGCCAGCTCGAGCCGGCGCTCGACGACGGGGATTCCCCGCATCAGCCGTTCGCGGTCCGGCACGGTCGGCGAGCCGTTGTCGTTCTCCCGCCTGACGTCGATCTCCACTGGTTGAGTTGCCACGCTCTCTCCTTCGCTCGTCGATCACACCCATACCCTGGGTCCGGCGGTGACGCTACGCTCCGTTCGCAGAGACCGCATCGACTGGATTCGCCAACTGCACCCGACGCCGCGGTGGTCATTTCTGACCACGCAGGCTCAGATCAGGTCATGCTCGAATGCGAACGCGCCAGCCGCGGTTCGCGAGGAGACGGCGAGCTTGGCGAAGATGTTCTGCAGGTGACGGGCGACGGTGTGCTCGCTGATCACCAGGCGCTCGGCTATCTCACGGTTGCTGTGCCCGGCTGCAACCAAGCGCAGAACCTCGAGCTCGCGCTCGCTGAGACCGTAGCGTTGATCGGGGCCGGGGCCGGCCGTCAGAGCGTCGACGCGGGCGACATCCGGGGTCGCCCCCAAGTTGCCGAATGCTTCGCCCGCGGCCCTGAGCTCCATCGCGGCGCCATCCGTGTCGCCCAGTTCCCGGCAGGCGAGCCCGATCAGCTCGCGAGCCCGTGCTACTTCGTAAGGTGCCCCGAGATCTCGCCAAGTCTCGGCGGCCGCTCGCAAACGCGGTAGCGCGTCCTCGGCCTCGCCGCTCGCGAGTCGTATCGCGCCGACGGCGTGGGCCGCCATCGCCTCCTGCGCGCCGGCGCCCGAGCCCTGCGCGATCCTCTCGAGCTCCGCACCGCGGCGCTGGGCCGCTTCGACTTCCCCGACCGCGAGCATGATCTCGATGCAGGCAGGCAATAGCGCGGCCTGCAGGCCCGGCTCGGCAGCTTCCTGCAGGGCTCGATCAATCGCTGCGACCGCTGTCTCCGGCTCCCCCTGGGCGATCCTCAGCAGCGCCAGCCCCGGCTGCGGCTCGCGCCCGTGGGCGCTCGCCTCGCGGTAGGCCTCGTCGGCGGCCTCGTGATCACCTCTGAGCCTGTGCAACTCGCCCTGCCGATAGCAAGCCTCACCGGCTGCCCCCTGATTCTCGCTCTGCAGGCATCGTTCCGCGGCCCGACGGGCCTCCACCAGCGCCTCCCCCCAGGCCCCCTCGAGCTGGATGATCTCCGCCCGGTGGACCAGACAGCGGCCGGTGAAAGCGACCATCTCCGGCTGCTGATCGCACCAATCGGTCAGGGCTGCGGTCCACTCGCGAGCTCGCCGCACCTCGTGAGCCTCCTGACAGGCGAGGATCACCCCGCAGTACACGATGCCGGTGACGATCGGTGACAGCTCCCCGGCGCTCGCCGCCACCATCGCCTCATCGAGCAGGGCCATGCCCTCCTCGACTCGCCCGAGGCGAACGAGGATGTGTCCCTGCTCATGTCCGGCGAGCGCAAGCAGATCCTGTTCGCCGTGGCGCTCGCCGACATTCCGCGCCTCCGCCGCTTTCGCCGCGGCAGCCTCCCAGTCCCCGAGCCCCTCGTATTCGAAGATCAGCGGCAGCATCAGATAACCGCGCCCGGCCGAGTCTTCCGGCTCCCCTTCCAACAACCGCCGGGCGCGACCAAGCCAGCCGCCGGCGCTACCCGCCTCGCCACGGCGGGCGTGGCCGAGGCCGACCCAGAACGCACAGCGCGCGGCCCGCGCCGTCTCGCCCGTCTCCAGATGGCCGCGATGGGCTCGACCGAGAATCTCCAGATATTCCGCCTCTCTGCCGAGCATGTAGGCGGACGTGGCGAGAAGTTCGAGGTCGTCGGCCGAGACCGTCTCTAAGCGATCGGCCTCCGCGATCGATTCATGGGCCTGTTGCCAAGCCCCACGATCCTGGGCCTCGCGGCCTCGTCGAAGCGATTCGGCACCTGCGCTCACGTCCTCCCAGTATCGCGAACGAGGTCAGCAGTAGTAGCGCCGACGGCCGGCGTCGGTGGCTGCGCGCTCCTGATCCCCATATTCAGAGCTGGGGAACACCCTGAGGAGATATTCGTCCGACCGCGGAGTCGCCGTGGGCGCTGTCTAGACTGGCCCACTCGTGGCCGAGCAGTCTCTTTATCGCCGTCACCGGCCCCTGTCCTTCGATCAGGTGGTCGGCCAGGAGCATGTGGTGCGCACCCTGCGTAACGCGATCGAGCGTGATCGCGTTCACCACGCTTATCTGTTCGTCGGCTCACGCGGCACGGGCAAGACATCGATGGCGAAGATCCTCGCCCGCTCCCTGAACTGCGTTCAGGGACCGACCGTGACGCCCTGCGGGGAATGCGAGCCCTGCCGCTCGATCGCCGCCGGGACCTCGCTCGACGTGATCGAGATGGATGCCGCCTCGAACCGCTCGGTCGATGACATCCGCGATCTCCGCGAGCGCGTCGGGTACGCGCCCGCCGCCGGTGGCTGGAAGGTCTACATCCTCGATGAGGCCCACATGCTCACCCGCGAGGCCTGGAACGCATTCCTCAAGACGCTCGAGGAGCCGCCGCCGAACACGGTGTTCGTGCTGGCGACGACCGAGGCGCACAAGGTGATGCCGACGATCGTCGATCGCTGCCAGCGGTTCGACTTCGGCCGCCCCGCGCCGGAGAACATCGCCGAGGTGCTCAACCGCGTGGCCACCGCCGAGGGGATCACGATCGACGCCGCCGCGGTCGGCGCCGTCGCCCGGGCGGCCAACGGCAGCTTCCGCGACGGCCTCGGCACCCTCGACCAACTCGTCGCCTACAGCGGCACCGAGATCGCCACCGAGGACGTGCTGACGATCCTCGGCCTCGCTGATTTCGATCTGCTCTTCGCCGCCGCGGACGCGATTTCGGCCGGCGATGGCAAGGGGGTGCTGGCGGTGGTCGCGGACCTGGCCCGCTCGGGCCGGGACCCGTCGCGCTTCGCCGCCGATCTGGTCGCCCACCTCCGTCAACTGCTCGTGATCGGCACGATCGGCGAGATCCCGGACCACTTCTTCGTCGCCGAGGGTCAAGCCGGACGGCTCTCCGATCAGGCCTCCCAGTTGGGGGAGGTGGCACTGTTGCGCGCGATTGACGAGCTCTCGTCGGCGATCGCCGCCGTGCGGGAAGGTGATGACGCCCGGATGACGATCGAGCTGGCGCTGCTGCGCGCGGCCCGGCCCGAGATCGACCCCTCGCAGGCGGCGCTCGCCCAGCGGCTGGAGCGGCTCGAGAGTGCGGCTCAGGCGGGGCCGACGCCACCGCCCGGGCCCTCCTCTCCGCCGGCGCCGACGACGACGGTCAGCTCTCAGGGTGCGAGCCCGGACGCCGAGGCCGAGGCCGAGGCCGCGGACGAGGACGGGCCAGCCACGGCGAACCCGGTCGAGGCAATCGCGCAAGGCGCCGTTGCCACCGCGGAGCAGGTCCTCACCAGGGCCGACGAGGTCCGCACGGAAGCCGGCAGCCGGCTCGAGGCAACGGCTCAGGCTGCCGGTGAGGCGATCGACCTCGAGCGCCTCGCGGGCCTGTGGCCGGCGATCGTCGATCAGGTCAAGCAGTCGGGCTCCGAGTTTCTCTCCGCGGCCTTCGTCGCGGCGCGGCCCCTCGCCGTCGATTCCGAGCGCTCAACGGTCGAGATCGGCTTTCCGCCGAGCGCCGCCTTCAACAAGCGCAAGGCCGAGGGCAAGGAGAATCGCGAGCGATTCTCGGAGGCGGTGCGGACAGTCGTCGGCACCAGGCTCAGCCCCAGCTACGTGCTGTTGGAGGACGAGTCCGAGCCCGTGGAGATCGCCGATGTGGTGGTCGAGAAACCGGTCGACGAGCGCGAGCTGGTCGACCGGATCAAGGCTGAGTTCGACGCGGAGGAGCTGATCGAGCACCCCGCGGAACCCGAGAACCCCAACAACGCTGAGGAGGCTGAAGGCTGATGGCGCGAGGAAAAGGAATGCCCGGCGGTGCCGGCGGTCTCGACATGGGTGCGATGATGAAGCAGGTCCAGCAGATGCAGGCCGAGATGCTGAAGGCTCAGGAGGAGCTCAAGGACGAGATCGTCGAGGCCTCGGCCGGCGGCGGCATGATCAAGGTCACGATCAGCGGCGACCTCGAGTTGCGTTCGGTCGTGATCGATCCCGACGCCGTCGATCCCGAGGACGTGGAGATGCTCCAGGACATGGTGATGGCCGCAATCAACGAGGCCCTGCGCTCCGCACAGGAGCGCGCCAACAGCAAGCTCGGTGGCGTCACCGGCGGGGCCGGCGGTCTCGGCGGGCTCGGCCTGCCGGGGATGTAGCGACGCTTGCACCCGGCGCCCGTCGAGAGGCTGATCTCCGAGCTCGGCAAGCTGCCGGGAATCGGTCGCCGCACGGCTCAGCGCCTCGCCTTCCACATCCTCCGCAGCGACGACGAGGGAGCGCTGGCCCTCGCCGACGCGGTCCGTGAGGTGAAGCAGTCGATTGGGCTCTGCGAGCGCTGTTTCAACCTTGCCGAGCGCGGCAGCCTCTGCGCGATCTGCGCCGACGGGCGTCGCAGCGACAGCATCATCTGCGTTGTCGAAGAGCCCCAGGACGTAATCCCGATCGAGCGTACGGGCGAGTTCCGCGGGCGCTATCACGTCCTCGGGGGCGCTCTGTCGCCGATCGACGGCATCGATCCGGAGGACCTGAGGATCGAGGAGCTGGTCGAGCGGGTGAGCGGTTCAGGCGTCGAGGAGATCGTGATCGCGACGAACCCGACGACGACCGGCGAGGCCACCGCTCACCATCTCGCCGAGCGACTCCGGGGCCAGGCCACCCTGACCCGGCTGGCCAGCGGACTACCCGTCGGCGCCGACCTCGAGCATGCGGACGAGGTGACGATCGGCCGCGCTTTCGCGGGCCGACAAGTGCTCCCCTGACCGCCCCGGCGGCCGGTCTCAGTACTGAGAGGGGGGGCCGCCGACCGGCGGCTGTCCGCCGCCGCCGCCGTTGCCGCGGTTCGGGTTGTTGAAGAGCGCGACGCCGAGCGAGAGCAGCAACGCCGCGATACCAGCGATCATCAGAATCAGGCCGACGGTGTCCATCTCGACGCCTGATACATCGAAGTTCGTGGCATAGCGCAGAATCGCGCCGACAGCGATGATGAAGATCGGTCCGCCAATTGATACGTACATGGGGCGGACCCTATCGGGCCGCTCGGCCGTTAGCGCCGCCGCCGAACAATCCCAGCTTGCGCTTCAATTCGAGCACGCGGCCGGCGGCATCGTCGAGACGCTGCCCGCTGATCGTCCCGGCGCCGGCCGCGGCGGTCAGAGCCTGCACGGCTGCAGGTACCGCCGCGGGGTCGCTGATCTGGACCATGTCGGCGCCGGCGGCAACCGCTGCGACCGCTGCTTCGTCGACTCGGCTACGGGCCCGGATCGCGCCCGCCTCGAGGTCGTCGGTGATCGCGGCTCCCTCGAAGCCGAGCTCGCCGCGAAGCAGGCCGTCGAGGATCGGCGGCGACTGGGAGGCCGGCGTCACCGGGTCGTAGGCGGCATAGAAGGCGTGCGAGACGACGATTGCCGGGACGCCCCGGTCGATCGCGGTTTCAAACGGGACCAGGTCGCGTCCGGCGAGCGTGGCTCCGTCGAGGCTGACGGTCGCCGGATCGGAGTCGGTGTCGTCGGAGGCGGCGCCGAGTCCCGGGAAGTGGCCCGGCGCGCAGGCGACCCCGCCGCGCCGGCATCCGCGGAGGGCCGCGGTGGTCATCGCGGTGACGACGGCGGTGTCGTCGGAGAAGGCGCGGTCGGCGATCGGGCTGTCGAGGGTGGCGACATCGGCGACCGGGGCGAGGTTTAGGTCGAAGCCGGCCGCGGCGAGAGCGGCGGATGTCTCCTCGCCCCAGCGCCCGGCCAGATCGGTGTCGCCGAGGTCGCCGATCGCGATCTCGCGTTCCTCCGGGGGAAGGTCGGCGAGTTGGCGGTAGGAGCCGCCCTCTTGATGGGCCGCGATCAGGGGCGGCACCGGACCCCCGGCGTCGTGCAGGCCGGCGATCAGCTTCGGAGCGTCATTCGCGCCAGGCCAGGCGCTCCGCCCGATCAGGACTCCACCGATTCCCGGCGCGGCCCCGGCCGCGGGCGCGATCGCACCGAGTACGAGCTGAGAAGCCTTCTGGTCCGGGCTCAGGGTCGCGAGCAGGTTCCTGGTCTCGGAGCTCACCTTGGCCGCAGTCAGGATCAGCTCTGAGCTGCCCTCTTGGGAGCCGTCGCGGATCAGCAGCAGCCAGATCAACACCGTCGCGGCGAGCGCCGCCGCGATGGCGAGCGCCCGGCGCCTGAGGATCACTCGCCGCTGCATCAGTCGCGATCAAAGCAGAAGGGCCGAGGGGTCGCGCCGGATCGCCGGGCCCCGGCGCTCTATCCTCCCGCCCTCGATGGAGGCCAGCGGCGACAGATCACTAGTGGTGATGAAGTTCGGCGGCACCTCGGTCGCGACGGCCGAGGACATCAAACGCGCCGCCGGCCGGATCGTAGCCGCGCGGGATGAGGGCAAGGGCGTCCTCGCGGTGCTCTCGGCCCGCGGCAAGACCACGGACGAGCTTGTCGCCGCGGCGCAGGAAATCTCCGAGCGCCCCTCGCCCCGGGAGATGGACATGCTGCTCTCCACCGGCGAGCGGATCTCCTGCGCGCTCTGCGCGATGGCGATCTGGGACCTGGGTCATTCGGCAATCTCGCTGACCGGCTCCCAAGCTGGGATCGTCACCGACTCATCGCACACGAAAGCGAGGATCATCGACGTCCGGGCCGAGCGCATTCAGGCGGCGCTGGAGGAGGACAACATCGTCCTCGTCGCCGGGTTCCAGGGCGTCTCGACCGACTCCAAGGACGTCACCACGCTCGGCCGGGGCGGCTCCGACACGACTGCGGTCGCGCTGGCCGCGGCGCTTCAGGCCGAGGTCTGTGAGATCTACACCGACGTTGCCGGCGTCTTCAGCGCCGACCCGCGCCTGGTTGCCGACGCCCGCAAGCTCCCTGTCGTCTCCTTCGAGGAGATGCTCGAGATGTCGGCCTCCGGCGCCAAGGTCCTGCAGCTGCGCGCCGTGGAGTACGCGAGGAACTTCGGAATCCCGATGCACTGCCGCTCCTCATTCGAGGACGGCCCCGGTACCCTCGTGGTCTCCGAGGACGAAACCATGGAACGGCCGTTAGTGACAGCAGTGACCCACTCCGCCGACGAGGCGCGTGTGACGCTGGCCGGCGTCAAGAACGAGCCCGGTGTCGCCGGGCGCATCTTCACCGGACTCGCCGAGGCCAACGTCAACGTCGACGTGATCATCCAGAACGAGCCGGTCTCGACCGAGCACGGTGCCGACCTCTCCTTCACCGTGGCCCGGGAGGACCTGCAAACGGCCGTCGACGCGATCGCGGCGATGGACATCAAGGGGGGCGAGGTGCTGACCGATGAGACGATCGGCAAGGTCTCGATCGTTGGGGCCGGGATGCGCAGTCACCCCGGCGTCGCCGCACAGGTCTTCGCGACCCTCGGTGAGGCCGGGATCAACATCCACATGATCTCCACCTCGCCGATCAAGATCAGCTGTGTGATCTCCGCCGAGCAGGTACCGGACGCGGTGCGGAAGCTGCACCGGGCCTTCGGGCTCGGTGAGGATGCCGTCAGGCGCGAGGAGCCCACCGGCATCCATCACCGCCCGACCGTCACCTGACAGCCGCCCGGCCGTCCGAGCGGCTCCGGAACCGTTTCCCGTACCCTCGTGCGATGAACTCGCGTGACTACCGCGTCGGCGTGCTCGGTGCCACCGGTGCCGTCGGCTCAACCATTCTCGAGGTGCTCGCCGAGCGGGCCTTCCCCGTCTCCGAGCTGGTCCCGTTTGCGTCCCAGCGCTCGGCCGGCCGCCGGATCTCGTTCGCCGGCAGCGAGGTCGAGTGCGTGCCGCTCAGCGAGGAGACGATCAAGGGTCTCGATCTGGTGATCTCCTCTGCCGGTGGAGCGGTCAGCGCCGAGTGGGCGCCGCGCCTGGTCGCGGCTGGAGCGGTGGTGATCGACAACACGAGCTTCTGGCGCATGCATCAGGACGTGCCTCTGGTGGTCAGCGAGGTCAATCCGGAGGCGGCCGACGCCCATCGTGGGCTGATCGCGAACCCGAACTGCTCGACGATGCAGATGGTTGTCGCCCTGAAGCCGATCGTCGACGCCGTCGGCATCGAGC
>Ga0307378_10010877_pt1 | contig 11782 bp, 13 predicted proteins | sample UN1MG_FD_202238 | JGI IMG/M metagenome (GOLD analysis project Ga0307378, IMG submission 202238) | Soil microbial communities from Risofladan, Vaasa, Finland - UN-1 | ecosystem: Environmental > Terrestrial > Soil > Coastal area > Acid sulfate soil | place: Finland: Risofladan, Vaasa | collected...
CCGATGAGAAAACAGGCATAGTAACGGGCTATGCTTCGGTATTTGGCAATATAGACAGCGACAAAGAGATCGTTATGGCCGGGGCCTTTGCCAAGACACTGGCAGAGAGGGGTGTGGAGAGTGCCAAGCCACGAATAAAGCATCTATGGCAGCATGACAGCTGGCAGCCGATAGCCATACCAAAGGTACTGAAGGAGGATGAGAAAGGGCTATATTTTGAAAGCATGTTTGGTAAGGATAACTTTTCCCAGGATAAGCTCCAGCAGCACATTGATAAGATCATCACAGAACTGTCGATAGGATATAATGTCATCAAAAGCGAAGATGTGAATGATGAGGATGGCAACTTTGAACACAGAAAACTCCTGGAACTGAAGCTGTGGGAATATAGCTCAGTAACCTGGGGAGCCAACTCACTGACAGAAGTGATATCCGCAAAGGGAGAGATAGCCGATGTGATGGCTAACCTCAACAAGAGAATGGATGCCCTCAACCGGGGCCTGAAAAATGGCAAATATACCGATGAGACATGCGAACAATTCGAGGCAGAAATAATGAAAATACAGGCAATAATAGGTTCACTCAAAGTTATCCCGGAGCCGATCCCAGCGATCACTCCAGGAATGACAGAGCCGGACACTAAGCAAATACTGGAATCTATTTTACAAATCTTAAAAACTTAAAGATGAACGAAAAAGAAATCAAGGCTCTCACGGATTCTATCCAGGCAGAGGTCAAGAAATTTAATGAGACAACCACAGAACTCCGTGGCCTCATTGAAGCTAAGGCCGACAAAGCTGATCAGGAGAAGATCGAAGAGCTTGTAAACAAAGCCAATGCAGGGGAAGTATCTATCAAGGCACTTTCCGAGCAGCTCGATGCCATACAGCTGGAGATGAAGGATACATCCTTCGGCAAGCCGGTATCCCTCTTTGCAGACTTCGAGAAAGCCTACAAAGAAAAGGGACAGAAAGCCCTCCTGGAAGGGAAGGATCTGAAGCCGGGTGGATCATTTTCCTTTGAATTAAAGGGGGATCCTCGCATGTTGCTTAAGGTATCGATAATCGGCACTTACACCGAGCTGAGTGATTCATCTCTGGCCAATGCCGTCATCGTTCCGATGCGGACACCCGGAGTTGAAAAACTTCCGGATCGCCAAGTACTGATGATCGACGTGGTCAACCGTGGAATGACTGGATCCAACAGGGTAACCTGGGTGGAGAGATCAGCCCGTACCGAAGGAACAGCTACGGTGGCAGAAGAAGGACAGTATGCACAGAGCGATATGACATACATTCAGAAGGCTGCCGAGGTCGAGAAAATTGGGACCTATCTGAAGGTGACCAATGAGGCCCTGGAAGATTGGGATGAGATGCTGACACAGATCAAGAACGAACTCTTCCCATCCGTGGAGAGGGCACTGGAAAATCAGCTTTATCAGGGAACGGGGACCACACCCCAGCTGGACGGTATAATTACTACCGCCTCGGCTTATGCATCAACGAGCCTGAACGCTAAGGTAAAAACACCGAATCACTTTGATGCCATTAGAGCTGCAGCTAACCAGATAGCAGAATATAATTATATTCCCACACATGCTTTCCTAGCTCCGGCTGATTTTGCTCTGATGGAACTTGCAAAAGACAGTAATGGCCAATATCTATTACCGCCATTTGTCACAGCAGGAGGTGCTCAGGTAGCAGGGATAAAGATTGTTCCCAGCAACCTTATAACAGCAGGCGATGTATTGGTTGGAGACTTCTCAAAGGTCACTCTTTATATCAAGAGAGGTATCGAAGTGAAGATATGGGATCAGGATTCAACTGACCCGGAATATGACCTCAAGACAATCACAGCATCAGTAAGGGCTGCCGTTAAATTCCCGGCTCCCCATCTGTACGCTTTTGTCTATGATACGCTGGCCGATATTGAGAGTGCTATTGAAGAAGTTGTAGGTTAAGAAAGGAGGAAATGATGAAAAGATTAATTAGCATTTTATTCGTTTTTGCACTTTTCAGTGCAATGGTTTTCTCCCAGCCCACACACAGGACAGCCGATAGTAAGATACTCGGTGCCGGAAAATTCTTCTATGAGTACACCGGAGTGGCAGCCGACACTTGTGGCACGGAACAGGATAGTGTGATCTTTGAGGTGCTGACAAATAAGCCGATGCCCCTCAATGTGGCTGTAAGGGTAGAATCTACCCGCACAGGAAGCGCAGAGGATTACGAGATCAGGCTCCAGGGTAAGGTATTTGAAAATGATACCTATGCTTCACTTATTGACTCATCAGCACAAACAGCTGACCTTAGTTTGTACCATCCAATTGTAATTGTGGACACAACTCAGGCAGCTTCTACGACAGCATTCTACCGGTATTTTCGGGTAGTTGTCGCAAATGATGGAACGTGCGGTGTCGCCGATAAGCTAACAATAGATAAGGTGATCTGGAAATTTTGGGAGCGTTAAATTAATCAAAGGGAGGGCAGGCTTTGCTCCTGCTCCCCTTTTATTAACAATAAATTATTAACCAAAAAACAGAAAAGATGTCAAGAGTAAAATTCAAATTTTCAAAGAACTTTCCTCACGGAAACAAGAACGTGGACAAAAAAGGATCTACCAGGCTGGTAACGGCAAAACATGCTGAATGGCTCGAAGCAAATGGCTTTGGGAACAAGGAAAACAAAGAGGCCGATAAAAGGGAGACAAAGTAAATGGACCTTTCCGTTGTAACAACATCGATAACAGAGCCGGTAACCATTGAAAAAGTAAAGTCCCGCATGGGCTACACCGAGGATGATCAGGATGAAGATATCTATGACATGATCAGGACGGCCCGTGAATGGCTGGAGAACCGCACAGGAATATCGTGCGTATCGAAGTCATATAAGGCTTACTTTGAAAAAGGAGACCGGGATTCCGATGGCTGGTATGAATTACCCGTCGTCCCCGTCCTTGCAGCACCGGCAATAACTATGGAAGTCTGTGGGGAGTCGATGACCTTCCAGCAGAAAGGGCTCAGGACAGTATCGGTGAAGCCTGACTCCACATTCGGAACCTTACGGGTAGGAGCCACAGCGGAACCATTTTATATCGAGGTGACCTTCCAGGCAGGAGAAGGCAATCATACGGCCAACGAATGCATAAAGCGAATCGTCTCATCGATGTTTAACAACAGGGAAGATGGAGGGGAGATATCCCTGTCCCGGCTTCCATACGACACCCTGAGACTGATCGAAACCTTAGACACCAATACAGGACTATGAGAACAGGCAGGCTCTCCCAACAGATAACGATAAAGACACTGACCACATCCGTCTCCGGTGGCGATGTCACTGAGACATTGAGTTCAGGAGTGACGGTCCGGGCCTCGGTAAGACAGATCGACGGGACCAGGTACCTGAAGATGGAAGAGCTTGTGGATAAAGAGGTTTATGAGATAATTACTTGGGATAAGTCCCTAAGTAATAACATACAGATAACCTATGGAAGCAAGACATTATATCCTATCCGCCCCCCGACAGTTAGTTCGGACAGGAGCTCACGGGGGGTGGTTAAGATAATAGCAGCGACAAAAGGATGATAAGTGCAACAATTACAGGAGGGACACAGCTGGCTGCCGGATTAGGCAGATTTGATAAAGAGGCAGCTCAGGCTATAAAGACAGCCGTGGATCAGACAGCCCTGGCCGTGGAGTCCGATGCCAAAAAGAAGCTCAAGGCCGACGGCCATATTATTACCGGCAGGCTCTTCAGCTCCATACATGCAGAGACGAAAGAGGGGCAGAGCTTCACTTATACCTCAAGGGGAGGGAGCTCATATAACGGTTCGCTGGGACAAAAGATCGCAAAGGATGAAGCCATAGCAGGGACAAACGTGGAATATGGACCAAGTATTGAATATGACAAAGATTCATTCCTGGGATGGGCAGCATTACAGCAGAAGGATAAACTGGTGAACAGGATAAAAACGGAACTTAACAAGATTGTAAAAAAATACAGCAGATGAGCACGGCACATACCGATATAAGTGATGATTTGATAACCGGGATATTTACCGTTCTGGATGGCAATGTAACATATTCCGAAGTAACATATCCGGTTTATAAGAGCATACCAAAGCCCCCGGCATCGGTTTATATCCACGTGCATAATGTACTTGATAAAGAAAACGGGACAAAGGATGACTTCATCTATGAGGGGACCGTCCAGGTGGAAGTCGTAAACGAGGGACAGCAAAGAGCTGACATGAAGCTGGTCCGGAAGATCAGGGGGGTGGTTCGCGGACTACTGAAGGCAACTAAGGGAGCGACATTCTCCATCGGAGACGATCATACACTGGTAGTTTTCAGGCCGGGAGGTAGTAATGAAGGGGCTGAATTTGCAGATAATGGAATAACAAAGCTACGGCTTATCGATATATATGAATTTATAATAGAGTAATAAATTAAAAATCAATAACATGGGAAAAATTAATGGAACTTTGTACTGTGCTTATTCAGAAACCGACAAAATCCTGCATAATGTAAATTCAAGCCTGAATGTGGAGCAGGATCTTCCTGATGTAACAAACAAGGAAAGTGCCGGTTGGGCGGAGCATATTAATGGACTGAGAAACTGGAGCATTGATTTCGATGGATTGTATGACGAGGACGGATCGGGTATAACACCCGACGAGATCATGGCAGCAATCATCGGGAGAAGTGCAGACACCACAGTGTACTTTAAACCGACATCAGGAGCAACTACCGGGTGGACAGGGGAAGGTACATTTAAATTTTGTAAACTCGATGCACCAGCTGAGGGAGGCCTGAAATACAGCTCAAGCATCATCGGTAACGGACCATTAGCTGAAGCATAATGGGAAAGTTAAATGCGACACTCCTATTGCTTTATGCAGACGGAGTGGTTATAGCTACCCAGAAAGGATGTTCCTTAACCGTCGAACAGGACCTCCCAGATACGACTACAAAGGATTCAGCAGGATGGGCAGAGCATATGAATGGATTGAGAAATTCCAGTATTGACCTGGAAGCATTATTCTCTACGACAGGGATATCGGCTGCAGAGCTGGTGGAATACATCACCGGAAGAAGCTCGCTATTGCTGGCATTGGTAGGTGGAATATCATATCCCTTTGTGGGAGAGGTAGATCTCCAGAATACAAAGATAGATGCCCCCCAGGAAGGAGCTATGGCTCTGACAGGTAGCCTTAAAATTAATGGCCCCCTTTATCATTTAAAGGGAACCTCGGCAGCACTGGTCACGGACCCGGATGAGACCGGGACGGATTACGACACCTTTACCATTTCCGGGATAGCGATATCCTCGGCAATAAATGAGGCCGGGACAGCTTATGCGCATAGCAATACCTTCTCGGTTACCGATGAAGATGTTATCAAGGTAGCTGTTTTCCTGACAAGTAATTCCGGGGAACTGCCAACGGTAGAGATATGCCAGAGCGGTGGTGCTGCGATTTCCAATGTGGAAAGCCTTGTCGCCGGGTTGAATATCATAACCCTGACAGCAACGGATACACAGACCGCACACATAACACTTCGGAATACCGGAGCAGCAAACTGGTCGCTGTCATCGCTTTACGCTTTTAAATATGTGGCATCATGAAGTTAGCCTTTAAACGGATAGGGGGCTTTGGATTTTACGAGAAAGAGATACCTGTGACCCTGAGCCTGGGAGTACTGGAGGCAGTCGCTAAGAGCTTTAAGGTTGAATTTTATCAGCTTATAGACGTGATGACCAATAATAACCAGGACTTTGTGGTCGAGCTTCTATTTCAGGGATATATAATGGCCTGCAAGGATCGATATAAAAGGCCGAAATATACCAGGAATTATGCCATCGTTTGGAGCGAATATATGAGCAAGAGCTCGACGAATGAACTCCTGCAGATGATGGAGAAGCTATTCGGAGAGATAACGAAGGCCACTGTGAAGAGTAAAAAAAAAGAGGTAAGCAAACAAGCAAGCTGACCTTTAAGGAGATACGTTCTTTTGCTATTGGAGAGTTGGGATGGCCGATGGATCGGTACTTACATGCGACGATTTACGAGTTTAACGAGGCTACAAAAGGATACTGGCGAAATTGGGAGAGACAGGTAGCATGGCTGTCCAGAGAAATAATATTCGAGATGATAGCCGGGAATCCATACATCCCAAAAGATGACAAACCGAAAAGTAAATTTGACCTATCGAAGTTGAGCACGGATCCCGACAAGAAAGAGATAGAGAAACAGAGAGAAAAAAGACGTAAACCAACGAAGGCAGAACTGAAGCATGCAGAAGATATTTTAAAAGGTAAATTAAAGAAATAACATAATCATGGGCTGGTTATCGGATCTTATTGTAAGAGTAAAGGGGGACAGTACCCATCTGGACGGCACACTGAACAAGACGAAATCATCCGTTGGGGGCTGGGCAAAGAAAGTAGCTGGTCTGTTTGCTGCAGCTTTTGGTGTAAAAATAATATTAAATTTTGCGAAAGAAATTATCGGGCTTGCATCCAAAACTGAAGGGATAAAGATAGCATTTGATAATTTAAACCAACCCACCCTTTTGGATGATTTAAGAACTGCTACTCGTGGCACGGTTACTGATCTTGAATTGATGCAAAAAGCTGTTCAGGCCAAAAATTTTAAAATACCTCTTGACCAGCTCGCCACATACTTTGAATTTGCCACAAAGAGAGCTATACAAACAGGCGAATCGGTTGATTATCTTGTAGAATCTATCATCACAGGTATTGGACGTAAGAGCGTGATGATAATGGATAACTTGGGTATTTCCTCTGTTGCTTTACAGGATGAAATAAAGAAAACCGGAGATTTTGCATCTGCTGCTGGTAATATTGTTCAACGAGAGTTGAAGGATATGGGAACGGTTGCTGACACAACAGCTATAAAAATTGCAAAGTTAAAAACAACATGGGAAAATTTTAAAGTATCATTAGGGGAAACTGTCACAGCAACAAAAGGATTTCAGACTATAATGCAGTGGCTTGAAGATATGTCACAGATGCTATCTGATGAAAGATTAACAGGGTGGCAGAAATTCTTATCTAATCCTGATGAATATAAAGTATGGAAAAAACAAGAGGAAGATCGCAGGAGTGAATGGCGAAAGACTTTATCTGTTTATGATGATACTGAATTGGCTATCCGTAAGGGTAGGATGGTTAATGAAGAGTATAACCGACAGATTAACCTTGAGATAAAAGAGAGAGCTAAGTTGGCAAGGATACGTAAAGAAGATTTAGAAATATTACACAATCTTAATGACCATACTCAAACATATAAAAAAACTATTGCCGAAGCAAGAGAAGAAATAAAAACACTTACATCATCACTTGAGGGTTTAACGGGGGGAGAAGGGATACAATCAGAAAAGATCCGTCAACAAATAACCAATCTTGAAAAATATATTGATAGTATAATTAATTTCAGGGAAAAGTTATCTTCTGTTGAAGCACCGAAAGCACCTACCGGACATTTAAAGCCGGCAAGCACAGTAACAGCTCATGGACAGGTATGGGGGCAGGAAGGGGAAAAGACAATCGGGGAGATTGCTGGCATACAGGAATTTAATACCGAGCTCACAAGGGAAATAACAAAGATGGAGGAGCTTTTAACATCCGCAAGGGATATGGCTGCAGAACTTGGATTCCAGATGGTCGAAGCCCTGGGTGAAGCACTCGGAGGAGGCGAAGTCAAAGAATTAGGAAAGGGACTATTGATGAGCCTTGCAAATTTTTTAAGTCAATTCGGTAGGCTGCTGCTGGTGATGGGATTAGGCATGGAAGCCTTTGTTAAGTCTTTAGAATCCTTAAATCCATGGGTAGCAATAGCTGCAGGGACCGCCATGTTGGTAGCTGCAGGGGCCATACGGGGGTTGCTTTCCAGCGGTGGTAAATCGGTATCGACAGGAACAGCCAGTGCTCCCAGCAGCTCATATGGCTCATCATATGCAGCCCAGGGATCAATGAAAACAATGACTATAAAAATAGAAGGCGAACTCCACGGCCGGGATATATACTGGAGCGGGAAGAGATATGCAGAGGACTATGATAACGGGACATAATGGCATTTGCAACTAAATATCGCTGTGAAATAGCAGATAACCTGGGGATTGTCTGGAAGGTGGATATCCAGGAGAATGCCTTTGGAGGAGAGATAACCACACTCCGGGGATCAGGCAGTCCTATTAATTTCAGTCATTTAGGGGAAGATGACATTCAGGATCAGGTTATCATGGGGTCGATAATAAAGCTGGAAGTAAAAGCATCAACAGATTTTGCATATTCAGAGCTTTTCACTTCAGACAATCTTCAATTTAAGGTACTGGTTTATGAAGGTGCGACCCTCCACTGGAGCGGATACATACAGCCAAACACATGGACGGAGCCATATAACTGCACTCCATACAGCGTGACAATAACAGCCACAGACGGACTGGCCCAGCTGAAAGATTACAACTTTAAGGATTTTGAATATAGTGCGAGGCAAAAGACATCAGTGGTTATTTATGCCATCCTGGGGTTAATAGGGATTACAACCTTTACGGAATATATCAATCTTTTTGAAAGCACAATGGATGCAGCCGTGGGTGATTCACCACTGGATCAGAGCGGAGTGGATCCGGAGCTTTTCGAGGACATGAACTGCTATGAGGCCCTGGAGGAGATCCTTAAATCATTCGGAGCAGCCATCCGTCAGGATAAAGAGGCAATATTCACATTATACCGGATAAGGGAGCTGGCAGATACAACCATGTATGGCCGGATATTCACTTCAGGAACCGCAAAGAGTGCAACGACAAAGACACCCGCACAATATATTAACAGAACAGCCCAATCAAGTAACTTCCGGGACCACGAAGGGGGAGTGCTCTCGACAATAGCACAGATCAAGGAATTATATCTTAACCAGGACTATGGATTAAAACCGAGTATATTAAAGACATATAACTTCCCTTATGATGACTTTTCATATGATGCAGTATGGAGCGTGGCGAACTGGACAAAATCATCAGGTACGACAATAGCACCGATAGGCTCTATATCAGGGGGATCGGGACAAGAGAATGGGATAGTCATAACAAATGCAGATACATCATTAAATCATAATATTTATCAAGAAATAAATCATGTGATTAACAGCTCGGAGAGGCCTGTTATTGATTTTGAATTTGCTATTTATACCGACGAAGCGGACCCCCCAACCGAATACATCTATGCTTATGCAGAAGTACAGAATTATGAAGATGGAGGGACAGTTTATTATTTAAAAGATACGGCGGGAGTAATGTCATGGACTACTACTCCGACACGACTGACAATAGGTTACACAAATTCTCCAACACAAAACGGGTTAAGCTGGGAGCATAAGGTATATAAATTCCCGGATATCCCGCATCCGAATAATATAAAGATAAAATTATATGCAGCTGTTTGTGCCTCGGCTGCTAACTGGCTCACTTGCTGGAAGGAGACAAAGCTATATTTTATTACAGTAGCTGAAGGCATAACAATCGAGGGAATAGGATACATGGTTACAAATTCCGTTACCGGGGGGAAGATCATAGAGAAAGAATATATCCTGGGGGATGCTTATGGCTATGATAATGACCATTTGCAATATAAAGGAGCCCTGAACGTATGGGATGACACGGATCCGATATCGACATCAGCGAGCTGGGCCTCCAGGGGAGGGAGTGAAGATATGCCATTGATGCAGCTTATATCGGAAGAAATAGCCGGACAATATTCCAGGCCAAAGCAATTATTATCCCTGCCGGTATACGAGACACATGACGATGACTTTATATCGCTGGTCGGGAACTTCCAGGATGTGATAAATGAATACGACAGCAACCCCCGGAAATTTGCAATATCACGGGCCGATTTTGATGTAAAGAACAGACACTGGAGCTTAAATTTATCGGAGATCATAGAATGAGTACAGCCACAGAATATAAAGCAAGGTTTAAACGGAAAGTTGCGCAAGGCAAACGAGGATTCCCTGGAGGAGGAGGAGCAGCTGGAGGTACCGGCGATCATGCAGCATTGGCTCATTTGGCTTATGGCGACTCCGGGCACACGGGATTTGCTCAATCCGTCCACAATCATAACGACCTTTATTATACCGAGACAGAACTAAATGCGGGGCAGTTGAATAACATCTATTATACCGAGACCGAGGTGAATAACTTATTGGCAGCTAAAGCACCGATAGCCTCGCCTACCTTCACAGGGACAGTTCATGCACCGATACTTCATTCTACAACTATACTTACAGATCACATAGGGGAACATACAGGAGCGCATAAGATTGTATTTGATAATACCGTTGCACTTCCTGCTTCGACACTGGTTCCCGATGGCGGTACCATCGGTCAGGCTGCCGGACCACTGCTTACTTTTGATGATACCAATAATTATCTTGAGATAACGGGGTGTAATGTAGGTATTGGCATTACTCCAGTATCATTATTAACTTTAAAATCAAGTGTAGTAGGTGAAGCAGGAGGAATTAGATTACTCGAAAATGATGGAACAGATATTTCAGCATTATTATATGAAGGAACGGCAGGAGCAGGTTTTTTACTTTTAGCAAAAGATGCAACAACTACTATTCTTTTAAGAGGTGATACAGGAAATTCTTATATAAATACTGGTGGTAATTTCGGTATTGGTTTTACTTCCCCATTATCCGCTCTTTGCATCAATGGCGGACTTCATGTAGGTGGTGCAAGTGCTGTAAGTGACGACAATTTATTAGTTGACGGTACTTGTGGAATTACAGGAGTTACTACACTTACAGGTTATACAAATACAGTGGGCGGAGTGCATGTGGGAGGAGCCGCTGATCCGGGTGCAGATAATTTATGGGTAGACGGCATAAGCCAGCATCCTGATTTTGTTGCTGACTTAGGTTATTTTGGCAATAATTGGCGAATTACAGCTGCAGGCGATGCTGAGTTTGATAATGTTACAGTTAGACATACGTTAAAAGCCTTTATACTTGAAGTTGACAAAATAGATGTTGTCGGTGGTAGGTTAGTTGTTTCCCCTGCAAGCGGTACAGTTTATTCATGGTCATTTGTTGCCGGGACTGAATATATACTGGTATTTGATACTAATAATGATACTAACCCTATACAATTTGTTGTAGGTGATTTTGTTACAGCTCAAACATGGAAGGCATACGATCATGAGGTTGTAAGCAGTTTTTCAGGTGTTGTTACAGCAGTAACACAACACGCCACTTTAGGCTCTGCTCATATTCATGTAACACCAACAACAGGTACTCCCTGGGACGGTATGAGACTTGCTCAGATGGGTTCAACAGTAGCTGGTAGGCAGAGTTTATTATATTTAACATCTGCTGATACTAATAACCCATTTATTGAAGGTCATACAGGTGTAACTGCTGGTAGTTTTACTAATACCACAAGGAAATTTAGGTTAGGCAATTTAGCAGGGATTACAGACCCAACAATGGGTGCATTAACTGGCTATGGCCTATACTCACAAAATGCTTATTTAACTGGCAGGCTGGTTTTACCTACTGCAGGTATGACAAATGAAGGTGCAACTGCTGCCTCAATTAGAATATATGCAGGAGATACCTATGCTAACAGAGCTACTGCACCATTCATGGTTACGCAGGATGGTTCACTTACTGCCACAGGTGTTGCTGAATTAGGTACAAGTACTGATATAATTGGCGGAATAACAGGTAATGTAGCCATAAAAGGTCAACAGATTTG
>Ga0307378_10010878_pt1 | contig 11781 bp, 12 predicted proteins | sample UN1MG_FD_202238 | JGI IMG/M metagenome (GOLD analysis project Ga0307378, IMG submission 202238) | Soil microbial communities from Risofladan, Vaasa, Finland - UN-1 | ecosystem: Environmental > Terrestrial > Soil > Coastal area > Acid sulfate soil | place: Finland: Risofladan, Vaasa | collected...
ATCCCGACTGCTTTGATATAGGTTGGTTTGATTCCCATGTATCCATTCCTCGATTTATTCTTAAATTATGCGTCCTGACACCTTAATAACCTTCTTTGCAACTTCAACAGGATCCTCTCCCAAAAGTCGTATCATGGGTTCTTTCCCGATACCGCCGCAATCGAATATTACATCTGGAACCCCGGATTTGCAGCATGACGCCACGCCCCAGTCCATTGTCTGTATTCCCGGCGGCTCGCCTGCCCGGTCAAAAGAACATACCTCCAGGAACATATCCTCAAGGATTTTAACTATTTCCGGATTATATCGAATATTTGCAGCACTTCTTATATGCGGGTCAAATTTGATGGCGGTGAGTATGATACGGGCCACATGGTCACTGGCACCGAACGCCACCTGTCCCACCGCATGCGCTCTTCCCGAGAGCCTGACAATCCTCCCTTCAACTGCTGCAACATCCCCGGGACTCCTTGCCTTCGTCAGCGCGTAGGCTATGTTTGAACCCACTTCCGGGATCAGTTCAATGCTCATGGATTCTTCGAGCAATTCCACTGCATAACGAAGCCTTTCAAGCACAATCTCGCGTTCTTCCGCACTCATGTTCAATACCAGTCGCCACAGTACTACATAAATGCCCCTCATGAAAAACCGGTCGTTTGGCAATTCAGTGCGCACAGGGAAAAAGATAGAGATATAGGGAATCAGTCAAAGATACTATATCATGGACGCTCGGCTCATGGACATTCTCACTGCGGTAGGAAGTTTTTTCGTATTTATCGTGCTGCTCATTTTTCTGCCGGGATTGATCGGACCTGCAATCGGGTATATTACTGCAATAATCGTTTTTATCCTTGTAATAAGCGGAGCAGGATATATGATAAATAAAAATATCAAATAGAGGGGGATTTCTCCACCTTTTTCCTTATCCTGTAATAGTTTAGCGGGTGATTGATTTTCTCACAGGTTTTATCTTTTTTTATGCAAAGACTATTGGTCCGCATCGCAGCACATGATGGTGCAGTATATTCCGTTCCGCCCCGCCCCGAAATATGCTCAACCTGATATTGGGTCTTTTGCAAATCAAAATCCGGCGCCCTGCAATAGAGTTCAATAATCTGCGTGCTGTCCATCCCGATGTTGTGGAGAAACGCAGTGAGAGCAAAACGGCCCGTATGGGGGATATTTGTCCCGCCGGTGAGGGCGGAGATTAAGGCCTGCATGCAGGGCGGGAAGCAGTCCTCCTCAACTGCTCCGAACTGTTCAAGTATCTTCTGCTGGTAAGTCTTTGTAATCCTTTCAAGGTAAGGGGTGAGAATCTCACAGATCCGGTCAGGAACGTGCAATGGCAGCTGGGATGAGATGAGAACCCTGATTGCCTCACGGATAATCTCGTCCATGTCCATCGTGCTGATACGGACATATCCCCCGGCCACGTCCCTGTTGACCAGCCTCCACCGGTCATCTTGAAGGCCGCTTACAATTTCTATATATCGTATGACAGGCAGGGCCGATTCCTCAATTTTGACACCCACGCTTTCTGCAATGAACGTCTTTTTTTCTTCATCCTCGTCAATCAGATACCGGTACGCCCTGTTGGCTTCGTATCTTGACAGCCTCTCGATCACGTTCCTTTCCCCGGAGCATGTTACCAGAACCCTCGCCAGAGCATATCCCGAAACAGACATTTTCACCCCGAAATTGTCTGAAGGAACAGCATGGGATTCCCGCATTCCCGATCCTTCGGGATTCCCCAGAGCCCCTTCTACACGCTCCATTGCGTATTTTAAAGAAATTTTCCCGGGATTTGAATTGATGAATTCTTCGATATTCTCAGCATGGCCCGCAATAAACTGTTGGGATTCTTTTAAAAAAGGATATTTTGCAAAGTCTTTCAGTTCCAGGGAGACCCTCATCAATCGGCCTCGATGCGGGGTGCCAGCAGGTACTCCACGAAACCATTGCCACTGGCGATATAGAACGAAAATTTCGCCGGATGGTCGATTCCCAGCGACAGTTCCACCTCTTCCGCCCTGTTCATCACCTTGCCCATATCTTTTAAGTAATCCAGCGAATACAACGAACGGGCTTCCACTCCGTTGATATAATTTACTTCGTCTTTCCCAAACTCCCTTCTGATATTATCTGTGTCGCCGTCTGCCGACATAAAAAATACCTCCTTTTCAGGATCGATTCCCAGTGCAATCTTGTCTGAAACGACAGATGCAGCCTTTATGGCATTGTTAAGGTCGCTCCCCGAGAGCACGACCTTACCGGGAAGGTCGATATTCGGCGGGTTCGGATCCTTGCGTATAGTATTGGGATCGAGCAGTGTAATGGAATACCGGTATCCTTCAAAGCTCACCTGCAGCTTGTGCCCGTCTTCAGGCAGCTCCAGGGTTATGAGATCGTCTCTTCCCATCATTCCGAAGATATTCTTCATCTTTGCAATATCCATCCCCAGTTCGTTTTTTGTTGAGCTGTATGATTCGAATGCCTCTTTCTTGAGGGAAAGCGAAATCATGGCCACATTTGCCGTGTCCACGGCACGGGTGCTCATGCCATTCTCATCAGAATGCAACCGGCACTCGGTCACCAGCGCTGATATTGCATCTATTGATTCCTTGAGGATATTTGCATCAATCGTTGCTTTTAACATCATACACCCCGCATATATTGTAATATAAACTAGACCACCATATTTTTAATTATATCTGATTTCATCGGACATTCCATGAAGACCGGTGCAGGAGTATATTGTATGGGTTCACAATGGGGCAGGGACCGGAATTACGTGAGGGCGATGCGGGAAGGATACCGCTCAAGGGCCGCCTACAAACTGCGAGAGATCCAGGATCGGCACCATATCATCCGTGAAACGGATAACATTGTAGACCTTGGCGCAGCTCCCGGCAGCTGGCTTCAGGTCGCAAAGGAACTTACAAAGGGAAAAATCGTGGGCGTTGACCTCTCCCCGATTTCGCCATTGGAGGGAGTGACTACACTTGTCGGTGACTTTTCCAATAAGGAAACGAGAGACCGGGTCCTGTCAATCCTGGAACCGGTAAGCATTGTTCTCTCGGATGCCAGCCCGAAACTCTCCGGTCACCGGAGTTATGATCAGGCCAGGGCAATCGGCCTCGGAGAAGACTCCCTTTTATTTGCCTGCAATGTCTTAAAAAAGGGAGGAAATTTTGTAGTAAAATCATTTCAGGGCGAGGACTTCCACATTCTGCTACGTGAAATTAGGAAGTACTTTTTGTCAGTGAAGACCTTCAAATGCAAAGCCTCAAGAAAAGGAAGTTCTGAAATTTACGTTATTGCAAAAAATTTCATAGGCTGCCAGTATGATGCTGAAGGATCCATTTAACCGGCCGGTAAGCAATATCCGGATCAGTCTCACCCCTGCATGCAATTTAGATTGCATATACTGCCACGCTGAGGGTGAAGACTCTCCCCGGAACAGGATGAGCGCAGAAGAGATTGCAGAGATCCTCAGGGTTGCCGCGGGCTTTTCAATCAGGAGTGTAAAATTTACCGGCGGAGAACCGCTCCTGCGGCATGATCTCCTTGAAATTATTCGTTCGGTCCCGCCTGGTATGGAACGCTCCCTGACTACGAATGGCACCCTGCTTGCGGATATGGCAGCAGATCTCAAGTCAGCAGGGCTTTCAAGGGTAAATGTGAGCCTTGACAGTCTTAATAATGAGACCTATCAACGTATTACCAGGCATGACTCCCTTGATCAGGTTCTTACGGGAATTCGTGCGGCCTTAAAGGCGGGTCTCACACCCGTAAAGATTAATATGGTTGTCCTTGAAGGAATCAACGAAGACGAAATCGATGATTTTATCGGGTTTGTGAAAGGGAATCGCGACCTGGTCCTTCAGGTTATCGAGCTCATGGATTTGGGGGGGTGTGTGCATCATAGCCATTTGAACGCGCTCGAGAAGAGACTGTCTGAAAATTCCAAACAAATAGTGACAAGGCGGATGCATCACCGTAAGAAATACTGCATGGACGGTGCGGAAGTGGAAGTAGTAAGACCCCTCCATAATACCGAATTCTGTCAATTCTGCAACCGCCTGAGGGTTACATCCGATGGAAAATTAAAACCCTGCCTGCTCCGGAATGACAACCTGGTTGATATTCGTGAAGCCCGGGGAAAAGAACTTGAAGATCTCTTCCGGGAAGCGGTGCGAAGACGCGAACCGTTCTATCATTGAAAAGTCTACAAAGCCGCATGCAGAATATCTCATGGAAAAGGAGAGCTTTTTTGGCCATTTCAGGGCCGGATTATTGGTAACTTCGGTAAATATTTACAAGCAGGTGCCGAATATGAACATATGAACGGCGACAGGGATTATGTGAATACACTGGAAAATCTCTATGGGAAATCGCTCATTCTTCATGATACCTCAATGTGGCATCCGGTACTTCGTTTTTATTTCATAGATGCCCTGGCCCATATCGATTATACCCTGGGCATTATGGCCTTCAATATCCACTCTCCCAAGAATATAATGACCGGCGAATATTTGAGGTGGAGGATTGATGAGGAAAAAAAAGGCGAGAGAGCAAAATTCCCGGATTTTATCAACTGGCTTGGCGAAAATCATCCCAAATCCTTTGAACGACTTCCCTACCTGTGGCAGAAGATTTATCGAAAGAATGACATGGCTTCGTACCGCAGCTTCAGGATTGTCCTCGACCCGGACAACCGCGAACCCATCCGGCCCACCGTGTTACGCCAGATGACAGAGGACTTTTTTGAGGCTGAATTTTTAAAGAGCCTGTACGAGGAGGGTTCACTCGCCAGGCTTTTTGGAGAATTTTCAAACCAGGGCTAACCACATGGCAGGCCAAAACATATGGATGTCGTTTCACTCTGTCAGGATCTTATCAGGATAAAATCCGAAAATCCTCCCGGCGATACCGAGGAGATCGTTGAGTATATCCGCGATTTCACTACTGGAATCGGTATAAAAACAATAATCACGAGAAAAAAAGGAGGAAGATGGAACCTTGTAAGTGCAGGTGCCCATAATCCCCTTCTTCTCTGTGGCCATGTGGATGTTGTTCCGGCCCTGGCTGATGGATGGTCGGTTGATCCGTATTCCGGAGTCATTCGCGAAGGCCAGGTCTGGGGAAGAGGTGCAACTGACATGAAAGGTGGGTGCGCATCAATTCTCTGGGCCTGTAAAACCCTTGCAGATGACGGCATCGTTCTCCCCTGTGACATTGCATTTGTGTGTGATGAAGAAACCAGCGGGACATACGGGATCCGGCACCTCCTCGAAGAAAATCTGCTCCGCCCCTGTGACTGCCTCATTGCAGAACCCACTCCGCCCTTAAACCCGAATATCGGACAAAAAGGCCTGTTGCGAATCAATTTCAATTTCAAGGGGCAGCCAGGCCATAGCTCTCTCTACCCTGCGAAGGGAGTATCTGCCATTATGGAAGCCTGCACACTGTTGCAGAATCTTTCGGACATTCACAACAGGGACTATGATCCCGGCGGGGAATTATCACCCATAATCGATGAATCTTTTCGTATTCTCGAAAAAGAAGTAGGGCTGTCAGAGGGAGGCAATGTTCTGAAGAGAGTGATGTTCAATCCAGGCAAAATTACCGGCGGTGAGAAAGCAAATATCGTCGCCCAGCGCTGCGCACTTGAACTCGACATCCGTATCCCTTGGGGTTGTTCAATTCCATGCCTCATCGAAGAACTCAGTTCTCATGCCCCCGGCTCGGACACGGAAATCGTGAATAGTGCAGAGCCTTCATACACCTCCCCGAAGGACAGGGTGGTAAAGCGATTGGAAATGGAGATATCCAGGGTTTATGATGCGCCTGCATCTCCCATCGTATCATGGGCAGCCAGTGATGCCCGCTATTTAAGAAAAGCAGGATTTTCAGTGATAGAATATGGGCCGGGAGATGTCTCGCTCCTCCATGCAATAGATGAACGTGTGCCCCTGGAATCGCTGCACGGCACAACTGAAATATACAGGGGATTCATCAGGGCTTATTGTCCTGAATGAAATTTATTTATCGCGTAGCATCCTGTCAATGGCTTTTGCGGCTTTTTTTGCCCCGCCCATTGCCAGTATTACTGTCGCTGCACCTGTAGCCACGTCACCGGCCGCAAAGACCTTCGGAATTGCGGTTCTTCCATCCTCATCTACTAAAATATTGCCCTTGCTACCGTATTGGGCGCCCTCAATCTTTCGTATGAGAAGGGGGTTCGGGCCCTGTCCGATCGCCTCAATGCATATATCTGCATCGATAACGAAATTACTCCCCTCAAGAGGTTCCGGACTCGGCCTCCCGCTCTGGTCCTTATCACACATCTCCATCCTTACGCATTCAACACCGGTGACTTCATGATCCCCAAGGATTCGAACAGGGTTCGCACACAGGAAAAATTCCACACCTTCCTCCTTCGCATGGATCACCTCCGCATGCCTGGCAGGAAGATCCTCTTCCCTCCTCCTGTACACCAGGCTTACCCTGGCACCGAGCCTTCTGGCCGTCCTGGCAGAGTCGATGGCCACATTTCCGCCACCCACCACTACTACCCTGCTGCCATGGATAACCGGCGTATCGTAATCAGGAAACCTGTCTGCATGCATGAAGTTGACCCTGGTGAGGAATTCGTTGGCAGAATATACGCCATTGAGCTGCTCACCAGGGATGCCCATGAAAAATGGAAGACCTGCTCCTGTTCCCAGGAAGACAGCGTCAAATGAGAATAGTTCATCCAGATCTACGCTCTGTCCAACGAGGTGGTTAAGACGGATTTCAACCCCCATGATCGCGATCTGTGCAATTTCTGCACCCACAACATTTTTTGGCAGTCGAAAAGAGGGAATCCCATAGAGAAGGACTCCGCCCGGCTGGTGAAGGGATTCGAATATGGTTACTTTGTGCCCTGCCCGGGCAAGTTCTGCAGCGGCACTCAGACCTGCAGGACCCGCGCCTACTATCGCCACGCGCTTTCCTGTCGATTCCGCCACATCCGGCAATGAAATTCCCTGCTCCTTCTCCCAATCAGCAACAAATCTCTCAAGGGCGCCGATATGTACTGGAACATCTTTTATACCCAGGATACAGGCTCCCTCACACTGGATTTCCTGGGGGCAGACACGTCCGCAGATTGCAGGAAAAAGATTATCCTTCTTGATGATATTGGCTGCAGCCCTGAAATTCGCGGACGCAAGCTCTGCAAGAAAAGCAGGGATATCTATTTCAACAGGGCATCCCTTGATGCACTGGGGTTTTTTGCACTGGAGACACCTTTCCGCTTCCACAACGGCGCAGGACGGCGTCATCCCCAGGTCGACTTCCAAAAAGTCCTTTACCCTTTCGCCTGCCGGACGGTCAGTCATGCAATCCCTTCTCCTGGCATGCACATGCATCATGATGGTATTTTTCCAGCGCTTCCCGTTCCTGATCCAGGTAGGTCCTCTGCCGCTGCATGAGGATGTCGAAATCTACCTGGTGGGCATCGAATTCCGGACCGTCAACACAGGCAAAACGGGTTTCGCCTCCTACCACAACCCTGCAGGATCCGCACATACCAGTTCCGTCAACCATGATGGGGTTCAGGCTTACAAAGGTCTTCACGCCATAGGGAAGGGTTACAGATGAAGTCACCTTCATCATGATGGCCGGACCGATAATCCATACACGGTCTATCGGTCTCTTTTCAAGTTCATCTTTTAAGACATCACTCACGAACCCGTGTGTTCCCCTGCTCCCGTCATCCGTGGCCACATACAGCTCATCACAGATCTCCCTCATCTCATCTTCCAGTATGAGAAGATCGGCATTCCTTGCCCCGATTATTCCGATAACATGGTTACCTGCAGCCTTTGCCGCACGGGCAATAATAGGGGTGCTGGCAATTCCCACGCCACCTCCCACAACTGCACATGTCCCGTATGATGAAATTTCACTTGGTCTCCCCAGCGGCCCGGCGACATCAAGAATAGTATCACCGGCTCTCATCTCTGAAAGGCGGTACGTGGTCTTTCCGATTGACATAAAAATAATTCGCACGGAATCTTTGTTTACTGCTGAAATAGTGAGCGGAATACGCTCACCTCGCTTATCAATCCTGAGTATCAGGAACTGGCCGGCCTTTGCATGCCGGGCCACATGCGGAGCCGAAACCCACATCTGAAATACTTTATCTGCAAGTTTTTCTGCTTTTTCGACCCTGTACAAAATATTTCACCCCTATCCCGGTCGATATTTCCTCTTTTTTTTGTTGGCACTACACACTCTTTATCTTACGCACCTTGACCGCCACACCTCTGCGGGAGCTTTTCATTTCACTGGCAGGCATCGCCGCCCGGCCTGTAGCCAGAACGCGGGCCCCTTCCACCAGCACCTCATCTCCTGTGCGTATTGCAGGATCGGCATCAGTCACACCCGGAGCAAGAATGTCCCCTTTTGGAATAAAATCATCAATCTTGACCCGGTATACATCGGGAATAAGTGTCCATCCTTCGATTGTCGGCTTCAACAGACCGGTACCGGTATCAAGGGAAAACTGGGGCCTCCGGTTGATACTGGCCATCATCTGCGGGTATCGGCCCCTTACAGACAGTCGACTGGTCTCTATTTCATATCCGAACTGCCATGTTCCGGTCCCCCGGATGGTATCATGGGTAACTCTCGCCTCTCCGGAAAGTGATTCATCCAGGAGTGAGAGTGATTCGCGGGTGAGCGGGTGCCTGATGCAGGTGATCTCGAGATCGATCCCTGCCATGTCCGCAGCATTCCGGGCCGATTCCAACGCACCGCCTTCCAGGTGGGCAATCACCCTGCCGGGCGGGTGCATTTTAAAATAGGAATTCAGTATTCCTGCAGCAAAAGCAACCTCTTCCCGGTCCCAGTGGCCTGTCACAGGCACATCATAATGGGCGGCAGGGTACACCCTCTCAAGTTCCCTCGGGACAAGTCCCAGTGGAGAAGTGACGATCAGTTCCACCGCCCGTCCGTATATGGCAGATATCAACTGCCTGTGGCTCTGGGAGAGAGAGTACGGTTTTCGTGCCGAGCAGGGGAGGAGAACGACTGTATCCCCTGGCGGTGGCACGTACCTGTGACAGACCCGGTCGGCAAATCTCCTGACCTCCGCCCTGAAAAGGACCTCCCCGGTAGTCGCCCCCATGGGAACAGCCCTTGCTATCGGGGTTTTTTCCTCCATAAATTCATAGTTCCGATCCAGGTGCCTCAATATGGCCACATGACCCGAGTTCATTCTGCATCTCGTCTCCACCAGTTCGCGCAGCCGCGACCAGGCAATAAACCGTGAGACCAGCGCTATCTCCCGGAGCAGGGCCAGCCGGTTGTGCAGTCTTAGATCTCCACTCCTGCATCCCTCGCAATTGCATATCCCGGATTCTATCAACTCCTCTGAAAATTCGCCTTCCGGAGTACAGAACATATTGCGTGCAGACGCAAGATCCACAGCCGTGAAATCAAAGAGATCGAAGCCGGAAAAGCAGAGAATGTGTATTCTTGATGGAAGTGCAGATCCCGGGGCATACCAGGCTGTATCCGGAGGAACCATGCTCTTGAGACGGATCAGCCAGTTCACATAATTTCTGGGATTAAAAAACGCGGTGTGCCAGCAGGGTACCATGATGCAGGCCCCTGATTCCGCATCAGGATGAATGGCCGGGTGAACGGGAACGGGCTGGCCCGGTGGGTGTTCAAAATAGCGGGCAGTAAATTCACGATCTGCAGACAGGGGGATATTGGTGAGACATTCTTTCCGGAGATCGGGAAAGATATCCTGCGGCTCAATGGCGGCAGGGAGAGTGATCTCTACGCCTTCATTGCTGAAAATACCTATCCTCGCCATTCCGTCCCGCTTCTTGATATCAAACATGGTCGCTAATCACCTCTGCGTCCGGGAGAACCTGCGTGACAATCCCGAGCCATTCGCTGCTGCAGGCAATAGTATACCTTGATCCGGGATGTGCATCCATAAAGGCCCGGATCCCCTCGCATCCCCGGTATACCATATCGCTGTCCCAGTCCGGGATCTCGCTTTGCCCGATAGGGAATGTTTCTTTCAGTTCGGGGGGGTATGGTCCGAAAGGCGGTTTGAACATGAGCACCTGGTCAAACCCATCCCTGATACCGCCGTCCATCGCGATGAGCACACGTGACCCTGCCTGTATTCTGCCGATGCTATCATGATAGCGCATGACTTCTGTTCTTTCGCAACTCTCTGACCCCCTGTAGAAAAAGCGTCTTTTGGAGACCCGGTCATGCCTTTCCAGTTCATCTTTGTACGTGAGCAACTCCCGGTATCCCCTGAGGAGCTGTGGATGGCCGCGGCACCTCTCATCAACAAGCTCCCACAGGACACCGTCATTAATTGCCTGCCTGATCCTGGAAATCTCGGCAAGACTTACATAGAGGTTATGCAGGGCCAACAGGCGTTCTTTTTCCGGTGACGCACGAAGTTCTTCTGCCGTGTACTGCCGGCAGACGCTGCATGCACATGGCAGGTCAGATAATTCGTTCACTTTATAGCTCCCCGATGGTGTGAGATACCGGCCCTCCTTGGCATAGAGGGCGTAGGCCGCCGAATCGAATACGTCACATCCCATGGCCACTGCCAGCGCGAACATATGCGGATGGCCCGCACCGAAAAGGTGCACGCACGCGGAGGGGGGAATCCCCCGTTTTGCCGCCATAACCACCCTTACCAGGTCCTGGTAGCGATAGGCCTCCATTAACGGGACCACGGCCCCTATTGGGCAGAATGTCAATCCCAGTTCCCCGATCTCCCTTCCGGCCTTTTCCCGGAGGTCCTCGAAGAGTCCCCCCTGCACAGGCCCTGCAAGGTTCGCTTCCGGTCCGAGATATCCGAGCGCTTCCTTCACCCGGTCCATGGTAATATTCAGCTCTTCTTCCGTTTTTGCCCGGCCGGTGTCAGGTGACGTTGGAATGTCCAGCGGGACCAGGATATCACTTCCAATCTCTTCCTGAAACCGTATTGTGTCTATATTCCCGACTTCCACATCGCCATATACCGAGAGCTGAAACGATCCCGAGTCGGTCATTATTATCCCGTCAAAATCCAGGATCCTGTGCAGGCCTTCCTTAACTACCCTTGGCGCAAATTCCCTGCTCCGGGAGAATATGTATGCATTGGTGATGAGCGCTTCAACGCCCATCTGTTTCATCTCCGATGGTTTTACCACCTGGAAATGCGGGTTGATCACCGGGAGAAGAGCAGGCGTTTTCATGGTTTTTTCGCCGGCCTTCAGTCTCCCCACCCGACCTGATATATCAGCGTCCAGGATTTCAAATAAAAGAGGCATTGGATCTCCTATTCATGAAATATCTGTCCTTCAAATCGAAATAATTCGATTTCGCGGTCCTTCCAGCATCCTGCTGCCAGCCCGGCCTTACTGCAGGTGTGGTCAAGGAATGCGGCGCTGTCCCAGCCGTATTCTTCTGCAACCTGGGGCAGGAGAAGCCCGCTCCGCCCAAAGCCCCTGACAATCAGGCCGTGACGCCCGACCTCAACTTCCCCGGGCCTGTCGAGGGGAACTGACGCCAGCACCTCGGGAGGGGTCAGGATAGTCACTTCAATCCGTATCGTGTCCAGTTCAGGGGGACTGACCGGTGGGAACCTGGGGTCCTGCTGCGCTGCTGAGAAGGCAGCTTCCCGTATAGCCTCACCCAACGGTATCATAGGATACGGAAAACCGATGCATCCCCGCAGTTGTCCATTCATTGTGAGAGTAA
>Ga0307378_10010879_pt1 | contig 11781 bp, 18 predicted proteins | sample UN1MG_FD_202238 | JGI IMG/M metagenome (GOLD analysis project Ga0307378, IMG submission 202238) | Soil microbial communities from Risofladan, Vaasa, Finland - UN-1 | ecosystem: Environmental > Terrestrial > Soil > Coastal area > Acid sulfate soil | place: Finland: Risofladan, Vaasa | collected...
AGTGATTAAGCCGAGGATCCTAAAAGATCAGATAAAAAAGGAAGAGAAGGATCTAAATTTCGAGGAATTAGCAAAGCTAGATCAAACGAGATTAAATTTTATTGGAGAAAAAATCAAAGAAATGAGGAGTGGGCAATGTCAAGGAACATAAAGCGAGAAAGTCGCTGCCCGTACTGCGGAAAATATTTTAACTGGTTAGGTATCAACAGGCATATAGCGATGCACACGGATAGATTAAAAAGAGATAGAGGAAAAATCCAGGAAGGAGAAAAGAGGCAATGAATAAAAAATTAAAAAGAGGAATAAAGTTTTTTACCTTTGTGGCGATGTATTTTATTGGATTAATCATACTTTATATGATCTGTGCGCTAGTAGGAATAAAAATAATTATGCCAATAATAAAAAAAATGGGAGCATAGAAATGCTAACAAAATTACTGATAGACGAAAAGTACATGAAGGCGGTGACAGAGTTAATTAAAGCGGCAAAAAAAGAGGTATTGGTAGTAGCTTATCTGATTTCACTCCCAAGATTAGAGAGGGAAGGTAAAGCAAAGATGTTATGTGAAGAGCTGGTAAATGCCAGGAAAAGAGGATGTGAGTGCAAGGTGATCTTGAATTACACGTCACCGCCAAATAGAGCCGTAGAAGACAATAAAGAAGCAGCGAAGTGGATGGGCTTGAACGGAGTAGAATTTAAGTATGTAGCGAGGAACAGGACGGTACATGCGAAGATGATAATCATAGACGGGGTGACGTTGGTGATAGGATCTCATAACTGGTCGCAGCGTGCGCTGGAGAGAAACGCAGAAGCGTCTATAGAAGTGAGTGAAAATCCGGTAGTAGAAGAAGCAAGAAGCTGGTTCCTGCGGATATGGGAAAAGGCAAGGAAAATGGAGGAATTACCGTAAAAAGGAGAAAAATCATGAAAGTGACGATTGAGTTTCCATATACGGGGGAAAAAATTGAGACGGATACAGATACGATAGAAAAGCTTGCAAAAGAGCTTAAAAATCGTGCAGTGAGAAAGAGGATATTTGAAAAAATGGAGAAGAAAGAGGTGAAGAAAAATAACATATAGAAGCGAGGAGAAATGAAGGAAAAATTTAGGTCCGATAAAGTATCATCCAAGAGGCTGGAGTATATATCCGTAATAAATTCAATACTGGAAGAATATTCAAAGCAAGGTTATCGACTTACTCTAAGACAGCTATATTATCAGTTAGTTGCGAGAGATAAAATACCGAATAGAGTCCAGGAATATTCAAAATTATCGTCTGTCCTCGTGGCAGCAAGAATGAACGGCCTTACGGATTGGAGCATGATAGAGGACAGAACAAGAAGGCCGCATATCCCCTATTGGGTTAGAAGCATTAAGGAGGCTCTTGTAGATACGATAAGACAATATAGATTAGATAGACAGAAAGAACAAGAAAAATGCGTAGAGATCTGGTCCGAAAAAGATGCGGTCTCAAATATTCTAAAAAGAGTATCTGAATACTTTCACATCCGCCTCATGATAAATCGAGGATATTCTTCCTGCTCTGCCATGAAAATGGCGCTTGATAGGCTTCAATTACCAGGCCGGAAAACGATAATACTTTATGTAGGTGATCACGATCCTTCTGGACTTGATATGATTCGAGACATAGAGACAAGACTGGATGAATTCGGTTTAGATAGTTTTAAAATAATTCATGTTGCACTAACCAAGGAGCAGATTGATGAATATAATCCACCTCCGAATCCAGCAAAAATAACAGATCCTCGAGCTAGAAAATATATTTATGAGCACGGAAGCGAATCATGGGAATTAGATGCCTTAAAACCGAATGTATTAGAAGAAATCGTTCGCAAGAATGTCGAAAATTATATTGATTTAGACTTGTTTGAATCGATGATTCAAAGGGAGAAAAAGGACAAGGAAAAATTAAGGAAAATAATAGAAAATATATGAGGAGGGAGATTTTAAATGATTTATTTTAAACATGATAGGTTGAGAGAAGAATTTCTTAAGGTCGATCCCGGACTTAAGAATATAATTGAGGTTTTCTCAAGCATTTTAAGCGCAATATATAAAGTTAGAACAGTTATTACTTCGGTGTACAGGGAAGAAAAGCATTCGCCGCACTATTATTTCAGAGCAGTTGACATAAGATCGGAAGCAATAAAGCCGACTGATTGTATTGAGGCAGCAAACATAATGAACGTAATTTTTAAGTACGGCAGCGGACCGTACAATACGGTACTTTATCACAGCGTGGGGACCGGGTGGCATTTCCACCTGCAGGTGAAGCCGTAGAGAGATGAAGAAAGAAGAATATCCTAGAAACTGGGATGAAATATCAGAAAGGATTAAGGAGAAAGCAGGCTGGAAGTGTGAAAACTGCGATAGAAAAAACAGCAAGCGGGAAGGTTATGTATTGACGACTCATCATATAGACGGGAAGAAAAAGAGTCTTGATGAAAATATGCTGGTAGCATTGTGCCAGAGGTGTCATTTAGTATGGGAGAGAGTATGTATAATTGGCCAGCTGTGGCTGTTTGAAAAACCGGCGTGGATAGAAAGAAGAGGGTTATGATCATGAAAAAAAAGGAGCCGACTATTTCTTTATGTATGCTGGTTTGTAATGAAGAAAAGGTCCTGGGTAGATGTATTGAATCGGCAAAGGGACTTTATGATGAGCTGATCATCGTAGACACAGGATCAAAGGATAAGAGCATTGAAATTGCGAAAGACTATAAAGCTAAAGTTATTGAAGTAGAATGGAGGGATAGCTTCGCATGGGCAAGGAACCAGGGCTTGAATCATGCTAAATGTGACTGGATTATTGTTATTGATCCGGATGAAACGGTTGCACCAAAAGACATAAAAAAATTCAGACATTTAACGGAAGTAGAAGGTGTGCAAATATGGCAGATCCCAACCCGGAATTATACAAACAATTCCTTCATTACCGGTTTCATGCCGAGCATAGGAGAGTACGAAGAAGAGAAGGGATTTAGAGGCTATGTAGACTCGGTAAAGACTAGATTATTTAGAAATAATATGGGGTTGAAGTTTGAAGGGATTGTCCATGAGATGATTGATTATCAAGCATTTAGAAGGAAATTAGTCGGAAGGAAAGCAAGTGTTCCAATTCACCACCGGCCGGAAGGAAAGACTCCGAGATCAGGACACAATAAAAGTTATTTTATGCTAAGTATATGTGAAAAGAAAGCTGAATTACACCCGGGAGATGCTCAAGCTTGGTGGGAATTAGGAGCGGTGCAGCATATCCTGGGAATGAACACAAAAGCAATAGAAAGCATAAAGAGATCAATAAAATTAGGGCTGAGAAAGCCGGAGCATGTGTTTACTGTTGCAATGATCATGAAGAGTCAGAAAAGAATGGAAGAGAGCCAAAGATATTTTGAAAAAGCAATATGCTTGATGAATCCTGAATTGACTCACGTAAAAAAAGCATATAAAGAGTTAATTATTTGATTTGTAGCCGATAGAAGTGATCCATTTCCACTAAATAATTAAACTTTTTTCTCTTTTATTATCAGTAAGTTATAAGCATTCTCATTATAATTATTTGCTATGAATATAATTTTATGATATTAAGGCTTTATAAAAAGCAAATAGGAGAATATATTAAATGCCCAAAAATAAAGAAGAAAAAGAACCAGGATGGCAAATCATAAAGGAAGAGAAAAAAAAGAAACAGTGGGTGCCTCGTCAAGAGCAAAATTCAAAAACAATAAAAAAACACAAAAAAGATAACAATGATAGTTAAAAAGGTAGTGACTTCTTAATTTCATCTTTATAATATTTTCTTAATTCACTCAATTGTTCCTTGGGGAGTTTTTTATATTCTTCTAATACTTCTGAATATTTTTTCCAGCTTAATCTCTCAACATATGTTTCAATTCCACTCTTATAAAATTTTATCATTGCTGATGAGATTTTTTTTCTATTAGCAAAAAAAGCAAAATATTCAAAAGCATTAAAAATACTCTCATACCAATTCTTTCTTTCTTCTATTGTCTCACAACTAATCCATTGGTCTTCTAATTGCCTTATCCGACGAGAAATGTTATCAAATAAAATTGCTTGATTAGATTCTTTTTGAAGTTTAAATTGTTTGGCACTCATAAAAAGAGCAATGGCTACAATTGCCATAATCACAATACTAGCTAAATTTGCAAGAATTATAATAACCTCCCCGTTAGTAATTAACCATTGCCAAAAAAACATGTTTCCCTCCTCTTGTTAGATTTGACTTTATAATAATCTTATAATATGGAGTAGGCAAGTCATAAAAGGAGGTAACATATCTGATTTTTTAAGTGCGTAATTCCGTTATTTAATTTGTATCAAATACCAGTGATACCTTTCCATTTCTTGCTAAACATTTCTCTTGATTCCAAGAGCAGCTGATTATAATTTAACTTATTTGCTATGTATGTACTGCTGCAGAAATGGTGAACATAGACGGATCTGGCCAGGGCGCAGAAGCGGCCGGATTGGTTAACTCTGTAGGAATAATCAACATCGTCGCATCCTCCCAGGCCGAGGTTAGGATCTAGGATTCCAACAACGTCTATAGTTTCTCTCTTTATTAGGGTGCAGAAAAAGACGAGCCAGGTAACTTTTTGAATGAAGTTTTTATATGTTTTGTATATTCTTCTGGACTCCTGGAAAAGCTCTAATTTACCATTGTAGGAGTTATGAGGGATGACGTGGAAGCCTGCTGCCTTGTTGGTAGCTGGACCGGCAAGGCCGATATTAGGAAAAGATTCAGAAGCTTCGACAAGATGAGTTAACCAATAAGGGGTAAAGAATATATCATTATTCGAGATGACAATATAGTCCGAATCCGATTCTTTTATGCCGAGGTTGCAGGCACCGGCGTAACCAAGATTTTCTTTACTGCGGATAAGCGTGATATTGCTAAATTCGGAGAGAAATTCAATAGTGCCGTCCGTAGATCCATTATCGACAAAAATAAGTTCATGGGGGAAGAAAGTGGTAAGATTTAGAGAGTAAAGGCAAAGTTTTGTGTACTTAAGAGCGTTAAAAGTAGGGATTATAATTGAGGCTTTCATAAAAAGTATTTATTTTGACTGCCCTATCCCCCAGCAGTCCCTATCGATAGTATAAGACTTGACGAATATTCCTCCTGCAAAATCGATAAGGACCTCCATGCCGTCCGGGAGGATCCTCCAGCAGTCGAGTGGATAGCGATGGATCTGAAAGGCCCAGGGAGCGGTAAGGAGAACATACCCGCCGCGGCTGCAGATCCTGAAGATCTCCTTGACGAGTGTAAAGGGATTCCTGCAGTGCTCCAGGCACTGGCCGCTGATCACTCCTGAAGCAAAAGAATCAGGAAGGCCGGTATTAAATTCTGAGGTCATGACCCGATCGACATTATTCCCGGGGGCTAAGTCGACCCCGATGTATTCAAAAGGGGGTTCTAACAGGGGTTTATAATTGCCGTTAATATCCATGGATCCAATATCAACGATAGTACTTTTTGGAGGTAGTCTGTGAAAATAGCGCCCGATATTCAGAGCCATTTCAAGATAGCTTGATTGGTGCATTTTATGAAAGGGTTAGTCTATTTGATTTTTTGATCTTGTTCAGATCTGATACCAATCATGAAAAGATCGATCTTGGCGATGCATTCGAAGAGCTGTTTGCCTAACTCTGAATCTTCATTGACGCCTTTCATGAGACTAACGAGGGCAATCTCAATGATCATAAAATCCCCGTAAGTTAATTTTGGCATTTTTTTCCTCCTGTTTTAATTTGGGATCCCATTTCCTGCGGCGCGTGCACTCACCGCAAGAAACAGGAGAAACTATAAAGCGGCTGTTTAGGCCGTGGTATAGTCTTTTGCGAAGTTAGTGATAGTACCAGTAATCCAGGCAGTTGGAAATTCAGTGTAGGCACATACGGCGCCGCAGAGAGCTAACTTATAGGCTGCATAAGCACCGAGAAAGAGCTGGAATCCAGGGCTGACCTCTTCATCGTACGTATCCCCGGTTAACATGGTTGCCATGCCGAGCGTGGTGGCTGAGAGCTCGAATTCAGTACAGGGAATGATTGCATTGGTGTACTCCGATAAAAGATCAGTAAAAGCGGTGTTCGACTTGATGAAGTCAACAGTTTGCTTAACAAAATAAGCATTCCAGATCATGTTGGCAGGGGTGGCCGCCCGGATAAGAGTGACGATCGCAGCATAAGGAGATGCGGTGACCATTGCAGCAAGGTTTTTGCCCATGGCTGCGAGCCTGGTACGGATATTCTTCTGAGTTGCTGACCTGGGATTTGTAGGAGTGACCCACCGACGGACAACATTTCTACCTTTCCAGTAGAAGAAAACCATTGTGTCGGCGATTTTTCCTGAAGCTTCTGCCGAAAGTAACGGCATAACTACTTTAGCCATAATATTTTACCTCCAATATATTAAATTAAAACATCCTATTTATTTTTGGATATCAGGTAAGTGAAAAGAAATGTTAAGACCAAAGATTTCTGAAAGTTCCTGGATGAGAGCGGTAACTTCATTTAGGTCGATAACGCCGTCTTCGATTGCCTTTTTATACCAGCTCGAGAAGGCTGTGCCGGCGTGAATAAGTTTAAAAATAAAGCTAAGTTTCATAGTAATTCCTCCTTTTTTTATTTTGCTTATAACACAGCCGATCAAAGGCTTGTCAAGTATTTTTTTTAGGAGAGCGCAAGATGTGGTATGTTTTAAGGACCTCAAACTACGGCTTTGCCTAAAAAGTGGCACTTGCCTTAAAAGTCAGTGAGTTGCCTTAAAAGTCGAGTAGGTGAACTGTTGGATAAGCTTATAAATCCGCTATATACTCATATCCTTCCTTAGAAATTTTCTCAGAGATTTCAAGTCGAGGAATCATGCCCCCAACTAAAGCAAGTATAGCTTTGTCACGCTGAGTTATTTTTTCAATTAGTTCAGCCTTCTTTCTTTCCTCTTCCTTTATCTTTTCAACTATGCGATTTTGCTCTTCCTTCAAATCTGGAACTGGAATTTCAACCCTGCTTAGTGCATCAAAAATGATGCCGGGGTTTATCTCGCCAGTAGATTGCTGTTTTAGGAGGAAGAGGATTGCGGGCTGTTTAAGTAGGTAGTATAAGTAGGTGGGATTTATTATATCAGTATTGGGCTTTACGACAAGAAATCTATTCGTAGCCACAAAGCCTTCATACTCTTTGGGTACTATACACACACCTCTTATGCAATGCATAGCATTAGGAATTAGAAAATCACCTTCCTTGAGAATATATGTTGCTCGGCTAGGTGCTGTTTTGCCTGTTACTTGTGTAGAAGAGATAATAACCCCATTTTCTAAGTCTACATCGCCTGTTTCTATGTAGTTATAAATTTTACTAGGATTGGTTTTGGTGTCAAATAAACTCTTGCTTTTTTCTATCAATTCACTAATGGGTTTCAATGGATACTTTGACTTGAAAAGATTTGCTTTAATCTCTTTATATTTTGCATGATAATACCACGGGTCTATTCTATCCTCCTTGAGTTCCGAAAAGGCAATAATATTTTCTGGAGATGGGTGTTTCATTCTTTCCAAAATACCATTAAGGTCATTGAACGATAGTTTTCTACCAGTATTATCAAATCCTACATAGCGTGCCCAATCTATGTATATGTCATAATCTACAGGGGGCTTATCCGTTTTCTCGAAAAATAACAGATTACCTTCATTGTTCGCCCCACTGGCACGAAAAGCAGGATGAGGGAGACCAATTAGCGCCAAGATTTTTGTGTTTTTCTTTATCAATTCTCTACATGCTTTGTATGCCGGAGAAGGATTGTTAAAAATGCCGGCTGGTAACACCATGCCGGCCTTACCGCCATTTCTTAACAACTTTATAATTTTTTCCACAAAAAGCAGTTCTTTTGAAACACTAACTGGTTTGCCATCTTTATTCTGCCCTAAACAAAACTGTTTCAGAATTGTTTGGTCTTTTTCCCGTCCAGCAAAAGGAGGATTAGAGAGGATTACATCTAGTGTTCCATCCTGTAATGCCTCTTTGGCTTTCTGTGGAAGATTTGGGTCTGTGAGGAGCCCCCCCCCTCTTAAAATATGAAAAATTCCAGCATGACCATCTCCATGCATAATCATGTTCATCTTAGCGACTCTAACCATGCGGTCATTTATATCTATTCCAAAGGCTTTGTGTTCAGCAAAATATTTGATTGATTCCTTAACATCAGAATCACTTAGATTGGGGTTTTCTGCTTTTATCCATTCCCGTAATTTTCTCAAAACCATGATTAGGAATCCGCCACTGCCGCAAGCCGGGTCTAATATTTTACTTTCCCTATCCGGCCTGATAAATTCAACCATAAAGTCCACTAATTCTCTGGGAGTAAAGAACTGGGCGAGATCTCCTCTAAAAGTGTTGCCTACCATCTGTTCATATACTGTGCCTTTAATATCAGCTCCCTGAATGTTTTCAGTCGTATTCACCAAACTGTAGCCCTGCAGCACCTGAACAATATTAAAGATTGAGAAATCATCTAATTCAAGAGTTACTGGCACTGGCACAGTATTGAATTGAGACCAGAAAACGTCTTGGTACTTGCTTGAAGATATGGATTTGTCAAACAGTGACCTAACTCTGTCTCCCACATCGTGAGGGATTTCATTCGCTAAAACAACAAACTCATAATAATTGGGAACCTCTCTCTCATCATATAGCTTCAAGAAAAGCAATTTCGTCATTTCGTCAAAGGCTTTTGCAGGGTCATGACCAAGCTTTTCAAGAATCAAATCATGGCAAAAACTAATTACTCGTCTTAATTCCTCTTCGTCTTTGAATGACCGCAGAGTTTCCGTTTTTGGAACCTTTTGTGAAAGAGGTTTATCCAAGACCCAAACAGGCAGTCGGGCTATCGTTTCTGATTGAAGGGAATACCGAGAGGTCTTAAACACACACTCATAGAAACCATCCGACCATATGTGGTACTCAGCCCCCAAATTTCGTGCATAAGATTCAGCTTGTTCAAGCCCCTCTTTCTCTCTGGGAGCTTTAGTCTCAATGACTGCAAATGGTTTGTTTTTATTTGTATCACGATATACAACTATGTCCGCTCTAACAGGAACATTACGTTTACCCGCATCACGTCCAACACCAGCTGACACATTGATATCTATATGTGAAGCGGGAAAATGATATTCCTTTATAAGTTTTATAACCCACTGTACCCGTACCTTTCCTTCTGGTTTATCTCTCTCCCGAACAAGAACGCCTATTATATCTTCAGGAAGGGACAGACTTCTCAATTCCTTAACCAATTTCTCATCTTCAATGAATAACCTTGATTGGCTTATTCCCGTGATGTCAGTTGTCTGCTCTCTATTATTTTTTGACATCTTCTTCTTTGTACCTCCCTAACTTCCATCATCCAAGGATTTCCGGCGACTACCTTTGGGGTAATATTTCTTTTTGGGAATTCGCTTTCGTTTCTCTAGTTCACCAAAGCGGACAATAACTGAATGGAGATTAGCTGGAGACCTGATTCCCCTATTCCAAGCTTCTACTGTTCCAGATGCCTGGTTTATGGCACGAGCGATGCTGGCACGAGTCCAGCCCTTTTCAAGAAGATTAGCCAGTTTAGCACGGAGCTCAATCTTCAGTTCTTCATTCATTAATATATTTTTTACCACACGTTGTGTGCCATTGTCAATATGATTTAAGAAATTTATATTAGTATTTTTCATAGTAAGGTAATCTGCCATAATATTTGTGTCCTTATCCAGTCAATATATGAGCTAGGACTTGCACCTACTTTCTGGACTTTTGAGGCAAAAGAGCCAGTTGCCCCAAAAGTGCTTGAAAATCTGGAGTTTTAGGGCAAAGCCTTAAACTACCATATATAGGGCATAGGAATTAGGTCCATTCTCCCCCGAATTCATCGTAATAAATATCATCAGGTTCATCGAAGTTGAGTTCAGAGGAGACAAAGATATCAATTTCGTAATCTCCCTCCATTTCGAGGAATTCAAGGTATTGGTAGAGCCAGGGATCATCAGCGTGCTGCGCGCAAGTGAGCGGCCAGGATATCCATGAAGCGGGAAGAGGCGAGAGATTTGAATAGGAGTACTCCCCTTCGCATTCCCAGTCTTCATTCATAGAAGCATGTTCAGAAGCTAAGTGCCCTTGTTCCATATTCCCGGGATTATCGTTTGAGTCATCGGGTCTAATACAGACGTGAAGAGTTAGGCCGGATCCATAAGACATACCTGAAGGAGGAAAGTAAACGATTCCCAAGGCTGCATACTCGTTCCAATCGTAGGCTGAAAGATACCAGTAGAATTTATTCGAATTGCACCAAGGAGGGGTGCGGACCTGGAAGGGCCAGACATTGGGTTTTCCTGGTCCATAAATATAGTCTAAAGTCATCTGCATAAAGTAATTAAGCCAGAAGAGACCTGATCCGGAAGCTTCGGTATACCATTGATCGCGGCCGATCGGTCCCCAGTCTTTATCATCGTTCCAGGCCGTAACCGGCTGGAGCTCGAGGCAATCGCAAGCTTTCCTGAAAACTTCATATGTTCCCCAGCGGTGAGAGCCCGGGGCCCCGAGAAGTTTACCTGAAGGAGGTCTGAGAAGGTTTTCAGGAGCTCTCTTCCTGATGACTCCCCTATCGTCTGAGCGCCTTGCATTTAATTTGTATGGCCAGAAGAGTTCGGAAGGGACGACTTGTTCATCCGGAATTAAATCGTTTGTTACCATATAGCTGCAGACGGCGTCAATAGAAGGTTCATCGTAGTACTCCATGAGGACGAGGAGGCGAGCATTAATCTTCTCAAAGTATGGATCCGAAGAATGTGCTGCAGACCAGGTTTCCCAATCAGAAGAGTCGATAGCGATGACTGCTGCGTGAAGGGCCTGAATGTATAAGAGATTCTCTTTCATAATGTATTTTCACAGGATCCTGTATTGTCTTTTTTATTTAGACTAAATCATCAAAATACGCAAATCCCTTTGTTGTAGATCCATCATCTCTAGCGTTATTTGCTATTCTAATAACATATATTTTCTTTTCCGCGGTCCATGTGATAGAAAGCTGTTCCCAGGCATCGCTGCTAACGGAGTTAGCAATATCGAGCTTGACGCCAGAGCCTATCTCTTCAACCTCGAGAGATGCGTTTGATCCAGCCTCGGGCCATACCCAGGCTGTTACGGTAGTACTTCCTCCGTTTGAGGCATAAAAAAGCTCTTTGTATCCTCCAGGAGAGATTTCTAAAGAAAAAGAGCCGCCGTGTTTTAATGCACTAGAAAATCGTACTTTAGATGATTTAATCAATCCCTTTCTATATGAAGTAGGATTGAGCTGCACGGCTACTACTGGTGAGTTTACTCCTGTGTATTCAGTCACTATATTAACCTCACAGCTGCAAAGTACTTCGTGGAAGAAGTCCCACCTTGAACCAACCAATCACCGTCTTCACAAGAAATTATCTCTCCATTTAAAAAACTTTTATCTCCACTATACATGAAGCAAGCTCCGTCTAACTGGCCTAAAATCAACTTAGTTCCATCATCATAAACATCAGTTTCCTGAAAGATATACGTTCCTGCAATGGTTTTAAAAAAAAGATAGCCAGACCCTCTTCCAAAAGGCCAAATAATCTTGTTTACATCTCCCACGTGATTAAATAATGCTCTCCAAGCAATCATGCTGCCTGATTCACCAAAACCGAGAGGATTATAATAGGTGGTTGAAGTTAATCTTCCAAT
>Ga0307378_10010880_pt1 | contig 11781 bp, 11 predicted proteins | sample UN1MG_FD_202238 | JGI IMG/M metagenome (GOLD analysis project Ga0307378, IMG submission 202238) | Soil microbial communities from Risofladan, Vaasa, Finland - UN-1 | ecosystem: Environmental > Terrestrial > Soil > Coastal area > Acid sulfate soil | place: Finland: Risofladan, Vaasa | collected...
GACTGATCCCGTACTTCTGAGCTAAATAGCTGACCTTGCGGCGAAATTTCCGCTGGGATACCTCCTCCAAATCGGCTGTCAATTTGGCGGTAAATTCTGCCGCGCCGGGGCAGGCCAGAATCCCGATCTGTTCAGGAATTGCAGAGATCATAGGAGTCCATCAAGAGAAATACTTCACCGTCCTGGAAAGCCCCTCGTGAAGATCGACAGAGGGGCTCCATGCCAGGATTCTCTTCGCTTTTCCGATGTCCAGACAGCTGCGGCGAAGATCCCCGGGTCTGGCATCTCCCCGCTTGGGCTCGGGTGGGTTCTTGAACAAGGAGCTGATTTCTCTGTACAGCGCCCCGGTCGTGGTGGTGACGCCTGTACCGATATTGATCAGCTGCCCGACCCCCTTGTCCGCGGCTTGAAGATTTGCCCTGGCAACGTCTTCCACATATACGTAGTCCCGCAACATCCCGTCCGGCTCTTCGGGGTAGGAAAATACCGTAGGAGTCTCTCCCCCCAAAAGGGAGTTGATAAAGATCGACACGACTCCCGCCTCGCCGAGAGGATTCTGGCGGGGACCATATACGTTGGAGTAGCGTAACACTGTGTATTTCAGACCGTGCTGCTCTGCGTAGAAACGCAGGTACTGTTCGCCCAGGTGTTTATGGATTCCGTAAGGAGAGATGGGTTGAGACGGATGGTCTTCCGGAGTGGGCATGATTTCGGTGTCTCCGTAGATTGCACCGCCTGAGGAAATGAAAATGAATTTTTTTATGGAGTGCCGCACTGAAGTCCCAAGGAGGTTGAGCAATCCCAGGGCGTTGATCTTGGCGTCCTGGATCGGATCTCGGGTGGAGACTGTGACGCTGATCTGAGCGGCGTGGTGATTCACGATTTCAGGTTTTTCCAGTTCGAATACCTTATCCAGCTCCTGAGCGCCGATGTCCAGGAGATAGAACTTCGCCTTTTTCGGCATATTCTTCGTACTGCCTGTGCTGAGATTGTCAACAATGATCACCTCGTGACCCGCGTTGACATAGGCATCCGCTACGTGGGAGCCGATGAATCCCGCCCCCCCTGTAATGAGGATTTTCATATATACTCAAGACAATAACATCCCCTTTCCCGCTGGTCAACACCTTGGGCGATAGCCACGCTGCCAGGCGAACGAAGTGAGCGTGGCGGGAGCCGAGCGTATGCGAGGCGCTTAGGTCAGGCGAGCAACGCGAGCGTGGCACCTTGGGCGCCAGCCGCTTTGACCTTGACCGGGGAGGATCGGTTCCGCACAATGGCGCTTAGTGTCAGATAAGGAAACGATAGAGAATCTTCGCCGTAACCTCGGAGCGGTAGAGCATAGGGCCAGCTACCCGTTCCTCCGATCGGCGGTTATCGTCCCGCTTCTTTCCCGCAACGGGCGGGTCCAGATCGTTCTTGAGCTGCGGGCGAACCTTCTGCGGCGCAGCCCCGGTGAGGTCGGATTTCCCGGCGGACGGATCGAGCCCAGCGAGAGTCCGTGGGAAGCGGCACTGCGCGAGTTGGAGGAGGAGCTTGGGGTTGCGGGCGCTAAGGTTGAGCTTCTCGGCAGACTCCCGGAGCAGCAGCGTCGCAGGGAAGAGCTGATCGTTCCATTTGTTTGCCGACTGTCCGAGGATGTAGAGCTGAAGCCCGACGGCATCGAGGTGGCGGAAGTGTTTACCCTTCCTCTGGACTATGTGCTGCGCACGGGGTTTCAGGAAGCTCGAATCATCGAAGAGTACTCTTTGTCGGACGATTTCCCGAGACAGTACCTGCCGGGCAGCAGCTGGAGAAGGAGTCTGACCAGACCCGTGCATTACCTGGTCTACGAGAAGTACCTGATCTGGGGTTTGTCGGCCAATATCTTGCTGAAGATCCTCGAGCTGATTTGATAGAGCGGCTATTTTTACTGTAACTGAACATGCTGTCTGCCGAATATACTACCGTAGGGGGAAAGTAAAAGAGTTTTGAAGCGACTTCAGCTGGTTTTGCTCCTATCAATAGCTCTCATCGGGGCTGTGTGGGGGGAGGTCCGTTTCGCCGGTCCTGATCTCTCGGACAACAATCTAGTGGTATTCAAGGTTCGATCCGACAGCCCGAACTGCGGTGCCTACGACACCCTTCTCACGATGGATCTGGAGACGCGTACCCTGACCCAGTTGACCCATTTCCCCGAACGACTCCTCTATATGGCGGGAAAGAAAGCGCTGCAGCTGCAAAATCGCTTCGGCGTGTTTCATAGCGATTCGACTTTAAGCAACTTCCAACCATATCCATTATTTCCCTCGTTGATTACGGACAGTAGGATACTCCAGGGAGCCCTGAGTCCTGTGAAGCTCTCCCCCAACGGCCGCTACCTGCTGTATCTGGAGGGAAGCTCCCCGGCTTTCGGAGATTTGTTTTTTATTGACCTCGACAAGGGCAGCAAACTGCTCGTTTCCAAAAAAATCGAGATCGGCTTGGACTCTACGCCGATCGTCTGGGCCCCTGATTCCAGCTTTTTCGTCTACAGCAAGAACGGGATTATTTACTACATGTCGGTCCGCCAGCTGGCCGAAAAGCGGGGGGTTGAGGAATCCTACAGGCAGATCGGCCCGGGCCAGATCGGAGCCATGAGCCCCGGCGGAGAAACATCCCTCTACTACCTCTCAGAGTCCCTCGTATACCAATTGGACTCAAGAGAGCTGTTTACCCGTGCGCTCTATAGAGGATACCTCGATATAGGTCGCCTGGTTGGAAAGATTCCATTCCCTTTTGACGCCAACTTCGATCACTATTGGATCTCTCCTGCAGGATCACACATACTGCTGAACAAGGGGGAGAGCAACCTGTTCCTCTACACCCTGTCTACAGAAGATTTTTCTTCCACGGGAAACATCCAATCTCTCCCCTATCTGTACCTGCCCCGCAACACCCGGATTCAAAAAGTACTGTGGAATGATACCGGAGTGCTGACCATCCTGACCGCGGGATCTGAGAACGGCCGGGCCGACACTCAAGCGTTCCGTTTCGAGGTCGCCGAGATGGCCGCCAACCCCGCTTTCCAGCGGCTCGATGTAGACGGAGCGCGGGATATTATTCTTTCTCCCGATGAGAGTCAAGCCGCGGTTGTTCTGCAGGATCGGGTCGTGTTGTATGACTATCTCTCCTGGACCAAAGTGTCGGAGTACTCTCACCCCGAAGCCCTGCAAGTGGCTTGGATATCGGATGAGGAGTTGGTCATCGCCGGCCGCAAGGTGATCGAGTTGTATACCCTCGATGGCGGCCGGAAGCGGTTGCTTGGGATTTCTCAACCCGACGGCTACAGTCTTTCCGCCGATGAAGAGGCTGTGCTGGCCACCGTGGGGGAGAAAACTTTCCAATCCACTGGGGTTGGTTGGATCGAGTCGGAAGGAGCGGTCCTGCGCAACAAGCAGATCACCTCGGACTCCTACCGGGTGTATTTAGAAGAAACCCCGGACAGACTGTTCAAGAACATGCTCATGATCCGGGATTTGGAGGGACTGATCACGACCACGCTGTTGGAGCAGAAACCGGGCGAGTTGGAACCGTTTCCCGAAGAGGATGATCCTCTCGATTTTGTGACCTTCGATCACGGCTCGCGGATCCGCAGACGGGAGATCTCCCTGGTGTTCAACGTAGTCGATTCGGTGGAGGGGCTTCCCACCATCCTCTCCGCACTTGCAGACTACGGCCTGCGCTGTACCTTCTTCGTCAGCGGCGAGGCCATCCGCGACTACCCGGATGCGGTTCGGGAAATCTCTCGATCCGGCCATGAGATCGGGAGCCTTTTCTCCACCTATTTCGACATGACCGACGCGCACTTCCGTCTGGACACGGAGTTCATAAAGCGCGGATTGGCTCAAAACGAGGATCAATACTTCGCGGCCACGGGTAGGGAGTTGTCCCTGCTGTGGCATGCCCCGTATTACTTTGTGAGCTCCGACATCGTTCAGGCTTCCCGGGAGATGAACTACGTCTACGTGGGTAGGGATGTGGATCCGTTGGATTGGGTGACCTGGGAAATGAGTTTAACGACCAGGGATATCTACTTCCCGGCGAGCAAACTGGTTGAAAGAGTGGTTAAGCAAAAGAAACCTGGTTCGATCGTACCAGTCCTTGTCGGCAGGCCGGACGGTAAAAGGGACGATTACTTCTTCCACAAACTGGATCTACTCATCGACGCATTGATCAAGAAGGGCTACGATATCGTACCCGTTTCTGTGTTGATTGAGCACGCGGAATGAATTAGGATTTATGTCGGCTCGTCCGATGATAGAGAAGAAAGGGTAAAGGCGCTTTGAACACTATGAATCCTCTACGGAGCTACAAAGAGACGCAGATCAAGACCGCTACACCGGGTAAGCTGATTCTGATGCTCTACGACGGTGCAATCAGGCATTTGAATCAAGCCCTCGAGGATCTGGACAAGGAACATCGGCAATACGATAGCATCAGTAACTCTCTGATCAAGACTCAGGATATCATTTCCGAGCTGATGATATCCCTTGATTTTGACCGAGGCGGGGAGATCGCAAAAAACCTGTTCAGTCTGTACGTGTTCATGAACCGACGCCTGCTGGACGGCAACATCAGCAAGGACAAGGCACCTCTAGAAGAAGTGAAAACGCTTCTTAGCGAACTGAGGGGCGCCTGGGCCGAGGTTGCCGACAAAGCAGGTGTGTCTACCGGATCAACTCAGGGCGGGGGAGTCAATATCGCCGGCTAAGGAGGTGGTAACAGCCACCATCTCCGCTGAACACTCGCTCATGAACGCACCTCTATATCTCATCGACGGCTACAGTCTCATCTACCGCGCCCACTTCGCCTTAATCCGACGACCGCTCATCAATTCCCAAGGACAGAACACATCGGCGGTACTCGGTTTCTTCAGCTCTCTGTTCAAACTAATCAGACTGCAAAATCCTTCCTATCTCGCCGTGGTGATGGATTCGGTTACTCCCACCTTCAGGCATGAGAAGTATCCCGAATACAAGGCGAATCGGGAGAAAGCGCCGCAGGACCTCCATGACCAGGTGCCTGTAATTGAGGAGATTCTCGCCGCTCTGGGCGTCTCCTGTCTACGTCGGGACGGCTTCGAGGCGGATGACCTGATGGCCACCCTCGCCGAGAAGTGCCGCCAGGAGGGGCGGGAGTGCTATCTCCTTTCGGGAGACAAGGACCTCCTGCAGCTGGTTGGCGGCGGCGTGTACGTGATCCAACCTCCCAAGGGTGAAGAAGATTTCTCCGTACTCGATCGAGAAGCGGTGTTCGCATCTCGGAGCATCTATCCTGAGCAGGTAATCGACTACCTGGCCCTGGCCGGAGATCAGTCCGACAACGTCCCCGGTGTAGCCGGTGTAGGGGACAAGACCGCGGTGAAGCTGCTCTCCGAGTATTCCGACATGGACACTGTGTACAAGGATCTGGACGGTGTGAAACCCGCCGGTGTGAAGAAAAAACTCGAGGAGGGAAGGAGCAGCGCATTCTTGAGCAGGGAGCTGGTCACCCTCCGTACAGACGTTCCCCTGGATGCCAGCCTTGAGGATTTGCGACTCCTGAATCTGAACCGGGAAGCCGCCATTCCCCTGTTTGCCAGACAGGGTATGAACCGTATTGTCGAGGAGCTCGGAGGCAGGGTCGAGGAACAGCTTGCCGTGGCTCAGCTCACACCGGGAGAGTACGAAACCGTCCGCACCCCGGAAGCTCTTCAAGCCTGGATCGAGGAGGTACGGAAAGCCGGAACATTCGCTTTCGACACGGAGACGGACAGTCTGGATTCCCTCCAGGCACATCCGGTGGGTTTTTCCCTGGCCACGGCCAAGGGCAAAGCCTGCTACATCCCCGTACAGGCAGCAGGTGTTGAGGTTCTGGATCTCGAGAAGGTGCTCACCCAGCTGCGCAGGATACTCGAGGATCCTTCCCTGACTCTAATCGGACAGAACATCAAATACGACTACAAGGTCATGGCTTGCCAGGGACTGGTGCCCCGCTGCCGTTTCTTTGACACCATGGTAGCCGCCTGGCTGCTCGATTCGGAGCGTTCCTCCTACAGTCTGGACAACCTTGCCCTTCAGCTGTTGAACTACAGGACCCTTCATTACACCGATGTAGTGGGAAAGGACAAGGACAGGACGTTGGCCGATGTCGAGCTATGCAGGGTAACGGACTACTCGGGAGAAGATGCGGATATCACCTTTCAGCTCTTCCAGCTCTTCCAGCCACAGCTGGAGGCCGAGGGACTTGCCTCCATTTTCTCTGACCTGGAGATGCCTCTGGTGGGGATCCTTGCGGACATGGAGATAGCCGGCATCCGGCTCGATGCATCGGAGCTCCGCTCCTCCAGCGCCGAGCTGGAGGTTGAACTGGGAAAACTGGAAGCGGAGATCTTCTCTCTCTGCGGCCACAGCTTCAACGTTCGTTCTACAAAAGAGCTGCAGGCGGTACTTTTTAAAGAGCTCGGACTTCCCCCCATCAAGAAGACCAAGACCGGCCAATCAACGGACAACTACGTGCTGATGGAGCTTACCCGAACGGGGAGCAAGGTCCCGGAGCTGGTGTTGAATCACCGGCTGCTCTCCAAGCTCAAATCAACCTACGTTGATGCTCTGCCCGGGCTGGTCAACCCCGACAGCGGACGCCTTCACACCCACTACATCCAGACCGGAGCCGCCACCGGCCGGCTGGCCAGCAAGGATCCCAACCTCCAGAACATCCCGGTCCGTGAAGAGTTGGGGCGGCAAATCCGTAAAGCCTTCGTTCCGGAGCCGGGATATCAGTTCTTGAGTGCCGACTACTCCCAGATCGAGCTGGCCGTGCTGGCCCATCTTTCAGGAGATCCGATGCTCAAGGAAGCTTTCCATCAGGACAAGGACATCCACAGGCAGACTGCGGCCATCCTGTTCGGAGTTCCCGAGCCGCAGGTGACCGCGGAGCAGCGGCGTATCGGGAAAACCATCAACTTCGGGGTGATCTACGGCATGTCCGCATTCCGGCTCGCCCGGGACCTGCGCATCCCCCGTCGGGATGCCGATGAGTTCATCCAGCGCTATTTTGAACGCTACGCCGGCGTAGACAGGTTCATTAAACAAACGGTCCGGGAAGCCGAGCGGCGGGGATTCGTCCAGACGATCATGGGCCGGCGCCGCCCGATCAGCCGCATCAACAGCCGTAATCGTACCGAGAAGATGGCCGCCGAGAGGGTGGCTATGAACTCTCCGATTCAGGGAAGCGCCGCGGATATCGTGAAGCAGGCAATGATTGACGTGACCCGAGCCCTCGGGGAGAAGAAAATGAAGTCCCGGTTGCTGCTGCAGGTACACGACGAGCTGATCTTCGAAGTGCCCGAAGCGGAGCTCAGTCAGGCTCAAGATCTGGTCAAACAGAGGATGGAACAGGCGGTGAAGCTCTCCGTACCGCTGCGGGTCAGCCTTGAGGTCGGAGCGACCTGGGGGGACATCCATTAGCGCTTCCTTTGTGCTTGGCCTAACTGGTAGGTACTGTTCCGGGAAAAATGCCCTGGTTTCCTTCCTGCAAACTTTGGGTTTCACTGAAATCGATGTTGACAAGGTCGGTCACCAGCTTCTCGGCGAACAGAGAGTCAAAGTAAAGCTCCGGCAGCACTTCGGTGGCGAGATCTTCACCGGGGAAGGATTCATCGATCGCCGAGCTCTCGGCCAGAGAGTATTTCGGAATGTCCGGGAGCTGCGTGTGTTGGAGTCGATCATCCATCCGCCGATGGTGAGACAGGTCGAGCTCACGCTGGAGAAGCTGAGCGGTAATGTTGTCATCAATGCCGCCGTCATGTTTCGCATGGGGCTGGAGCGGGTCTGTCATGCGGTTGTCTGTGTCCGCGCCCCTCTGTTGCAGCGGGTCTGCCGTGCCCGTCGGCGGGATGGGTCGAAGCTGATTCGGATATTGCGACGTATGAGAGCGCAGCGGGGAATCTGTTCTAAATTGAATGCAAATGGCGTCGATATTTACTATGTAGACAACGATCGGGGGCTGGACCATCTCCATACCCAGATCTTGAAGATCTTGAAGGAGAAAGGACAGGAAATAATCTAGATATGGAACGCAACCGAGTTCTCTGGGTCATCTTCTCAATAAGCCTCTTCCTGGTCGTGGTCCTGGCCGGCGGTTTGTATCTGCTGCGGCCCGTATCCAAACAGGACGCCCAGGTGAGCGCTGAGGAGACTCCCTCTATCAAGGGGTTTGACGCTTTTGAGTACGTTCGTGGGAAATCCGAGCTGCCCGGCCTTACGGAGGAGCCGGAGGAGGCCGAAGAGACGGTCATCATCGTGGGTGAAAGAGAGGAGGCGCCGGGCCAGGGACCGCCGGTTCGTCCAGAGGAGACCAAAGCCGCAATTCCCGTTCCGGAAAAAGCCATCGAACCTGCGCCCCGAGTGGTTTCCCGGCCCCACGCAACCAGGCCGGCCGCGACCGCTCCCGTGACCAGGCCTGTCCAAAAACCTGCTCCCCGACCCGCCCCTCAGGAAGTGAGTGTCACCGAGTATTGGATTCAGGCCGGCTCATACACCAGTCCCTCCCGGGCGCAAGAAGTAGCCCGGGCTTTGGAGGATCAGGGGCTCGTCTCGAAGATCACCACTCGAGCCTTGAGCGGGAAAACCTACTACCGCGTGCGGATTGGACCTTATCAGAGCAAGCCCGAGGCGGCAAAGTTTCTCGGGTGGGTCAAGGCGGTCAAGGGGTTTGAGTCGAGCTACATCTCCATGGTCTACACCAAACGGAGGGTTCCCTGAAAGCACGACCATGCCCTTCAGTATTTCCCTTGTAACTGCTGTAACCGTTCAGCTCCTCTGCCAACTGTTCAAGGTCGTCTTTTACTCATTGAAGGAACATCGTCTCCGTTTGAATTACTTCATCTCCACCGGAGGAATGCCCACTGCGCACACCGCCTTCGTCAGTGCCTTGGCCGTTTCGGTGGGTCTGAACCGGGGATTCTCGTCGGAGTTTTTCACGATCGCCTTCGTTTTTGCTCTATCATCGTCTACGACATCGTGAGGGTCCGGGGGGCGGTACAGACACATTCCCGGATCCTGTCCGTGCTGTTGGAGAAGCTCCCCCCGGGGGATCGGATACCGCTGCCCCAGTTGGTCGCCACGGAACCGCACGCTCAGGCAATATCGCAAGCTTTATTGATGATGCGCAGCGAATAGATCCACGAGACGTCGGATCACCCCTCGGGGGGAAATAAAACTGATCCGGATAATTCCTTATTGACTAATACCAAATATAGTATAATATGTAGTATTAGATGAGAGTGGTTGTGGACACAAATATTATAATTGCTGGCCTATATTCGAGAAGAGGCGCTTCCTTTCAGATTATCGAGGCAGCAATCAAAAACCGGCTCGAATATGCGATATCACCTCTTATTGCCCTTGAATATATTGGAAAGATTGAGGACAAGGTAGAGGATGGATTACTAGATCTACCAGTTCAATACGATCTAAGAATTGTTAAGGCTTTCATTCAGAATGGGATACAAATTCAGAGACCTTTCCTAAATAGACCTAATTTGCCAGATAACAGCGATGATAAAATCCTTGAATGTGCGATTGCTGGACAATGTAATACTATAATAACCTTCAATGTCAGAGATTTTCCTAAAAATATACTTGACCAATATGAGCTTGTAGCTCATACACCAGGAGAATTTATAAAAAGCGGAGGATTAAAGTGAAAACAACTTTTAATCTAAGATTACCGGGAGAATTATGTGGTAAAATTGAAAAAGAAGCACAGAAAAATCGACTAAGTATCAATCAGTATATTCTCTACACTCTCACTAAAACAATTGCATATAATGAGGCCTTAGAAATTCTAAACGCAAAGTTGACGAATGTCCCTGATATGGCTATTGAAGAAATATTAAGCAAAATACCGGAAAGAAAGCCTTTAAAAGGCGATGAAATATAGGAAATAAAAAGTTTTTCGCGAATCTGCGTTTCATTCACCAGCATTGGACTCTAAGCACAGAATATTGGGAAAAATCACGAAGCAAGAACTATCGATACCATAGTAAGTAAATGGAGTGATTTTATGGCAAAAAAGCATCGAATAGACTCCTTGGTCTCTGAAATCGAAGAAGCATTGGATCTTGAAAGTTTTATACCCTATCGACAATCGTGGGATTTCGTTCGTAAGTTGGAGAATGTTAAAGAAAAGATTGATGATCTGGTGATGAAGGGAGCAGCCAAACAATGCGTCCCTCTTTATGAAATGTTTCTTTCCGGCTGTTACGAGAAAGCAGATGAAATTGATGATTCTGGCGGGAACTTAGGCATGTTCTTTGAGGAGCTTTTTTGCTCCTGGGTGGAGGCCAGGCAAAAAGCCCGATATGCGGATGAAGAAACCATTCATCATATCCTAAAGTGGATGGACAACGATGCGTATGATTTCTGTTACAATATTGAACAGAAATTAGTAAAAGCCCTTAATCGACAAGGATTGTCCCTGTTTGAAACTAGCATTCAGTCTCGCTTGTCTAACGTCAAATCAGCTATAAAATCTTCTGCATCGAATATTTTCACATTTTCTTTAAAATAGTCATTGAATTTCGTCTTAAACAAAACCTTTGATTTAAATGGCTCGTAAAATATCTTTTTGAGGGAAATTGGGGAGCGGGCGATATACTGGGAAAGATTTTCTCTGGCTTTCTCATCCGAACCATTAATCCTAATTTCATTATTGATTGAAAAGCCACTATGCCTCCAGGTTAATAGATTTTGAGCGAAGCTTTCGTTGATCAGTTTCTTATCCACGAAGAATTTTATTACCATTTTTCTAAAGTACTCACTCATTTTGTCAAGGTTGCCAAAAGGGATGAAAACAAAGTTCCCCTCTTCATCAAAACCACCCTCTAGAACGATACCGTGATAATGGGAATTGAATCGGAGGAAATCACCCGCCGTCTGAAAAGAAATGACAGCCGCTGTCTTTATTTTCTTACAAGCCGCTTCATTATAGAAAGACTGTATCATTTGAAAAATGAGCCTTGATACTTCACCGAACAACTTCCTGTCATGCTTAAAAAACACGCGCAATGAATGAGTAAGGTAAATTCCTACAAAAAATCAGGAAAATTCTGACATCATTGTCGTATAATTTAATATACAGATAGGTTTAATGAGGAGTAGCGTTGATCGCCGACGATTCGCCCTTGATTCGAGAGCGCTTGGCAAAGCTCATTACGGCCCGAGAATTAGAGATGTCGCTGTTGGAGGCGGGGGACAAAGCCTGCAGCTGGAGTTCATGCGAAGGCCAGGATTTCCGAGAACTTTGCAGGAGTTTCGGCGGCAATTCTCTTCCGACGTTGCCTGCTGGGAGTATCTGGCGCAAAGCAGATGGCCGGATGGATTTGTGTGTCCGAACTGTGGCGGCAGGAAGTATTGGGTGATCAAGGAGCCTTTTGGGTATGAGTGCCCGGGGTGTGGCAGACGTACATCGCCAATGGCCGGCACGGCGATGCATCGAAGCCACGTGGGCATTCAAGAGTGGTTCTGGGCGACCTATCTGGTGGCGACACATACGCCGGGTTTCAGCGCCAAACAGCTTGAACGTCAGATAGGATGTGAATACAGGACCGCCTGGTTCATGCTTCACCGCTTGCGATGTGCGATGGTGAATGATGCGCGATCGAGATTGGAAGGGAGCGTTGAAGCCGATGAAACGATCGTGGGAGGCCCTGTTAAGGGAAAACACGGCCGAGGCGTGACCGATTTGGCAACAAAAACGCTGGTTTTCGGAGCTGTT
>Ga0307378_10010881_pt1 | contig 11781 bp, 19 predicted proteins | sample UN1MG_FD_202238 | JGI IMG/M metagenome (GOLD analysis project Ga0307378, IMG submission 202238) | Soil microbial communities from Risofladan, Vaasa, Finland - UN-1 | ecosystem: Environmental > Terrestrial > Soil > Coastal area > Acid sulfate soil | place: Finland: Risofladan, Vaasa | collected...
AAACTATAATGTGGTCCGAATATGCTGCCTCAATGGATATGGCACAGGCTGCCTTTCCATCGAGATCAATTTCGTTGCTTATTTCTTCGATCGTCCCGGCCAGGTTGCAATGTAACGGCTTCGACACCGCATTGAGACCAGTCAGCGTCCCAATTGTAACCGGTTTCAGTCATTCCTAAAACTCCCGTGCAAAAAGTATTTATAAATGACAAACAACAGAAAAGCGACCCCGGCGGTGCTGAGCCCCGAGCCTACGCCGGCCATTGCCACTTGTCCCCCTGGGGTTTGTCCGATCTGATAGCACTTATCGAGTACAAGCCAAACGACAAGTCCGCTCGAAGCGATCACGCCGGCGATATACAGACAAGACAAACCTAAGCCGGCCCGCTGCATTTGTTCCATTGGTTCTTTTTCCTTGATCAGAATCTTGAATGTGATCCTATTGTTTTCAGGCAGGTAATTGCTTAAAATTGTCCAGTCGGTCCGCCTTGAGCAATAAGACTCGATCGCGGCGATCTCGGCGGCCTGGAACCATACCCATGTAGTCGTCTTGAATTCAAGCTCGATAATGTCACCCGGATTTAGGGGCTTGTTTTTGTCTATCTCTATTCGCTCCATTTTTCTTCTCAAGTTTTAATTATGTAATTGGTTGTCAGGTAAGGGATCATGTTATCAGATCCCGTTCCGGCTGGTCCCGTTGAGCTCCCTGTTGGATTGTTAACCGAATGGATCCGGTAGTCTGTAGCACCACCGAGATCGGCAGCCGCCAAAAGTTGTGGTATTGAATGGCTGTGTAATGCCATAAGTTCGTTACCGGTAGCCCCTCCGATCGTGTCCGCCTGTGCGTTGGTGACGCGATTTGCCGAAGCGCCGCCCATATTGTCCTTGCCAACCGGGACACGCCCGCGATAATCGGGAACGTTGAAAGTTGTCGATCCGTCACCGACACCGTAAACAGTTCCTATGATGTTAAACAATTTCGCATAAGCCAGGCGGGACACCGCCTGGCCGTAACACAAAAGCCAGCCCGGCGGCGCGGTGTTTGTTGACCACAACATAATCATCCCGGTCTTGATCGGGCTCGGCGGCCTTATGATTTTTGTGTTCATTTGACCCCCTTTATGTCGCGGTCATATTCGCATATGATATAACGCAGCCTGTCACGCCGGCCCCGGCTTCGGCTGCGAAAAATATCTGCCCCGTGTTCGGTATGATATATGCTGTTTCCGTCGGGATCGGAATTCCGCGATTATTCGGCGGATCGATATTCGTGTCACCCCAATAAACATTATAAGTGCCGTTGTGATTGTGGATCACGATCTCTTTTCTCGTGGAATCGGCCGCGACCGATCGCGGAGCTGTCAAACCGATCCTGTCATTGACTCCGTCAAAGGTCTCGGCTACGTAAGCCGCTGTGATCACGACCTCGTTGGCTGTGCTCGTTGCATCGACCGTATTGGCGCCGTTGTAATTGACGGTGCCGGTTATGGTGACACTTTCACCGGTTGCGAACGGCTGAGCCGTCAGCGGGATCCCTACCTTGCCGCCGCCCTTGTTAACAGCGGCGGCGTTGTTGATCAAAAACGAGATCGGTAATGCAATAATCGCAGCCGGCGTCTCGATCGCATCTGTAATATCTTCAATCGGGATCGTCCCGGTGAAAACCGCCCTGTTGTCCCATATCTTACCTGCACTCATGGCAAGCCATAAAGTCATACTGGACGCTGACGGGTTTTTGAATTCTATCTTTGAGTATTGTTGAACCTCGATAGATACACCCTGGGGGATCTCATAGAAAGGATCTCCATCGATCGAGATCTCCGGATTTGTGCTCAGATTGTTTGCAAGAATGGTTAAGAATTTGCCGAACATGGCGATCATTTGCTGCCTGCCGGCCGCCATTGTAATTCTCATTGAGGCATAATTCTGTTTTGCCATAATGTCACCGCCTGCTTAATAAGACAATCAAGATAATTCCGCCCGCTAACAAATACATATTCGTGCTGAATTCGCCCGGCATAGTTGGCCCCTGTGTCTCCGCTCCAGAAGTCAATTGACCTTGTTGAGCTATTTTGTAATATTCCGAATAGTCCTGGGGCTCCGCTCCAGCTTTGGCCGGCGTTGTTGAATATGAAAGCCCGAGTAGTCCGCTTGTCGCTTGAAAGCCGCCGCCCTTCCATGCCATGTCAATTTGTAAATGCTCTATTATAAATTTTCCGATGTCCACGATGGTTTCAACAATGTCACCTGCAAAGTCGGCAATATTTGTTATTACCTCGCCAACAAATTCGATCGGCCCGGCTGCCGGCTTCTTTACCTCGTATGTCGTGTCATAGACGACGGGCTTTTCTTCATAACCGCCGAATTTATCCTCAAAACCTGTCATACTTGAAGTCTTTACATCCGGAGCAAAACCAACATCGGCCATTGAAGGCGCCTCTAAAGGCACATCCCACCAGGGCTTGAGTTCCGGCGGCAATTGTTCATCCGAAAGGTAAGGAGCTCCGGACGGTGTCGTCATCGGTTGCGGTGATTGCATTGTTGGCGTTGTCGGCTGCTCCTGCAATGGTGCCGGCCAATCTGCAAAGGGATCCTGCTGCTGATAGGGATCCTGGTAAGGCGCGGTGATGTCAAACCATTGAGGATCTTGAATGGACGTCTGTTCAGGAATCAAAGCCGGCTGATCCGTTGAGTAAGGTGTCGGGCTTGTGTCACTATAAACAGGTTGCGGCTGTGATTGCATCGGCGGATATTGATCCGGCATTGCGGTATTATAATATGGACCTGGCCCAACACCATTCATAAAGTCACTACCTCAATCAGCTTATTATTTTTTAGCAAGCAAAAGGTATGCGATCGCCAGAATGACAATGATCATCATAGGGCTGCTGGATAATGATGGAGCGTCCGAAACTATGGGCTTGGCCGATACCGGCTCTGGCGGCGGTTCCGATACAGGGGCGCTTGTTGATTTGGATGGAAACAAGGTGCCCCAAATATCCATCCCCTGCCCTAAAATCCGGCCGACATCGCCGACAATGCTCTCGGTCTTCTGTATTTCCTCTGCCCATGCCATGTTATTTGACCGGACCCGTCAAGCCCCGGACCTCCTCACAAACGATCGGAAAGCTGAGCGGTGCGTTAGTAGCCCATTCGATATCGGCCCTTAAGTTGGTCAGGGGACCTAAGGGAATATATCCAGTTGGATCATTAGTCAAGGCAAAATCGACGTGATACCAGTCTGGCTGGACCGTCCGCCCATTGTCGTAATTCAAAAGATCGTGGAGCGCCTTATTCATCTCCGGATAGATATCCGAATCGACGCCCTGGCCTGCCGAAGCCTTTATCGTGACGTTGGTAAACACGCCGGCACCCGCTCCCTTTCCAAAATGAATCGCGAACATGCCGATATCCTGAATACCGAACGGCAGTTTTTTGTCGATCTGCTGGATGCCTGTCGATCCGAAGTAATCAGTCAGCCGGCGGATGCAAAGATGCCGACCGAGCTTTCGGCTGTTGTCCGGCTCAATATAGGAGCGCGGCGTAATACTTGCCAGCGTCGCGACGGCGGTGATGTCGATCTCGCAAGTAAAGCTCCGGACGTCGGCCATGCCATAACCGATCGTCTGGCGATCTATCAGACGATTGAAATTGTAGCGCGTGAACCAAATCGGTAGAACACTTGCGATCGTGAAAGCTCCATCCTTCGCGTGATAATACCGCCATAGATCGATGACCTCGCTTGCGAGCAGTTCAATCTTCGGCTCTCCATCGACCTTAATAAGAATCTTGCCCACGTCCGCCTCGATCTCGGCTTCGGTCATCGTCGCGGCGGCTGCCTTGCGAAAATCGAGATACAGGCAGTGATGAACGCCGGCTGCCGTCAAGTCGATTGTCACCTTATCGCCCGCACCCATGCCCGATTTGGTTGCTTCTTGTTTTAATACCGGAATCATTTTTGTTTTCTCCTTTTTTGTCCCTTGCTGTTTTGTTCACAAACTTCTGTGATCATTAGGCGGCTGTGAAATATTTCTTGATGCCCCAGGTGTCCGGAGTCATACGGACAACGAACATAATGATCACAATGGCGATCGCGGTGCTGATCAGCTTGTTTGTGGAAGGGAACGACAGATCTAAAGACTTCATCTTTTGCTCTCCTTAGCAATTTTTAGGCAGCCAATAAAAAAAGGCCCAACATGCCGATTTTCATCGGTTGCCAGACCTTATTCAGTTCACACAGATAATTGACGGTGCGCCGCCACACCGTCAACTACTTTTTTTTACCTGATTTTTTGCCGCTGTTACGCATCTTGGATATCGGATCTCGTTCTGCAGGTGAGATCCGTAACAGGTATTTTTTCCTTGCTCGATACAACGCCTGCCGGCAGGAGTCGTGACAGAATCCATCCCGATCGACCGCTTTTTCCGGCTTGTACGTTGTTGAGCACCATCGGCAATATCTTATTTCGGTATAATACATTTGCCTTTTCCGCGTTACGCATCTTTGCCGGCGGTCCAGCGGCCGGAGCCGTGTCCCTGTCGATGCGTAACTCATATATTTTTTTAGCCGAACAGATTTTTTTGCTCCGGAGCTCGAAAGACCCTGCAATTTGGCCGATCTTCCAGAATTTCGCTGTCGGTCAGATCGAAGCGGTCCTCCCGGGCCGCCTCTGAGCCGATGCCGTGAAACGCACCGCCGCAAATACAGTGGCAATCCGGCGTTTTTGCCTCGTGACACCTCGCGTCGCACCGCCCTACCATTCCGTTAGAATTAACAACCTTGATCGTCGTCATCTTTACCAACCTCGATTTCTCCGCCGCCGGCGGTCCAGTGAAGATATTGATAAGGTTCAAGCTGCCTGATCTTTTCCTCGATGTTCGAGCCGATCCGGTTTGCAAAATACTTGACGTCGCTCGGTTCATCTATATTGAATACATATATCTCGGTTGCCTGGCTCGTAATGTCCCTATGTATGCCTATCGGTCTTTGCATAAGGCCGATGAATATTATATCGCTCATTCTTCCCCTGAATATACAACGGCGGAGCTCCATGTTGATCTCGTGCGAATCGCACAGGCTCGGGAGCTCCTCAGCGACGATCGTCAAATTGCCGCACAAAAAAGCCAGCCGGCAGACCTGCTCGAATTCAACCAGGGGATCCAGCGGCCGATATATCAGCCGAAAGTTGCCCCGATAGACCTTGAGCCAGAATCGTTTGAGCTCCGCCATGTCATAGAACATCACGCCATCGGTGTAGTCCTTGCCCTGCGTATCGAACATGATAACTCGACGGTGATCTTCAATGATCTTGACCGCCTTGCAGGTCTTGCCGGAACCTGTTTTGCCAACAATCAGTTTTATATCGGCCTTGTCCATTAGTTCTGCCCCGAAACAGATATAATGTCCCTGCATATTTCGCAGTTGACTTTGTCAGGATCGGTTTCAAAGAATAATTCTTGCCCAGGCGTAAACGCATGAATCGCCCTGCCGTCTGCTGTCTTAAAATGATAAATTCTGTCGTCGTTAGCCGGCGTTTTGTCCCTTGCCGCCCTGCGTTCTTTGCGGACCTTTTCCAGAAGCTCAAGGCGCGGCTTCATAATTCGAACGGTTGCGAATATCATCATTATCCAGGTCCCGGCGATCTCCGGTATCATGTTCGGATAATAATATTCGGCAAGCTGAGTAATCGGCAGGCTCCATAAATCAGCTTCTGTTTCCTTTAGTGCAAGTTCCTCGATCTTCGCAGCCGTCGCCCATAGATCGAACAGGGCCTGTAAGCCCTGCTTGATCGGTGCCGATGGATATTGTGGCAGGTTCTTGACCTTTGCCTTTTCGTCGGTCAATCCGATCGGCCGGCCGGCACCGGCTCGAACGCCGCCGCGTCTTTCCTTCGGCGGCTCAGCGACTGTCGCGGCCTGCTCGAACGCCGGGGCCGGGGCTGCTGGCGGCCCCGGTCCCTGTTCTTTCCGTTCCGGGGCCGGCTGCTCTTTCCTTAGATCCGGCCCCGGAACACCGTCACCATTTTTTGTTTTCGATCTCTCAATTATGAGCTTAGCAATCTTTTTCTTGGTCCACGTCGGCTTTAGCTCGATCTCGAATCCCTTTGCCATAGAGCGCAGTACTTCGATCTTTTTCTTTTGGAGATCCTTTTCCTTTTCCATGTCAATCCTCGATTTTTATATTGACCCTGATTGTCACGTCGTCGTCGTCGTCGTCTTTTGGTTCCGGCTTGCCGGGGGACGTGGGGGATAGGGGGGTTTTTTGATAGAGTTCGTCCCCCGGCAAAGAAACCGGAACGTTATTTGTTGAAGCCGGCTCAGGCTCGAGCGCAGCCGGATCAGGCTCGAGCACAGCCGGATCAGGCTCGAGCGCAGCCGGCGGATCGCAGACGGTAAACGTCTTATCAGGCTGGACCTTGAAACACCCGCACTCAGGGCATTTTATATAATCAAAACCTCCCGATGATATTTGCTCGGTCACTCCCTTGCAGTTCGGACACTTAACATCTTCCATAATGTCACCTCAATAAAAGGCGGCGCTCAGGTGCGGCGGTACTCCTTTACCTGTCTTGAAGTCGGTCTGGCGAGCTCCATTAGCGCCGCCTCAGTTCTTTTGTATAGCTTCCTTTATTGCTCTTAATTCCGAAACAATGTCAAACATTACATCGCAGATCGACTGGAATCTTTCCCCGATTAGCGTGGCCATTTTTATAAGCTCGCCAGTCTCAATCATTTTTATAAGCTCGTCAGTCTCAGCAGGTCCGAATTCAGCTGGCTCTGGCTTTGCATACGGCTCACCGAGCTCGAGCGCAGCTTGTCCCTGGAGCGCGGACAGTTCAGGCTCGGGCTGAAATTCTTGACCAGGTTCCGACGGCAGTTCACCGCTTTGATATTTTTCATCGATCTGTTTCATAAGCTCTTGCCTTTGTTCCATTGTCATATCGAGAAGAGTCTTCATATCATCCGGATCCGGTTCAACATTATTGATCATATTTTCGAGCGATCTTTTTGCCGCCGTTTGTTTTCTTTTGGCTGTCACCGAGTCAGTCAGCTTACGCCTGGCCTCAGCGGCAGCCAGGTTAATGTCGATTGTCTCTTGCAGCTTTGCTGCGCGACTTTGAACCGGGCTAACCGGTTTTACTTCGGCTTCGTTTTCTTTTTGTAATTCCATGTTTTTGATACTCTCTTTCCCTAAATGTCCCTATATCCTTGAACACATCATATTTTTTATACCGGCCACGCTTGCCGGTAAACACAATCTTTATACGGCTGCCGATCAATTCATGGTCCTCAAGTATCTGCCTTAGTTTCAGGTTGCCTGGGAATTCTACGATCTGTCCATCCTGGCTAACTATCATATCGCGGCCATCCTGCCGGATCTCGTAAGCCTTGATCAAATATGTTTTGGTCTCATAATGCAAACTCTTGCGCTTTCGCGTGCCGATCAATTTGCCTTTTAAGAAATCCCCATGTTCGTGAAAATAAAAAAGCTCCTGCGCATCGCCCTCTTTTTCGAGCTCCATAAGTTGTCGCGGCAGGGGGAACAACTGCTCGAATGAGTCCGCGCCGATCGGCGCGGCGTCTGCGGAGCTCCTTTTCGGCGGCAGTACGATTTTTACTTTACTTTCTCTACCCATTTTGTCCATTTTCAGGTCGGGGATTGTATGTTATGTTTCATTCGGAATATCGGACGTTGTTGGCAATCTTTTCGGCACATGGTTTCTTTCGATTAGTCGGCGATTATATGGGACGTTCCGATCAGCCAGGCTGCCTGGCTGCAAAGGAATGTCCATATAAAGATTTTATGTTTCATTGTACACAAAAACGCTCTTTTTGATACCTTTGATTGATCTGATTTTTTAGGCATGGTCCCCGATCATAAACTTTTCAACTTTCTTGAGCCTTTTATCGAGCGACCAGGCATAACTTGCGGCCACTAATTCTAAACCAACAACGATCGCGAACAAAATCCACCAGGTATAGGTGATTTTACCATCGAGCATAACAATTGCGTCCCTTAGTGATTTGATTTGTTCATTCGTTTCGCCCTGGTCGAATAAGATTTTTAATGCTTGGAAAGTATCCATAGCTTATTCTCGCATCGGCCGGATCTGCCGGGCTTGAAGATCCAAACGGAACAGGAATTGTAAATAATTCAAGTCCGGTAAGAGTCCCGGCAGATCCAGCCGCTTGTTTGATTGACTTTTTATATTATCCGTTTGAATCTTCATAACGGACAAATAGGCACGAGATTGCAGCGCGTCAAGAAAAAAATCCGGAAAAATAAATAAATTTTCCCGCCGCGGTACGCCGCTCGCGGCTGTTTCTTGCACAGCCGGTCGCCGGTCCAGCCGCTGGGGCTGGCGGGGATCGGGGCGGAGCCCCGGAAAATAGCTCGCCGCGTTAGCGGCCTCCTTATTAACTTAAAACGTTAGAGATAAGGGGCTTAGTTCGTGCGCGCGCGCACGTGCGCGGCTCACTAAGCCCGTAATGGCTTAGTGAGCCAGCCTTCCGCCGTTCAGCCTAACGCGCGTTTTTCCGGCTGTCAAGACAAAACTCCGGAAAATTCACCTGCTAAAACATGGGAATTTCTAAGGTGTGTGAGTATCAGGGCCGATCGTTGGTCGATCGTCCAGCCTGGCAGGTCCTGGCGGCCCTGCCGACGGCTTCTGTGCGCCGTTTGTGAAAAGTTCCTCGATCTCCCGGAATGGGATCGATTTTTTGCCTGGCTTGAGCTCCTGGGTGTAATCTATGCAGATACACTCGTTGGCCAGGTCGAATTTGACAGCCTGGATCGTGATGCCATGCTGCATCAGCGCCGTTTTGATAAGGAACGATAGGATCATCTTGAGACCTTGAGCAGGTCAACGATCTCGTTGCCCTTATCGTATATCCCGGCGGCCCTCATTTGATCGCCGATCGCGGCCTTGACCGGATTCGTCGGGTTCGGTTTTTCCACCTGTTCGGCGGCCTCGATCCCTTTGACTATTGCTTTGGTCGTCTTTTTCATTAAATTAGCCCTCACTTTCTGCCAGCCGTTTACCAGGATCGATCCGATCGCGATCGCTAAGGCGCCGATCACCTGCCATAGCGGAGGCAAGAGATCGCCCGCGGGTGATTGGAGTATTGCCCCCCCTGCCGTCACGATATTGTTCGCATCGGTGACAAGCTTGTCTATCGGCTGGAGCTGCTTTTCTTCGCAGCCTGTAATTGATAACAAAAACGGAGCAAACCATATCGCTAAGATTATTGTTATTTTTCCTAAATTTCTCATTTTTTACTCCTTTTTTTTCGCCGCTTTTGCATCTTTTCGATAATCAATAATCGGCATGAACAATCATATTTTTTCAACAAAAACTTTCCTATGAAACAATCGTCACAAACACTCTTTGTTCTCTTTTTCGATTTTTTACGTTTTTTCATCTTTTCTTAAAATATCCGTTTCACCAGGCCCGCTCTAAGGCACGATCTCGATCCGTTTAATACTAAACCACGTCTTTTTTTCGTGTTACGCATGCTGTCAGGCCAGGACCTGGATTCGAAGTCCATGCAGCTCCCCTGATATTCGTTTTTAGGCTGATTTTCACGTTGTGACATTCCGATCGTTTAAATCGATTTAAACGATTCAAAAGATGCGTAACGCAAAATCAGCGTCTCCGGCGCTTCCGCCGCCTGCGTTTCCGGCCGCAGCTTATGCGGTAGCCGCCCTTGACCTTGTAGACGCTCTGGCCTTTTTTCCTGGCCCGTTGTGCTGAGCCCTTTTTCTTATAGGTCTTCCTTGCCATGATTGACGCTTCCTTTCTTAGATATAGACAAAATTGTGAGTTATACAATTCCGCGTGACATAGGATCCCGGCGGCTGGCCGATCACAAGTGCCCTGCTCGTAGGGCCTGCCGGTGGTCCAAACAGGATCCCGGCGTAAATCCCCAGGAACATTTGACGATCGGCCTGGCTGAAAGGCAGACCATCCGGCTCAGGCATAAGCGGGAATATCGGTGTTGACATTACAGACGCCCTTTTGTCGCGAGTATCGAACGCCATCAATCAACCTCCCCGAATTTGCTCTGATCGCAAATTGTTCCATCGTCGCTTATGTCGGACTCCGCAAATTTCGTTGTAGAGTTGTCCTTGTAAATCTCGATCTCGCCGGTTGTCTTGTTGGACCTTTTCCGGTTTCGGCAAATTACATAAATCCAGTTAAGTGCCTCCACGATCGAGACGTTAATCGCCGGCACCGCCGCAAGGTCAGTCATTTGCCAGCTTGCCGGCAAAGCATCCGTCTTTGTCTTGATCCCGTCCGTCGTCGTCGGCAGGTTCGCTGCATCGAGCTCGGCAAGCCTGGCCTCGGTGCAGACGGCAGCCAGGGCCGGCGTTGTGGGGATCGCCGCAACATCCGTCGGCAGGTTCCCTGCATCGAGCTCGGACAGCCTGGCTTCGGTGCAGACACTTGCCAGGGCCGGCGTCGTCGGGATCGCCGCAACATCAGTCGGCAGGTTCGCTGCATCGAGCTCGGCAAGCCTGGCTTCGGTGCAGCGTGTCTTGAGCGTGTCAACATCGGCCGGCAGGTTCGCTGCATCGAGCTCGGCAAGCCTGAGCGCGGTGCAGACGCTTGCCAGGGCTGCGTTGTCCGTGCCGCGCATGGCCGTTGTGGGGATCGCGGCGATATCGTCAGGCAGGTTCGCTTGATCGAGCTCGGCGAGCCTGGGCGCTGTGCAGACCGAAGCCAGGGCCGCGTTGTCCGTGCCGCGCATCGGCGTTGTGGGGATATCGTCAATCTCGATCGTGTCCATCTCGAATATTACCAGGCTGTCGGCGGCCCCGGCCGCCGTCAGCTTTATTATGACAAGATCGTGATTGAGCTCGGCGGCCGTTAGATCTATTTGATAGATCCCGGTTGCGGCGATCTCTGAAAAGGTGTCGGTGATCGCAAGCGCTGTCCAGGCCCCCGCTCCATCCTTGTAATACGCATCATCGGCCGGCGAAAGTCCCGTCTTGAAATTGGCCGGCGTCCCCGAATCGACCATCGGCAGGGCAAGATAGTAAAGCGTGTTCTTTTTGTGCCTTATCATCTAAGCGACCCCCCGCTCCAGACCGCGATTGATTCCGCGCGTCCCTCTCTCATAATCAAGGATTGTTTGCCCCCCTGCTGCCGGTGCGATCGAAGCTGCGGAGGCAGATCCGTTTTTATTGGCGGGGATAGTCCAGCCCATGACCTGCGCACCGGCCGGCGTCTTCGGACCGTTTGTATCACTCCCGGCCCCCCAATAAGTACTTTGTTCATTCCATCGTTGTGTGTTACCGCACGTCGGTGAAAAATAAATCATATAACAATTGCTCACAACCCAGCAATTATCAGCAATTGTCGTCACCGTAACACTATGATCTGTGCTAAAGCTATTTTCACCATTGTGAGCATCCGGCTGGCCGCTTTGTTTCGCTCCGGTATATGAAATTGCACCGCCAATTCCCTCGCAAAATACCGAATCATCCGACAGGGTCACAACGATCGCGTTCTCGCCGGTAGCAGGTGCGATTAGATACCATAATGAAGAATGACCATTGCCTCTTGCATCGTCTCTGATAGCAGTAAGTGCGACACCATTATAAGTCACACCTGTCACAATGATATTGGTATCACCGCGATAATGCGAGTCACCTACAATGAGAATCCGGTTATCACCAGCGCAGTTATGAATAAACGAATAGCTGCCTTTAACGTAATAAGTCGTATTACTCGTTGCATCGAAAGCGATTGCCATAAGTCACACCCGTACAAACTA
>Ga0307378_10010882_pt1 | contig 11778 bp, 18 predicted proteins | sample UN1MG_FD_202238 | JGI IMG/M metagenome (GOLD analysis project Ga0307378, IMG submission 202238) | Soil microbial communities from Risofladan, Vaasa, Finland - UN-1 | ecosystem: Environmental > Terrestrial > Soil > Coastal area > Acid sulfate soil | place: Finland: Risofladan, Vaasa | collected...
CATTGGCGTCGATAATTCGGCCCTAAAGAAAGAAGAACAGGACCTCAAGGATTCTCTTGCCGAACGGACCAAGGAATGGAATGATTACCAGTCGAACTATACCTCCACGCTGGAGACGATCCGCACAGAGGCGGCGAAGGAACTTGCCGATGGGCTGGCCGACCTAAAAACCAATCTGGACGATAAGCAGGCTGAGTACGATTCCTACGTCGAGGACACAGTAGCAAAGCTCGCCGAGATCCGCGAAGCCAACAGGGAAGGTCTTGCGCAAGAACTTGCCGACCTCCAAGCGGGCCTTGACGAAAGGGGCAAGGAATATGAGGAATACGAATACGGCATCCAGCTACAAATAGAGGAGGCCCGCGAGAAGTATCGGGAAACTCTGGAAGATCGGCAGCGGGAATTACAGGAAGCCCTCTCTGATGAGTTGCGCGAGTATGAGGATTATGTTGAGGATGTGAATCTACGGCTATCCCGCCTGGGCGAAGATTACGCTGAGTCGGTTGATGATGAAACCCGCGACACCAATCGCGGCATTGAGGACAAGAAGAAACTTTACGAGCGCGACAGGAGGTCAATCGAAAAGAAGATCGCAAAGGAATTAAAGAAAGGATCCAAGGCCAATCAGGAACAGATCGATGATTGGCGCGAGACGCTAGAGGAGAAAGGGGAAGACCTCGAAGAATACATTCGAGAAGCCAATGAGGATCTGGAAGAATTCAAGAGCGACCAACAGCGCAGGATGGATCGAGAAGAAGCGGACTTAAAGACCAGTTTAGCTCGGCGTAGCGAGGATTGGGCGGAATTCCAGGATGACAAGCAGCGCGAGTATGATGAGGCGATCAAGGATGCCTCGATCGCACTAGCAAAAGAGGAAGGCAGCCTCAAGGAATCCCTCGCAAACCGCAAGGGAGACTACGACGCCTATGTCGTCGATACAAAAACAAAAATAGCCGAGTTGCCAGCGGCCTATGCCCTTGCCTTGGCCAAGGAAGAAAAGGATTTACAGGCGTCCCTGATTCAGAAGAAAGCTGATCTAGATCAGTACAAAACAGATATAACGCAGAAAGCAGAGGACCTCCGAATTGCGATTGGGGCGAAGTTGACTGCGCAGGAAACAGACCTAGAAACATCGCTAGCGAACCAGAAAGCCGACTACGATCAGTTCGTACTCGACGTTGAGGCCAAGTTAGATGAACTACATGGCGAAAATTCCGTCTGGGCTAAAATCAAAAAGGCGGGCGTCGAAGCCCTTGAGTCGATTGCTGACGCGCTTGGGCGCATTCTCATCAAGGAACTTCTAATCGACCCACTGGCGAAGATCCTAAAGGACGGCCTGTTTGATTTGTTAGGGGATGCGGCGGGAGGATTTTTCAAAAAGATCGGGGATTGGTTGGGTGGAGGCACCAAAACGCCAACTCCGACGCCGGACGGCGGTGGCGGCGGCGGAGGAGACGGCGGCGGAGGTGGCGGCGGCGGAGGTATTGACTATGGCAGTTGGTTTGGTGCGTTCTATGACATAGGAAAGGATCTCACAGCGGGAACCGTCCAATCCTACCTAAAGACCACCAATATCCTTCTGATGAATCTAGTACGAATACTGGAACCGGGGGCCACCTGGGAAAAAATATCACAAAACATTGCCGGGGAAAGTCATCCAATTCAAGAGACGGCCGCCAATACTTTCCAGATAGCAAGTTGGACCCAGGTAAACCCGGTGATAGGACAACAATTATCGAACATCTGGGACCAACTTGTCGAAATCAAAACTTGGTTCAAAGATACCTTCAGCCCTAAAGTAGATGATATTAAGACCGCGTTGAATTCTATTGAGGCGGTTACCCGCGCGACGTGGATGGGAGCTTTCCCGGAAGAGTACGGCGCGATGGGGGGCTTCCCTGGCCCGAATAAACCCGCCATCTCCCTGGTCAACGTAGAGGACTACCTGAACAGGATCGGCGGCTTGATCGTCAATTCCGTCATCCCGGCGCTCGACTCATTGAAGAACTACGCTGCGTCCATGAGAGACCTGATCCGCGATTCCGTAGTCCCGCCGCTGGATACGATGGCGATGGCCGGCGGGCCGACAGTCAATGTGTACGTCACACTCGACGGCAAGGAACTCACCGCGACGGTTGCCACGGAGATTGTTGATACGCTCCGTTCCGGCGGCCAGCAGCTCTAAAACCCCATGGCCTTCACGGCATACGTTTCGGGCATTGATCGGACGGTAGTATTCCATTCCGTCTCCGTCTCCCGGCGACTGAACGGTCGTGCGACCGGTTCGTGTATCGTCCAATCGCCCGAATCGCCCGGGTGGGTGCCTGAACCCGGCGAGGAAGTCATTATCTACCGGGACGCCGTCAAGATGTTCGGCGGCGTGATTGAGGCGGTTGACGGAAGGTTCATTGACTATCCCGATCAGGCGTACCCGCGCTTCAACTGCCGCCTTATAGATTACTCCTGGATACTCGACAAGCGCCGGCTGGCCGGGCGGTTCTACACTGCGGGCCTGACGCTCAATGCGGTAGTGTTTGATGTTTGGCTCGATTTCCTCCAAGCCGAGGGGCTTCCATGGAACACGAGTTATGTTGATTATACGGCACTCCTCACTTCGGACATCGAATCGAACACGTATGAGACGATCGCGCAATTCTTCATCCGCCTGGCAAATCTGACCGGCCGGCAATGGTGGGTGGACTTCGAGAAGTACATTCACTTCGCTCAGTACATCCCGGCGAGCGCAGCCGCCGCGCCCATCAACATCGCCTACAACCTCGACACGGCACGCAATATCTCCGTCTCGTTTTCCCGCACGCAATACCGGAACCGCCAATGGGTTCGGGCCGGCGTCGATGTCATCAACAGTTTTACGGACAGTTTCACCGCGACGGTCGGTCAGGACCTTTTTGTCACGACCTACAGGATGGACGCGATTGTGTCCATCACGATTGACGGCGAGCCGGCGACGTTTTCTCTGATCGAGGGGCTCGAAGACTTCTTTTATGTTCGCGGGTCCGATGGGCTGTACCGCGATCAGCACGCCGAATTCTCCGGTGGAGAGGAGATCATCGTCGTCTACCAGCCGCCGGCCTCGAATGTCGTCTCGGCTCAGGATGACGCGGCGATCGCGGCTCGAGCAGCCATCGAAGGCGGGACGGGCATCCACGAGGCGATCGACGAGATGTCCTCGATTGTTACCCAGGCGGAAGCTGACGCCTATGCGGAAGGGATGGTGCGCCGGTTCGGGGCCTCGGGCGTGCCGCTTGAAGTCAAATTCGAAACCGATACGGACGGCATCGAGCCAGGTCAGAAACTGAACGTCAACATCCCGAACCTCGGGGTATCCAATGAGAACCTGATCATCTCCGACGTGCAGGCCCGCTGCGTTCTCGACGATCTTTGGCGCTATAACGTGACGTGTGTGCGCGGCGAGTCGCTTCAGTCGTGGGACCAATACTTGAACCGCGTCGTGGAGATCGCGCGGCAGGGGCCGGATGCCGGGACGGTGGCCGCGACCACGGCGGGCGGCGGCTCAGAAGTGTGGGCGTGCTGGGTGATCGCCGATGGTGCTGATGCGGAGGTCGGAACGGACGTTGCGAACCCAGTAATCGTTGACATCGCCGAAGGTGAAATTGCCACTCCCGTTGAATCTCTGATTCTGACGAAGTACGGAGACGAACCGACGGGAGCAAATCTCATTGTGGACATCAACTATTCTCAGCCGGCATCCCCGCTCAGCTCCACATCGATCTTCGGCGCGACAAAACTCGTCAAGACGGCGGGCAATACTTCCGTCGAATCACAGGCTGCTTTAGCTTCGCCCATCCCGGCATTTTTAAAGCATGGGTGGCTTACGGTTGACGTAGACCAGATCGGCTCAACGAACCCCGGCAAAAACATCACGGTGCTCTTGAGGATATTGGTAACGTAGAAAACTTGATCTTATGGGCGTTTCAAAAGGCACATACGCCAATCGCCCCAGCTCCCACGCTGCGGGTGACATCTACCTGACAACCGACTCGTTCTGGGATTACCTCGTTTCGGACGGTAGCCAATGGCTTCACCTATTCGCCGGTTTTCAATGTATCCCGCCGAATGACGGTGAATTCTCTTGGGAAAATCAGGGCGCCGCTTCTGTCAGTACTGTCAATGGCGGAATCTTTATGCGAGTACCCGCCAAGGCCGGGATCGATCCTGTTTATCGTCTTAAACCAGCGCCCGCCGCCCCCTATGTGCTCACTGCCGGGATTCTGCCGATGTTGGCTGGCGCCGTCGATCCGTTCACCGAAATTCAATTGAAGGAATCGGCTACCGCGAAATTCTTGAGCATTCGTTTCCAATCTCATTACTACACGCCACTTTGGGCCGCTGAAATCGCGGTAGGCTCGCATTCTGGGTATCTTCTCCACCTACCTCTTGATGCGATGCCTTCGCATTCACTGATTTGGCTGAGGCTGGAAGACGATGGGACCGACGTCAAAGCCTCCTTCTCCGGCGATGGACAGAACTTCATCCAGGTCTATTCAGCAGCGCGGGCCTCTATTTTTACTTCCGCGCCGGACCGGTTGGGCTGGGGCGTCGATGCGAACAATGCCAGCTATGACGCTGGGGCGACCCTGATTCACTGGAGTCTGCCAAGTGCGCCAAGCAAGGGTAAAAATTATGGGTTCTGGGGGCGATCCATTGTCGGCATAGGCCAAGCGAAAGGTGATTCTATTGGGGTCTTTGGATAATCATGGCTACAACTGTTGGAACTTACGCTAGCATTCCTGGTGCTCCGTCGACCGGGGACATCTATTTTTTGACGGATAGTTTCTACGATGTCTTGCATTACAATGGCGCATCGTGGGACCACTTCAAAGACGGCAAGCTACTGACGCCGCCGAACGACGCCGCATTCTCCTGGCACAACCAGGGCGGCGCTTCCGTTAGCACTGTCAATGGCGGCGTACACCTGAATGTCCCGGCGGGCACGCCGCTGCAGGTTCGCGGACGAATTATCGCGGCTCCGTCTACTCCGTACGTGATAACCGCCGCGATGCTACCGACCCTTCCGGGGAGCAACTATCACGGATGCGGCCTGTTTTGGCTGCAAAGCGCGGATGGAAAAATCATCGAACTTAGAGTCATGGGACAAAGCGGCGGGTCGTTAATGGCGGTATCGAAAGAAGGCGTTGCGCACTATGTGACGCTCAGGACCGACATACTCATGTCCTGTCCGCTCGTTTTCTTCCGGATCGAGGACGATGGGACAAACCGCAAATGCCATTTTAGCGGAGACGGCATCAACTTCGTTCAGATCCACAGCGTCTCTCGGACGGATTACCTCACGGCGGACTACGTGGGCTGGTGCGGAATAATGAGCGCCGCCACACTCGATCTGGGCGTCACGTTGATCCATTGGAAACAAACCTAGATGGAAGACCCAATCGGCGCCCTCCGCGAGCTGATCCCGCTGCTCGACTATTACTGGGACCGGGCGTCATCGCCGATGCGAACAGTGAAGCTCGCCTCCGTCGCGGGGCGCCTGAAGCGGATCCGCGAGATGGTGCAGGACGAGGTTGACAGATGCCTGAAGAAAAACTAAGTGCCCATTTCAGTAGAGCCGAATTCGCTTGTAAATGCGGATGCGGATTCGATACGCCGGACGCTCTGCTGATTGCCGGCCTGGAGGCACTTCGATCCGCGATTGGACGACCCATCACAATTTCGTCCGGTTGCCGATGTTCCGCCCATAACAAATCAGTGGGTGGCGCTTCTCGATCCCTCCATGTCGCGGCGAAGGCCGCTGATATCAAGGCCCGTGGCATGACATCACGTCAGCTTTATGCGGAGGCCCGAAAGATTCCGGAGCTTCGCGGCTTCGGTGTTGCTGATCGATCGGACTTCCTGCACGTTGATGCGCGGGAGTATCCAGCGCGTTGGTGCTATCTGAATGGGCGGCATTCCGCGTGGGTTGAAGCATGAGGCTGGTTGACGTCCTAGAGGCGAAGGACAGCGAGTAAAAGGAGACATGGTGACATCCGAAATGGCAGATTCACAGCGCGCCACACTGTTGCACATTCAACTTGTAGCCGAATGCATCGGGTCATGCATCCGTGAATTGAGCAAACGGCAAGCAAGCCATGATGCCTCTAAATTGGTATCTCCCGAAGCTGAAATTTACGCGGAGTGGACACCCAAACTATCGGCGTCCATCTACGGAAGTCCCGAATACCACGGGATGCTGGCTCAGATGAGGCCCGCCCTAAAGCATCACTACGCCAACAACCGGCATCACCCGGAATTCTGGGTCGGCGGCATCAAGGAAATGAACTTGTGCGATCTGCTGGAGATGATATGTGATTGGTGCGCCGCCGCCTCACGGCACACGACCGGCGATCCTCGCAAATCGGTGGAGATCAATCAGCAGCGGTTTGGATATTCGGACGACCTGCGGCAGATTTTGTTGAATACGGTGGTGTTTCTACAGGGAAGCCTCACCGTGCCCGCGTTCCCGAAGCCGGAGATTCCCAATGCGGCTAGTTGACGTGCTGGAGGCCGAGGACATTGAGGCGCTGGGCCAGCAGGTCCGGGCCATCCTCGACGGCGGGTACGTCAGCAGGGCGCTCGCCGATGCGGTGACCGGCATGCTGGAAGGCCGGAGCGTCCGGCTGTCGGGCTGCCTCGACAAGTACAGTTTCGACATTTCAATTTGGATGGAGGAAAGAAAATGATATTTACCGAAGCGATTATTCTCGCGGCGCTCAAGGTTGCCGAGAGAGCACTTGACCTCACAATTATCGTCATCCAGGACCAGCCCGTCGCCGAACGACAGAAGGCATGGGAGCGATGGTTTGCCTTCTGGGAGCCAATGTGGAAATCACTTGGTCTTGATAAACCATTACCGCCAAAGTGACAGTGAGAAGAAACAGGCCGGGGAGCGGTGTAATCTACCGCTTCCTGCAAATACTAAAAAGGAGTATCAAAATGGGTTTCGCATTTTTCAACACATCAACGGACGGTTGGATTTTCGGTCCTCCCGAGCCGCCGGAAAAGCCGATACCGGCAGAGTTTTTTCAGCGGGAGCCATACCTCCCCATCGACTTCTCCGTCAAGGGGCCGATATCTGTTTTGAACGACATGAGGGCGGCGAGGAATGGCGCTTTTGAGTCGTGGCTTGGTCGAGTGAAAGACGCGCTCGCCTCGGTCGGCCTACAGGTGGAGTACAATATCGCACGGCCAATTGATCCCAGTGGGCTATATGTCCTGGCCTCCTTGGTTCAGATTCGCGTCGGAAATTTCAATACAGTTTGGCAGCATTGGGCGTATGACCAGTGGACCGCCGGCCAAGCCGCCGAGCAGTTGCGGCGCGACGCCAAAAAGATCGTGTAGCCAGCACGAAAGGCTGTCGGCCATCAGCCCCGCCTGCCCTTTCCTCTCGCGCAGCCCCGGCATTCGCACGCCGGGTTCCCGGGTCGATGCCCTTGCCAGAGCGCCCGGCCGCCGGCGGTCGCAACCTTCCGGCGCTCCTCCGGCGTCAGTTTCGCCAGACGCCGGCTCGCCCGGCCGCCGGCCCGGCCGAGGGCTACGGCGTGTGGATTCTTCATTGTCGTTCCCCTTTCCGTCCGGCTTCCGCGCGCCGGGCCGCGTCTACCTCAGGCTGACGCCGCCCAGGATGCGAAGTCCCACGAGAGACCGGCAGTAGCCTCTCGCACTGCCGCGAATTCGGGAGCATCCCAGTCGGTCGGATCGCCGCCAGCCGCCAAGCCGCGGTCAATGGCTGCGAGTATTTCATTTGCGCCAGCCACGGGGGCCGCCGCGTTGTCGTTGCGGTTTTCGTTTTTCATGCTCCGATTATGCCATACCGCTATGGCGCTGTCAATAGGTTTTTCGCATTTATTTTCCCTTTATTTGCAATAATTTAGGAGGTCCCATGCGAAAAACACTCCTGCTCGCCGGCCTGCTGCTCGTCGCGGCCGTCATCGCCCAGACGCCGACCGGCGGCTCCCTCTGGACATACTATCTGGCCGGCGGCGCCTGGCGGTGGGCCAGGCTGGACGTCGAGTCGCCGCTCCAGGTGGATACGTCCGGCCCGGTCGCCCGGCTGCGCGTGCTGCTGCCGGATCCGCCGGCCATCCGGGAGACGGAGGACGTGTATGTGGTCAAGCCGACCGACACGCCGCCGCTCTCGTTCACCCTTCGCCAGCCGCCCGTGCCGGAGAGTCTGCGCGTGGTGGTGATGGGACTCGAGTATACACTCGAGCATCAGTACGAGTTCACCCCGCCGGCGACGGTCACCTTCCTTCCCGGCCATTCCCCGACTGACGGCGCGGTGGTCAAGTTCCGGTATCGCTACTGATGCTGCGGACCCCCGAGGAGCGCGTGTACCGTCAGGCGGATATGCGGCGACGGCTCAAGGCTCCCGTGTCGCCGCGCCCTAAATGCGTGACGTGCTGCCATCGGGCGGCGCCGGGATCACAATACTGCCCGGTGTGCGTGCGAGACGGGGACCGGCTCCGCATCAACGCCGGTCGGGCCGCCTCACTGCCGGAACCGGAAATCGATCGAGAATGGGCGCACTACGAGTACATCGAGCACGAGCTGTTCGGGCCGCCGGGGAATATTGGGACTGCTGCACAACTGCTCGAGGCTGCGGCGTTGGAATAGCCGCTTGGCGAGTGCCTATCTGCTCAGCGCGTGAATCGACGTGAAACTCCCGCGGGGATTGAACAGAAGCCCGAGAGCGGGGACCCCCCATGTCCCGACCGTGAATTCAATCACTCCGTTTTTGCCGATCGTTTCAGGGTACCGGTTCGTTGTCTCGAATGCCATGTGATTCAGCGCCGTCAGGGTGATTTTGTCAAGCAGCACTCGATTGCCGGCAGCATCGCGGAATTCCTGAGTTTGTCGGTTTCCTTCCTGCTTTTCTCCTGTGCCTTCTCAAACTCCGTCTCGATCTTTTCCGCCTTCCCGGTAACTTTTGTTTTTGCCTCTAACGCCTCGCTCGCCTTGAAGACTTCAGCCGCCCAATCCTTCAGGCTCTTTCCGCCGCGTTCGATGATGACGCCCTGCGCCTTCAACGAATCACTCAGTGCCAGTACTTTTTTCTCGGCGTCCTTGTACTCATTCGTGAAGGACTGGAGCCATTCGCCGAGCTTCCAGCCAGCATAGGCGGCGGCGGCGATCGGGACGGCCTTGGCGATCCCCATAATGCCGGCTGTGGCGAGGCTGGAAGCGGTTGCGGTCGCGCCGAACAATGGGAGCAGTTGCGCCATTGACCACGCGAGTCCACCGGCAGCCACGAGTAGAGGCCCGATAGCGGCGGCGAGAGCTTCCCGTAAGCGCCTCATTTCATTCATAAAAAAACTCTTGACATACGTCTAGGACTAGGCGTATGATTGCTCCTAGCTAATGTTACCGTCAGCTCAGCCTACCACGGAATTGACCCGACCGGAAATCACAAAACTCTTCAGGCGGAATCGCGGCGCCGCCGCTGCGGTTGCCCGGGAACTCGGCGTCAGCGCCGTGACCGTGAGCCTATGGCTGAGGCGGAAGCGCAACTCAGCGCGGCTGGATCGGGAGATCCGGGCATTCGCTCAGGGACTCGTGGAGCGGGAGGCCCAACGTGCCGTCTGACCGCCGCTTCCCGGCCGCCCGGCGCGACTTCTGGGCCGCTGAGGATGTAGTCGGCCGGCTGCTCGAGAAGGGCGTTTCGCTCGATCGCATCGAGACGATCGCCCACTACGTGATCAGCATTGCCCGCGCCGAGCGCCGCGAAGATCGCACATCGACGGCGAGCCAGCGCTATCTGCCTATCACTCCTCCGCAGCAACAAACCGGCGAACACGAAACAAAGGAGCATGAAAATGTTCATACGTGAAAATGTTACGCCAAGCGCACCGCTCCGAAAAGGACCACGGCGCGAAACCGTTGAGTATAAAGCGTTTAAGACCGGCAAGCGGATTGTAACACCCGTCCTTTCCCGCGCTGTATTCGACGCCGCGGTGGAGATCCGTGCGATGGGACTCCAGGAGGACCACGAAAGGATCCTATCGCGTCGCTTCGGCCTGACGCGCCATGAGGTCGCGTCGATAATCCTGGCCTGCGGCGCTGGATTCGAGCGGGGCTACCGCTCACTGCGGTTGACGATGCAGTCGGGCCTCCAGATCGCGGAGCAGGTTCGGCAGCAGACGATGGAGGAGGTCGCGTGATTACCTCGTATCCTCAACGGCGCGAACGTAGGAAGCAGATCAGCGACTTGCTCATGCGCGGCTTTTCGAACAAGGCGATCGCCACGGAATTGTTCTTAACCGAAAAGACCGTGAAGGTCTACGTAAGCCGGCTATACGAAAAGCTCGAACTGCCCGCCGACCCACGTATGAATACTCGCGTCTCGGCCGTGTTGATGCTCCAAGGAGGTCTGCCATGCGCCTGATTCACGGCCTGATCTGCCTCGCCATCTACGTGGGTTTTCTATTTGCCGGGAGCATATTATGCAGAATTGGTTAATGGTCACTTGTATAGTGATTACCCCCGCGATCTTCTGTTTCGCGTTGATATGGATTTTTTGGCCGCGAACCGAGAGCCAAGGGAAAATCAAATGAGTAACCGCCGCTATCGCCTGATTCTGGGCGCCATCCTCCGCGATGGCCGGTGGTCCGGAACCGTCCGCGGCCGGCGGATCGAGATTGAGAGGTATGTCGCTGAAGACGGACGGACCATTCACTGGAGCGCCTGCCAGAACGATAAGTCGATGTCCGGCACGGCGCCAACGGTAAGGAGGGCACTCGATGCCTGCGGTTAAGCTGAGGCGCGAAGAACGGGCTGAGCTGATCGAGCGTCGGAAGATGGAATTCCAGCATAACCCGGATTTCTGCCCGGCGGACGGAATCTGTTGGAGCTGCAAGACGGATTTAGTGGAGCGATACGGCGGCCGCTTTCCGAGAATCTACATCAGCGGCTGCCCGGTCTGTCATCGAAGTTACTGCGACTGAAAAAGAAACGCCGCGCGAAGGCGGCGGAAAGGTAAAACGAAAGTGTCTACAGCATTGACGAGGACCGCAGGGGAGACCTCTATCGTCGCCCGCGAGGCCGACGAAATAACCAACGTTCAGCGACTCGGGGGACTACTGGCAGCCTCTGGGTTCTTCGCGGATTCCAGGGAGATGGCGCAAGCCGCCGTCAAGGTCATGGCGGGGCGCGAATTGGGCATACCACCAGTGGCGGCCATGATGGGCATTCACATCATCAAGGGTAAGGTGGCGCTGGGTGGCAACTTGATCGCCTCGCGCATTCGCGCCCACGGCTATGATTTCCAGCACAAACGAATCGACGAGACGGGCTGTGTGCTGGTGTTCCTGTCGAAGGTAGAGGACGGGAAGCGGACGATCCTCGGTGAGTCCTCGTTTACCGCCGCCGACGCGGAGCGCGCGCAAATCAAGTCGGAGATGTATGCGAAGTATCCCCGGAACATGTTCTTCAATCGGGCCATCTCGAACGGGGCGAAGTGGTTCTGCGCGGAGGTTTTCGCGGGCGCCCCAATCTACACGCCCGAGGAATTGGGAGCGGAGGTGGACGAAGAGGGGAACGTGGTTCACCCGGAAGGCCAGTCGAAGCGGACATCTTTCACGGCCACGGATGCCGACTTGCCGGCGGAATTGCAGGCTATCCCGGATGCAGACATGGCGGCAGAAGCGTTCATCTCGGAATCCCAGCGTAAGCTGCTTATCGTAGCGGCCAGGGAAGGCGGCTACGTCGATCCGGATGGCAAGCTAGATCCGGCCGCTGTCAAGG
>Ga0307378_10010883_pt1 | contig 11778 bp, 8 predicted proteins | sample UN1MG_FD_202238 | JGI IMG/M metagenome (GOLD analysis project Ga0307378, IMG submission 202238) | Soil microbial communities from Risofladan, Vaasa, Finland - UN-1 | ecosystem: Environmental > Terrestrial > Soil > Coastal area > Acid sulfate soil | place: Finland: Risofladan, Vaasa | collected...
GTTACAGCAACTTCAAGAACAATTGGATGAACTTGACAGCAGAATCAAACCTGTAGAGTTCTTTTTAGAAACTGAACAGGAAGTGATGGCTATGTATATAACGCCGGAAAAAATCCAGCAACTGCTTCCTTCGATTGATCCCGAAGAGGGGGGTTTTGTTAACGTTCCTGCTAACGCCAGAAAGTTTATTCTTGATGCCGATGCAGACTTTTGCCGAAGAAACCGAGCTTATTATGATAGATATTGGTGCGAGCTTTTTTCCGCTTTTAACCTGCCATACCACCAAGCTTATAATAAGCTGAAGGAATTAGACAAAAAAACTGCCGAAGATTATAAAGAAAATCCTGATGCATTTATTGCCATGCTTTTAGGTCCAGCTGCCTGGAAAATCTATAGTAATGGCATTCAGAGTGAAACTTCTTCAAATGCTGTAAAAACCGCAATTGAGCTTTATATAATAAAAGCCCAAACCGGCAAATTGCCGGATACTTTGCCCACTGGTATGCATAAGGACTTGTTCACCGGTAAGGACTTTGAGTATGAAAAGACTACTGATGGCTTTATCCTTCGCTGCCAAGGCAAAGATTTGGACAAAGATGAGACCTATGAGTACGAATTCAAAGTAAAAAAATAGTCTCAAGATATTATCAGTAATAAAAGGCCGGACCGGTTTGGTCCGGTTTTTTTTGCGCAAAATTTTATTTTCGCTGTCGCAAAATCGGCCTTTTCTGCACTATATAGTGAGGATTCGAATTCTTACGGGCTTTTGAGCGGTTCGACAAGCTCACCACGAGGTGTTGATGGCTGAAAGCGACCAATACTACATCCAGCAGTGTCTAAACGGCCACCCGGACGAGTTTCGCGGTCTCGTTCGGCGGTATCAGGCAGGTTTATCGGCTTATCTGGCAGGCAAGTTGGGCAATAAAGCCTCTGCTGAAGAAGCAGCGCAGGAAACATTTGTGCGGGCATACTTCGGCTTGTCTGAACTGAAAAAACGCGAGTCGTTCTGTTCGTGGCTTTTTGGTATCGCCGGGCGGGTGGCAAAAGAGCAGCTAAGAAACCAAGGCCGGGATGGTATGGCCGATGCTGTGACAGAGCAGGCGGCAGCGGCAAAACCCGCTGAAGATTATCAGTTAGAACAAGCAATAGGCCAACTGCCGGATTCGTACAGAGAATTGATACTGCTGAGATTTTATGGCGGGCAAAGCTGCCAAAAGATTGCTGAAAGGCTCGATATACCGGTCGGAACGGTTACTAAACAGCTCTCAAGGGCCTATGCGAAATTAAGGCAGTCGCTAAGTGAGGAAAAAGAGGTGCAAAAATGAATTGCACAGAATGTATTGAAAAACTGGCTGAATTACTCGAAAGCCTTTTGTCGGAATCACAACGGCAAATAGTCCAAGAGCATCTGAAGGACTGCCGGCAGTGCCAGGCTGAATGGCAAAAGCTAAAAGAACTTAGCGAAAGATTAACTTCTGACAGCCAAACCTGGCAGCAAACTAATCTTGAAGATGCGGTTTTCAACCGGATTATCGTCAAACAAAATGAAAAATTAAAACAGGCTGACAGGGTCAATCGTCACTTTAGGATATGGAGACGAATTATGAACAGCAGAGTAACAAAATATGCCGCAGCCGCGGTAATTATTATCGCCGTGCTTTTAAGTGTAAGTATTTTCCATCAATCAGTGCCCACAGTATCCGCCGCGCAGCAGGTATTACAGGATGCGATTGAGGCAGTGTCAGATGTATGGTCGGTACACATGAAGGCGAGAATGCGCACACGTCCGAGTGACAACTTCTCTAACATTGGATTAAATTATGACTTTGTTGAGATAGAGATGTGGAAGCGTACAGATGAAAATGGCGTGGTGCAATGGAGAGTGGAGAAACCCGGGCGGGTTTTGGTTATGGATGGGCAAAATACTACCATGTTAATACGGCCGAACCATGGTGTTCTAATGGAAAAACCTTTACCGCTGGGCTGTTTCGATTCCTGGTCGGGTCGTTTATTGAATGTACACGACCTGTTGGACAACGAGTTGAAAAATGCGAAAAATAATCCTGATCGTGAGCTTTTTCTACGTCACGAAAACATTAATGGACAAGACAAAATTATACTTGAGGTCGATGTAGCCGCAAATGTTCCCGAGGGAGACTATCTGCGAAACTCATTTATCACTAATTCTGACCATTTGAAAGTTTACCAATTTGATGCAAATACAAAATTACTGGAGGGTCTTCAGGTGTATGTCCACACCGAGGATAAGGATATCCTGATTTTTGAGATCACGGATATCGAATACAATTCAGAAATTGAGAATGGCATCTTTGCATTGGATTTGCCGGAAAATATGAATTGGTATGGACAACCCCAAAAACTATCGGACAATGAGAAGTATGAGAAAATGACGCCAAAAGAGGCTGCCACTGCATTTTTCCAGGCCTGTGCAGAAGAGAACTGGGAAGAAGTTTTGAAATTCAAGACGAGTTCACAGATTGACGAACGAACAAAGGCTTATCTCGGCGGTCTTGAAATCATATCCATTGGTGAACCTTTCCAATCAGAAGGTTATGCCCGCAATGGTTTAGGGTGGTTTGTGCCTTATGAGATCAGGCTTCGCCCGGTAGAGCGTAATGCACAACTGTCCAAAGCAAACTCTGCGGATCGGTTTGTAATAACGGGTTGGTATGACAATAAAATGCAGGTTCAGGATGAAGTGAAATGGTCAAACGAGCCCGAAATCCTGCCGGATAACGATACTTACGTGAAAATGTCCCCGGATGAGGTGGTTAGGGCATATTACGATGCCCTCTCAAGGTTAGACTGGGATGAAATGCGAAAGTTCATGCCAACTGATGATGTGGAAAAAATGCAACACCAATGCGAAGAGGCGGCAAAATACAACATAGATATACAAAAGAACCTCCCTACAATAGAAGTAATAAAAACTTTCTGGTCGGCAGAGCACTCATCTTATTTTGTCACTTATCGCGAGTTTAGAGTCAAAAAGTTTAACCTTGCGATTCGAAAAGACAATTCTGCTAACCGGTTTGTAGTCGATGGCGGACTTTAATAGGATAGCATTTTTTTGAAACCTTTTACAGAGGCCGGTTTGAAAGAACCGGCCTTTTTTGGTGGTTTTTAAGCTAAAAAACCGGTTTATAGAAAATTTTTCAAGAAATTTTATTTTTGTGCTTGAGTATTCGACAAATGTAGAGTAGTTTCTAATTAGTTCGATATAAGGAGTTTTTTATTATGGCAAGACCGAAGCAAACCGACAATTCCAGGCCTGAGCTAACCGAAGCTGAATGGATTATTATGAAAGTAGTCTGGGAAAACGAGCCTTGTGCAGCGGGTACCGTTCAGGAAGCCGTGGAAGAAAGTAAAGACTGGGCTTACAGCACCGTAAAAACCACTATGGACCGGATGGTAAATAAGGGTTTTCTTAAAATCCAAAAAATTCGCAACTTGCAGCTTTTCAGTTCTGCCATAAGCGAGGTTGATGCAAAACGAGGTGAATTTCGCAAAATGCTCAAGCGGGCCTTTGACGGGGCATTGACTCCTATGATGCAGTTCCTGATCGAACATGAAGGGCTCTCAAAGGCTGAATCGGCACAGTTACGCAAACTTGTAAACAAGGCTAAAAACACGAAGGATTGAGTACGGCCAAAATAAACCATAGTGGGAGATAAAAAATGAACCAGACAATTAATACGTGTATAACAGGTTTGAACAATATCGGCCAGGGGTTTTGGGATTATGCAGCAGGCATATTTATCCAATCCAGTGTGCTGATTATTTTGTTGCTGACCATTGACTTTTTGCTCCGGAAACGGGTACGGGCAGTATTCCGTTATTGCCTGTGGATGCTGCTGTTTGTGAAACTTGTTCTGCCCGCTTCTTTCACATTACCCACCGGGATTGGATACTGGGCAGGAGACTATTTCACAAGTAAAGTTTCGATAGCGAAGTTCGTGCCACAAATACAAGAGGCTGTACCAATTGTTATTGATGTACAACAAGGGGGATATTCTTTTGGAAGCGGCCACTATGAACGAGAAGGGAGCTACAGCAGTTGCACTTGAACCTGTTTGTTGGCAGGGGCTGGTATTTTCAGGCTGGCTTGTCGGGATACTGGTTCTTTTAGCATTACTTGTTCAGCGGGTTTGTTTTGTCAGAGGCCTGATTGCTCAAAGCAGACCTGCAAATGAGCGGCTACTTGAGATGCTGGAGGAATGTTGCTGCCAGATTGGTATTCGCCCGAATATTGAATTGAGATTATCCGGCAATACGCTCAGTCCCGCTGTTTGCGGATTGTTTAAGCCAATTATTTTAATGCCGGCCGCTCTCCTTGAAAAATTGTCGCGAGAGAAACTAAAGGCTGTTTTGATTCACGAACTTGCTCACATTAAGCGGGCTGACGTTTGGGTGAATCTGCTGCAGACTATGCTGCAGATTGTGTACTTCTACAATCCGCTTGTATGGATCGCAAATGCAATAGTTCGCAGAGTCAGAGAACAAGCGGTTGACGAAATGGTGCTGGTTACACTTAAGCCGGAAACCAACAGTTACAGCAATACGCTGATTGATATCGCGGAAATGGCGTTTTGGAGGCCGAATTTCAGTTTACGCCTTATCGGTGTAGTAGAATCAAAGAAGGCTTTGGAAAAGAGAATTAAGCATATGTTAAACAGGCCCATACCAAAAAGTTCAAAACTTGGGTTTTTGGGCTTATTAGTAATCGTTGTTATTGGCGCTGTCTTGTTGCCAATGGGTTGCCATCCCGCCAAACAAACTGCCTTAGAGACCGCTGCGAAAGTTGGCTCCAAGGATAATACAATTGTGCCTGGGGTGAGAGTCGGTGAGTATACGTTTGACATGAGCAAAGACGATGTATTGGAAAGTTTGGGAAAACCAAGGATGATTTTCTACGGAGAAGAAAGATACACTCTCGAAAATCTTCCGAGAATGTATTACATGTGTTTTGATGATGTTTCCTTTCGGATACTTGACGACTCGGTCAAAGAGATTACCGCGATTAGTCCTTTTTACAGATTCACCAATGGGTTGGGAGTTGGTGATTCAGAGCAAAAAATAAAACAGGCCTTTGGTGACGACTACCGTCTCAAAGAAACTGAGTGGAAAGATTTTCTCACATACAAGGATAAAGGCCTCGTGTTTGAAATCAACAAATATGACAGAACGGTCATGGAGATCGGTGTTTTGCCGGTCGAAAGCTTGAAATCTTACAAAAAAGCAGATATTCCTCCGACCAGTACTATAAACGAGCGGGGCCATATCGTTGACAAGATAGATTACCCATTTGTTAATGACCCGGAAGTTATCGGCGGGTGGAAAAGCGTTGATTTTGTGCAGAATATCGATTCGTTTGATCCAACGAAGAAGAGCTGGCAAGGCGATCTTTTCTTAAATAATCTTATTTTTGAAGCAGGCGGAAGTATTGTCGGCAATTTCCTGACCTGGACAAAAGGCTTGGTACTTAACCCTCATGGCAATACCGCAAGCAAATATACCATCAAGGAAATTGATGGTTCGGCTTATATGTTTTTCGAGTGGAAGAGTGGTGATTATACAATTAGACATATGCAGCCCAGTTACTATGTCTTGAAGAAAGTCCTGGCCGACAGCTTAAAATACGAGCCAATGATAGGCAAAAAAGCGTATATACCTCCAACAAGCACTATCAACGAAAAAGGCTATATTGTTGACAAGATAGACTATCCGTTTGTAAATGACCCGGAAGTCATTGGGACGTGGAAGAGCGTTGATTATGTCGATGAGATGGAGCAGTTCAAGGTCGAGGAGAAACGATGGAAATTCGGAGATTTGTTTTTACATGAAATGATATTTGTAGGAAATGGCAGGCTAATTTCAAAAAATGACAAAGTGAAAGGAGGTTACCCCGGAACCTGGACAAGGGGATTGGTTATCTATGACAATGACACAAAAACCGCTTCCAAATACACAATCAAAGAAATAGACGGTTCGGCCTATATGTTCTATGAATGGAAAAGTGGTGATTATACGTTCCGTCACACTAAACCCGCATATTATGTTCTTAAGAAAATATCATCAGAAACAGGGGGACTCGCCGAGGCGTGGGATTCTCAGCCAAGTGATGCTGAATTTGCCAAGCAGCTTCCAACAAAAATCGAACAATTGGATATCGACACAGCAGACCTTGAACAAGTGAAAGAGATTTTCGGCAAACCCGCACAATACATCTGGGGCGCAGAAACCTTTACCGAAGATAATCTGCCCAGACAATATATCCTTGTTTATCCCAGCCATTTTCACATATACATGCGTGATAACCAGATTATTGAGCTTCGACACGAACATAACTTCAACTATATTTTCCGAGACAAACTCCGGGCTGGTTCGACACTTGAGGAAGTATTCGAAGTGATAGGACATCCTAAAAAGACAGTTGTTGGTGAAAAGAACCGGTTTGAAGACGGGGTTTTATACAAGGACATAGAGGGCAGAAAAGGACACTGCTATTACGGTCGCTACGATCAGAACCTGCGGTTGTGGTTCGGAAATTACAAAGTGGCGGCCATCTATATGACTCGCAACGGCTACGGAACAGGTATGTAGGTTTGTCAGAAAGGCAGCGGGAACATGTTTGGAAAGACTTTTCACGACAAAACGGCGGTACTATTTGTGTTGGCAGCTTTGTTGCAGTCGCTGCTGTCGGCCAATATGACAGCTGCGGATATAAATGTTCAAATGGCACAGCTGGACATTGACACCGCAACACGCGACGACGTTATCCAAATTTTCGGTCAGCCGGAAAAATACGTTTGGGGCGGCAAGACCTTTACAAAGAATAACCTGCCTTCAACTTATATAATGGCTTATCCGAACAGATTTGAGGTTTTTATCAGCGCCGGCCGAATCAGTGAAGTTCGACACTATCAGCCGGGTTATTTGTTTGGCGGCAAAATTCAGGTAGGTTGCTCACTTGATGAAGTTCTTGAGGTAATTGGTAAACCTAAGCAGACTATTGAAGGCAGCCAAAACAAATTTAAAGATGGTGTGCTCTACAAGGACATCGACGGCAGAAAGGGTTATTGTTATTACGCCCGTTCAGACCGTGGCATGCGAATGTTCTTTACCAACTACAAAGTAACCGCGCTATACGTAACCGCCAACAGCAAAGTTGCAAATAAGGGCAGTTCATTCCAGGACACCAGACCGATAGAATCGGTCAAGGAATTCGATGATGTGCGATGGAAAGATATGAGCAAACTGGATCTGTCCGGCAGGAGAAACCTCATCGCTACGCTGAGATTCAACCAGAAAACGGTTTGGCCGGAACAAGCAAAAATGCCCCCTGGCGGCGATCCCAATAAAATACTTACCGATGCAATGAACCCCGGCCTTGGTGTTCGCAAACTCCACCAACAGGGTATTACAGGTAAGGGTGTTAATGTTGCAATTATTGATCAGCCCACATACCTAGTTCATCCTGAATTTGCTGGAAAAATCGTGACCTATTACGACACAGGTTGTGAGACTGATGAAAGCAGTATGCATGGCCCTGCGGTTGCGAGCTTGCTTGTTGGTACTAATTGCGGAACGGCTCCGGGTGCTCGCGTGTACTATGCGGCGGCACCTTCCTGGAAAAGAGATGCAGCTTACTACGCTAAGGGATTAGATTGGATAATTGCACAAAACAAGAAACTTCCGGCAGGAGAGAAAATCCGTGTAGTATCAGTTTCGGCATCGCCAAATCAGCCTTCCTGGGCAAATCGACAGATGTGGGATAAGGCCTGTGATCGAGCAAAGGCAGATGGGATTATGGTGCTCGACTGCACCAATGATAATCATCGCGGGTTCGTAGGTAAGTGTTGGTACAATGCAAGAGTTCCGGAAAGTGTTGCACAGTGCAATCCCTGGGATCCGCCAAACAGAGAATTCAGATTCAACCCTAATGGAATTGGTATTCTTGTCCCGTCAGCCCCTCGAACAACGGCCGAGGAGTACGACAAAGGAGATTGCAGTTACCAGTACTGTGGTACGGGCGGACTGAGCTGGTCAATTCCATACTGTGCAGGTGTGCTGGCAATGGGCTGGCAGATACGGCCGGACCTTGAGCATGAGAAAATGCGGGAACTGCTTTTCAAGTCGGCTTACACAAAAATAAACGGTGCAAAAATCATTGATCCAGAAAAGTTCATCAGCCTTGTCAAAAGCGCTTCACAAAATTGACTCCCAGGACAGGGCCGTGGGCCGTTATGGTGCAGGGCAGCACCTTAAAGCCGGCGAACTGTAACTCTTTTTTTGCGGCAACGCTGTGGCCGATGACCCAGCCTAACGCTGCGCCGAATACAACGTCACTTGCCCAGTGGTCGCCCTGGTCCATCATCCTGATGCCAACCAGAGATGCCAGCGCGTAAGCAGGCAGGCCCACCCTGGGGCCGTAAAACTCGTCAAGGACCGATGCCAGAGCAAAAGAACTCGAGGTGTGGCCGCTGGGCCAGGCCCTTGAGTTGTCGACAGGGGTATCGTTGTTTCTTATGGTTTTTAAGCTGAAAGTGGCCAGGGTAGTCAGTGAAAGGGCCCTGATGGTTGTCCAGGCACGGTCATGGTTAAGGGTGTCGTTGTTATCTATTGCTGCCAGGTACCAGGCTCCAACGGCGGCAAAATGAAAGCCGGGATGCCCGAAGGTTTTTAACGTTCGGTCGGTGAAATTGTGAAAGATTTCGTGCTTGTCGAAAGACTTTTGGATGTCTTTGTCGGCGCCCTGGTTCATAGCAATGGATGCCCCGCCGGCAAGCGACAAAATAAGCAGATTGTCCCGCTGAGATAAAACGTATTTTGAATCCTGGAGCAAATCGCCGGGCAGGTCGGCAACGTCAGCGGCAGCGGAATCAAGGAATTGGCGGTATCGCAAGCGGTTTGCGCAGCCTTGGGCACAGAGCAAAACCGCACAAAACAACAGCGGCCGCAGTTTTGTACGGCAATGTGTTCTCATTTACGAGGAACTTAAATCAATAATCAGTTGGTTCGGTTGCAGAGTAATTGGGCGATTCTTTTGTAATCTGTATATCGTGGGGATGGGATTCGCTTACGGCGGCAGTGCTTATGCGAACGAATTTGGCAGTAGTTCTAAGCTGTTCGATATTGATTGTGCCGCAGTAACCCATTCCCGCCCTCAGGCCGCCGACGAGCTGATAGACAAAATCGACGAGTGTGCCGCGATAAGGGACACGACCCTCGACGCCTTCGGGTACGAGCTTGTCTTTACTGGTTTTGTTGGGCTGGCCGTACCTGTCGGCAGAGCCCTGTACCATTGCACCCAATGAGCCCATGCCGCGGTATTCCTTGAACTGTCTTCCCCTGTAAATAACAAGCTGGCCGGGGCTTTCCTTCAAACCGGCAAAAAGCGAGCCGAGCATCACGGCTGAGGCGCCGGCGGCAATGGCCTTTGTTATATCGCCGGAGTGTCTTATGCCGCCGTCGGCGATAACGGGGATGTTGTGTTTGTCGGCGATTTGAGCACAGTTGATTATGGCCGATACCTGCGGCACACCGACGCCAGAGATGACCCTTGTAGTGCAGATGGCACCGGGGCCGATACCGACCTTAAGAGCATTAGCACCGGCGTCTATGAGGTCTTTAGCGGCTTCGGCGGTGGCGATGTTGCCGGCAATGACGTCGATGTTACGGTCGGCTTTTATTTTCCTGACGGTGTCGATAACATTTTGTGAGTGGCCGTGGGCGGTATCGACGACAATCACGTCAACCTCGGCATCTATCAAAGCGGCTATTCGCTGGTAATCGGCGACTCCCACGGCAGCGCCGACCCGCAGCCTTCCCCTGGCATCGCGAGCGGCGGTGGGGAATTGCTGGACACGGTCGATGTCCCGCATGGTAATAAGGCCGGCCAGCCGGCCGTCGGGATGGACCAAAAGCAGCTTTTCGACCTTGTGTTTCTGCAGTATTTCCTTTGCCTGCTCGAGGCTTGTTTGCGCGGGTCTGGTGACGAGGTTTTCCCTTGTCATAACAGTGCTGATTTTGACGTCGTAGTCCTTAAGGAACTTAAGGTCCCTTCGAGTCAGGATGCCGACGAGTTTTTTTCCTTCAACAATAGGTATGCCTGAGACATTCTGCTCGTTCATAAGCTGGCGGGCTTTTTTGACGGGTTCGTCGGGAGACAAGGTGACGGGGTCGAGTATGACGCCGTTTTCAGAGCGTTTAACCTTTGCGACTTCCCGCCTCTGGGCTTCAATGGTGAGGTTTTTGTGGATAATTCCGATACCGCCTTCCTGGGCAAGGGCAATTGCCAGAGCGGCTTCGGTTACGGTATCCATAGCGGCTGAGACCAGAGGTATGTTTATGGAGATATTGTTTGTAAGACGGGTGGCGGTGTCAACCTGGCTGGGCAGGAAATTGCTCTTTGCGGGTATGAGCAGGACATCATCGAAGGTGATGGCTTCGGCGACAATTCTGGTTTTATCCATTTTGTTCTCCGATAAAGGCTTTAAAAAACGGGCTGCAGTTTGTCAGTTGTGCTGCAAACACGGTATTTGTACACAAGGTTTAAGCGGTACCATTAAAAGCCAGAGTATAGTATCGGCGGAAAAGTTCGTCAAACCTAATTTCAGGGGCTTTTGGGCGGGTAAAGAAGGAGAAAAGTTATATACAAAAAACGTTTGACAATACAGGCCGGCAGACCGATAATCAGCGTTTTTGTGAATGTGAGCTCAAAGCAATAAGCTTCGTAAGTACCTTCAGGCTTAAGAGGCCTTAATAATAAGTGCCGGGGGGCTTGTGTCCTGAAAGGACTTTTGAGGCCGTTATTCAGCGACCATTTGTACGAAGCGGTCCGGGTTGGTGTGAATTATATCCGGAGTTTGGCAGCGGTATTTTTTAACAAGCAGGGCAAAAAAACGCGCCAGTGGTACTTTAAGAAAGACTTCAAAACGGCTGCAAAATTTTTAGGCCGGGACGAAAAAATGAGTATAAAAAAAATCACAAAAAGTGCTTTTTCGGATTTTGTCGACAAGCTTATATCCACCGAAAAAGTCATCGGCGTACAGGCCAAAGGCGACAGATTCGCCTTCGAGCCGCTGTCGTCGGCAAAAGATTTGAGGCTGGATTACGACGTTACCTTACTGCCGCCCAAAAAGTTCTTTCAACCACCCGTCGAGGCGCTGCTGACTTACGAGATTCAAGAAGTTTATAAGTCTTGCTACGACGCAGAAAAGTTTATCCTTATCGGTGTGCACCCGTACGATATGGTCGCCCTGAATCAGATGGAAAAGATTTTCGCCGGCGACAACGCAGACAACCATTATCTGCAAAGACGCAGAAACGCAACCATAGTGGCCTGCGATGTGGTTACAGCCTCTAAGAACGTGTTCGCATCCTGTATGGGAACCGCGACGGTAAAGGAGGGTTTCGACGTACTTTTAACCGATACAGGACAGTTCTACGTGGCTGAAGCGGCCACGGAAAAAGGCCAAACCCTTCTTGACAAGGCCGTCGAAGCTGTTGATGCCGGCGCTGAAGATTTGAATAAGCGGCAACAGGTATGGCAGGACAATGAGAAAAGACTTAACAAACATCAGCTCAAGTGCAGACCCTCAGACCTGCCCAGACTTCTCGAAAAGGCCTACGAGCACCCTGTGTTCGAAGAAAAGGCCAAAAGCTGCTTTTCATGCGGTTCGTGTACGCAGGTATGCCCGACCTGCTACTGTTTCGATGTGCAGGACGAAATTGACTGGAACCTGAAAACGGGTA
>Ga0307378_10010884_pt1 | contig 11778 bp, 8 predicted proteins | sample UN1MG_FD_202238 | JGI IMG/M metagenome (GOLD analysis project Ga0307378, IMG submission 202238) | Soil microbial communities from Risofladan, Vaasa, Finland - UN-1 | ecosystem: Environmental > Terrestrial > Soil > Coastal area > Acid sulfate soil | place: Finland: Risofladan, Vaasa | collected...
TTCTCCACGGTAAGATAGTTTAGGAAACTATTAACAGCCTCTCTCAATATTTCTCCTCACTACTAGATAATCTATGATTTATTTTAACATAACTAAAAATAAATTTCAGCCCAGTAAAACAAATATGCTTGTATGAGAGAAATTATCCTCGCCCAGAAAGGGGCTAGGATTTAGCTGAAAAACCCCTCCCTGTATTTGACAGAGGGAAGGGTAATGTTGTAATCTTTGTTCTAAACAAGCAGAAAAATAACCCACTTTTGGAGTACCTTATGGGTTCTCGGGTCTAATTTGGATGGCTGAGGCAGTAGCCGTCCCGAGTATTTTCCCTTCAGTATTTAACCAGGCATCAAGACCCTGTGAGAAAGTGAGAGAAGGTGGTCGGTATAAATAGTTTAAGACGTGCCTAAATTCTAGTGGCTTACTTGAATCAGAGCCGCGATTAAAAGTGTAGCTAGTAGGACTCCCAAATCTGGTAGTCTTATCAATGAATAATTAATGGAGGCAGTGTAAATGGCAGAGATTAAGGTTTGTGATGTTGTAGCCAAGGTCTTAAAAGAAGAGGGGGTGGAGTGGTATGCCGGCGTTCATGGAGGCCATATCTGGCAGCTTATGGTAGCCATTGCCAGAGTCGGTATAAAGATGTATCACATGCGGCATGAGCAGTCAGGTGCCTATATGGCTGATGGGTGGGCTAGAACCACTGGTAAGCCAGGGGTCTGTTTTGGTACGGCCGGACCCGGCTTCGGCAATATGATATCTGGTATGTATCAGGCTTATCTGGACAGAAGCCCTCTCATTTGCCTTCTAGGGCAGCACAGTACAACGGAAGATGGCTGGGGCCCTTTCCAAGAGGCCTACGCCGAGCCATTGTCTGGCCACTTTACCAAGTGGATCAAGCGTATAGTTGACCCTTCGATGACTGCCTACTTTATGCAGAAGGCTTTTCGGGATGCTACGGCCTATCCGCCAGGACCGGTCGCTATTGAGTTACCGACCAACATTCTGGGGCAAATAGCCGGGGATGAAGATTCCCTGCGAGGCTATTTGCCGCATGGTGTCTGTGCCCCTCCCTCCCAACCAACTGGCGACCCACAAATGATAGAAAAAGCAGTGCGCATGTTGCTTAAGGCGAAAAAACCAGTAGTTATTGGCGGTGATGGTATTTTCTGGTCTAACGCATCTGCAGAACTAAAGGAATTTGTCGAGCTACTTAACATTCCCGTGCTCACCAGAAGGATGGGGAGAGGCGCTGTCCCTGAGGACCATCCCCTAGCCTATAGCGCTGGGTTCCGGAGACCAATCCAGAACCAGGCTGATGTGATTGCTATTTTTGGCTTAAGAATGAATATGCTTGAGGGCTTTGGCATGCCTCCGAGATATCCGGTTGAGAACGTTAGATATATTCAGGTATCTGAGGATATGGAGGAGTTAACCACCAGACTGTCTACCGAGGTATCAATCTTTGGCAGTCCCAAGCAGGTTTTGCAGCAAATGATTGACTGCGCCAAGGACTTAATCAAGAGTAAGCCAGATAGAAATGAGTGGCTGGGTATAGTCAGCAAAATTAGAGAGGATGCTTGGACCAAGACAAAGGTAGCTGTAGAGAAAGTACGCAATAACAAGCCTATTCATCCCGACTTTCTAGCAGCTGAGGTAGTTGACTTTTTGGACAAGGATGCCACTATCATTCTGGACTCTTTCAGTATGGCTGGCTTTTCAACGGACAAGTTAAGGGCCTCCTTTGCTGGACAGATACTGGACGGTGCTACCTGGAGCGGTGTTGGTCATGGCGTGGGCATAGCAATGGGTGCTCAGCTAGGAAGGCCGGGCAAGCAGGTTATTGACCTGCTGGGTGATGGCGGTATGGGGATTGCCGGCTGGGATATTGAGACCGCTGCCCGGAATAAAATACCGGCATGTTATTTTGTTCATAATAACAGCGGCTGGATGAACCCAGAATCGCAAAAGTTGATTATCCCCGACGTGAAAGATTCCTGGGGCATGCTGCCCGACATCAGATATGACAAGATATTTGCCGAGATGGATTGTCATACCGAATTTGTTACTGAGCCGCAGCAGATTAAACCAGCTCTTGAGAGGGCCTTTAACTCAGGAAAGACATCAGTGATTAATGTTAACCTTGATACTACCGTTCTTCCGCCTCAGCAGGCTAGTAGAATAGAATACTATAGGAAACTTTTTGCTAGATAAGGAGTGAGGTCAATGAGAATAGACCCTGAATTATGCGTCTCCTGTGGTATTTGTCTGGTTTATTGCCCGCTAGGTGCCATTCAGTTGAATGATGTTGCCGAAGTTGACCAAGAGGTATGTGTTGAATGCGGTGACTGCAGACGGGCTGAGGTTTGCCCAACTGATGCCTTTATCTATGAAGCCCGTCCGTGGCCTCGCTCAGTGAGGGAGGCATTCTCCAATCCTCTGGCCGAGCATAAGGAAACCAGGGTTCCCGGGCGTGGCACCGAGGAGATGAAGACCAACGATGTCCGCGGTCTGTATGGGCATGGTATTATTGGTGTGGGGGCTGAGGTGGGTCGTCCCGGAGTCTCCTGCAATTTCCATGATGTGGAAAGGGTAACCATAGCACTAGCTAAGGCAGGGATGCAATTTGCTAAAGATAATCCAGTCACGGCGAACATGATTGACACGAAGACCGGCAAGATGAACCCGGAAATTCTGGACGAAAGAGTCATGTCAGCCATAGTTGAGGGCACCATTCCTATAGAGAAACTGGCCGATGTCATTAAGGCAGCCAAGGAAGCAGCCACCCAGATAGACAGCGTCTTCAGTCTGGAGTTCATAGACCGACCAGAAGCTGACCGCTCAGTGCCAATGGAGAAGATATTAAAGGAACAGGGCGTGGCCTACTATCCTAATGGTAAGTTTAACCTAGGGCTTGGTAGACCTTTAGTACGATAAGGAGATAGTTGTAAATGACGCATACTTTGCATCGTTTCGGCAGTTTAGATACCCTAAATGACGACTTTGTTTTTCTAAGCATGTCAGCAAAGGGCTTCGCCAACGAGAAGGGCTCTGGGGAAAAGATGAAGAAGACCTTGGAGATTGCCCAGAAGCATAACCCGGTTAACATTGGTGATATGAAGACCGGTAACATATTGGACATGAGTGTTGATGGGATAATGAAGAATGTCATGGATACCAGCATTGTGCACGCTGTTTTCGCTAATATAGAGCATGCAACTGCCTTTGCTAAAGAGGTCAAGGAAGCTGACCTAGGCATATCTTTAGTAATAAGTGCTCCTTTTGACCGTGCCTGGAAGGTGGCCGATATGGCCGGCTGCATAGGGCATACCATTGAATACTCTGGCGGCATCTGGGGTAAGACCGAGAAGCTGCCCGCCCCGGAGGTTCTAGAGTTCACCACCATGTGTGGTCACGGCATGATTTCCCGCTATTTGGTGGAGGATATAATCAAGCGTGTCAAGGCAGAAGCGATGAGTGCCAGGGAGGGCTCCCTGGAGATTGGTAAACAGTGTTGTTGTGGCATTTACAATCCGGACCGCAGTGAAAAGCTCTTGAAGGCTTTGGCAGCTAAAAAGTAGCTGGTAAAGGTTTTGGGGGGGGGGTTGCCGTTATGTGTGGTGACAAAATGGCTTCGCACTGTGTAATTGAGCACTTAGCTGAGCAGAAAGGCTGGAGTAGGTGCTCGTGTCTTTTTTAGCTACTGGTGAGCAACATGACTAAAATAGGAAAAATTATATAAGGAGGCTACGACAAAATGAGTGAAACACGTCGTCCGCTCGAGGGGGTAAAGTGTGTATGTCTTATCACGTTTCAGCAGGGACCAGTAGCCTTTTCCATGATGGCCGACCTGGGAGCTGAGGTAATCAAGATAGAACAACCTGGTATCGGCGAACGGGGCAGAGGGCTATTTCTGAGCCCGGAATTCCCACTCAGTCCTTACTTTGAGACGTGCAACCGTGGTTTCAAGGGTATAACCCTGAATATTCGGCATGAAAAGGGCACAGAGATTCTCTATAAGCTGGTAAAGGATGCCGATATCTTCGCCCAGAACTTCCGTCCTGGTGTGGCTGAGCGCCGCGGTTTTGCCTACGAGGACTTGGTTAAGGTTAATCCCAATATTGTTTACCTCAGCATGTCATCCTACGGTCCAGACGGCCCTAGCTCTGAATTACCAGGGATGGATGGCGTAGCTCAGGCGATGGGTGGCATTTGCAGTATCTATGGCGGGGAGGGCAGCCGAATGATGACCGGGCAGCATGCTGTCGCTGATGAAACCGCTGCCTTTATAAATTTCCAAGCAGCAATGGTTGGCCTATACCACAGGAGAATGACTGGTGAGGGTCAGAAGATTGAGACCTCGCTGCTTGGTGGCCAGATACGCCTGATGGGCCATTCCATGACACGGGTTCTCATGAGCGGTAAGGAGATGGAACGCGGTCGGGCTCGTGTCATAGGCGGCAAAGTGCCGGGCATAGTTGCCAGTTTCAATGACAAGAATGGCAAATCCTTTATGATTCAGATGGTCTTTGGTGAAGAGCTCTGGCAGAAGGGTATGGCAGCCCTTGGCTTTGACAAGGCGCTAGCCGAAGTCGGCTGTACCAAGCTGGGGGATGTTGCCAATTCCGAGGAGAAAACAAAGCTTTTCCTAGATACCATGGATAAATTGTTTGCCACCAATACCCGGGAGCATTGGCTAAAGATACTTCGTGGAGCTGATATAGTAAGCGCTCCGTTTAATACCCTGCTTGAAGCCTCTAAAGACCCCGATGTCATCGCCAATAATTATGTTATTGAGGTTGACCACCCCAGGGCAGGTAATACAAAAGAGGTCGGCTTCCCCTGGAAGTTCCACAAGACCCCAGCCAAGGCTGGAATCGCGCCTGGGCTGGGTGAGCACAACAATGAGGTCTACAAGGGATTGGGCTATTCTGATGCGGATATTGAGCAGTTTGAAAAAGAGGGGGTAATCTAGGATACTGGTTGTTCTAGCTTACTTACAGAGATGGCAGGGATAAGCCTCTGCAAAATGTGGGTAAAGTGGCCAACTATATCAGTGAGTAAGGTCATATTTTTATGCTGTGTAAATGAGCACTTTGCTGAGCCGAAAGGCTGGGGGTAAGGTGCTCGTGCCTTTTTGGTTACTGGTGAGCAATGTGACTAAAATAGGAGAAATTATATAAGGAGGCTATAATAAAATGAATACAACGCGTCGTCCGCTCGAGGGGGTAAAGTGTGTATGTATTATTATGTTTCAGCAGGGACCAGTAGCCTTTTCCATGATGGCCGACCTGGGGGCTGAGGTAATCAAGATAGAACGCCCGGGCACCGGCGAACTGGGCAGAGGGCTATTGAAGACCCCTAATTTCCCGCTCAGTCCCTACTTTGAGACGAACAACCGTGGTTTCAAGGGTATAACCCTGAATATTCAGAAGAAGAAAGGCCAAGAGATTCTCTATAAGTTGGTAAAGGATGCCGATATCTTCGCCCAGAATTTCCGTTCCGGTGTGGCTGAGCGCCGCGGTTTTGCCTATGAGGATTTGGTTAAGGTTAATCCCAGTATTGTCTACCTCAGTATGACAGCCTACGGTCCAGATGGCCCTAGCGCCGAATTGCCAGGAACTGATGGCGCAGCTCAGGCGACCGGTGGCATTTGCAGTTCCTATGGTGAGGAAGGCAGCCGTTTGGTGACCGGGCAGGTACCTGTCGCTGACGAAACCGCTGCCTATATAAATTTCCAAGCAGCAATGGTTGGCTTATACCACAAGAAAATGACTGGCGAAGGTCAGAAGATTGAGACCTCGCTGCTTGGTGGCCAGATACGCCTGATGGGTTTCTCCATGACGCGGTATCTCTTCACCGGCGAATTAAGCCCGCATGGTCGGTTTCGTACCATATCGGGTGTAGCACCGGGCATAGCTGGCAGCTTCAGTGACAAAGATGGCAAACCCTTTATGATTCAGGTGGTTGGTGAAGAGCGCTGGCAGAAAGGTTGGGTAGCCGCTGGCTTTGACAAGCTACTGACTGATGTCGGCTGTGCCAAGCTAGGGGATGTTACCAGTTCCAAGGAGAAAACAAAACTTTTTCTAGATACCATGGATAGATTGTTTGCCACCAATACCCGGGAGCACTGGCTAAAGATACTTCGTGGAGCTGATATAGTAAGCGCCCCGATTAATACCCTGGCTGAAGTGGGTGAGGATGCCGATGTCATTGCCAATAATTATATTATTGAGGTTGACCACCCCAGAGCAGGTAAGATAAAAGAGGTTGGTTTCCCCTGGAGGTTCCACAAAACCCCGGCCAAGGCTGGAATCGCGCCCGAGCTGGGTGAGCACAACAATGAGGTCTACAAGGGATTGGGCTATTCTGATGCGGATATTGAGCAGTTGAAAAAAGAGGGGGTAATCTAGAATACTGGTTGTTCTGGCTTATTTGCAGAACTGGTGAGTCACCGTTAAGAATAGAAGGGATTTTTTACCAAATCCTAGCCCTTTTCTGGGCGCCTATAATTTCTCTCACACACGAGTACTTCCTCCATTGCGTAGGCTATGCTACAATAAATCTAGAGGCAATTATTATTCCTCTCTGACGGGGATAGCCTCTTCAAAAACTACACTTCCCTCCCTAATAAGAAAAGGGGGGACAGGATTGACAAGTAATCTTATAGTAGAACAACTAAAGCAAATACCAACCAGTCCTGGCGTCTACCTTATGAAGGATGCTGAAGGCAATATACTATATGTCGGTAAGGCGGCTAATCTTCATCAACGGGTAAGGTCATATTTTAGCACCGGGCAGAGGCTTTCACCCAAACTTGAGCGAATGGTAGCTCGAGTAGATGACTTTGACTTCTTTGTTACCACTTCAGAACAAGAGGCTCTTATCCTTGAATTAAACCTGATAAAGAGGCACCGCCCTCGCTACAATGTTCGGCTCAAAGATGATAAAACCTTCCCTTACCTCAAGATAGACATCAATGAAGATTGGCCCCGTGTGCATATTACTCGGCGTCTGGAAGAAAATGGAGGGCGTTACTTTGGTCCCTTTGCCAGCGCTAAGTCAATACGCCAAACACTGAAGGTACTTAAAGGGATCTTCCCCTTTCGCTCCTGTCGCAAAGCAATCAGTGGCACTGATTTACGACCCTGCCTTGAGTATCACATCCACCATTGCCTTGGACCCTGTATTGGTATCGTGAGCAAAGAGGAATATGCTGAGGTGATAAAGCAGGTAATCCTTTTCCTTGAGGGGAAGCAGGAAATGGTAGTCCAGGAGTTACAAAGTAAGATGGAGAAAGCCGCTGAAGCTTTGGACTTTGAAAAGGCTATTTTACTTAGAGATCAAATCCAGGCTATAGACAGGGTGATTGAAGGGCAAAGAATCGCCACCACAGTAAGGGGCGAGCAGGATGTTATTGCCTTGGCTAGTGATAAAGACCAAGCCTATGTCCAGGTCTTTTTTATCCGTGGTGGTAAGCTGATCGGACGAGAAAGCTTTGTCTTGCAGGGTGCTCGCTCCGAGGAGCCGGGGCAAATCATGACCAGTTTTATTAAGCAGTTCTATGCCTCCGCCCCTCATATACCCCCGTTATTACTACTCCAGTATCCTGTGGAAGATGAGGCTATTATTGAGAGCTGGCTTCAGAGCAAAAGGGGGGCTAAAGTCCACATTCAAGTGCCCTGCCGGGGCAATAAAAAACAACTGGTAAGGATTGTCGCCGAAAACGCTCAGCAAGGTCTGGAGCAACTTAAAATCAAGCAGTTAGCTGCTCCTACCGCGCTGGCGGCGGCTTTAGCTGAAATAAAAGAAAAACTTCACCTTCCCTGCTTACCCTCACGAATGGAAGGCTATGACATCTCCAACATACAGGGAACAGTGGCAGTAGGCAGTATGGTAGTTTTTGAGGAAGGGAAGCCCAAGCCAGCTCATTATAGACGCTTCAGAATCAAAACGGTATCAGGTGCTGACGACTATGCTATGCTTCAGGAGGTAGTTAAACGACGATTTAAGCGGGGTCTCAAGAGCGATGCCTCTACGCCAAATACCTGGGCAATCCTACCTGACCTTGTCCTTATTGATGGCGGCAAAGGACAGCTCAATTCCGTGCTGGCAGCAATGCGTGAAGTCGAAGCCGACTCTGTGCCTGCGGCCAGCTTAGCCAAGGAAAACGAGGAGATTTTTGTGCCCCAGAAGAGAGAGCCCATCATTCTACCCCGTAGTTCCCCAGGCCTTCACTTACTGCAGCGCCTTAGAGATGAAGCACATCGCTTCGCTTTAGGCTACCACCAGAAAATGCGCAGGAGAAGAAGCTTTGCCTCAGCCCTTGATAGCATCCCCGGTATCGGACCTAAGCGTAAGCGTGTCCTGCTCAAGCAGTTCGGCTCAGTCCAAGCCATCAGGGAGGCTCCCATAGAGGAGTTAGCCACCGCAAGGGGCATGAATAAAAATCTAGCCCAAAAAGTAAAGGAGCACCTGTAACCGACAATGCCAGCTAATTTACCACCACAATACTACGAAGTTGAGAAGACCTTCCGCCAGGCAAAAAGCCCGGAAGAAAAGATAGCCATCCTGGAAGAAATGCTGGCTATTATGCCCAAACATAAGGGGACAGACCACCTCCGTGCTGAGCTAAGAGGCAGAATCGCCAAGCTGACCCAGCTAGCTACCAAAAAGTCTGGCGCTCATCGGGCATCCATGGCTATTGAGAAAGAGGGCGCCGCCCAAGTAGCCGTAATTGGTTTGCCCAACGCTGGTAAATCCCAGCTTGTGGCCAGTATCACTAATGCCTCACCTGCCGTAGCCGAATACCCCTTTACCACTCACAATGCCACCCCGGGGATGATGGAATTTGAGAACATTCAGATACAGCTGATTGATACCCCACCCCTGGCACCCCCATCTATTGAGTGGTGGCTCCGCCACATGCTTATACGGGCTGACGCCCTGCTGGTCGTGGTGGACTTAAATGATGCTCCATTAACCCAGATGGAAGATATCAAGGTAAAACTGGAGGAAATAAGAATAGTAATCGGTGAAAGAAAGGCTGAAGAGCCAGGCACTATCCTGTATCAGAAGAAGGCACTAATTATCGGTAACAAGCTTGACCTGGATAACGCCAGTGAAAACTATACGCCTTTGAAGAATAAATATGAAGAGCAATTACCGGCTATAGCTATCTCAGCTAAAGAAGGGCTTGGCTTAGAAGAATTAAAGCGTGCCATCTATCAGATGCTTAATATTATTCGAGTATATACCAAGACTCCAAGGCAAAAGCCAGACTTTAACGACCCGATAATCCTTAAACGGGGAAGCACGCTAGAAGATGCCGCTGCCAGCGTCCACAAAGATTTCGCCCAAAAGCTAAAATATGCCCGAATCTGGGGCTCAGGCAAGCACGATGGGGTAATGGCAAAAAGAGACCATATCCTCCAGGACGGCGATGTTATAGAATTGCATCTTTAGAGAGTTACTATAAAAAATATGAGAGGAGGTAGTCTTATGGCCAAAGTTATGGTTATTTATGAGTCAAAGTACGGTAATACCAAGCTTGTAGCGGAGACAATCATTAAGGGTATGAGAGGAGTTTCGGGAACAGAGACAGTCATTAGTGAACTCAAAGAAGTTGACTTGGGTCAGCTTGCCGATTTTGATGCGATTTTAGTGGGCTCTCCAAATCATATCGGTAATGCCACTAGAGGTATCAGGAAATTCATCGATAAGCTCGGCAAGCTCAATTTAGAAGGAAAACCGGTGGCTGTTTTTGACACATACCTTAGCAAAGACTTTGAAAAAGCAACCAAGAAAATGGAGAAGCGAATAAGTGAAAGGATTCCCGGATTAAAACTAGCGGCTCCCGGCTTATCGATAAGAGTTGAAGGGATGAAGGGTCCAATAGCTGAAGGAGAACTTGCCAAATGTAAGGAGTTCGGCGTTAAAATCGCCACCCAAATAAAAGGCTCAGCATAGTATTGCTATCTGAACAATATATCTTTGACTTCTGTCACAAGCAGAGTGTAAGATATCCGAAATAATTAAGGAGATGAGAATCAATGGCTGAACAACCACTTGGTGGCTATGCTGGTAAAATCTTGAGAGTAAACCTGCCCGCCAATACTACATCTGTGGAAGAGCTAGACGAGGAGTTCTGCAGGAAATATATTGGCGGTGCTGGTTTCATTGCCTATTACCTCTACAAGGAATTAAAGCCGGGGACTGACCCGCTTGGTCCTGATAACAAACTAATCTTTGCCCTGGGACCAGTGACTGGAGTTACAATCGCTGGTAATGACCGGAACTGTGTCGGGGCAAAATCTCCGCTGACTGGCGGTATTATCAAATCAGAAGTTGGTGGATTCTGGGCGGCTGAACTTAAGCACGCCGGCTTTGACGGTATAATTGTTGAAGGTAAGGCGGAGAAACCAGTTTATCTCTGGATACAGGATGGAGAGGCAAGTATCAAAGATGCCAGCCATCTCTGGGGGAAGGAGACCAGAGAGACATTGAATACTCTCAGAGAAGAGTTAGGAGATAATCGGATACAGGCTACTATGATAGGGCCAGGTGGCGAAAACCTGGTAAAATTTGCCTGTGTTATGAACGGTCTATATGACGCAGCTGGTAGAGGCGGTGCCGGTGCGGTAATGGGCTCAAAGAACCTCAAGGCAATTGCCGTTAGAGGCCACCAAACACCAAAGGTAGCTTCATCCGAGGCTTTAAAAGAGCTGAGAAATTGGCTAACGAAAAATAAGGCACGATGGGCCGGACTGGCAGAGGGCGGCACAGCCGGTCATGGCGCTGCCATGGAGCAAGCGACAACTTCAGGGAACGTATCAATCAATAATTTCCGCGATGGCATATTCCCTGAGGCAAAGCTGGCAGATTGTGAGCTCATTAAACTAGGCATGGAAGGTTGCTGGGCCTGTCCTGTACGCTGCAAAAAAGTAATGGAAAGCAAAGAGCCATATGTCGCAGACCGCGCCTATGGTGGACCTGAATATGAAACTCTGGGTAGCCTGGGAACTAACTGCGGTATAAGTGACATCACAGCCATCTCTAGGGGCAGTCAGCTTTGTAATGCCCATTCGCTGGACACAATTTCAACCGGTATGACTATTGCCTTCGCCATGGAGTGCTTCGAGAACGGACTTCTGACTACCGAGGATACTGGCGGTATTGACCTGAGATTTGGTAATGCAGATGCCATGCTTAAGACCATCGAACTGATTGCCAAGCGCGAAGGTATTGGCAACTTACTGGCTGAGGGTACAGCCAAGGCAGCCCAAAAGATTGGTAAGGGAGCTGAGAAGTTCTCCATGGAGGTCAAGGGCTTAGGAATCCCAATGCACGAACCACGGCTGAAGCATGCTCTGGGGGTCGGCTATATGGTTAATCCTCATGGCGCTGACCACTGCCTTAATCTGCACGATACCATGCTCGAGGTTAAAGGGCCAGGGCTAGAACAGATGAGACCTATTATGGGCATACTTGAACCTATTCCTCTCGATGACTATGGAGCCCTTAAAGTGTCTTTGCTCAAGTTTAACCAGTGTGTATCAATCATTAGAGACTCTTTGGTACTATGTGGCATGATACCTTTCAATACTCTTCAGCTGGCTGATCTCACCAAGGTAGTTACGGGATGGGATACTAGCTCGGTAGAGCAACTCAGGGTAGCTGAAAGAATCCTGACCATGTTCCGGCTAATTAATATCCGCGAAGGACTGAGCGCGGAAGACGATAAGCTACCGGAGCGCTTCTTCCAGCCCAAGAGCGGAGCTC
>Ga0307378_10010885_pt1 | contig 11777 bp, 12 predicted proteins | sample UN1MG_FD_202238 | JGI IMG/M metagenome (GOLD analysis project Ga0307378, IMG submission 202238) | Soil microbial communities from Risofladan, Vaasa, Finland - UN-1 | ecosystem: Environmental > Terrestrial > Soil > Coastal area > Acid sulfate soil | place: Finland: Risofladan, Vaasa | collected...
CTTGTCTCGAAAGTGAGGTTATAAAATTAGACCCAGGAATAATTGATCCGTATCTACTCATAGTAACTCCTATTCTACCACGCATCGTACCTCCATAGTGTCACTAATGTATCTGAACGAGTACAGTTATTGTAAGCAGGCGGAAAGTCTGAGTCATCCCCCAAGAAGCACTCTTTTAATTTCTTCATTATTCAAAAGGTTTCCTCTTTCTCCCTCAATAGCGATTCTGCCTATTTCAAAAATATATCCTCTGTGGCATATCTCAAGAGCCTTGAAGGCATTTTGTTCAACAAGAAGGATAGAGGTCCCATTCTTGTTTATATCGACTAACTTTTCAAAAACCCCCTCTACATAATTTGGTGAAAGCCCTAAAGACGGCTCATCCAATAAAAGAAGTAAAGGCTTAAGCATCAAGGCCCTTCCGATAGCAAGCATCTGCTGTTCACCAGAGGAAAGAGTGCCTGCTTTTTGCTTTTTTCTCTCCCTGAGGATAGGGAATAAATGAAAGACTTTTTCCAATCTGCCCTGGAGTTCTGGACTATTCCCTCCAGATAAGGTGAAGGCCCCCATCTTCAGATTTTCAATAACCGTCATCGTTGTAAATAATCTTCTTCCTTCAGGGACGAGGCAAAGCCCTTTTTTTACTAATCTATCAGGAGTCAATCCATTAATGCTTTTATCTTTGAAAAATATCTCTCCCTTTTTTATGGGTACAAGACCGCAAATAGCTTTTAGGACAGTGGATTTCCCAGCACCATTAGGGCCTAAGAGTGCTACGATTTCCCCTTGATTTACAGAAAAAGACACATCTTCTAATGCTCTCACTGTTCCGTAATAGACAGAGAGGTTTTTTACTTCAAGGATTTTGCTCATACTCTTCTTTTTCCTAAATAGGCGCTTAAGACCTCTTCATTATTTCTCACTTCTTCAGGTTTGCCCTCGGCAATCTTTTTTCCGTAATTAAGGACAATGACCTTCTCAGCAACCCCCATCACTGAATTCATATCATGCTCAATGAAAAGAATGGTTTTACCTCGTTCCTTGAGATTCCTTATGAGATTAAGCATGGTTCTTTTTGTCTCAGGGAAAAGGCCGGCAAAAAGTTCATCCAGAAGGAAAAGCGCTGGCTCAAGGGCCAGGATTCTGGCTAATTCAAGGAGTTTTCTCTGGCCATGGGAGAGGTGCTCAGCCAATACATTCCTTTTTTCAATTAAGCCTGTAAACTTTAAAATCTCTTCTGCTTTAAGAAGGCTCTGTCTCTCCTCTTGTTTCATTCTTTTGGTTTGGAATAAAGCTGAAGAAAAGTTCTCTCCCTTATCATACTTAAATCCTAACATCACATTATCCAGGACTGATATCTGAGGAAAGAGTCGGATATTCTGAAATGTCCTTCCAATGCCAAGTCGGGAGATTTTATGTGGGCTGAGTGATGTAATCTGCCTTCCATCGAAAAATATTTTGCCCTGGTCAGGTTTTAAATATCCGCAGATCAGATTAAAAACCGTGGTTTTCCCTGACCCGTTAGGACCGACAAGGCCGCAAATTGAATTTTTTTCAACTTCAAAGATGATATCATCTGCCGCTTTTATTCCGTCGAATTCTTTAGCAAGGTTTTGAACTTGAAGCATTGTCATATTATTTGAATTTGAATCTTCCCATAAGACCTTGCGGTCTCCAGACCATGAGGATAATAAGCAATAGACCATAAATCATCTGTCTTAAAGGAGCAGCTACTCCGCTCGGCATTCCTAAAAACCTTAAAAGTTCTGGAAAGATTACCAGGATTGAGGCTCCAATAAAAGAACCCTTTAAGCTTCCCATGCCTCCAAATACCACCATCAACAGGACAGCGATGGATTCCATAACAGTAAAGCTCGAAGGGTCGATAAAAGTAATATAATGAGCATAAAGGCTTCCGGCAATTCCGGCAAAGAAGGCACCGACAACAAAAACAATGAGCTTATGCTTATTCACATCCTTCCCCATGGCCAAAATGGCAATTTCATCCTCTCTTATTCCTTTAAGAATCCTTCCAAAAGGCGAATTTGTGATGTTTCGGATTGCCAAATAGGTGATGAGGACAAAAGCTGAAACCAAAATAAGATAGCTCCAGACAGAGGATATTTCATAGCCAAAGACAGAAAACTGCGGAATTCCGGGAAGTCCCATTGGACCTCTTGTCAATGAGACCCAATTTTTGGCAATTGAATAGACAATAATTCCCAATCCAAAGGTGGCTAAAGCAAGGTAATCACCTTTTAATTTTAGGGAGGGGAAGCCAACGATCAAACCAAGAATAGAAGCCAGAATAGCTCCGATCAAAAGCCCGATCCAGGGTGAAATGCCGAAGTTTAAAGCAAGCAAGCTTGAAGTATATGCTCCTACAGCAGCAAAGGCGATATGACCCAGAGCAGCTAAACCCGTATAACCGACTATAAGATTAAGGCTGAGGGTAAGAATGATATATATGCCCGAGATTATTAATATGTGAATCAGGTATTCCATAGATTATATTTGTTCCTTTTTGGTTTTTATGCCCATAATTCCCGAGGGTCTTAAAAGCAAAAAAATGATTAAAATGCCAAAGGCGATAGCGTCTTTCCATCCTGCTTGAATTTTCCAGATGCCAAGATTCTCTGCCAATCCCAAGAAAAGACCTCCAAACAAAGCCCCTGGAATGCTTCCAATGCCACCAATAATAGAGGCTATAATCCCTTTTAAGATGGCATTAAGGCCCATTGTTGGTTCAATATTTGTTTCAAGCGATATGAGAATCCCTGCTGCTCCTGCTAAAAGAGATCCGATGAAGAATACTGCCATTATTACTTTCTCTGGATTTATTCCAACGACCTTTGCACCTACACGATCATCAGCAACAGCTCTTATAGCTTTCCCGATTTTTGTTTTTTGAATAAGAAGCCAGGTTAGAAGAAACAAAAAAAGACATATACCAATAATTAATATCTGAATATCTGTAATGACTGCTCCAAGAAAATGATGACCTTCTTTGATCGCGCCGGTTCGCAGAGTTAAAATTTGAGCACCAAATATAAGCTGAATGAGATTTTGGAGAAAAATGAAAACCCCAAATGAGGCTATAAGATAGACTAAGTTTGGTGCATCGTGTTTTCGAAGGGGGAAAAAGATTAATCTATCTATAACAATTCCTAAGAAAGCAGCGAGGGCAACTGACGAAAAAAAACTGATGATTGGATTTATATCAAGCAAAATAAAAAAAGTATAGGCAAAATAAGCACCTACTGCATAAACAACTCCATGAGCGAAATTGAAGAACTTAACCGTTCTATAAATTATTGTGAATCCTAGGGCAATTAAAAAATAAATGCTACCTGCTATTATGCCATTAAAAAAAAATTGTTGAATCATCATCTTTTTGAAATAAAACACACCCACCTTTTCTAAGGTTATTTTATTATTTTTTCATTTTCAACGATATAGTAAAAATACTATTTTAATGAAAGAAAAGTCAATTAAAAAGTGCAAATGTCGTTTTTGAATGCACTTATTGAATAAATGCTCAATGATTAAGAGTTGTTGGCGTATATCAACTAGAGGAAATCGCATGGGGCTATTGCTTTTATCTTGATCTCATTGAGACAAGAAATTATTAAATCCTGTCAACTGAAGTCAAGAATTTTATAATTAAGGAGTATAAAAAATCCAGTGAGAACATAATGTGGGATGTTTTAAGTTATTATAGAGGTTTACTTCTAAAATTGGGTTTTTCCCATTACTAATAAGATTATGAGGCTCTGAAAAATACTTTTTATAATACTCCATTTTTGTTGTTGACTTTTCTCCATATAGTAAGCTGCAAACCGCATAATCATTTTGATCCTCGGAAGGCTCATTGAGATTATATAACCTAATAACAGGACTTTCTTCTTTCGGGCTAGGATCTTCAAATCTCCTTTCGAGTTGTGAAATCGTATCACATAATATTAAAAGATAAACAAGTGGATGTTTATCAAAATTGAAAAATGTCCAATTCTGCGCAAGGGTTTCTTCCCATTCTTTATCCCAAATATGATGCACAAAAATTGGCATAATAACATGAGGAAATAATTTTTCAGAATCAATATATATGCTAGGATTTTTTTTCATGAAATCATATATGATCAGACCACCCAATACAGGATGTGTGGCATTTTCCAGAAAAAGTTTTACGATCGTATGATTTAATTTTATTAAAGCTTGCGAAGCATTTTCATTTTTAGCTTTAAATATTCCTCCTTGTCCGAGTTTTGTAAATTGATCAGTGAATAAAATCTCATGGAAATGTGGATTATCCATTAATTTGCTCCATTTAGAAAATAATGGCAAATCTTTTTGATAAGCTAGTTTTTCAACTAAAGTTTGAAGATAATTGCCTGCTTTCTGAATTGGGATTCCTATATCATGAAAAATCGCTGTTAAAAACCAACTTTTTAGAAGTATTAAACGCTCAGGAAAATCGGGTGCAAATAAAAATTTACCGTTTAGTCTTTTTAAACACAGCAGCCAAAAGCCAAAACAAAAAGTATGAAAGCAATGAATAAAGTGTTCTCTATATGATGAAATATACTTTAATGCTGGTTCAAAATTTAGTGCAGTATAGAGAATATCGATTAACAGAGGATTATTTTGTCGTTCTCCACTTAGTTTCTTAAACTGATCTATCGTTTTAATTGGCATAGTTTTTATATTATTAGTTGGATAATGCCCTACTAATTCATTTGTTATATTTAAATCATCCCACAATTTTATTGTTGTAAGAAATATTTCTTCTGAAAAAACTCTATAATCTCTCATTGCCTTTCCAGAAGGCCCTATGGCATTAGCAAAAAACTTATTAAGATGTTTTCTGATTAATTTAGCTTTATTTCCGAAAGGATCACTTGCTATGTGAAGATTTTTTATGTTGTAAACTAAAGGGATTCGAGTTTCCATTTTTTTCTCATCTACTATTTCCCTAAAAAATCTACGTGCATATGGAATTTCCCCTGATTTTTCTTTTAAATTTTGCTGTAAAAACTCGCTTTCAGCAATTAGGATAGGTGTGAGAATAAAATCGCATATATAATATTGTAATTTCTTTAATATTTTGTGGATTTGAGTTTTGCCTAAATTATCTTTAAATCTTGCTACGAAAGCAATACCACCTGGTTCATTAATATTTCTATTATCATAGATATAAAAAAGATTTGGTGCTTTATATTTTGTAGCTATTCGAAGTGGGTTCAATAGTAGTGCCTCTGCATATTTATCTGACTTAATTTCAATTTGATAGTTTTTTTCAAATTCTTTTTTAAATTTCTTCATAGTATCAAATAGATTTTCCTGTCTTATGAAAATATTATTTCGATTTTTCCATAATTCTCCTGGTGAGGTTAAGAATTTATCAGGAATCTTAAAATTTTTTATCTTAATATGGTCGTATAATAATTCGTTATTACCAAAGCTAAATGCTGGAAATAGTGGTATTTCTTTTCTTTTTTTGTTACACAATGTAAGAATATTTTGGAATTGTCTTTTCCTTGTCTTTTCTTGGGTAAAAATAGTACGATTAATCCAATCTTCTTCTTGCAAGTTTTTTATTTCCTGGTTATTTTTCTTCCAATTTTCGCCAAAATAAACTGCTATTCTCCCATCATAAAGAATAACAATTGAGTTGATGTAAAGAATTCCTTGAATTGGCTCAATTTGCTTGCTATTTAGCCATGGTGCAATTTTTTTTTGTAATATTTCTTCTTTAAGGTAGAACTTTAATTTTCTCTGATAACCTTCGGTGTCTTTATTTTTCAGGCAATCTTTAGTCTTTTTATATATATCTTTCTTTAATTTGAATAACTCTTCATCAACCATATTCCATCCTTCTTGGCCCAAACCTATGCTTAGATTATTGTTTTACAGGTACAAATTCACCATTTTTTATCGTTTTTATTATTATTTCTCTTTCCGCATCACCATCTGCATTAAAAAATCTTACTATTCCTGTTGCGCCTTTATAATTCCTAATCTCATAAAGTGCATTCTTAATGCCAAGAGAATTATATCCACCTTTAGTGATAGCAATAGCAGCAATTTTTGTTGCATCATATGCAAGTGGAGCAGCAATTCTAGGTTTTTTCCCAAATAAAGTTTCGTATTTTTTTGCAAATTGCGTACTGACCGGAACAGACGTATAAAAAACATTTTCAGCAAATCTACCCGCAATGGTCAATAAGTCTTCCCCTTCTATGCCTATATTTCCGATAAAAATTGGATGATATCCAAGCTCTACCGTCTGTCTAATAATATATCCCATTGTTTGAGGAATTGCTGGCACATACACACATTTGGCTCTGCTATTTTTTAACTTTGTAATCTGTGTTCGGAAATCTGTATCTTCTTTATTATATGTATCAATGAAAATGACTTTGCCTCCCAATGATTCAAAGGCTTTTTTAAAACTTTCGTAATATCCATGTCCAGTATCATCATTGATATATAAAATTGCAACCGTTGTTTGTTTGAGTACATGAATACAAAAATCTGCCATTTTTTGAGCTTGTGGAGCAGCAAGAAGACTATTTCGAAAGACGTAATTCCCAGCTTGTGATATTTTTAGACTAGATGCTGTTGGAGTAAATAGAACTGTTTTTGAATCCTCCGTGATAGGAGCAACAGCTAGCACATTACTACTACTTATAGGTCCCAATATTAGGGGGACTTTGTCAAAGTGAATCAACTTTTGGACACTTGATATACTTCCATTTTTAGTCGAAGTATTATCTTCAAAAATAACTCTTACTTGACGATTTTTGAGACCTCCATTATTATTGATTTCATCAATAGCCATTATAATTCCATCTTTTGCGTCTTTTCCATGATTAGCTGCAGCTCCTGTTAATGGCAATATTGCACCAATTTTTATATCTTCAATCTCTTTTTTATTTCGTGTAATAACTGTGAATATAACTAAAACTGCAATCACAATTATAACAATTACGACCCAAATTTTTTTCATATTTTTGTTCCTTTTGATTTTCTTAATTTATTAATAATTCGACCTTTAGCACCAACGAGAATATATATATCTTGCCTGTAAAATTATATTAATTATGAACATCTTTTATCTTCTCAACAAAGCTTGCCCCCTTTCAGGATATCTAAAGGAAACATTCCTGTTTCCATATTAACAATAGCAAACATAAAAAAAAAGTCAACATTATGACTTTATTAAAATTCATTAAAGTCAATTTATCTCATTTATCATCTAAAATCAAATTAACTCATATGACTTTTTATTGACTTTTTTCCCGACGATCATCCCCAAGGCCACTGCATCAAACATATTCTGGTGGTATTTCTCTTTCCAGGCTCTGTCTTGAGTAAGATAGACTTTAAGCTCTGGATATTTAGCGACTACAACTTTTGCCACCTCTTTCTTTCTTGCCCAGCCATTTCCGCAGATTGCCTTTTTAACAGTGCTTGCAACGAAGCTCAAGACTTTAAGTCCTTTCCTTCTCACAATCATCTTTATCTCATCAACAAAGACATTCGGAAGAGATGCATTTCGATTATTAGCAAAAAACGCCTTTTCGAAAACTAAGACCGGGGATTAAAATCCTTTATCAATCTGAGGATAATCTTTCTTCCTTCTTTTAGGGTCTCACTGGGTGATTTCCCTTTTTTAATTGTCTTAACACCGTAATAAATAAGCTTTCCCTTATCAAAAAAGGCTATTCCCATCTCTCTTGTGCCGGGGTCAATGGCTAAGACTTTCGATTTATTTTTTGACATATTTTTACTTATCTAATTGATAAAAACAGACCAAGGCCAAAGCTACTGCCTCAAATGCCCTAATATAATAGGAATTTTTATGCTCCTTCTCTTTTTGAAGCTCATGGAATAGGGCCGGATTCTCATGGACAATCGCCTCGGCCAGATTCTTTTTGTTTAGCTTATCTTCCTGGATAAAAAACTCCTCCACGTCTTTTATGGAATATTGAAAGACCTTCAAACCTTTTCTTCTGGAAAATTCCTTTATTTTTGCTGTGAGTTGAGCTAAATTCCGGGACCTCCGTGAGGGATGGAGTTTCTTTATGGCCAAAACACCCGGCTCATAGCGGTCAATAAACTCTGAGATAATCTCCACAGCCCTTTTCATCTTCTCTTTAGACCATTTTCCTTTGAGGACCTTAACTCTCCAATCCGAAAGCTCAGGTCCTTGAAAGACGGCAATCCCTAAATATCTTGTCCCTGGATTAATGCCGATGATCTTTAAAGTTCTCTTTGGCATATTTTTTGATTAGATAATTAAAAAGTGCAGCTCGACCTTTTTTTATTTTCGCAATTGGTATCTCCTTCACCTCTCCCAAGAGGCTTCTTAAAAAGCCTTCCGGGTATTTTCTGGCATAGAACAGATAGACGGGGATGGACTTAAGATCATTCAGCTCCCGGGCGACATCCAAAGCTAATAGCTCTTTTCTAGTCTTTGGGCTAAACGCCTTAAGGGCCTTAAAATTCAAAATTCTTTTATCTTCGTTAACGATATTGTTAATATTTCTTGTTAACTTATTATTGTTTGTGTTCCCTGATGTCACATCCGAAGTATCTCTTTTGTCACATCTCTGTGTCTCATTTGTCACTTTGTGCCTAAGAAGGCGATAGAAACATCTTCCTTTTTCCTTTTCAATTCTTATTAGGCCTATTTCTTTCAGTTGTTTTATCTTTCTTATAACAGTTCTTCTACTGAGACCCACAAGATCAGCTATGGTTTTTTGAGTAGGAAAACAGGCTTGACTTTTGGAATTTACAAAAAAAGCAAGGGCATTATATACAGCAAGGCCAGAAGTCTTAAGTTTTTGACCATAAAGATTAAGAATCCTTCTATCTATCCAGTACCAGTTTCCATTTTTTAGGCGCCTGATCTCATTTTTCTCATTACTTGTCATAATTTTTAGTAGAATCTCTTCATCCAGACATGTTCACAGATAGTCTGGGCAAGAAGCACCAAATTTTTTCTCATCTCGTCTATTTCTTTGTTCGACAAATCAGGCATTTTAAGAATGCAACGATATTTAGTGTAAATGTTCGATTGGTTTTTTCTTTTAGGCATGCCTTTATCTCTGGATTTTGTTCTGCCTTTCCATAATCTTTTTCTTAACCAGCCGAATCAGAGGAAAAAACAAGGCGTCCACCAACACACAATACAAGCCTGCCAGCTTGAAAGCGTTGAGCAGGCTCGGAAGGCAGACGCCTTTTTCCCAACGAGAGATCATGCCGGAATTTTTCAGGCCAAGAATTTTAGCTACTTCCCTCTGCTTCAATCCGATAGCTCTTCTGTATTTTCTCAGGTTATTCGGAGTCTTATTGAATTCGACTTTTTTCATACCCTCCTTGATTAATAGTTATACTTTTCAGAATAGGTGGAGGGTGAAATCAAAACAAGACATAAAAAATTGCCTTTTCAGGCAATTTTATTAGTAGGTTGGGGAGAAGGTGGGTAAAAACTAACAAAAAAGATTGGGAGGATACTACCCTTTTTATTTTAAGCTAACGATCGGTAATACTCTAAAAATATATTCTTCATATCATTGATACATTTTCCTGCGAAATTATAATCAATAAGGGTGTATTTTCCAATTTCTGGCTGGACCAAACGATGCAAATGAATATCATCTCTCATACAGCGGCATTTATCAAATACATCAAATTGGTCTTGTGTGATAATCTCAAATTTGAGGAGCTTATCAAGATTTTTCTTGTATTTTTTATTCACTTGCTCAGAAACATAATTATAAACAAAGTCGTAAGTAATGGCTTCTTGAATGCACGTAAAAATAATCACGCCGGTTTTAATGAGCATCTCCTTGGCTACACCTTTTAAATTGAACCAGCGAATAATCCATTTAAAGACATCCGTGAGCTGGAGAGTATAGGCGACATTGGTTTTAAGAATATCGTCTTTTATGAAAGGGAAAAACTTTCTGTATTCGTTGGTTGTATGAATTATTCCCCAGGGAAATCTTATGCTCGTAAAAATATCTTCAGGTATTCTGTTTCCAAAGCAAGGTTCGAGCTCTTTAATTAGTTTATTCATGCTTAAAATTTTCTCTGTTATTTCTGCTGATGATAAAGGCATTTAATTAACCTCATCTAAATTCCTGCCAATGCGCAAAATTTCTTCTTTAGAAATAAAATTTGGATCTCTTCCCACATATGTTCTTAAAAAGTTCATAATCATTGAAGCGCCATGTCTGGATAGTTCTGCCATTCCTCGTCTTGTTTCGTGAACCATTTCCATTTCATTATTATCAAGTGCTTCTTTCTGTTTATCACTTATTGTAAGGCAGGCTCTGAAAAGCGAATATGCAGAATCCCCAATAAAATTACGGTCTTTGGATAATCTACGATTCTTTTCGCTATAAAAAATAGTAATTGCTATACTTATCAAAGCTAAAGTGATTTCAAGGATTTCTCGATAGCCAAATTCCATCAATGGAGACCTCCCTTTTGTAATTTTCCCTATTATACCACAATTTCTACAAAAGTTTTCCCTCTTAGGTCTCAAAACAAGCACACAGCGCCACAAAATCGTCTGGTGTTTTTCACTCAACAGGCAAATATCTCTATCTTTTTTTATTCTTGCCCATAGCTTAACCTTAAAAATGAAATGAGGTTAAGCAAAAGGGCAATAAAAGAATTCAAAGAAATCTATTACAGAGAATTTGGATCAATCATTTCGGATGAGAAAGCTCAAGAGAAAGGACAAAGTCTTCTTTCGTTATTGTTATCGGTTGGATTATGCCTATCTCTTTTATTGATTTTGCAAGAAGTTTTAGTTTGTTCCTATCGAACTTCTTCCGTATGTTGTCCTCGTGGGGATGTAAATAATCTATTGGTATTTTCTTCATTTTTCATCACCTCAATAGTAAAGCAGTCCGCATCTTTGACATCTTTTATTTCCACCAATTTCTTTGACATATCTATAAACTGAAGGTCCGCATTCAGGGCATTCTGTTTTAATTGTTTTTGATTTTCTTAGTATCATCAATCATCCTCTCCCACACGCTGGGCATTGCTCGTTGTCGAGCGGATACCAGTGTCCGCAGTAGCATTTGCGGAGGGGCATATTAGGTCACCTGTTGAGATATCGCCAAATGCTTTCTTCTAGCGCGGCCTCTTCATAGACTTGCTTATTTTCTAGATATTCAATCTCTTCTTCTGTAAGTTTTTTATTTTTTAATTTCATTTCCATCCCATCACCATTAATCTGACCACACCCCAAAGAGAACTTTTTCTGTTGGAGGTTTACACAAATGCTTTGCTATCGCTCTGAGTTTCTGAAAAGCTTCAAAAGGAATCTGACGGTTTTATCGTGGGTGAATTTTTCTTTATACCTGCCGATAAGCTCGGCTTGGACTTTTTCGAATTCCTTTTTGGTTTTTACTGAGATTCTGAGCATTGGCATAAGTAAATTATGTATATAAAGTCTATATATAGATTTCGGTTTTGCGGAAAATATGGTATTTTAGGAGCGAGGGGTGGTGAAACATGAAAGAAAAACCGAAACCAACCAAGGCCGATATTGCTCATAAAATCGTAAAAGCAGGGCTTTCTGCTGTCCCTCTTGCCGGAGGACCTGCGGCAGAGTTATTTAATGCAGTTATAACCCCGCCTCTTGCAAAGCGGCGAGATAAATGGATTGAATCAATAGCTGAAGGGCTTAAAAAGCTAGAAGAGAAAGTAGAGGGATTTAAAATTGAGAATCTTTCTGAGAATGAAATGTT
>Ga0307378_10010888_pt1 | contig 11775 bp, 2 predicted proteins | sample UN1MG_FD_202238 | JGI IMG/M metagenome (GOLD analysis project Ga0307378, IMG submission 202238) | Soil microbial communities from Risofladan, Vaasa, Finland - UN-1 | ecosystem: Environmental > Terrestrial > Soil > Coastal area > Acid sulfate soil | place: Finland: Risofladan, Vaasa | collected...
TTCAAATTAGACTGTTGGACAATTCCATTACCATTGTCCCAACTCAAAATATTAAAATTAGACCCCGTTGTTAATTTTAGTGTTGAAGTAGACGATGAAACATTAGCAATTCTATGACCGGCCGAAGTAAAATGCCCATCAACCAAATCTATCTGAGACTCTGGATCAACAAAATCGACATCTGCAACTTTAATTTCTACATCTCCGGCAGAAACATCTTCTAATAAAGTTGTTGTCGGGAATGGATCTGTCGAAAGTCCTCGAGGACGCCTAAGAATCAATTCCTGAGCAGCCGTAAAGTCTAATGTCGAAGTGTCCCGAGGACCATTGCTACCAATACTTAGAGTGGTACTTCCGCCACCATCCATAAATGGCTGCCAATTTGTAGTATTTACAGGCAAGAGACAACAACCTTCAATTGATACTTCTCCAATATTATAAGAATGCCCATCTTCCATATTTTTGAAACCGCAGGCGATAATACCATCATCTAAAATCGCCTTGGTAAAAGCCTCAAACCTAATACTATTATCTCCTATTCCTGACTTCTTAGATAAAACACTAGAATCTAAAGGATCAGCAGAGCCATAACAATGCAAAACGGTTTTACTACCGATTGTTTTAATAACAGTAAATTCTTGATCGTTATTTTCATAAATAGCCCCCGATTCCGCACTTCCTGTATCTATAGAGAACCTATAGGTTGTTCGAGTTGGGCTAGTCAGATCCAAATTAATCGTTTCCGCTCTACCTATATCAGTAAAAACAGAATCCGTATCAATGCTCTGGGCACCGAACTTAACAATATCAAAGATAACAGTAGAAGGATATTCTGCTTTAAACCGTTCAATAAACTTCTCAACAAACTCTTGTCTTGTACTGAAACGATCATTCCATCCCATACTTCCGCTGGAATCAAGAACAAAAGAGATTAATAAGTTAGGATTATCAATAACGACTCTATCGGGATTATAATTATCGCCAGAAACAATCTTCAATAAATTTAATTCTCCACCAGTCAAATCATGAATGATGTTTTTTTCATCAGCGGGAGGGGTAATGATTTTAAAATTATCTAAATCGTATGCGTCGAACACTCCTGTTATTTTAAGAGCCCTAACAACATTTATCTGTTCTTCCCATACGCCTTCATATTTATAAAATGCTTTAGATCCAAGAATATCATTTACGCTATAACCCCATAAAACATAATTATTTTCATCTCCGTTTTCCTGCCAAATAACAAAAGACAAGAAGCCATTATCAGGTGTAAGTCCTTGAATATCAACATCAAACGAATACCATCCGTCAGTCGTAATAGAGCTTCCGGCCAATGTTTCCGAAGCAATTATAGTGATAGGTTCTCCATCATCATTGCAGGTATAAACATCTAAATGAATAGTATAAGATGTAGATGTTCCAAAAGGGCCATAAAAATAACAAAAAACTTTACCTATATCATAAGTCTCATCAATTATTGAAATTGTTTGAGCAAGTCCCTTATCAACAGTAACCGACGACATACCTAAAATTAAAGGCTTCGTTTTATTCCATTCTACCATTGAACTAGAAGAACTGCTTGAATCAACACTAGAAGAACTGCTTGAATCAATACTAGAAGAACTGCTTGAGCTACTTGAACTGCTGTATCCGAAAGAACTAGACGAACTGCTTTTACTACTCGAACTTGAAGAACTTAACGAACTAGAAGAACTTGAAGAACTTAACGAACTAGAAGAACTTGAAGAACTTAACGAACTAGAAGAACTTGAAGAGCTTGATTCGGCACAATCTAAAATCGCCGTAGCCGGAAAGTCAACCTTTGTTCCGCTCCATACAACAGTACCGGTCAAACCACTACTGTTTCTTTCCTCAAGGGTAATTATTCCAACAGTTCCTTGACCAATAGCGACAAGATTTAAATAAGCGGAATCGCTATAGACTTCGACCTCCTGAATAGTTCCGCCGCTAAAATTATCAAACAGTAAATAAAGCTTACACTCGTCGCTATTATCATCGTTCATGCCTCCAAATGTCCAAGAAGAAAAATAAACACAAGGAGCACCACTACAATGAGGATTAGTACAACAGGCAGACGAACTTGAGCTTTGAGATGATGAAGTTGTTGAAGACGACGAGGAAGAATCAAGTGAACTGCTCGAACTTAACGAACTACTTGAACTTATATCATAACAGGTAAGAATAGTATGCTCAGTAAAGATTATTGGGCCTGTAACCGAAACTCCATCCCAATCAACAGTGCCAGTCAAACTGCTGCTATTTCTTTCTTCGATAGTAATGGCATAAGAAGGTGCAGGTACTACAATAGTAACTTGGCCAATAGCAACAAGATCTAAATAATTCTCATCCTTATAGAGACGAACCTGTTGAGTTATCCCTCCAAAGTTATCAAAAAACAAATACAGTTCGCAATTCTTCGAGTTATCTTGATCCATTCCCGCAAGAGTCCAAGAAGAGAAATGAGAACAACCGGTGCCCTTACAAAACGGAGTAGTGCAGCACCCCGAACTCGAGGAACTCGTCGAACTCGATAAACTAGAACTAGATGACGAACTTGTTGGCATTTTTTCTATTTAGCCTCCAACTTGAACAAAAACATTTCCGGTTGCCGTACCCACAATCACCCCACCATCAATAAATGAAGCGGCTGTAATCCTTTTAATACTCTCTCCACCCTCAGTAAAGTTGTTAAGGTTGGACAATTCTTGCCATGTTACGCCGTTATCATTACTATTATATATTTTACTACTGGAACCCGCTAAAATTATTTCGTCAGACCTTGTTAAAAGAACGGTAATGTCTTCAACTAAAGGAAGAACTCGATGAGAATGCGAGGCGGGATAGCCCTTTTCTAAATAACTTGATATACTAAGAACTTGGACTTCATTATTTCTTATTTGATGTGTATGTGTATTCGAAAAAGTACCCCTCAAAACCTTTAATTGAGGATTTTTGGTTTTTAAGAATGTACGAGTAAAATCGGATTCTGTTCTAAATGTAACCGCATCAACGATCTGAGAAATATAATTTATCTCAAACGAAAGAGTGTCGTCTTGCACTTTTATTTTATCTCCAACAACAACCCCAACCGTACTCTCAACCTGAACCGTATTAGTATCCCTAACAATATCGTCTGTAATTTTAGTACTCAAAACCGCAAAATCTTTATATGTAATTCCGTTCGTATATCCATAATTAGTAGCGTCGATTTGCCAGCTCCATTCTACCGATATCGCCCTAACATCATATTCTACAAAATTCCAGTACGAAGAAGATTTTAACCTAACAGTAATACTTGTTGCCGTATGACTAACGACTTCAGAAACATACCTCAAATTATAGCTTTCTTCGTTTGCAAATATGATTTGAGCATTTTCAAATAAGTCCCCCTGCAACTGAACCAAAGGATCATCGAAATTAACCGTGTCTGTCACATTAATGGTAACAAATGATGCGTCTGTGTCTCCAAACGATCCTACTTTTCCACTAACTATATTATTAACGGTTTCAACTTCGTGATAATGATCTGATTCGATACTGGTTTGCTTATTATCAAAACCTGGTAGTTGCTCAAATAGAACTCCGTCAACATCAAAAATATCTCCCTTAGTAAATGCAACCGCACTAGGAAGACTATCAGACGTAGTAAAAGGATCTATTACAACACTCTTCTCTGTATTAGAGTAAATTGTAATATTACTTACTGAAGCAGCGGGGCTAGTAGAGTCTATTAAAGAAACCTGAAGACCGGCCAGAGAATTTTCTTTTATTGACTTATTAAAGGAGACCCATAACGTAACTCTTGCTGTCGAATCAAGAAGCGTAACGTCCTGTCCTGTCTTTAACCCTCCCTCTCCCGCTGGCAATACTATCTCAGAGCCCCTTGTAGTACTTGAAGGCGCAATCATCACATCGAGATCAACATAGGTTAAAGTATTATTTTTTATCCTGTATTCTTTGCCAAGATTGTTATTCTCATTAGACGTAACGTAAAGATAACCATCCTTAAATTGCCCATCAAAAACTGGCAACCCAAAATTAATAAAGACCCTTGACGAATCACCAACGGCAGTAAATTTCTTCCCCTTATAAGACTGCAATAATGTTGCTTTAATCTCAATAATAGTTTCCTCTCCGACCGAATACGAACCATTATCTACAATTTCATATTTTTCAACAGGATCTGCGTCCGTAATGTATAAATATTTTCCGACCAATTGACCGTCTCTTATCACTATATCTGATTCTACTGATAAAATTGAATTGTTATTTAAAGGATTAGTTCGCAACGAAACAATTTTGCCGGTGACATCAATTTGCTGAACGGTACCACCTATTCCAGTACTCAATATAGTTCCATTTGGTTTTGCCTTAGTTATAACGCTATCTGCATCATAATAAGCCCCCTGATCGGTTCCAAAAATTATTCTTTCAAGATCTGTTTCTACCATAGTATTTATTTTCAAGGGATAAACTCTAAAAGTATATGTGTCGCCAGAAGAAATAATTGTATCTGCACTATTGCCATATATTGTTATGTAATGAACGTCGCCTCTAACTTCATTTCCAATAACTCTACCAGTAAAGACAGTTGCCGTTGATCCATTTAACACTGCTATTTCTCTTTGATCCAAAACGCCACTTACATATATAAAATCTACTGGGTCTGTATACGTAACCGAAATAAGTGTATTATTGTCATCTGTTACGGTCGATGAAACAATATTACCTTTTATTTCCGAAAAGACTCTAAATATATCCCATGTCTTACCGATATTGTTACTTTGCAATAAGTAATTTTGTCTATTATCAATATCATATGTTGTAGACGCAGATAAAATTAATCCTGTTGATAACGACAAAAACTCTCTAGCGGTAAAATTATCTATTCTTACTGCAAAATCAGATCCTTGCCATGCCCATACATCGCCTCCATTGTTAAAAGATATATTGTTATTTCCTCCAACGAGCAAAGTATTAGTTAATGCGACATTAGAAACATTTTCGTCGCCATCCCATCGTTCCCACCATTGCCCCATAACTATTGAGATATTTGTCCTTGTTTCGGGACTTCCTTCAAACAAAGGAGAAACAACCAGTTGAGAACCATATCCCGCTCCACCATCTCTTATCTCTTCAATTATATATCCTCCATTCTTATCACCGGCATTAGTTATTTTAATGCCTCTATTCGAGATTAAAGTTTCATATGGGGTTCCGCTTGAGGCCGTTATATATCCTTTGTTTTTAATAGGAGGCGTCGTGTCTTCACTAGATTCTGAAGAAGAAGACTCACTAGGATCATCATTTTGAAAATAAGCATCGTGTGCCGGAAGCGATTCAACATCTTCTTCTTCCCACCTTAATGCTAAACCATAAGATGAATAGTCCATAGCAGGAGATGATTCTTTAGTCCATGTTACCAAGTCTTCTGTGTAATAAGTTCCTCTTTCCGTTGCAGCTATTAGTCTGGTTCCGTCCGTAAATATCAAGAGATCATAGACGGCAAAAGGCAACGTCGTAACATAGAGCCAATTCATCTCGTAATCGGGCTGTATTTGTGCCCAGAAAATACCTCCATCTGTCGCCACAATAACTCTGTTACTGAAATTACCATGCCCGATTAAAATCCTATTAACACTTTTGCCAAATCTAATGACAAAATCGCTATCATAAAATTGCTGACTATACATTTCGCTTGTAAGTACATCTATAAAATCAGTAATCTCAGGATAATCAGGATGCGATGAACTCTTATACCTAAAATCATAAAACATATCATTTTTAAAATACGCATTGATGTCGGGATAAGCATACCTAGTCGCCTGTGTTAATTGCAAAAGATTACTTAGGTAGGTGTCGTTGAATTTATATGCACGACCATCGCTAAAAGTAGACAGTTTATCTTCTATTTCGCCATGAGTAAAAACACCAATATTACTAAGGAAACTCTGATAAATATTTCCTAAAATAAAAGAATCACTATTCAACGCAGGCAATTTATAAACAGTTCCAGGGGATTCTATAACTCTGGAAGATCTAGGGCTAATTGTCAACTCATCGCCATTAATCGCCGTAATGATTGCAAACATAGACATTCTATTAATAACATCTATCCTTGCATAATATTCGTCGAGTGCCTCCTGGTACGCTCCTACATTGTACTGAGATGACAAATCTTCTCCTGTTACCTTTTTATATGCAGATTGGGTGGCGGCAGGAACGGCAATCTTAAAGCTTTCTTTGTTTGGTTTTTCAACACTGTCGCTAGTTAAATCAGAATCTATATAAATGCGTTCGCCAACAACAAAATCACTAGTGCTCTCAACCGTAACTATATTATCATAGACATCTATCGTTTCTTTAAGGGGTGTTGTCGCACTGAAATCCAGCAACCCATTGGAAGGAATTACATCAAAGTCATAACCATAAGAAGATCTTTTGTCCTCATTAAATTTAGTAGACAAAACCCTCTTATAATCTATGTAAATATCGTAAAGGGTATCGGCATTCCATCCTCCATTCTCCGCATACCATGTCCCAAAATCAACTAGTGCAGTTAATTCATCATCGGTTATAGTCATATTTTTGAAATAAAACATTTTAGATTCATTAGAATAAGCGTAACCAAAATATTCTCTTGCCTGATCTCTAAATAATGTTGGAGACGGATCTCCCGCAAATTGATAAGCAACTTCGAAAGAAACACCGTCTTCGGTTCTATATATAGCGTTATCAGATCCAATTAACAATTCATCAACATCATAATTCCAGTTACTAGAATAAGCCTTAGCGTTCAAAATTTTAGTCCATGTCGCAGAACCATATTTATACAGTCCGTCGTATTGACTTACAAAAAGGCTTCCGAACGCAGCGATTACATCACCGCATTCTCCGGATGGTAAATCTGCAGCTTGAGTCCAAGTAACTCCATTATCTAATGATTTCCATACGTCCTTGTTTTGATCTACGGCATATAAAGTAATAATAAGCGTGTGAGTATGCCCAATCGTCTCCTGAATATCCCATGAACTTACAACGTGAACATGTTTCATCCCAGTACCAATAGATTCTTCTAGGAAACCGTTGCCTTCACTATTAATGTCCGTCATGTGATAGTGACCATTAACAACATTAGATTTATCAAGAGTATAGTCCCTGATGATCTGAGTAAATCCATTCACAACATCCAATAATTTTGTCCAGTTTTTACCACCATCTACGGTCTTAAATATCCCCGCCGCCGAAGCAGTATAGATGTTATCATTCGCTCCTTCAGTAATATCCTGTATATCTGGATTTCCACCGGGTAAATTCACAAGTCCAAAGATATCTCCATTACTATAACTTCTAGAAACTAAAAGCCCATTATTAGTTGTAAGCCAGTAATCTCCGTTAGATGCTTTAAAAATCTTCCTTGCGATCCCAACAAAAATTGGCATCTCTATGTTACCCCATGTCTGTCCGATATTTTCATCAATATCTCTATTTTTAGCTACGACATTTCCTCCAACAACAATAAAATCTGTGTAATCTACCGGAGAGATATAAGACTCAGCAGGTAGCGTTACAAACTTCAATTCCATAGACCATATTGGAACATCACTAAAATCTCTTTGAACGATAACCTTTTCCTCAACTATTTCATTACTTGCATTTGATTCAACTACTCCTCCAACAATAGTTTCTGTATCCAAAACTTCAGAGGCCCTTTTCTCATCAACATATCCAAAGTTAGGCATTTTAAAACTAGAAACTCGCTCAATCATTACCGTGTCTTGTCCTCTATTTGGTACGCTTATTCCATAAATAAACACAGTGTCGCCAGCGGACAATAAAGTTTCTTCTGCTTTTGTTATTTCTTCACGATAAGCCAATTCCGTTACTAAGAATGGAAGATCCGTATCCTTTTCATATAAACTACTTGCTTCATTCAAAAGAGACCATAGATCATTACCATGTAAATAATATTGTCTGTTATTCAAAACAAACAAATAAGTTGGGTCGCCAGGTATCATTATAAAACCATCTGAAGTACCAGCGTAGAGATGCCCATTTTCGTCTTCTTTTAACGAATAAACAACCTTAGCATCTCCTCTAACTGGCAAAATAACATCGTGAGTATGAGTAGACGAAGAAACGTTAGATCCAGTAACATCATTTTGCCATCCCACCAAGCCCTCTTGAGACGTCTCTAATACGTTTAACTCTTGAACGCCATGAGCATGAGCTATAAAATAAGATTCGCCTTCTGTGCCCGTTCCGTAATATACAACCTCATTTCCAACCAAAGTATCTGTCGAAGCCCCTGAACCATCCTTATCTAATAACAATCTATGATGATGTCCCAAAGAAACATCAGTTATTCCAGGGGACACTTGATAAAAACTTCCATTATTACTTACAAGTGGATATTGAAATGGATTAAAATCTTCTAATAATCTTCCTGTGTGACTAACAAACGGAAGAACCTTAACTTCCATTTCTCCGGTTATAATTTTATTAGCGTTAATATAAACAATGTTTTCTGGTTGCAGTGTTCCGGTTACCTCTGCCTGCCCCAGTATTTCTATTTTAACAATATCTTTCTTACCAACCTTAACCAAAGTAATAGTAATATCTCTGGCGGCATCTGGTGTAAAAGTAAATCTGTCGCCGTCCTTTTTCAGTAGCGTATCTGCTATTTTACTCTGTTCAACAAGGTCACTTAGTCCCGCAACAGTGAATGGATCATTTGAAATAATAAACCAGAATGGATCGTCTGTAAGTTCAAGATTTTCATAATCAAATCTATCTCTGTAGATCGAATAAAAATCCTGCATCATATCAAGCATAAATCTAAGCGAGTTTATAGACCTAGAAGTAAAAGTATAGGTTTCCCCTAACACTTCAAAGGTTGATGAATAAGTAGCATAAGAAACACTTACGCCTTTTTTAAAGGTAATCGTTTTGTCGTCTGCGTCTGCCGTAACATTCGTAGAAGTTTCGTCTCCGACCGCTACATCGTTGAGATAAATTACATATTCATCATCGGATGCCCATGTATCGTCAGTAGCATCTTCGCTATTAATTGTATGTGTGTGAGACTCTACAAAAGAAACACTATCTTCGGGCACCTGAACTGTCAGACTAATAATTTCATGAAAATGAATGTTACCAGAGCCTATAAGGTCAAGAGTATTACCGTTGCCGTCTGCGTCAACCTCATAAGTATGCTTATGCCCTATCGTGACACTAGTTTCTAAATTATTTAAAACAGAGAAGACAGCATTTAAATTATCTTCGTTGTACGACTTCAAAACAGCATTTCTAATATCCGTTTCCAGTCTTATTTTGGGAGGATCGTAGGCCTTCGTTCCACCATGATGATGACTAACAATAAACTCTCTGCCAAATCTTTCAATTTGAGATTGCATATCCTTAAGAACATCAACGCCCGACGTATCAATTCTATAAACAGATCCGTTTCTAGTTACTACTTTGCCGATCAAAACTTGAATAGAGCTAGGCACAGAAGTAGACGAAACAACAAACTTTACTTCAGTAAAATGGTTGGCGGAATCGTCCTTCCAATCATATTCATGAATCGATGCTATTGTTGCTCTATATGCATCAAGTGCAACCCTATAAGTATCATAAGTATTATAGTCTCCTCTATCCGGGGGCTCACCTGGAACCGTAGGATAATCAGCCAACGCAGGATACGGACTATATGGCGGCGTATTTAAAGGGTTATATAATCTAATTTCAGCAAAAACATAATTATCTGAATTATCAGAAAGCACCAAGGCCGTAGGAATAACGACCTTTACATAGGCATTTTCAATTGGACTAGAGGGATCAAAGGAAGGATTATACAGCCTAACAACCTTAATATACTCAGTTTCTTGGGCAGCAGTCAAATTAGGTTCAGGAACGCCATCGTCAGGAATAACAAAAACCTCCCTGTCTCCATCGACCATATCTGATCGTTGTTTGATAACATATGGGCTCTCCATATAATAACCGTTGATAATACCGTTCCCCGGCAACACCTGAACTCCTAAGCCAGTAAGTTCCTCTAACGTCCATCCCTCAATAACACCAACGCCTACAAGTCCTATATAAGACTCCAGATTATAATCTAAGGTCAGAAATCTTCGCATATCAGACAGTGACCCATAAAAAGATCCCTGCTTGAAATACTCCATTTTATATGTATTTGTTCTCTGGGGCATATTTGAATCTAAGAATTAGATATTAATAAGGAAATAACCTTATATATTATTCAAAATTATCTACTCCTTATCCTACTATAAGACACTACTTGAACTACTTGAACTACTATCTATTGAACTACTTGAAGAACTCGAACTACTTGAAGAACTATATCCTACAGAACTTGATGAACTTGACGAACTTGACGAACTATCAATACTTGAAGAACTTGAACTACTAGAAGAACTTGAAGAACTCGAACTACTTGAAGAACTAGACGAACTTGACGAACTTGAAGAACTTGAAGAACTTGACGAACTTGAAGAACTTGAACTACTCGAAGAACTTGAACTACTATCTATTGAACTACTTGAGCTGCTATCTATTGAACTACTTGAGCTACTTGAACTTGAAGAACTTGAACTACTTGAACTACTTGAACTACTGTCTATTGAACTACTTGAACTACTGTCTATTGAACTACTTGAGCTTGAACTGCTTGAACTGCTTGAACTGCTTGAACTACTATCTATTGAACTACTTGAACTGCTTGAACTACTTAAGCTACTCGAACTACTCGAATCTACTGAAGAGCTACTTGAGCTACTCGAGCTACTGTCTGACGAAGAACTAGATACTTTATTCAAACGCAACTGTTCTTCGCCAGAGAACATCAACGCAACTTCGTGGATAGTAATAGGGACGCCTGTATTCCCTACCATCTCGATCATAAGTTTAATCTTGTCTGACAAAATAGATAGATCCGAAAGCTCTTCTATCTTATTCGGATCGATATATTGATAATCATCTGTATCAGTCGTATCAAACCCGCTAATTGCAAATCTCAGTACCGAATCCGATGACACCTCGCCGTTATAAGTCAAAAGAATATGCTTAGGAACAAACCCTAAATTAAAAGCAGTACTAAAGAATTTAGATGCATACTCAGAAGACAAATAGGTAAGCTCAATACTTTCAAATATAGGAGTAGCAGCAACTTCTACGTTTTGATAGTTATAGGTTGTTGCAGTACCGTCATTAGAAAGAACAACTATAAATTGCAAATACCTTTCTTTAATATCGGATATATCATTTGTACTATTAAGATAAGGCCCAGTCCATTCTGCTGTTTCTAATCCAGATTCGGTTAATGCAGACTTCAAATAAACAAACACATCGGTACCTTGAGGCTTCTGAGCAGACCATGACAATTCTTTCCAGCTAATTAGACTCCCATTCCCCATAATAGGCTGAGAAACAAATACCCCAAACATCTTCTGGGTTTTTTCGGCAGAGTAAACCTTATGCCCCAAATAATCAAAAGATGCACTCTCGATATGAGGAATATCTCTACTAAAAACCCTAACTCCATTTATTCTAATTACTGTCATAATGAACTTGAACTACTTGAACTACTTGAACTACTTGAACTACTTGAATCTACCGAAGAACTACTTGAACTACTTGAACTACTTGAACTACTTGAACTACTTGAACTACTTGAACTACTTGAACTACTTGAACTACTTGAACTACTTGAACTACTTGAACTACTTG
>Ga0307378_10010891_pt1 | contig 11773 bp, 14 predicted proteins | sample UN1MG_FD_202238 | JGI IMG/M metagenome (GOLD analysis project Ga0307378, IMG submission 202238) | Soil microbial communities from Risofladan, Vaasa, Finland - UN-1 | ecosystem: Environmental > Terrestrial > Soil > Coastal area > Acid sulfate soil | place: Finland: Risofladan, Vaasa | collected...
CTACCATTGGCATTCTCATTTTTTCTGCTATGAGGGCAGCTGGTTTAACTGTGAAGGATAAGCAGTTAATTGATTTAGGGGACCTCCAAAATATGCTTGCCGCATCAATAGAAGCCATTAAAAAGAGAGGAAAGGCCTCAAAAGGTCAAAAGACCATTTTAGATTCGCTGATTCCTGCTTTGGAATATTTAGAAGGTCAAAAAAACAAAGATAATGAGCCTACAATCATTCAGGAAACGATTAATAAAGCTTATGAGGGTGCAGAGTTAACTAAAAAGTTAGAGCCTCAGATTGGAAGGGCCAGATGGTTTAAAGAGAGAAGTATTGGGGTAATAGATCCAGGTTCTTACACTGGCTATATAATAATTAAAACAGTAGGAGAATATATTTTAGAGAGTTTCTATAATTAAAATAATTATAAATATTTAAAAAATTTTAAATAAAACTATAAAAATAGATTTTTCTCAGGATAAAAAATTTAAACATATATATCACATCATTAAATTATTAGTTTAAGTAATTCTTTGTAACTTCTTGATAATCTATATCAAATGAAATGAAATGCTATAAAAAGAGACATTCAAAATGTTTTAAATTAGATAGTCATGATTATTTTTTTAAACATAAGGAAATGAAGAAGATTGCCAAAAGTCTCTTGGTGTTAAAGTGGATGTGGATGTAGAGTCAGGAAGACTTCAAACAGAAAAGTATAGAGAATTGACTGATAGAGTTCTTAGTTTATATCCCAATATCAAAAAAATTGCTATAACTTTAAGGGAAAGTCATTCTGCAAACTATAATAGATGGTCAGCGGTACTTAATAATCGGGAAGAATTCCTTATTTCTAAAAACTATGAAATTCACAATATTGTAGATAGGGTAGGAGTAGGAGATACTTTTGCCGCAGGTTTAATTTATGGTTTGAATAATTTAAATAGTGATAAAGGAGCTCTTGAATTTGCGGTAGCAGCATCTTGTCTTATGCATTCCATCCCGGTGATCTACCTTTAATTTCAATAGAAGAAGTAAAGAGCTTGATGGGAGGAGCAACCTCGGGCAGAGTACAAAGGGACCATACACCGCTCTCAATTTATTACCAGAATGGGAACCTCCGAGTATTAAAAGCTAGCCAGGAAAAGAGCTGGTATAGAGGGTATTCCCTCGGTACTTCGCAGGAGGTACAAAATAGATCATCTGCCGGTAAGGGGATTAGTACGGGTAAAAGTCTACTTAGGGTTTAAGATATCAGCCATAAACTGTAAGAGATTGATAAAAGGGTTGATAAATAGGCCAAAAGATGCCCCCGGCAGGAGCTGGGGGAAGCCGTTATTTGCTATTAGTTTTAGTGCATATTCAATATCCAATTAATTTACTTCCTTTCCAAACCCGTTTTTGCCCAGGCCTAATATCAAGATGTAAGAAATTTTTCTTTTCATAAAATCCAATACCATTAAAACCTATTTCCTGAGCAAAAAGAAGAAGATCGAAAAGCAAGAAATCTTTTACGTGAATGTCTACCGCCATACCCCGGAGATGATAAGAACCGGAAACTCCCCCTACTTTTTTATTTTCCTCCGGACACCGGTAACCGGAATTGACATATATTGGCCTATTTATAACCATCCTTAAATGATTTAACCTGGCAAAAAGGTCCGGAGACAACATAACCCTCTTGCAACAGGGACACTCAAACTCATATAATGAAAAATATTCAGTTAATTCTATATCATTAATTTTAATCATGATCGATTAACCAATTCTCCTATTCACCAATTGACCAATTCCTAAACGAAAGGTTAATTGATTAATTTATTTTTTATTTTTACTTTCTCATTTTTCTGGCTAACGACTATTCACTATTCACTAACGACTAATTTTTAAAGTCCTGCCATTCCTTACTACATCAGGCATAGCCTTATATATTATTTCATTCACCTCCGGGACAGTAGCTTTCATCAGATCCTTTACATAGGATATTTCACCCTCTTTTAATTCAACTTTTTGTTTACCTAATATTTCAATTAACTTTACCCAGGCTATTTTCCATTTTTCCTCACCATTCCCTATTCCCAGCTCTTCTTCTGCCCAAAGCATAGCTGTCAGAATAGCCTCTTTTATTTTGTCTGCCCTATCCTGGCCAAACTTGTTGATCATAAATTTAGAGGCCAGGCCAACCAGGAAAACAAGAGCGAAATCTAATAGATATTTAGTGATAAATACTTCTAACATTTGTTACTCCTTTCTCTCCCCCCGGGAAGGTCCGCGGAGCCCTCCAAGGAAGAATTTTATATTAATTTATATATTACACATCCATAACATCAGTAGACTTATAATCGAGTATCCGGGCATTGACTTTAGCTACTAAGTCATTCCCATCATTATGGAAGATATTCTTAGCGATGATAGTATCCATAACTCCTTCAATAGCGACATCCTGTGCCGCAAAGTCCACATAGTCTCCGTCATCTACGTTCTTGGGGTTATTCAGGGTTAGATTTATGGTTTTAGCTGCACTATCTCTAAACTGCATATAGAGTCTTTTATAACTAGTTACATCTCCTAATTCGGTTGCCATTTATTTTTCACCTCCTTTTTAAGGATTTACTAGAAGGTAAATCCGTTATCGGTTTTTAGTTTTTAACCGTTAATTTTCTTTCATACTCCTCCTCTCCTACTAACGACTAATTTACTATTCAGTAAGTTGGGATTCTTGTCCGAGTCTGATTTCATCTACGGTATACTTCTGCAGGCCGATTAAAGCGGTAGCTGTATCATAAGCGTCTTGGTCTAAAGCAGCTGATTTAATATTACCAAAGGTCTTGCTGTTGATGATAGGAGCTCCGGTACTCGGATTGGTACCTATTACCAGTCTAAATTGCAGGCTTGAATCACGAGGGACGGTTATTACTGTTGCCATTTTTTTCACCTCCTTTTTTATGGATTTTGAATCAAGTAAAACCAAGAAGTATATGAACATATTATCATATATCCATGTATAAGTCAATATTAAAGCGTTCGCTTTGATGTATCTATATAAAGGTGTATTTTTCTTCGATTTCCTTTGAATTGCTCGTTATATTATAAAACTAAAAAGGATCCTTCCGGATACAAGCCTGTCCTCGACCTGATCGGGGAAAGGACCCCCGGACATACCCATATATAAACCTATTATTTGCAAAATTAATAAAAAAGTTTATGATAAGTATAAGAATTTATAAAGATATACCACAAGGAAATTTAGTGGTTAATTTTCGAAACTTCATATGGAGTTGTGCATAAACGAAGTAGTTCGATTATTTTAAATTAGGCGAAATGCCATGGTATTAGGTTTTTTTACATGAAACGCTAATATATTAGGAGGAAAAAAATGAGTGCCGAAGTTATTGCAATTATTATTGCCCCTCTTATTGCAGCAGTATTTATATCAATATATGCCCGCTGGTTTACTGAAAAAGCGCGTCTTTTGACATATTTGAGTAATACTTTTGCCATGCGGTGTAAAACACCAGAAGGAAAAGATTTCCAAGTTCATACACATACTATAATTATTAAGAATCAAGGAAGAAAACCAGCTATCAATGTTAAGCTTGGCCACAAAACATTACCTGCTTTTGATATTTTCCCATCTACAGAACATAGTGTTAACCAACTTCCTGATGGCTCTAAAGAAATACTAATTCCAAGAATCGTTCCAAAGCAACAAATAATAGTCAATTATCTCTACTATCCTCCTTTGATTTGGAGTCAAATAAATACCTATACTCTTTCAGATGAAGGCTATGCTAAAGTAGTAAATATGCAATTATCACCACAACCTTCTAAATTCTTGATTGGCATTTTTGGATTTTTATCATTAATGGGAATAAGTGCTATTGCATATCTTTTAATTTTATTGACCAGGTGGATTATTTCTATTATTTGATTCCATTATTAATAAAAATTACAGTTAAAAAGAAGGTATAAGCATATGCCTTAAAATCGATTGTAGATGCCCTCTTTTTCTCTCTCCCCCGATATTTTATTAAAACGATTTGTTAATCTTCCTTTGTTTGCTTCATGGTAAATAACTTATGGCCATCTCATCACCACGACCGCCCGCCAGGAGTTTTTTTGCTAAGAAGTTTAATTGAAAGCCTACACATACATAACAAGACTCTATCGGACATTCTGGAAAGAAATATATGAGGGTTTATCTTATCCGATAAAGCTTTGTTATGTATAGCAAAAAAAGCATTATATTTTTAACCAGGCTAAAAGCTTTTTTAGCCTGGTTAAAAATATAAGGGCGGGCTAAATCTCTGTTCCCGGTAATTGCATGGCTCCCCTCCCTCCTCCCCCTGTTCCTGATCATTGTTCTTCTACGTTTTAACATTTTTTACCTGCTGCATGCATACGCGCCAGATAGAGCAGTATAAAAAATACTAAAACTATTATAGGAGCTTACATGCGCGACATCGATGGCGTTTATAGAAGACTCAGCACCGCAAAAAAATGCAGGCAAGCAATTAAGCATGAGATTTTTTGCGGCACTGGCTTCTACAAACGCCGGGAGAAAAAACTGTAAAGAGAAGAAAAAAGATGAACTTTCCCCTGCGATAGGTGAAAACTACATAAATGAAATGTTTCTTTTCTTTTAACTTTTTATTTATGTATGTTTTTACTTATCGCTAACCGTAAGGAATCAGAAAAAAATAGTCACCGGAAAGGGAGATAAAAAGTTCCCGTCTTTCTTCTTTCATTTATATTTTATCTCTCTTTTACGGGGAGAAGACTAAACCACCGTTTTTAACCGCTGCACGTTCTATATCAGAATAAAAATATATAAGAGGGGGTGATTTTCCCTTCTTATATATTTTTTAAGCATTCGTCTTCTCTTTAGCATTACACGATAAAAATAATTTCAAATTTTTCTTTTTCCTAAATTTGAATATATTTTTTGAGTGTTATGTTTCTCTTTCGCTTTTCTATTTCTGTTATTGCTTTTTGTAAAAGAGGGGTGATTTTCCGCTGTTTATAAAAAGCAATACTCCTTCTCCCTCCCTGGCAATGCTCCCACCAGGCAAATTACTATTTATTGGTGGGTGTATTGCTCTTTCTTTTTACTTTTTACTGCCCGATGATATTTTTTTTGAGTCAACGGGAAGATGTTTTTAATCTTCCTGTAAAGACTCAGAAAAAAATTTGTTCAGGCAGATCGTTCGGCAATATAAAGATATTTCATCCAGGTAACTGAAAAGGTTTTTTTACTATGCAAGGTACTGCTTGCAGGGGTACAAAAAACCTTTTCAGTTACCTGGATAGTTACATTAAAAGGAAAGAGCAACATTTGTCAGTAGTGAATACTTTCACTGCTGCCAAATGTTGCGGTATTGTCTTTGCACTTATGAAACAATATGAGTCTAAAAGCGGGCTTCTTTTAGTCTCATATTGCATTCATAGGTGCGTCCTATATTTGGTTTTCTTCTCTCAGGATTAAAATATATTTTCTAAATAGGGGCTGTTTTTACCTTATTTAGTAAAATATATTTTAATCCACTCTTCCAGTGATCACAACCAAAAAGGGTTTTTCCTTTTAGATTGTGTTCACTGGTCTTTCTTTCTTTTTTAAAGTTCTTTTATTCTTACCACCTGTTGATATTTTTCTTTGGTCCAACTTAGGATATGTTTTTAATATCCCATGTAAGGGCCAGAGAAAAATTTGAACAGGTGGTTATTCCTGACGGCAGTATTAAGACAATCAGCCAGGCAATAGAAAAGTATTTTTTCCTATTCCTAAAATGCTTTTTAATTGCCTGGAGTGTTACGATAAAAGGGTCTGCGGAAGCAAATAGACTCACAGAGACAGAATAGGGGCGGGGCAAGGGAGAGAGGAAAGAGCGATAGGCTTTCATTTATGCTGGTAGAGTGAAGGTGAATCGACCGTAGTTTTTCCTTCCCCCTTATACTTCCCCCCCAATGAATCATAGCCTAACCTTAAAATAGCGTGTTTTTCCGTATCTGATAAGCCAACAGGGGGAGTTCACGACCCCGAGGTGAGGCAGTACGGGGAAAAAACACGATACGAAAAAGAAGGGGGTTAAAAGGGGGGTTTTAGGGGGGATTTAAGGGGGAAGGAAAGTTACCCGCCCCACGCGTGGTTGAGTTGTAAAATCAGAGATAGCCGGAGTGGATTAAATTGTTGCTTTAATTTTTTTCTCCTCTCCTTCTCTTCTCCTGGCGATAGGTGAAAACTACATAAATAAAATGTTTCTTTTCTCTTAACTTTTTATTTATGTATGTTTTTACTTATCGCTAACCATACAGAATCTGGAAAATATAGCCACCGAAAAGTGAGATAAAAAATTCCTGCCATTATTTCTTTCAATTATTTTTTATCTCTCTTTTCGAGGGAGAAGACTAAGCCACGAGGGATGGCAGCTGCACGAAAAGGTTCGCAAATAGGGGCGGGGCAAGGAAGAGAGAAAGAGTGGTCCCAAGGTGTAGACTTACCTATACAAACAAAAAACCCTTTACAAAAAAGGAGGTAAGCTACGCCCATGGATACTATAACAATGAAACTTCCCCCCCCCCCAGCAGGAGCTGGGGGGGGTATCTTTATCTACAAGCAAAAAATGAGCTTGGGCCCTTCGGGTTGCCGCTACATCTCCAGACTCCTGTCTGGAGATGTAGCGGCTCAATAACTTTCCCTGAGGTCAAGGTTAAAATACCTATTAAGGGTCTAACCTTTAATATCTTAGAAAATATGCTTTACCAAAACTATTATAGATAGCATCATCTTTCTATAGGAAGGAACGGCAAGTGTAAAGACCACTTGAAATTAATACATTTTACCATTACCTACCTTTATAATAATATCTTAGAAAATTATTAATTAGTAGGTTGTAGATATGCTGCATAAAGAGTATGTTATCAAGAAAAAAGTGAATTTTTATAAGTTTTTAGCAACACACTCTATCATGCACTGTTGTATTCTATTCAATTATAATACTATCTAATCAAACCCATCCAAGTAGGTAAGGTCATCGTAATTGCAGGAATATATGTGACCAGCAACAACACAGCAACTTCTGCAACCACAAACGGCAGAATTGCTATTGCCCCCCTGGAAAGCGAGATACGGCCAAGCTTACAAGCAATAAATAGACACAAGCCTAGCGGAGGCGTTGCCTGTCCGATTGTAAGATTAATACACATTATCAGGCCGAACTGCAAAGGACTGATGCCGTACTGCATTGCAATAGGCGCTAAAATAGGAGCCATCATAATCAATGATGCTGAAGCATCCAAAAAGGTACCCATAAAAAGCAACAATGTATTGATAATCAGAAGGAACGTTATGGGCGAATCGATGTAAGTCGACATAAACGCTCCTATAGCCTGCTGTATTTGAAGTAAAACGAATACCCAACTCAAGATTTTGGAACATCCTATAATAATGAGAATCGCTGCAGTAGTAAGTGCCGTTTTTTTCAGCATTGGTAGTAAGTCAATGGCTTTTACCTTTTTGAGGACCAGTGTCCCTATAATCAATGCATAGAAGCTCGCAACCGCACCTGCTTCCGTAGCAGTAAACACGCCGCCCACAATGCCGCCCATAATAATGACTGGCATAACTAATGGAATAAGAGAACGAATCAGAATCTTATTCGCCTGCTGTTTCGTATACTTAGATTCAGAACGTGGAAAATGATATTTTTGGTTGAGCAATAAAACGACACCCATAAGAGCCAGACCAATAATTATGCCTGGAATTAGCCCGCCCATGAACAAAGCACCTACTGAAATATTCATTGTAGAGCCGTATATGATCATAATGATACTGGGCGGGATGATGGGACCAATAACAGATGAGCTCGCGGTGACCGCGACTGAGATCTGGTCAGGATATCCCTCTTCATGCATTGCCGGAATCAACAAGCCACCAACACAGGAGGTATCTGCTTGTGCAGAACCGGTAATTCCACCAAAGAACATGCTGGCCAAAATATTAACATGTGCGAGACCACCGGGAACACATCCTATAATTAGGCGCGACAAGTCAACCAGTCTTTTAGTAATGCCGCCCTTATTCATTACCTCGCCGGCAAAAATAAAAAAAGGAATTGCTAAAAACGGGAAGTAATTGATACCTCCATACAGACACTGGGGGATCATCGACAAAGGATTACCCGAAAGCATCAGCAACCCCACGACACCAACTGCTCCTAGCGCCCAACAGACTGGAACTGCGGCAAAAATCAGCACAAACAAAAATATAATCAACATTAAGATAAATATCATATATCCTTTACCGGATAAAACCTGCTATCAGTTTTATTCAGTTTCCTCCTCCGCAATTTGTTCTTCGATTGTTTTAAAGCGACACTCACGGTGTATTATATCGTCTATCATGTTAATAATTTGCTCCACCAGACAGAGGAAGCAGCCAATAGGGATCATTATATAAAATATCTTCATAGGCCAGTTAAGAATAAACGACTGTTGCAAGCCTACGGTCTTAACAAAGAGCATCCCGCCATAAGTAAAATATCCCAATACAATAATGACTAAGATGTTTACAAAAAAGTAGGAAATGTTTTGAACTTTCAACGGAAATTTGCATACAATCCCATCAAGACTGGTATGCAATTTATCTCTTACGCATGCTGCTGCACCGATAGTTCCAACAACCAGCAAATTAAACCCAATAAACTCCTCACTCCAAAGTAATCCTGTTAAAAATACATAGCGCAAGACAACATTAGTTATCGTCATTATCATTAGGATTACCAATACACACATGATCGTAATGTCTTCTGTAATATGTAAAATTTGTAACACTTTTGCGTTTTTAATATTCTGCATATATTCTCTCCTGTCATCAGTGGGAGCTCATGTTAGCGAAGGGGAACCTATAACAAAGCCTCTTCCTTCGCTAACATGAGAAAAGGATTCAAATCATCTTATTTTGCTGCCTGAATGGCATCATAAATCTCTTTCGCATCAGGGATATCCGCAAACAGTTCATCATACACGGGAGCCGTTACGTCAAGGAACTTCTGACGATTTTCGGGTGTAATATCGTTGATTTTAACACCGTTTGCAAGGAGTTCATCGATGCCTTTTTGCTCAAACCCTTCATAGAAATCCCATCCCCATTTTATATAATCCTCGCTTGCACGGTCGACAGCTTTCTTGAGGTCATCAGGCAAGCTCTCATAGAAGCTCAAGCTCATGAGAATAGGATCGGGTAGACGAACTGCTTCGGTAAGGGAGTAATACTTGCAAACTTCATAGAACTTAGCCTCACAGACGAAGGGCGCACAATTATCAGCACCATCAATGGTACCTTGCTGCAAGGCGGGATATACTTCGGTCCATCCAAGTGTCACAACCGCAAAGCCCATCAGCTGCATCCCACGTGCGATATACCTGTCCTGAAGAGAGCGGAGCTTGATGCCCTGACAATCTTTAGGCTCGTTTATTGGGCGCTTGGAGTTGATAATAGAACGGCTACCGACATTCTGCATCGTAAGCAGCTTCATGCCAACTTCCTGTGCATCCGCTTCCAGCAGCTTAATAACATCTTGATTAGTGAACACTCTGTAAGCCTCATCAGAATCTGCGAACATAAAGGGTAGGCTAAATACAGACCAACGGGGCTTGAATGAAGACATATCAGTTGCAGCACATTCAGTCATACCTACGGTACCAGAGCGGAGGCCTTCCATATTGGCAATTTTATCGCCAAGCTGAGCAACGGGATAGTACTCAAGAGCGATTCTACCGCCAGAATACTCAAAGATTAAGTCACCCATGTAACTCATATATTGACCAGCCATTGAATCCATAGGGTGTGCGTGTGCGATCTTTAGCGTGTACTCGGGCATAACGGAACCTTCAGTCGCTCCAGCTGCAACACTTAAACTTAGCACTATAGTTGATACTAGCAAAAATATTATAATTTTTTTCATTTAAATTATCTCCTTTTATGTTTTATATTCTTTTAGTTAAAATGTTTAGTTCTGTTCTAAAAACTTTAAATCTCATTTATCACCTCCAATTCCGTAATGTAGCCCTATCGTTTTGTTTGGGCCTCATCCCAAATAAACACCTTGATCCAAAAGCTTCTCCCTCAGTTCGCTAACCGAAACATCTGCGGGAGAAATACCTTTCTTTGCACAGAGTGCAGCTGCAACACCTGCCGCTTGACCAAGCCCCATGCAGACTGGTATAACGCGCGTACCTCCCATTGCATTGTGTTCTACTGAAACACATCTTCCTGTCACTAGAAGCGACTTGACATTTTGGGGCACCATGCAGAAGTACGGCATACAGAAGGAGCTCCCTGGTTCCAAAATTATGAACTCAGAATTCTTGCCATCCGGGGAATGGTAACCGATCAGCGAACTGCCGCGGCATACTGTATCTTCAAATTCCCTGGCGGAGAGCAGATCATCCAAGGTGACGGTATACATACCGTCCAACTGACGGCTTCCCCTGACTCCCAGCGTAGAGGCCGTGGTGATCAAATAGCAGTTCTCGCAGCCTGGCATATACATGCGGAATACTTCCAGGCACTGCTCGATGCGAATGCGGCTGAGGCTCTGCGCATTGGAGATCTCCTTTGCATTCGTGCCGTCCACCTCCGTAGCGCCGGTCATGTTCAGCACGATCTCACCCTTACGCAACGTCTCATGAAAAATGACGAACCAATCTCTGAGATATTCTAAATGCTCCGGTAGTGGCTTTCCCTCCAATTCCTTATCAATACGATATGTATGGAACGGGAAATATTTCCATGTTTTGTAGAAGGTGCCGCGGTAATCGGGATGTTCTGCATAGTACGCGCGCAGCTTATCCACATCTACGCCGCCAATTTTTGCGATCAAACTGACCGGATACGTCTTTCCAGGGTCAACATCAAAGTATTTTGCGCCGGAGAATACGCAAACATCCGCATCTCCAGTTGCATCAATTACGCACTTGCCGTACACAGCCTGGCGTCCGCTCTTATTTTCAACGATCAGGCCCTTTACTACGCTATCTCCCTTTATGATGGCATCCGCAACCCAGGTATAATACAGCACTTCCAGATTTGGCTCTTCCAAAATCATTTCATTGATTACTCCCTTGGCCTGCTCGACATCATATATAACAAACGCTTCTTCATCAATGTTGCAGTCCACGATTGCATGCCGCGCCTTGACACGCTCAATGATTTCCAGAGGAATACCCCGCACAATGAGTTTTTGCATGTCATTTAAACAATCGGTCTTGGACATCAGGCCTGCGGTCAAAAGCCCGCCCAGGCAATCTAGGCGCTCCAATACCAAAGTCTTTGCGCCGGAACGAGCCGCCGCTATTGCTGAAACGAATCCTGCAGTACCTCCGCCCGCGATCACAACATCATAATCCCCGTACACCGGTATTACACGCGGTGCCTCTCCAAATGTCTTCAATCGACCACCTCCTTATTTTTGTTCTCTGTTTCAACAGAATCATAAGCAAAAGTCAAATTTTCTTGCACCTCCTTTTCGCCCCTGATTGATTCTGATATTTTTACTTTTTTAAACACAATTTATACCTTTTATTGTAGATTATCTAACTATCGAATGGTCTGACCATCATTTTAATTATGTTATCACATTAATTTATAATTTGTCAAACATTTTTTATAATTTTGTAATTAATCTGTGATATTGTCACCTTAAAATTAATCAGTAATAATGTCACTATGGAAAAGGTGAGATATCTAATGACCAAAAAAGAATTAGTAAGAATTTATGTCATC
>Ga0307378_10010892_pt1 | contig 11773 bp, 4 predicted proteins | sample UN1MG_FD_202238 | JGI IMG/M metagenome (GOLD analysis project Ga0307378, IMG submission 202238) | Soil microbial communities from Risofladan, Vaasa, Finland - UN-1 | ecosystem: Environmental > Terrestrial > Soil > Coastal area > Acid sulfate soil | place: Finland: Risofladan, Vaasa | collected...
CCAGAGTGGGCTGGGCCGTGGGCTTCGACGAGGAGGGCACAGGATGCGCCGCCAACACCGACTGCAACGACTCAAATCAATGCACCACCGACACCTGCGTGGCGACCGTATGCACGTTCACCAACAATACGGACGCCTGCGATGATTCAATCTTTTGCAACGGTGTGGATACATGCGCTAGCGGTATTTGTACGCACAGTGGCGACCCTTGTTTCTCGCCTACCCCTAGCTGTAACGAGGCGAGCGATACGTGCCTTCTTACAACGACGACAACCACGAGCACAACAACCACCACCACCCTCAACACCACAACCACCACAACCACCACGACAACCACTCTCCCCCCAGCGACTACCACGACAACGCTACCGCCAACGGGGGAAATCGGAATCGACACCGGACGACTGAGGGCTAAGTGCTCCGGCGTGCCAGCCAACACCATTCAGCTCGAAGACTTCGTGATCGGCACGCAGGCTGACAAGGTACTCGTCGTCACCATCGCCGCCGAGGAGAACGACGACGATTGCGACCTTGGTACTGCTGCGACCGTCTCGTTCGTCGTGGGCGGCACGCCCTACTACCTGACTCTGGGCGCGAGCGGGGAGTCAGACCTCGTTAGCTGGAGAATGTGCGCAGGGATCTGGTACATGCTGGAGGCTGGTCTGGATACCGCCTGCTCCAGCACTTACCCCTGTACGGGCATCGTTAACGCCAACTTCCCCATCACCGGGTCCACTGCCGGCGAGGAGTTCGGCGACGCCATCGACAACCAGTACATCGGCGCGTACACGATCTATCAGGCCGCGCAGGCGGCCCCGGAGGCGACCAACACGGGAGGAGCGGACCCCGGCTCCAGCCCCTTCGGCAACTCGATCACCACGGTCGCGGCGAATGCGTTCATCGCCGACATCGCAGGCGTGGGTAACATCGGCACGTTCACTGTCACCGGCAACCAGACCTCGCGGTGGCAGGGTAGCTGCACCTCAAGCTCGGCGATCTTCTCCACCGAGCAGCGGGCCGTGGCCGGCGGCGGTGTCGCGCTCACGTACAACCACACCAACGTCAACCGCGAGACTCAGGTGCTCGCGAGTTTCGCCCCCGCTGCCATCTGCGGCAACGGCTCCATCGAGGGCGCCGAGGAGTGCGACCTGGGACCGGGGGCCAACGGGAACGACCAGCCATGCACGGCGCTGTGCAAGGACGCGGCCTGTGGGGACTCGCTCAACTGCACCGACATTACCTGCATCTCCGGACCAGGAGCAGGGCCAGAAGAATGCGACGATGGAAACGCCGTGAACACGGACGTGTGCCTCAACACCTGCGCCAATGCCGCGTGCCAGGACTTGGTCGTCTGCACCGACATCGCCACATGCGTGAGCGGCCCCGGCGGAGGAGTCGAGGACTGCGACGATGGGAACGCCGTCAACGGTGACGGCTGCGAGGCGGACTGCTCCATCACCGGCTCCTGCGGCGACGGTATCGTCAACGGCACCGAGCAGTGCGACGACGGCAACGCCAGCAACCAAGACGCCTGCTTGAACACCTGCCTCAACGCCACCTGCGGTGACGGCTATGTCCAGTCCGGCACCGACCAGTGCGATGGCGACGGCGTGGGCACCGGCGGAGAGACGGCGCTGTGCAACGCCGACTGCACCACCAGCGTGTGCGGCGACGGCACGACCAACACCACGGCGGGCGAGACTTGCGACGATGCCAACGCGACCAACACCGACACCTGCCCTGATGGCGTCGGCGGTACGTGTGTCACGGCGACGTGTGGCGACGGGTTCACCTGCTCCGGTGGTGCCTGCACCAGCGGCCCCGGCGGGGGCGTGGAGGCTTGCGATGGATCGGGAGAAACATCCAGTTGCAACGTGGACTGTTCGATTGCCAGTTGTGGTGATGGCACGGTTAATTCGACTCGTGGCGAGACCTGCGATGATGGTAATTCGACGAATACGGACACATGCCCGGACGGAGTCGCAGGCTCGTGCGTCACGGCGTTCTGCGACGACGGCTTCACATGCAGTGTGGGGGGATGCACAACGGGACCGGGTGGCGGAGTCGAGGAGTGCGACGACGGAAGTGCGAGCAACCTGGGGACACACAAGTGCCTCACGACCTGTGCCCTTGCCACCTGTGGAGACAACCTCCAGTGCTCCGACAGCCTCTGCACCACCGGACCAGGAAGCGGACCCGAAGAATGTGACGGAACCGACGACCCGGCCTGCGTTGGCTTATGCGATGGCTCGTGCGCGTGCCCGTCGGCGCCGGGGGGAGGAGTGATCTCGATGGAGTGTAAATGCGTAGTGAAATAGACGAAGTCCGCCTGTCCGATCTCAGCGACCTGGCTCGGATGTTCGAGCAGTTCGCGGTGGCGAAGGACAGCAAGGCGGTGCCTGACGTGGAGATGTGGGTGGCAGACACCATCCGCATGATCGACAGCGGGCGATACCTTGGTCTTGGTGTACGCAAGGCCGGGAAATTGGTAGCCTTTGTGGACGGCATGACGACTTACGACACGGGCTACAGTCGAACGGTGTGGGTCGCTCGCCATTCCTACGTCCCCGAGGAGATGCGGGGCGATGGTGTCGGCGAGCTGTTGTACACGGAGGTCCGCGACCGGCTGCGGGTGCAGGGGTGCCACTGGATCAAGACCACCCTGGATCACCCGCGCGCTCAGCATCTGGTGGAGAAGCTGGGCAACTCGGTCACGCCGCAGACGTGGTACGACGTGGAGTTCTAATGGCAATAGCAGCAGCAGTAATCGCGACCACCGTAGCAGTCGGCGCCACCGTCGCCGCCTCCCAGGCCCAGAAGAAGGCGGCCAGTAAGGCGCGAGGCTCGCTGCGCGACATCCAGCAGCAACAACTCGACTTCCAGCGTGAGATCTTCGATCGCGGCGAGATCTTCCGGCAGTTCGGCGAGGGCGGCCTGGCCGAGATCTTCCGCCGAGCCAACGAGCCACGCGAGATCGAGGACAAGCTGTTCCGCGACTCGTTGAAGCTGACCAACTCCAGCCTGGCAGCGACCGGCAACATCCGGTCGGGTGCCGCCGCGCTTGCCACGGGCGACCTGGCGCTGACCGCCGCCGAGCGTGCGGATGCGATCAGCCGTGGCCTGCTCATCACCGGCACCGGGTTGTCGCTGAACCAAGGCAACGTGGCGACCAGCCAGAGCTTGCAGCTCAGCCCGCTGATCCAACAGACCGGCGCCCAGATAGCGCAGACTCAGCTAGCCACGGGCGCTGCCAACGCCGGCTTGTTCCAAGGCATCGGCGACGCCTTGAGCGGGGGCATCCTGCTTGGCTCCGGTGGCTTCGGCGGCGGCGGTAGTAGCTCGGCGGGTGGCGGCGCGTTCGGCGTCACTCCAGGCGGCGGGCCGATCGGTGTCGCCGGAGGATTCAACAACTAATGGCCGACCTCGACACTAGCGTACTGTTCGCCGGCACCGCGCGACGCCAGGGCTTCACGCAGACCGCGACGGACATCATCAAGCTGAAGCAACGCGGCACGGCTCTGACTCTGGAGCAGGCACGTCAGGACACGCAGAAGGAGCAGTTCAAGATCAACAAGGCCGAGGGCGATCAAGACCAACTGTTCAGGCAGAAGGCGCTGACCGAGCGGAGCCGCCAGTTCAACGAGGCGCAGTCGGCGGACCAGCGGGACTTCCAGGCGCTGGAGGCTCACCGCGCGCAGCAGGCGCAGTCCAAGGCGATCGACCAGGCGTCACAGCAGAAGGCGCTACAAATGCGCCAGGCACTGGCGGTGTTCGAGGCAGCCCCCGACACGCCGGCCGGCAGGCAGGCGGTGCGCGACCTTATCAGCGGGATGGGGGGCAACCCCGACCTGATCCCCCCGAACGTCACCGATGCGGACGTGAACAAGGCGATCACGAACGCGGCCAAGGTGTTCAAGGAGTGCGAGCAGACTCGGAACCGCTCGATCGGCGCCGCGCAGAAGCAGGCGTGCGTGACCAAGGCACACACGGCAGCGATGGCTGCCATCGACGCGATCGGAGCCATGCCGGACACGCCGGGGAGTCAGCAGAAGCGAGACTTCCTCAACGACCAGATCCGGACCTCCGCTCTGGGCGACCGCGCCGAGACGCGCCGGGACACCGCCATCGAGCGTGACGAGGCTTCGCAGGCCGCGCAGACTGCGGGGTCGATCGAGCGGGGCGACGCGACCGCCGCGCGTACCGCCGTCCGAGACGAGAGGCAGTTCAAGCGGTCGCTCGCCAGGATCATCCAGTCCGCCAGCTCCAACGCGAAGATTGGCGGCAAGAAGAGGATGAAGACGGCGCTGACCAACATGGGGAACTTCCTCGACCAGATGGACAAGACCTTCGAGGCGCGGAAGAAGGAAGCCGACGAAGTGACCGGCGGCGACCCGCAGGCCAGCAGCCTGCTGAACCAGATGGCGGCCGATGTCCAGGCGCTGGTGCCTGAAATCCGCAGGCGCGATGCCAGGCTGACCGAGTCAGGCGCCCAGTTCTCTGCGCTGGTGCAGGATCACCCCGAGGCGGCGTTCAGCCTGCCGCCGCCGACCGACGTGAACTTCCCCGAGGCGCTGAGCAACATGGCTGGCAACTTCGGCGAGTGGGTCAGAGCCAACACGGCCAACACCGAGAGGATCTTGGAGCTGCGTGCGATGCTCTTTGAAGGACTGAAGGAGGCGGGCGTGGAGATCGGAACCAGGACAGACGGGCAGCCGTTCATCGTGGATCAGATTCTCAACCAGCAAGTCAACCAGGCGGTACGCGCCGGCCAGGCGCGTTACAAGACCCCCGAGGAGAGGGCGTCCGCGAAGAAAGCTCGGCGGGAGTAACCCGTGGCTGACCTCCTTGAGGATCAGCTTCGTTCCGCCTCGCAGGCGGCAGCGTTAGCTGACGACTTCTTCGGGCCGGTTGGCGAAACGGCAACGTCCACGACGCCGACCACCACCAACCAGAGCCCGCCGGCCTCAGTCGGCCCGTTCGACGTGGATGCGTTGCTCGACGACGGCGACCTGTCCCTGGCCGCCGAGCCTGGCGGCTTCGATGTAGAGGCCCTGATGAGTGGCGGCGAGGTGATCGTCGGTCCCGAGCCCCCGCCTCCGCCACCCGAGCCCGAGTTCGGCCAGGCGCGGACTGCCGTGCGCAACCTGGCTGCCGGCGCCGTCAACATCGTGCGCCTGGGCTTCAGTGGGGAGGAGCGCACCGAGCTGTTCCAGAGCTTCGCTCGCAGCCCGCTTGGCCCGCTGGGTGACGGCCTGCTGGAGCTGATGGGGCGCGAGCCTGACCCGGACAAGGTGGACCGCGCGGTCAAGGCTGATCTGGAGGAACTGATTCCTCGCCTCGACAAGGTGGTCAAGGATCTGCAAACGCCGGGCAACTTCCTCACCCAGGACATCATGTTCGGACTCGGCTCGCTGGCCGGCGCTCCGCTCACGCTCCAAGCCCTGAACCAAGAGGCATTCGAGGAAGCCAAGGCGCGCGGCGAGACGGACGAGTCGGCCCGGCGCAAGGGCACCGCCAACATGATTCTCGGCGGGGTGATGGAGATGGCCGGCCTGCACGCGATCTTCAAGACCGCAGGGGTGTTCCGCCGCATCGCGAGGATAGAGAGTCCGTTCCTGCGCAAGGGGATGGCCGTTGCAGCGGCCCTGTCCGCCACGGCCGGAGCCGAGGGCGGGACCGAGGCGGGGCAGCAGATACTCCTCGAAGGGATGGCGCTGTACGACGGCACCGACGACAGCATCAAGGAGATCGCCAAGAGAGTCGTCAAGGCTGGGCTGGTTGGGGCTGCGGTCGGTGGCATAGCCGGCGGTGTCTTCGGCGGTATCGGCGTCATCGAGCAGGAGATCAGCAGCGCCTCCCAGGAGATGGCGGAGACGATGGACCTTCTTCGCATCGAGATGGAGAAGGCGACGATGCTCAAGCAGTTGGGCCTGGCCCGGCGTGGCGAGCTGGAGGCTCAGCCGCAGTCAGACACGGCGGACCCCGACATCGACACGATTATCGACATGCTGTTCGAGCCCGAGCCGCTGCCGCTGCCGGAGGCGACCGACGCTGAGCGCACAGGCGTGCAGACCGAGGCGGACCCGGTGTCGGATCAGGCAGCCCTGGCCGCCAAGCTGGGACCGATCCCGCTGCGCGAGGGGGAGCCGCTGCGTGTCGAAGGCGACGGCGACAGGTTCTTCGACGCCGACAGCCTGGCCCGAGCCACCGAGAACAGCGGCGCCTTCCGCAGCCGGGACGTGCTGGTTCACATGCACCCGCTGGACTTCCTCGACCTGGCTCAGCCGCTGCCCAGTGGCGAGGCGATCATCGACAAGTACGAGACAGTGCGCCACTCCATCACCCAAGACTTGAAGCTGACCGACGTTCCCTTCCTGTCCGGCAGCACCAAGGACGGCACGTTCACCGTCTCCGGGCATGAGGGCAGGCACCGCGCGCTGGCGCTCAACGCCGAGGGTGTGACCTCGATACCCGTGGTGATCAGGGACGCCAACATCCGGTGGTCCGAGCAGACCGACCCGACCTCGCTGGACTACGTGGCGAACTTCCCCGAGTCGATGCAGCCGCAGGGTAAGCAGGGGGGCAAGCGCGCGTTCCCGTTCACCCGAGACGACATGGATCTGGTTCAAGGCCGGCGTGCCCTCGACGAGGCGCCGATCACTCGCGACGCAGAGGAGGCGCCGCTCACCCAGGCAGAGGAGGATGCGCTGGCGGAGGACGTGGGCTTCAGCCCCGACGACTTCGAGGGCGTGCCCGTTCAGGACGTGGCGCCGCGCAGCGAGCCTGGCCTGCCCAAGTCGGCACTCACCCCAGTCCAGCGACGTTCCTTGTCTCAGTTGCTCATCGACGAACGCCTACCGCTGCCCGAGGCGACGATCACGGGCGAGGTGGGCAGCACCGCCAACGAGATCCAAGTCGGCGAGGACAGGTATCGCGTCACGCAGGCCAGGAAGGGCCGCCGGATCAACTACAAGCTGTTCCAGTTGGAGGAGACGACCGAGATAGACCCGGCCCTCACCCAGGACGTTCCGAAGTCCGCCCCGATCCCGACGCACCTCCAGGGCGTGTCGCAAGAGACGATCATCAACCAGTTGATGAACGAGACGACCCGGCGGGTGGCAAACGACATGATCCAAGGCAGGGACGCCGGCCTCGCGGACACGGCGGCCGACACCGAGGACACGACGCTGCTGGAGTGGTTCGAGGGACGGGTGCGAGCCATCCACGGGCGCGGCGAGTTCGCCAAGTTCAGTCGGGCGAGACAGGTCGAAGCCGTCACACCCCTGAACTTCGGGGGCAAGCAGACCATATTCGTCCACGGCAGGAAGATCCAGCGTCGCCACGTCAACCTGGACATGCTGCGGGCAGCGTTCCCTGCCGAGACGAACATCCGCCACGAAATGTTCCCCGAGCGAGAGATCACGAAGACGAAGCTCGGCCCGCTGCTCGGCCAGAGCTTCAACCTGAAGGAAACGGTGCGGATGGCGCAGCTGCACAGCGCCATCGGGGTCGCGCCGAAGTCGATCGACCCCCGGACTGCAAAAGGGCTGTCCGAGAAGGGCTTGATCACTGCTGTTGATGGGAAGCTGCGGCTGTCCGAGAAGGGCCGCGCCACCGTGGGCCGCTTCGGCGAGGACGCGCGCACCCTGCCGCCTGACATCAAGTCCGGCGCGGACCTGGAGATGGAGGAGCGCGGGCACCTACAGCGTGGCGAGCGTGTCGTGCTGGACGGACAGGTGGAAGCCGTAGTGCTGCGGACGGAGGTCGATCGCTCGCTCGGCGCCCGCCGTATCGAGCACGTCGTCGTCCGTCAGCCGACAACGGACGGTCCGATCGACACCCTGGTCCCGATCGGACGGGTGCGGCGTGCGTTCGAGGACGACTACCAGGCAGGTGGGGTGTTCGAGGAGTCCGGCGGCTTCACGCCTGTCGAGATCGAGCAGATCCAGCGGTCGCTGGCCGGGGCGATGGAGATCACCGGCTTCATCCCTGACCCGCCGCCGCCGCCGCCGCCTGGGTACTCGCCGCCCGCGCTGCCCACCCCGCAGGGACCGCAGAGGCCGCAGGGACTCGCCCTGCGCTCACGCATGGAGATGATCGCTTCCGACGGCAACGCGCTTGGCGGCACGCCGGTTGCCGAGGGCGGCTCGCACCCTCCGACGACGCCGCCTCCGCCTGGCGGGCGCGGGCCGCTGCGGTTGGACCCAGAGTGGGAGCCCAGCAAGGGCGGTCGGCCTGTCTTGAAGCACAACGTTCCGTACACCACGTTCGATCTGAGCGAGCCGCGAATCTGGCAAGGGCTGACTGCCGAGCTACAGAACCGCATGGTCAGCTTGATGAAGGTGCAGCAGGACATCTCCGAGCAGCGCCCGCAGTTCAGAGCGCAGACGGAGAACCTGCCGGGCTCTGAGGAGCCCATCGAACCGGGCAAGCGCCGCCGGGAGGGGGTCATTCCCAAGCGCCAGGTCCGCTTCGCCCTGAACGAGGCGATGGATGTCTACCGGGCCGAGACCCTGTTCCCCGGCAGGAGTAGCGAGCGGCTGCGCGCGTTCGAGGAAAACCTCGTGACGCCTGCGCTTCAGGATATGAGCAGAGACGGCGTGACGCTGTCCTCGATGGGCGAGTTCATGTTCGGCCGCCATGCCCCGGAGCGTAACCGCAAGCTGCGCTTCGTAGCCGGCGAGCGCGCGCTGATCGAGAAGAAGGCGGAGATCGACGCCAAGATCTTGATGCTGACCGCCGAGGGGCAGCAGATTCTGCGCGAGGCCGACGAGATCCAGAACACCGAGCAGGGACCGTTCGACAAGCGTGCCCAAGCCGCCGCCAAGGCGGCGGTGCTGCGGCTGCGCAAGAAGGCGGAGAACATTCTCGCCAGGCGCAAGAAGCTAGAGAAGGAAGCGGAGAAGGCTCAGTTCAAGATCGACAACGAGTTCCCCGACGGCATGTCAGGCATGACCGATGCCGAGGCGAACACCATCATGGTGCGCCACCGTATCGCCGGCACCTACGATGTCCACGAGAAGTGGCGGCTGTGGTGGAAGGAGAACGTCACGGACCAGCGGCTGGCGATGATCGAGGAAGACAAGCTGGAGACGCCTGAGTTCGTGCAGGCATTGCGCGAGGCGTTCGACGACGACACGTACGTTCCGCTCTACGTCATCGACGACCCACTGACCACGCGGGGCAAGCACTCAGGCGCCACTCCGTCGTCGCGCGGCTACACCATCCCAGGCCACGAGGCTCGCCGGCTGCGAGGCGGCAACGTCCACGACCGCTTCAACCCGCTGGCCGCACTGATCATGGACTTCGAGAAGACGATCGTGCGCGCGGAGAAGACCAAGGTGCTGCGCGCGTTCTTGGAGCTGGTCAGGGAGAACCCCAACGAGAACATCTGGCTAGTCTCACGCGCGAAGCCGCGTGCCGACGGGCTGATGGAAGCCACCAACGTCATCGACCCGGACTCCAGACCGGCACAGGACTTCCTGAACACCGGGGTACGTGGGGACTTCCGCACGGTGGCTGCCAAGGCCGGAAGGAAAATGGAGAAGGGACCAGCCGGCTTCAGGGAAGGCGATCAGGTGATCATGCCCGACGGCCAGGTCATCGACATGACCACCATCTGGTTCGACCAGATCACCGGCGAGCCGTTCGGCTGGCACCCGGCGATGGATCTGTCCGGGGATAACGTCGTGGTGGTCCCCGATGTGGACGGGGTGAAGGTCGGCATCGAAATCCTCGACCCCTCGATGCTGAAGGCGATGAAGAACCTGGGTGGGCAGGGCCGGATGCTGAATGTGGTCTTGATGTTCACGCACTGGTTCCGTGCGGTGACGACCACCTACTCACCCACGTTCATGATGTCGAACCCGGTGCGCGACCTGTCCCAAGCCCTGACGTTCGTGGCGGGAGAGGACAGCCCGGCTGCGGCGCGGGAAGTGGCAGGCAACTTCGGCAAGGCGGTCAGGGGGGTCTACGCCGACGCCAGGAGTCGGCACGGAAAGCTAGCCATATCGCACGACGGGTTGCTGCCGCAGTCCGAGTCCGTAAGCCGGGAGATCGCAACGGTGGCCGGCGGCCCAGTCTCCTTGCGCCCCGCTACGCCGCCGGTGCCTGGCCGCGAACAGGCGGTGGCGACGAGCGGCCTGCATACGGATACGGAGAAGGACATCCCGCTGCCTGACGACTGGCCTGGCTGGGCGAAGGATCTGCGGATCAACGGAGGCAAGAGCGGGTACTTCACGCAGGACATCGACGTTGAGCAGCGGATACGCGCGTACCAGAAGCAGATCAAACGCTACAACAGGACGGGGCTATTGAAAGACCTTCGCGAGGTAATGACGACCATCAACCAGTTCATGCTGGACGCCAACGAGTCGGCGGAGATGGGTGCCAGGCTTGCGTACTACAAGTACCTCGTCGAGCACGGTACGAGCCGCAAGACGGCGGCGTTCGAGGCCAAGGAGTTGACGATCAACTTCGATCGCAAGGGCTTCCAGTCGTGGTGGACGAACCAGATGTACGTGTTCTCCAACCCCAGTCTCCAGGGCGGGGCGCGCACGCTCTCGTCCATGCTCACCACGCCAGGGTCCAAGACATACCGATACGTCTCGATGCTCGTGGCGGGAGCAGTCATCGTCGCGTGGTACAACAAGCTGATAGGCGGCGACGACTACGACCGCTTGGTGCAGACGCAGCCGTGGCTGTTCGACCGCACGCTGGTGCTGTTCATCCCTGGCACGAACGCCTACATTGCACCGCCGATTCCCTACGGGTTCAACTTCTTCAAGACGCTGGGCGACGTGACGTTCTGGCTGGCTGACGGACAGATCGGCCTGCCGGAGGCGCTGAAGCTGTCGGTGGACTCGCTGGACGCCGCCTTCACCCCGGTGCAAGGCCCCGGCTTCGCCTCGCAGGGGCTCGTGCAGCGTGTCTCGCCGACGTTCTTCGACCCTGTCGTGCAGCTATCCCAGAACGCCGACTGGTTGGGCCGCCCGATCTCGCCGCCGACCAACCAGTCCGGGCCGGGCCGGGCCAACGCGGAGTCGTACTTCCGGGCGCGCACCTTCCCCGAAGCCATCACCCGAGCCACGACCAAATGGCTGAACAAGAAGGCGGGTGGCGGCGGGCGAGCCACGTCCAAACTGGACTACAACCCGGAGCACATCGACTTCATCGCTCAGTTCGTGGGCGGCGGCGCCTACCGCTTCGTCGAGTCGCTGACCACGGTGGGTTGGAAGGGTGCGCGGCAGTACCTGGGGGACGAGGACTTGGAGTGGGGACCGAAGGACATCCCCGCCTTCGGCCGGTTCATCGGCGTGGTCGGGGACAACTGGCCGTACCGGGTGATCTACGGGCCGCTGTTGTACGAGTCGGGGCGCTCGGAGCTGACGCTGCAAGAGCGCCACGAATACTACGAGGCGATCGAGCAGGCGGCGCTGATCGACAACGCGGACCAGCGGATCAGCCACGAGACTGCGATGCGCAAGATCAACTCCTTCCTCAACGCGCAGGCCAAGGTGGAGGTGGCGATTGCCACCGGCGGCAAGGAGTTCGAGACGGAGCGGGAGCAGGCCAAGCTGGAGCGCATGATCGAGGCGGCCAAGGCCAGGCTTCAGCGTGACCGCAAGTACCGCCGAGCAGTGCGGGCTGTGGACAGAAACACGAAGTAATGGGTCGCTTCGGGACCATGAGCCTGGAGCGGCTGGATTCTGTCGAGCCCGCGCTCAAGTCCCTGTTCGACGAGGTCGTGATGCACTTCGACTGCGCCGTGATC
>Ga0307378_10010893_pt1 | contig 11772 bp, 14 predicted proteins | sample UN1MG_FD_202238 | JGI IMG/M metagenome (GOLD analysis project Ga0307378, IMG submission 202238) | Soil microbial communities from Risofladan, Vaasa, Finland - UN-1 | ecosystem: Environmental > Terrestrial > Soil > Coastal area > Acid sulfate soil | place: Finland: Risofladan, Vaasa | collected...
ACATGCTTATGGGCATGTACAAGTCGGTAGTAAAAAGAGCGGGAATGGAAGAAGAGCGCTTAAGGTCAGCACTCGCAGGGCTGCTACTGGACATTAAAGTTGCTCAGGAAGACCTTGGCATCAATTTTGGACCAAGAAATCTTACCCACAGGAAGTATGAAAACACTGTAAGCAATTTCCTCATCTCTTACATGGAACGGAACGATGAAGAAGCTAAAGACTATCTTGAAGAAGCTGCGCGATTAAGAAAAAGTCTAGGATAGGTAAAGCTCACGCAATAGTATAAAACAAGGCGTTGGTCAAGGCTGATTTCGGCTCTTTTTAACGAAGAAAAATCCGATAACCAGCACCGCGGCTATTACTATCCCCAGCGCTGCCAAAAGTTGGTAGGGAAGAGAAGCTGATTCTCTTGCGATAGACCAGATTCTCAAATCAGGATCACATAAAGCGGACACATACATGCAACCAACAGTTACTATCTCCACGGTGCCATCTTTGTCCACATCGCCCGTGGCGACGTTCCAAGCCACAACGCCCTCGCCGACTTGCCAGTCCTCACATTGTTTTAGCGTTAATTTTTCACCATTCCAGCTCCAGACTCTAAGCTGAGCAGTTTCTGGAATTGTGTCAACATCACTAAAGCCGCCATAAACTGCCGTTACCCCACTGGTTACAATATCTATTTGCTTATCGCCGTCAACATCATTCAGCGCTATGGCTTTGATTTCTGTAATATCTTCCTTGATCCACTCTTGGCTTTTCTCCAGAGCCAGAGCCATTCCATTCCAATTCCAGATTCTAAGTTAGGCGTTAACTTTTTCGCCGTCATAAGCGAATCCGCCTGTGACCATTTCCAATACGCCGTCACTGTCGACATCACCCACGAAAAAGTTGTGTGTGCCAAAATTGCATGTGCCGCCTACCCCATAGGTTTCCCAATGCTGCTCCCATTCCAAAACCAGCCCATCAGATTCCGCCAATGCTCTCCCAGCTAGCGGTAAACAAATAACAGTGAACAAAAAGGCAAACAGAACAAACTTACGGGAATAAGACATAGTATAATTTTGTATTAGTGGATGCTTATTAGAGCACCCATATTTTGTGACATAAAATAGTAGAGTGATTGTGGCGCCGGGGGTGGGATTTGAACCCACGCGACCCAATGGATCACAGGCTTACCGTAGTCGGAGATTCCAGGCATGAACTTCCCATAGTGGAATCTGCTCCCTACCAGATTTCCCGCAAGATGCTCTAGGACACCCCGGCACAACTGTAGAATAGCATTCAACGGGTTTTTTAGTCTTTTCGAAAAAATGAATGGTTACTTGCTGCTGTGCCATTTCTTGGGATAGATTCCACGTGGCATCATAACCCTTTGAGTCTTCGCAACAAACCCGTGATCCATCTTCAGCATCTTCTCGGAGGAAACAAAGGCTTTTGACATTGTTACAGCTTCGCCTTTCAGGGTAAAAACCGCAACAGTGTCGCCGATTTTGATTCCCGCATCTAACGACAGCACGCCTGGAGCAGTCAAGTGGGCTCCATGGCAAAGGGCATCCACCGCAGAATCTCGCACATGAATCTTCGGCAACAAATCTAGTGCCTTTTCCATAGGATAAACGAACTTTCTGAGCAAGGCTTCATCTTTGGTTTCTTGCCACTGGCTAAACAGGTAAGAAAGGTCATGCAAGGTAACTAGACTTCCGTCCTCCACGAATGGCCCAACCCTTGTTCTGCGAAGCTCCTGCATATGAGCGCCGCAGCCCAGAACCTCGCCGACGTCGTAGCAGAGTTTCCTTATGTAGGTTCCCGCTTCGCACCCGACTCGGAAGAGAACGTTTTTTTCGTCCATCTCCATGAAGTCTATGTAATAGATTGTTCTTGTTCGAAGCTGCCGCTTAACCGATGAACGGACAGGAGGTCGCTGATAGATTGGTCCCTGAAATTCGTCCAAAACTTTTTGTAATCGATCCAACGGAACCTGAGAATGGAGCTTCATCACGCAGACGTATTCTTTTCCTGCCAATAGAAGAGCTTGAATTACTTTTGTAGCATCCTCTATGGCATTAGGTAGAATACCAGTAACTTTGGGATTTCCCCGGCTAATTAAGCCTCAAGGGTCCCGCCGTGACCGGCGCGTTCAAGACTGAGGATTCGCTTGAGCCATGCTGTAACCTCGTGGCTTGACGGTCCAGCAGGTTTGTCCAAGTTTATTATTCCAAAGCGCATATGCTCTTTGATGGGTCTCTCTTCAGGTCTGTGACCGAAGCGAGGGTCAGTTTCTTCCTCAGCCTTAACTACCAAGCTTCGTTTGATTTCCCACGGTTCGTTGATTCTACGCATAATATTTCTCCAGAAAGGAAAAAAGAGTTAGGATAGGGCGGGCTTCACTGCTTTAGCCATCTCTTCCAGTTTACCTGCTGTCTTCAGTGCTTCAGTGACTTCTTCGTCGGTTGCGCCTCGTTTTATTTCGATTTTCTCGCTGGTTGGTTCTAGGTGATCGATGTTGGCGCGTCTCCGTTTTATGCTAGAGACAGTTTTGGGTCCGGTGATGAGAACGAAGTTTTTGTCTACAATGTCTATGATTATGCATTTTTTTCCTGCTTCTCGCCCTAAGATTTTGACACAGATTCTTCCTACTTCCATTGCAGGCAACTTTAACCCTCGTCACCTTGACTGGGAGTACACATCTTTTATACTTTACTCATATCTGAAAACTACAACACTCTATACTTGTAATGGAAAAGAATTGGCGCAATGGCTTTGGGGTTCAGCACCTCAAAAATATGTAATTATTCGCTCTAAACTCGCCAAGTTTTGAGAACATGAAATATTTATGGAAAATTCAGAAATGTTTTATTGTTCAGAGTCGGAATCTGAAGTGAGCACACGCAACTCCAATCAAGGTTGAAGCTTAGCGTTCCCACCCACACGCCAATTCACCTTTTTGCGTGTGCTCACCAACCACATTTTACATCTAACACGCCTGTTTTCTGTTCGGATCGAATCCTACGCCAACACACAGTAGAACTGTTGATCTAACGTCTTCGTTTCACTACAATAACCGCAGCAGTTAATACTATGATCGCAATTGCTACAGCGATTAAGATAATGTCAATCAAATCGGAACTCTGATCAAACTGTGGACTCTGTGAAGAAGCGCCGACAGCGTAAACTAGGTGGTCATATGAGCCGAAGTAAACTGCCCCGTCTGAGACAGCGGGGGAAGAAATCACCTTGTCGAGGGTTGTATAGCCCCATAATAGAGCACCTGAAGAAGCATCTAAAGCGTACAAATTTTTGTCGTATGAGCCCACAAAAACTACGCCGTCAGCCACGGCTGGAGAAGAAGCAACATCACCGCCAGTCGTGTAATTCCACACAACAGCACCTGTTACAGTATCCAAACCGTATACATTGTTGTCGTTTGAGCCCACAAAAACCAAGCCGTCAGCCACTGCCGGAGAGGAAGCCACGGCATCACCAGTCGTGTAGTTCCATATTAGAGCCCCATTAAAAGCATCTAATGCGTAGACGTTGCCGTCATAAGAGCCCACGTAGACTACGCTGTCTACAGCGGCGGGGGAAGAAATCACAACATCTCCAGTGAGGTATTTCCAAACGAGAGAGCCATCCGAGGCATTCAAGGCGTAAACGTTATGGTCGTTTGAGCCCACGTAGACTAACCCATAGGCGACTGCGGGAGAAGACAAGTGAATCTGGTTGCCTGTTGTATAGTTCCACATTAACATGCCTGTTGTGGCGTTCAGAGCATAGACGTTATGGTCTTCTGAGCCGATATAGACTACACCATCAACAACAGCTGGCGAAGAAACCACAGCGAAACCTGTCCTGTAGCTCCACAGATACGCTCCATTAGAAGCGTTCAAGGCGTAAACATTGAAGTCATAAGAGCCCACGTAGACTACGCCGTCGACGACCGCGGGTGCAGACAGCATCACCATATCGCCGGTTTTGTAGCTCCATATAACATCACTAGAGAACTCGTCAAATGGGACAGCGCCAGTGGCGGCGCTTAAAGCGTAGACATTACCGTCGTAAGAGCCCACATATGCTATTCCATCTACGACAGCGGGGGAAGAGTCCACTATGCCGCCTGTTATGTACTCCCATATGCATGCGCCAGTGGAAGCATCTAAAGCGTATAGTCGTCCGTCCCATGAGCCCACATATACTACGCCGTCGGAGATGGCTGGCAGGGAGATCACCATTTCTCCAGTTTTATAGCTCCATACGTATGAGCCTGTTGTGACGTTCAGAGCGTATATGTTGTTGTCATTTGAGCCCGCAAAAACCAAGCCGTCAGCCACTGCCGGAGAGGAAGCCACGGCATCACCAGTCGTGTAGTTCCAGATGACAGCGCCGGATGAAGCGTCTAGGGCGTAGACTTGTCCGTCAACTGAGCCCACGTAGACTATGCCATGAGCGGCAGCGGGTCCGGAGAATACTGGTCCGTCGGTTGTGTAATTCCACACCAAGTCGCCTGTAAAAGCGTTGAAGGCGTATATGTTGTAGTCGTTCGAGCCGATGTAGACTTTATCGTCTGCAACAGCGGGAGTAGAAACCACCGCGTCACCTGTCATATAACTCCAGATTAACGTGCCTGTTGTAGCGTTTAAAGCGTAGACTTTGGCGTCTAGTGAGCCCACGTAGACTATGCCGTAGGCGATAATGGGCGAGGATATCATGATTTGGTCGCCTGTCATGTAGCTCCATATGTATGCGCCTGTTGTAGCGTTTAAGGCATAGATGTTATAGTCTTCTGAGCCTACGTAGATTACGCCGTTAGAATAAGCGATTGCAGAGTCTACAAAGTAGCCTGTTTTGAAGCTCCACACGTAAGCTCCAGTGGAAGCGTTCAAAGCGTAAACGTTGAAATCTTCCGAGCCTACGTATACCATGCCTTCTGCGACTGCAGCGGGGGATAGGATGTTGCCGCCTGTTGTGAAGCTCCAAATTTGGGCACCTGTCGTAGCGTTCAAGGCGTAAATGTTGTCGTCTAACGAGCCGAAGTAAACTACGCCGTCGGAGACAATGGGAGAATCCACGGGACCGCCAGTGTTGAACTTCCACAAGGTCTGGTTTGTCTTCGGCGCTGTTGACTTTGAGTATCCAGTGTGAGCCACGTTATGATGGAACATAGGCCAATCGTCTGTTTCTGACGGAGCCGCCGAAACTTCAGAAGCACAAGTAGATTCGATTGCTGTGGACAAGAGGGTGCTGGAAAAAGCTGAGATAAGAGACAGCACAACAAGGACTGAACTAAAGGTTGCTTTCTGGTTCATCTTGTTTCTCCTTTAGCGTAAGGTTGCGCCAAAGGCAAGAGGAATCTTCTGTAAAGAATATTTAACTGTTATGCAATCATTTTGCAATTTGGATGCGTCACCTAGGGGATTGTTTACTGCTTTTTCAGGTGGCTTTCTTGTTTGTGATGGAGCGGCGTTTACTCTTCTCTTCGTCTTCTAATAATGACAACAACGATAACTCCTGCGACACCAGCAACCCCGCCTATAATAATGAGCATGTACTGGTTTAGGAAAGTGTCGTTTACCGTGAAAGTGCTACTTATCAGCAACAGTTCAACGAAGAGCCGCTTCATCGCAGAAAAGATTGGACAGAGTGATGTGAAATACATACCCGTAAAGTCTGATGGCATCCCAAGTTTTATTCTGTCTGACCAACAGGAACGTCTCAATAAAGAACGGTAACTGTCACCTAGATTCTGGGATGAGAAGAAAGAAGGAAAAAATCTCTTTTCTGTGGACTAACTATAACACATTCATCAAAGCTTAAGTTGCTCTTCGTAAACTTGTGGAGCACAAAAACATCTCCATTAAACGGTGATTTACTCAAAGAATAAATGATTGTTAGAAAAACAGCATAAAAACGAAAGTTTAATAGCTGAACGGTTCCACAATTTCAACGTGAACCTCTCTGATTTCTTTACCGAGCAACCGCAAGAATAACAAAAGAGAGTGTAAACGTTGGAACAAAAAATTGATCTGATCATGTGGACTTTGAATTCCGCGAAAACCCTACCTTTTACGTTAATGAGTATCGAGAAGGCGATTCCGAAAGAGTATGTTGGCCAAAAAATCATGGTGGATGGTCACAGCGTAGACGAAACGCAAAAGATCGGAAAAAAATTTGGCTGGAATGTAATAGACGCAGAAAAAGTGGGCATTCCATATCAAGCAAACCAAGCATTAGATATGGTGAATACAGAATTTTTTGCTTCGTTTGAGCATGACCTAATCATCAATCCCGATTGGTTTCAGACAGTTCTGAAGCATCTACAGTCTGACCCTAAAGTCGCGGTTGCTCAGGGAGTAAGAGTAACAACAAATCCTGTATTCAAGAAAATCGAGGAAGTCAGTTTAGAGAGAGACCTACGTTACTCAAGCATAGACAATAACATGTATCGAACAGAGCTGATAAAACGTCTTGGCGGTTTTGATGTAAAATATCCTATAAGCTGTGACCGCAAATTACAAGACAACGTACGGAAAGCAGGCTACAAATGGATTGTAGACAAAACAGTCGTTTCAGATCACATCAGGGGAGGCGTTCGCCAGAGTGCTGATCACGTCTATGAGCTTAGTGAATTTGCTGGTTCTGCCGACAGCGCTGGCATCTCATCGGTTCTGTTAAGGTTTCTGTTCAGCCCAATTCGTGGAGTTGCCATTGCATTGAAGAAGACATGTCCTCAAGCTCTCGTGGTTTACCCTTATTGGCGTTTCATGGTGCTAAGGGCAACCCTGAAAACCATTGCAAAACAAAAGTAAACCAGCGGTCATGAGGCATATTATCAGGAAGGGAATTAAGCGATTCCCCGCATGCGTAATTGTTAAAAAATAACTCCCAAAATATATAGCGTTTAAAGTGTAGAAGGGGAGACGAGTGGCAACTCAAGCAGTTAAGCCCGAAGACAGCAGAAGAAAGAGCCAAGACGTTTTAGAATTGACTCTTGATGTTGGGTGCGGGGCAGATCCAAAAGGCGACGTGAATGGGGATTTGTTTACGGGCTATACTCCACATAATATTTGCATTACAATAGATCCTAAAAAAGCAAAAAACTTTGAAATTAGATGCGCAATTTTTGCCCTTCAAGGATAAGGCGTTTGCAAAAACTTTTTCTTTTCACTGTCTTGAACATCTTAAACGCCCATTAAGCGCACTAAAAGAAATGCGAAGAGTAACAAAGGGGCTCATAATCATTAGGGTTCCATGTTGGCAATTTTACATTTACGTCATCGATTTTATATCCTTGTTTAAATGTTTCTTCGGTCTTCCTTTCGTAAAGACCATGAAATATTTTTTTGATGCCCTGCGAGGCTGTTTCTGTTTGGACGGTAACCCATACAGTACACATCTTTGGTATATTGACTTCAGTAACGCGGATGGCATAAAAACTAACAAAAAATACGGCATCCCCTATGAGCACGAGTTTACATTTTACCCTAAAAAACAAGACTAGCGGTTAAAATCGTAACAATCGGGATTTTATAGTCTATATTTCAGTGCAGGTGCCGTTTACAGGTTCACTAAGGTGAGGAATCAGACATTTCAACTCAAAGTGGCGAGTCTGACGTTCAAGTCAAGGTTGACATTCTCGGTTTGCGAGGCGTTAAACTAAAAGACAGAATAGAAACCTCCGAGTTGAATTTTGACATCAACGCAAAACTGGAAGAGAAGGACAGGAGAAGCGGCAAACGTGTAATCGGCTTCGTTTTAACAGTAGGCACAAAACCCAGCATCGCAAAATTTGAGGTTGAAGGAATAGCGACCCTTGAAGGAAAAAACCCAGACATAGACAAACTGCTGGAAGTGAACCAAAAAACGAAGATACCCCTGCTACTCAACAGAATCTACCAACGGGTCTTCATCTCAACGTACCTCCTAGCCAACCTCCTCGACACAGCCTACCCGCCACCAGACATGCTATCCACAGGCGAAATAAACAAACCAAGCGCCAATGGACACGTTGAATGGGGCGGCAAAGAAGAAACGAAAGCAGAAGAAAAACCCGCAGAAAAGAAGAAAGTCAAAGCAAAAGCGAAACGCTAAAACAACCGCTTTTCCTTCTCAAAAACACTCCTCAAGAACGGGCATATTAGGAGCCTAATAACAGAGCAATGTTGAAAACAGTACTTTTCTCAAAATTCCATAAAAGAGGAACCCGCTAATGTTTGACAGAAGGCAGGGGTGTGGAGCGCACGCATGGAGGCAAAATGGTTCGTGGAAACGTTGATGTTCAAATATTATGAGGGATGCGTGCGCTCAGTTCAGATTCCGAATCCGAGCAATAAAACATTTCTGAACCCAAAATACACATTAGCAATCCTCAAAACCTGAAAAGCCTAGAGCCGCACAACAAGACATTCTCCTGTGGACGAAGAGACAGAACCCTTCACGCGTGAATCACTGTGCAGAAGAGTTAAAAGCATTCCAGATAAGACCTTGACAAGAGAGGATTAAGCTTGTGTATCAGAGGGCTGCCTCAAGCTCTCGTGGTGAAGGAGTAAACATGAAAACACAGCATCTATCAAAGAAAGAAGTTGAGCATGTCGCTTGGCTCGCCCACATAGAGCTCTCCGACCAAGAGAAGGCACTCTTCACTGAACAGTTCAACGAAATTCTTGACTACTTCAAAAAGATCGACGAGGTAGATACAGAAGGGGTCGAACCCACATACCATGTTTTAGACCTTGAGAACGTCTCTCGGAAAGACGAGACGGCACCTTCGTTATCCACAGAAGAAGCCCTCAGGAACGCCCCAAAAAAGGAGAAGAAGTTCATTAAAGCTCCGAGAATCGTTTAGGAAGCAGACAGCATGCCAAAGTTACATGAGTTAACCGCCAGAGAGACCATCCAGAAGATACACAGTAACGAAGCGACAGCCGAGGAATGTGTTCAAGCGGTTTTCGAGAGAATCCACAAGTTTGAAGACAAGATTAACGCCTATGTTACCATCATTGAGGAAGAAGCCCTCAAAAAAAGCAGAGAAATCGATAGAAAAATCGCCGAGGGAAAAACCGTCGGAAAATTGGCGGGCGTCACCATCGCCGTAAAGGATGCCATCTGCACAAAAGGAATTCCCACCACTTGCTCTTCGCAGATGCTCGAAAATTTTGTCCCTCCCTACGACGCGGAGGTCATTGAACGGATCAAACGAGAAGACGGCGTGATCATTGGTAAGACAAACATGGACGAGTTTGCCATGGGATCATCCACGGAAACCAGCTATTTCGGTCCAACCCATAATCCATGGGACCTCTCACGAGTTCCAGGAGGATCATCCGGGGGCAGCGCAGCATGTATCGCTACGGACGAGGCAACCTTAGCATTAGGAACTGACACGGGAGGATCCATTCGTTGCCCAGCCAGCTACTGTTCAGTTGTTGGCATAAAACCAACTTACGGATTGGTTAGCCGTTACGGATTGATCGCTTACGCGAACAGCCTTGAACAGATCGGTCCAATGGCAAAGGACGTTTACGACTGTGCCCTGTTTCTTTCAGTTATTGTGGGTCATGATTCTAAAGACGGCACCTCCGTGAATGCGGCGCCGAAAGATTACACTGAATTCCTGAAGGATAATGTTGAGGGATTCAAGATTGGCGTGCCCAAAGAGTTCTTCGGCGAGGGAACGACTGATGATGTTGAGAAGCAGGTTTGGAGTGGCATTCACAGACTTGAAGAATTGGGGGCATCTTACGAGGAGACTTCGCTTCCCAGCCTTGAACATTCTCTTGCCGCCTACTACATCGTTGCCATGTCTGAAGCCAGCTCAAACCTGGCAAGATACGATGGCTTACGGTACGGCTATCGAGTTGACAAAGATGAGGGGGACTGGGCAACAGTTTACTCACAAAATAGGCGGATTGGATTCGGAGCTGAGGTGAGACGCCGAATAATCCTCGGCACCTACGCCCTTTCAGCTGGATATTACAGCAAATATTATTTGAAAGCCCTTAAGGTTCGAACCCTGATTCGAAAAAACTTCGAAGAAGCCTTCAAGAAATTTGATGTCCTAATTGGTCCCACCATGCCTTTTCCGCCCTTCAAGATTGGGGAGAAAATAAAAGATCCGTTAGCGCTCTACATGAGCGACGTGGACACGGTGTCAGCGAATCTAGCTGGATTGCCCGCCATATCTGTTCCATGCGGATTCATGGACGGTCTTCCCATCGGAATGCAGATCATGTCTCCACCTCTCCGAGAAGACTTGACACTGCAGGCTGCCTACACATTCGAGCAGAACACGCTCTACAGAAACCGAAAACCAACATTTGAATGAAAAAATGCGAAAGAACTATACTCTTGATGGTCAACGTATTGTTTGGTGAATCCATGGACAAGCCCTATTTCCGCCAACTATTCGAGCCGCAATTGAAAGAACCGATTCTTGTAGAGGGGCTCACGGGTTTGGGAAATATAGGAATGATTGCGGCAAGGCATCTCATAGAATCCACTGATGCTAAAGTCTTCGCCGAATTGTATGCTCCGTACTTTCCAGACTACGTACTAGTAAACAAGGATGGAACGTGCCGTCCACCCCGTTACCAGTTCTACGCTGCCAAAACCGAAAAAAACCACTACATCATCTTGACTGGAGACTCCCAGCCTTCAATGGAGGACACGTTAGCCCACTACGACATATGCGACGAAATACTGGATTTTGCAGAGAAACATGGAAGCAAATTTGTAGTCACCATGGGCGGAGTAGTCACATCGAATCAGGGAAACGAAGTTTACATAGCCGCCACTTCCACGAAACTTGCGCAGAAGCACCTTGACAAAGGAACCGTGATTTATGGCGAGGGAAAAATCATCGGAGCAACAGGACTGCTGTTGGGACTCGCAAAAAGGCGCGGATGGGAAGGCATCTGCCTGTTAGGGGCAACAACGGGTTTCGGAGCCGAAAGAGGAGTCGCACTCTCAATCTACAAAGTTTTGACAAATATCCTCGAGGCAGACACAAAGAAAGAAACTGAAACCGAAGAAAAAACAGAGTGACAAAGACTTTTTCTACAGGTTTTCTTTAGCTCGTAGGGACTCCAGTTTTTCATGAATCAATTGGTTGGCTAACTGAGGATCAGCCTTGCCCTTCGTTGCCATCATAAGCTGCCCCACCAGAAAGTGAACCGCGTTTTCATCGCCTAAGGCATCTTCTACACACTTTGGATTCTCCCTGAAAACTTTCTCCACAATATCCTGAAGGGCTTCTCGGGAAGCAATCTTCACTAAACCCTTTTCTTTGATAATCAGAGAAGGACGCTTTCCAGTTAGAACCATTTTGGGCAGAATTCTTTTGCCGATCTTACCGCTTATGACGCCTTCATCTATCAACTGGATTAGTTCAACCAAGTGTTCGGGGGTAATCTTGGATTCCGTGAGCTCAAGATTATTTTCGTTAAGATTTCGCAGAAGGTCACCCATCATCCAGTTACTGACTTCCTTGGGTCTGTCATACAACTTCACGCATATCTCAAAAAAGTCTGCTAAGGCTTTGTCGCTTACCAAAACCTCAGCGTCATATTTGGGCAAACTATAGGCATCAACAAAACGGCGGATTCTAGCCTCCGGCAGCTCAGGCATCTTCTCCTTAACTTCTTCGATGAAATCTTCTGTAATAACTATGGGAACAAGGTCGGGCTCAGGGAAATACCTGTAATCATACTCTTCCTCCTTCATACGCAACGAAATAGTTACCCTACGAGTCTCATCCCAGTGCCTCGTCTCGTGCTT
>Ga0307378_10010894_pt1 | contig 11771 bp, 5 predicted proteins | sample UN1MG_FD_202238 | JGI IMG/M metagenome (GOLD analysis project Ga0307378, IMG submission 202238) | Soil microbial communities from Risofladan, Vaasa, Finland - UN-1 | ecosystem: Environmental > Terrestrial > Soil > Coastal area > Acid sulfate soil | place: Finland: Risofladan, Vaasa | collected...
GTAGTTTTTCAGATTTATATTTATCGCTGGAAATAATAATTCTATCATAGCGAAGAAGGAAGTTCTTAAGATAATGCCATAGTTCAGGATGAGGATTGGATAAATCAATATGACAGCGCCAGATCCAGGGTTGCCTTTTTTTGTAATATTTAATCAAGGGTAAAGGTTGAGGGTCATGAATAACTACGGCATCATGATTATTAATATGAGTAAAGACAGAAAATTCTTGATTGACCTGAAGATACAATTTTTTCTTTATTTCTGTGAGATTAATTGAACCTCCTTGTAAGGCATTGTGAAATTTTTTGGTAATGGTAAAGAAATCAGGACTCCCATGGAGTATTCTCCATCCGGCGAAAATGCCAAGCTCGTTCATAAGGATAATCAGAGATTCTAATATTTCTGCTACTCCTCCTCCCTGAGCAGTAGAATTAATATTTAGGATTGCCTTTGAAGTAAGCCTTCTTGCTTTTTCGAATAAATTAAAAAATAATTTATCACCAATAATTTCTCTATAATCATCGATATCATTCATAATATGTTCTCCTTTCTTTTATTTTCATCAGTTATCAACTGTATTTACATTACTTGGATTTAAGATATCCTTCGGAGCAATTTTTATCTAATATACTTATTATATCAAGGGCTGTCAAGGGTGTAAAAAGAAAGCATTACTAATATTATATTTATTCTTCTAACTACCCACTAAAGTATACACTAACAATAAAAAAGTTTTTTAATTTTTTCTCTTGACATATATTGACATTATTAATATGATTTTGACAGTTACAATAATAATCGATAAATATAAAAATATGTGGGATATCTGATGAAACAAAATAATTTTAAAGCCATCCTTTTTCGGATGGATTGGGAAAAAGAAAATGCATTACGCGATAAGCAAATAATTGAATTTATTAAAAAATTAGGTAGACCGAATTTAAAAATTGGGCTGCTATTACCTGAAAAAAAACCTGTATCCACCACTTCAGAAATAAACCCCTTTATTCAAGCTGTACATAAAATTGGGGTTTCCCCTGAAGAAACAATGGCATTACTTACTCAACCAAAAGATATAGAGTCAGCTCGAGATAGTGGTTTTGCCCTTATTGTAGGGTGGAAAACAACAAAAGAAGGAGAAGAAAGGGAACTTTTCTTTAAAAAAGGTGCTGATATTGTAATTCAGAGATTAAGCGATTTAAGTGCAAAATGGATTGATTGGTGGTTTAATCGCTACCCCCCTCATCTTCTCGAATCAGTAAAAATCTTTTCTGGTGAAAATGAAAAGATCTTTTTACACCCCCGGTATCTTTATTCCGATTCTAAAATAATGGAAGGAAAAGAAAAAGCCGTGTTCTTTTTCGATTATGATGGTACCTTAAACCCTATTGTCGAGCGGCCTGATCTAGCCAAAATATCTCCAGAAATGAAAGAGATTATCCGGCAACTATCTCTAAAATATAAATTAGCAATTGTAAGCGGAAGGGGAAGAAGAAATTTACAAAGCTTAGTGGACATCCCGGGAATTTTTTATGCCGGGGATCATGGTTTGGATATTATTGGACCAGATATTTCTATGATACATCCTAAAGTAAAAAAATTCTTACCGCTTATTCAAAATATCTCCAAAAGTTTGGATAAATCATTATCTCATATTCCCGGAGTAATTGTAGAAAAGAAAAAGATGAGCGTAGCCATTCATTATAGGCAGGTATCAAAAGAAGATTTGCCCGGGCTAAAGTTACCATTAAAGAAGATTCTAAAAGAAAATAGAGAAAATATCCGTTTATTGACAGGGAAAAAAGTTGTTGAATTTTTACCTAATATCGAATGGAACAAAGGTAAAGCGGTGTTATGGATATTGAATACTCTGGGACTTGATTGGTCTGAGCACAAGATCTTTTATCTGGGAGATGACACCACTGATGAAGATGCCTTTCGCATTCTTCGAACCCGGGGAACCAGTATCCTTATTGCGGAAAAAGCCGAAAAATCTGCTGCTGATTTTCGATTATCTTCGCCTGAAGAGGTTAAATGTTGGTTGAAATATTTTCTAAACTGATTTTTATTATTAAATCAGCCTTTTAACTTAATTACTAGTTAGTTCTTGTAAAAGTGCCCTTACTTCAATGGAAGAGTCAATATTATATTTAGACTGGGATGACCCGATACCTACCTTAAAAGAATAAGCAGAATCAGGTAAAATGACAAAGGTATCTTCATCTGACAAGTCATCACCTATCGCCAGGATAAAATCCCATTCTTTTTGGGAAATCCAGTAATAAGCACTTAAGCCTTTATTAATTCCCCTGGGTTTAATTTCGATTACTTTTTCTCTATGAAGTACCTCCAGATTCAAGTTAGACGTAAGGTACAAAAGAGAGGATTTTAACTCGAGAGCTCTTAGCCGACCAAAAGCAAGGTCAGTTTTAGTATAATACCAGACCAAGGAATACTCTTTTTCTTGGATAAATGAACCGGGGGTTCTGCTAACATAAAGTTCTAACAGGGGTCTAATTTGATCTTTCCATTCATTTCTTAGAGGTTTTACTGTTTCCCATTGCCCAATCCTCTTCCTCAACCAGGCGCCATTTTCGGCAACCAATCCAATATTTATATCTGCAAACCATTTTTCTAAAGTATCTTTTTTTCGGCGGCTGACTATTACCACTTGATTTTTCTTATCCTGGATTAATTGTTGAATCACATTTAAGATTTTTTTACTGGGTTTAATCTTCTTAAATTCATAAGTAGCGGGAATCAATGTTCCATCATAATTTAAAAGAAATAAGCGGTTTTTGCTTTTTTGATAATCTTCTATAATCTCTAAACGTTTTTTTGGTGATAAATCTTTTGCAGAAAATTCTGCCTGCATGCTTTTTACCTTTAAAAGGCTTTCTTTAAAGTCATCTGCCCACTTTTTCACATCATAATTTTTCAGTCGCTTTTGCATAATCTGGTTTCTTTTTTTCTGTATTTTATCAGACATATTCAGAGCATATTTTATAGACCAGGATATCTGTTCTCTATTATTCGGGTTAACAATTAAGGCCTCGCCTAACTCATTAACAGCACCGGCCATTTCACTAAGGATTAATACCCCTTTACTATTGTTTTTAGTGGCAATAAATTCTTTAGCGACTAAATTCATTCCATCTTTTAAGGGAGTTATTAAAGCAACATCAGCAACATAATAAAGAGCAGTCAGCTCATAAAAAGGGATGGATTGGAAAAGATACCGGATGGGTGACCAGCCAATTGTAGCGTATTTACCATTTATTTCCCCAACTAGCTCATCTACTTGTTGTTTTAACTGCTGATACTGTTTTACATGAGTACGTGAGGGTACAACTATCATAATTAAAATTACTTTTTCCAGATATTCTGGATTCTTCTGCAAGAAAAATTCAAAGGCTTCCAAACGTTTGATAATTCCTTTGGTATAATCCATTCGATCAATAGAAAGAATAATTTTCTTTTCCCCAATCTGATCTCGTATTTTTTTGATCTCTTTTTTTGTATCAGGGTTTAGGATGGAGGAAGAAAATCGCTCATAATCAATTCCCATGGGAAATGTATCCACTTTCAATATACGGTTCTGATAGTTGATATAACCCATGTTACTTTCATGGCCAAAAAGGCGCAACACTGAGTCTAAAAAATTTCGTACATAATCATAAGTATGAAAACCAATAAGATCAGCACCTAAAATACCTTCAAGTATCTTCTCACGCCAGGGGAGCAGTCGATATATTTCCTGAGGTGGAAAAGGAATATGCAGAAAAAAACCAATGGTTAAATCGGGCCGCCTTTGTCTTAACATTTTAGGAAGCAGCATTAACTGATAATCATGTACCCAGATTATATCATCTGGCCGGGCGATATTCAGAATGGTCTGACAGAAAATTCTGTTGACTCGATTGTATTCATCCCACAGAGAATTTTGGTAGACTGTATATTGAGTAAAAGAATGAAATAAGGGCCAGATAGTTTTATTACAAAAACCATTATAGTAAGCTTGTATCTGTGATTGAGATAGAAAGACCGGGTAGTTATTTAATTTTTCAAGCTTAGTGATAATTTCTTGTATGCCTTTTTCGTCAATCTTATCTTTAACTAGACCCGGCCAGCCAATCCACTGGCAATCATAATTTTGATGAAAAGAAGACATACCGGTAGCTAATCCTCCAGCGCTGGGAAGGAAATTAATCTTATCTTTGTTTTTACTGGCAGTTACCGGAAGCCGGTTAGAAACAATTAGTATTCTAGCCATCTTCATGTTCACCCCTTTATCGCAAAAAGATCCCCTTACCGTTTTTCATCGATGGAAACATTTTTCTATACACTATTAGGTTTTTTTTAATTATACCACATGCATCTGCAATTTACTACAAATAAGCATGTAATACGTATTGCAGAACCATGCGCTGGGTATTAAAAAAGGAAGCATTCATGGCAATACTATGACGCATAATATTAATCCATTTTCCTCTATTCTGGTAATATATTGGAATGACTGTATTTTGCAATTTATCATATAAAGAATCTGCATCTTCCTGATCACTACTTTCGATATCGGGTGCTGACCCAATGGACCACCCGGTAAATCCTTCAATACAACCTTCAATCCACCATCCATCTAAAATGCTCAAACTGGGTATGCCATTATGAGCTGCTTTCATTCCTGAAGTACCCGATGCCTCTTGGGGTTTCTTGGGGGTATTAAGCCATAGATCCACCCCTGAAACCATTCGCTTGGCTAAATTTATATTGTAATTTTCCAGATAAACCACCTCAATTTGCCCTCGAAGTTGCTGGGAGACCTGAACAATCTTTCGAATTAATTCCTTCCCCGACTCATCTTGAGGATGGGCTTTACCAGAGAAGACTAGCTGGATTTTTCCATATTTTCTGGAAATGTCTACCAGCCTATTGATATCATAAAAGATTAAATCTGCCCGTTTATAGGCTGTCGCTCTCCTGGCAAACCCAATAGTTAAAACTTCTGGATCTAATTGGACCCCTATTTCTTGAAAAATACTATCAATCAGTATTTTTTTCGCTTCCTGATGAGTTTTCCATACCTCCTCATCCGGTATACTCAAGGCATAACGCAAACTAAAAGAATCGCTTCTCCATCCTGGAATATAGCGATCATAGAGTTTTTGAAAATGAGGACCTACCCAGGTTGCCGAATGAACCCCATTGGTAATTGCCTCAATATGGTATCCGGGAAACATCTCCTGGGAAACTTCCCCGTGTCTTTTAGCTACACCATTTACATAATGACTCAGGTTAAGGGCAAGCGCTGTCATATTCAAGCGTTCTTTTCCACCGAGTTCTTTTAATAAGGAATCAGGGACAAATCTTCCTAAAACTTTTCCCACCAATTCATAAGAAAATTGGTCCATACCGGCCGATACCGGGGTATGAGTAGTAAAGATGCATAATTTTTTGACCTTTTCGATAGCCCGGTTACTCCACCCTTCCTCCTGATGGTTATAATGGTTGAGCAGTTCCAAAGTCAGTAAACTGGAATGTCCTTCATTCATATGATATTTATTTATATGGTTAAATCCCAGCTCTCTAAGCATCTTGACTCCTCCAATCCCTAAGATAATTTCCTGGGCAAGCCGATATCTTTCATCCCCCCCATATAAGAAATCAGAAAGACTCCGGTCATAAACATTATTTTCCGGTAAATCAGTATCCAAAAAAAAGACAGGGACACAATGACTATCCAAACCTTCTATACAAAAATTCCAAGCTTGAACCCATACTTTTCTCCCCTCAATTTCAATTAAAATCTTATTGGGTAACAATTGCATATAATCTTGGGGATTCCATTCTTCAGGTAGTTCCTGCTGACTCCCTTCTTTTCCTATTTTTTGATACAGATATCCCTTTTTATAAAGCAGGGTGACTCCAACCAGAGAAACTCCTAAATCCGCGGAAGAGCGGAGCATATCACCGGCTAAAATCCCCAATCCACCACTGTAAGTAGGAATCTTGGCATCAACACATATTTCCATGGAAAAATAGGCAATTTTTCTATCTTTTTTCATCATTTCAAGTAGTTGAAAAACTATTTCTTCCTTAGCTTCCATAAGTACTCCTTTCAAAACTTAGTGATTATTGATAACCTGATTAATCTATCTAAAACTGGGGTTTTAATCTAAACGTTTATTCACACAAAACAGGAATGTCTTGATTTATTCTTTTCTTTTTTTCGATAATTCATTTAAAAAATTAATAATTTTGCCGTTCTTTAGCGGTGAAAAATAAAAAAACAATTGATAGTGTAAAACAATTAGTTCCCTTGATATGTGGCGTGTAAAATGGTATCATACAAAGAGAAGATTTGCAAATTCATCATGAAAATTAGATGGATTAAAAAAAATAGGAGGTTAGAAAGAAATGGCAAAAATATACAAGAATATCGATATCGTTCAAGAGGCTCCCTCAGCACAGCATTATTTTTATTTAAACAATGGTAAAAAACTAAAAAATATCGCTGAATTAATGGAAAGTTTAAAAGATATGGACCAGGATTTATTTTCTTTTCATGTAAATGAGCAGCATAATGATTTTGCCAGCTGGATTCGCGATGTATTCGGAGAAAAAGAGCTGGCTCGCAGAATAGGCCAGGCCCGTTATCCGAATAGTATGTTAAAATCAATGGAAAAATATATCCAAAATTAAAATAGAAAGGACTCTTCTTATTCATTACCTTGATAAAAATGGAAAAACCCGGGTGGTCATTGAGCATGTCCTACCTGAAATCGATGGTGGTTATTTCCCCATCAATAGAATTATCGGAGAAAAAGTAAAGGTCACAGCGGATATCTTTGCCGACGGTCATGACCAGATCAGAGCCGTCCTTCTGTTTCGAAAACAAGGGAAAGAAAAATGGCAATTTTCTCCGATGAATTTCCTGGGAAATGACCGGTGGTCTGGAGAATTCACAGTCGAAGAAATCGGAATATACGAGTACACTATCGAAGGGTGGGTCGATCATTTAATAACCTGGCTGAAAGATATCCAAAAAAAATTTCAGGCGCAGGAAAAAATTAAAGTTGACCTCTTGAGCGGTATTCCTCTCCTGGAAAGATTAATCCAGCAAATAACCCTAAAGGAAGGAAAATATCTTGCCCAACTAATTGTCAGATTAAAGGAAGAAGATCGCCCCGAAAAATTAATGGCCGTTCTCCAAGACAAACTACTGACAGTTATTATCGAAGAAAATCCTTTAAAAAATCAGAAAACCCGCTATCCCCAGGAATTAAAGGTGATAGTCGATCGAAAAAAAGCTTTATTCAGCGCCTGGTATGAGCTGTTTCCCCGTTCCTGTTCACCAGAAATAAACCAGCATGGCACTTTTTTGGATTGTGAAAAGATCCTGCCTGAAATTGCTAATATGGGTTTTGACATTCTGTATTTCCCCCCTATTCATCCCATTGGAAAGACCCGCCGCAAGGGGAATAATAATGCCATAACTACCCAAAAGGGAGACCCGGGGAGTCCCTGGGCAATCGGGGATGAAACAGGCGGCCATATGGCTATTCATCCCCAACTGGGAAACCTAAATGATTTACATCGATTGATCAAAAAAGCAAAAGAATATGGCATTGAAATAGCCCTGGATCTGGCTTTTCAATGTTCCCAGGATCATCCTTATATTAAAACCCATTCAGAATGGTTTAGATGGCGGGCTGACGGAACCATACAGTATGCCGAAAATCCGCCGAAAAAATATGAGGATATCGTTCCTTTTGATTTTGAAACAGATCACTGGCAAGAATTATGGCAAGAGCTCAAGAAAATTACCCTTTACTGGATAGAACAAGGGATTAAAATCTTTCGCGTCGATAATCCTCATACCAAACCCTTTTTATTCTGGGAATGGCTGATTGGTCAGGTAAAAGCACAATATCCGGAGATCATCTTTCTGGCAGAAGCTTTTACCCGGCCTAAAGTGATGTATCATCTGGCTAAAATCGGTTTTACCCAATCCTATACCTATTTCACCTGGAGAAATACCAAACATGAATTAATGGAATACCTGAATGAACTGACCAATACCAGGGTAAAAGAATATTTTCAGCCCAATTTTTGGCCCAATACCCCGGATATTCTGCCGGAATATCTGCAATTAGGAGGCCGGCCAGCTTTCTTTATTCGCTTAATCTTAGCCGCAACTTTATCCTCCAACTATGGAATTTACGGACCGCCCTATGAACGATTCATTAGCCAGGCGGTTTCCGAAAAAGAAGAATATCTAAATTCGGAGAAATATGAAATAAAACAATGGAAAAATGAAGATATCCAGGAGAGTACCCGGGATTTTATTACCCGAATCAATCAAATCAGACGGGAAAATCCTGCCTTACAGATGACCAATAATCTTAAGTTTTATCATATTGATAATGATAACCTGCTTTATTTCGGTAAGTTCACGGCAGACCTTTCCAATATTATTTTAATCGTTATTAATCTAGATCCCAATTATACCCAGTCCGGATGGGCTCAGATCCCGCTGGCTGAAATCGGCATTGATCCGAATCAACCCTTCCTGGCCCAGGACCTGTTGGGAGGCGATCAATATATCTGGCAGGGTGAATACAATTACGTGGAATTAAATCCGAATATCCTCCCTGCTCATATCCTTAAAATTAAAAAAAAACTTAAGAAAGAAACTGACTTTGATTATTTCATCTAAGGAGGGAGCCTCATGACTACCCAAGAAACTTATCTGGAAACCCCATTATGGTACAAAGATGCCATTATCTATGAACTTCACGTCAAAACATTTTATGACAAAAACGAAGACGGAATCGGCGATTTTCAGGGATTAACTGAAAAATTAGATTACCTGGACAGTCTGGGAATTAACACCATCTGGTTGCTTCCTTTTTTCCCATCTCCCTTAAAGGATGATGGATATGATATTGCTGACTATTTCAATATCCATCCCAATTACGGTAATCTGCGCTATTTCAAGTATTTTTTAAAAGAAGCTCATCGACGGGAAATGAAAGTGATTATAGAATTGGTCTTAAACCATACCTCTGATCAGCATATCTGGTTTCAAAGGGCAAGAAAGGAAGGCCCTAATTCCAAATGGGGAAAGTTTTATGTCTGGAGTGAAACCCCGGATAAATATCAAGAGGCGCGAATTATTTTTAAAGATTTCGAATCATCCAACTGGACCAGAGACCCGATATCTGGCTATTATTACTGGCATCGTTTCTACTCTCATCAGCCCGATTTAAATTATGATAATCCGGAGGTCCAGGAGGCCATGTTGGAAGTGATTGATTTCTGGATGAAAATGGGAGTTGACGGAATGCGACTGGATGCAGTTCCCTATTTATTTGAAAGAGAAGGAACTAATTGTGAAAATCTGCCGGAGTCATTGGAATTCTTAAAAAAAATACGTTCCCATATGGATAAGCATTACCAAAACAGTATGATACTGGCAGAAGCAAATCAATGGCCAGAAGATGCCATCCAATATTTCGGTCAAGGAGACGCCTGCCATATGGCTTTTCACTTTCCGTTAATGCCCCGCATGTTTATGGCCTTAAAAATGGAGGATCGATTTCCCATTATTGATATTTTAGAACAAACCCCGTCAATTCCGGAAAACTGTCAATGGGCTCTTTTTTTAAGAAACCACGATGAATTGACCCTGGAAATGGTCACTGACGAGGAAAGAGACTATATGTATCGAGTTTACGCCCGTGATACTACCGCCCGAATTAATTTGGGTATTCGCCGACGGCTGGCTCCCCTATTGGATAATCACCGCAGAAAAATGGAAATTATGAATATACTCCTTTTTTCTCTACCAGGGACTCCAACTATTTATTATGGTGACGAAATTGCCATGGGAGATGACCATTTCCTGGGAGACCGGGATGGGGTAAGGACGCCCATGCAATGGAGCGCAGACCGTAATGCCGGTTTTTCTCGAGTTAATGCCCAAAAGCTCTATCTCCCGGTCATCATTGATCCGGAATATCATTATGAAACCGTGAATGTGGAAAACCAGGAGAGAAATCATACATCATTTCTTTGGTGGATGAAAAGAGTAATTGATATGCGAAAAAAATATAAAGCCTTCGGGAGAGGGAGCATTGAATTTCTCCATCCGGAAAATTACAAGATTCTGGCTTTTATTCGTCGATATCAAGATGAAATTATCCTGGTAGTGGTCAATCTATCCCGATTTTCCCAGGTGGCTGAATTGGATTTAGTCCAATATGCCGGATATCATCCGGTAGAAGTTTTCAGCAAAAATCAATTTCCGGTTATTAAACAAACGCCCTATATCTTAACCATGGGATTTCATGATTATTTCTGGTTTTCCCTTCAAAAAAAAGATAATGTGGAAATGACTAAAAAAAGGGAACAAATCCCGATTATAACTACCCAAACCAACTGGTTAAACCTTTTTAAAGGTAAAACAGCCCAACTGTTGGAAAGCACGATTATCCCCTCTTTCTTAAAAGAACAGCGCTGGTTTGGCAAAAAATCACAAATAATAAGAAAGGTAAATATCACAGAAAAAATACCGGTAAGAAATACGCATAGCACTTCTTTATTGCTTTTTCTAACAGTAAGCTACACTGAGGGATTGGAGGAATATTACCTTCTTCCTCTTTCTTTTCTGGAAAAGGAAAAAGCGGAAAGCCTCCAACGTGAAATGCCACAATCCGTTTTATTTAAAGTTAATTCTGATAACCAGGACGGTATCGTCTGTGATGCAGTCCATGATACTGCATTTCACCAAACATTGATCCAGCTTATTGCCAGAAGGCGAATGATTAAAGGTGAGCAAGGAGTCATTCGAGCCTATCCCGGAAAATATTTTCAAAAACTACGAAAAAAGGCATCGACCTTTCAAAATTCCAGGTTACTGGGGGTTGAACAGAGTAATTCCTCAATTATTTATGACAAGGATATCGTTCTTAAATTATTCCGCAAACTGGATGAAGGAGTCAATCCTGATTTAGAGGTAGGAAAATACTTAACTGAAGAAGCCAATTATGCCAACATTCCTGCCTTCTCCGGGGCAATCGAATTTCAAAAAAATGACCACTCAATAATTACCCTGGGCTTTTTATATCCATTTATCCAAAGTGTAGGAAATGCCTGGGACTATTCACAAGATGCCCTGGGACGTTACTACGAAAGGGTTCTTTCTAAAATAGGTGAACTGGATAAGATGCCATCTCTTCCGGATTCCCTTTTTGATAAATTAGGGCAAGATATTCCGGAAATCTTTCAGGAGCTAATCGGCACTCCTTATATTGAGATGATCAGCCTTCTGGGTAAAAGAACGGCAGAACTTCACCTATCATTAGCTCAACCCACTGAAAATCAGGATTTTAGACCAGAATCCTTTTCTATCCTTTATCAGCGCGCTCTTTACCAATCTATCCAGACTTTAATTAAAAGAACTTTTCAGGATTTAAGAAAAAATGCCAGGCAGCTTCCGGAAGATCTCCAAGATGATCTGACTCAAATATTAACCAGCGAATCCCAAATATTACAATATTGCAAGATCCTTCTTTCCAGCAAAATAAGAGGGATGAAAACCAGAATCCACGGAGATTATCATCTTGGACAGGCCCTCTATACTGGAAATGATTTCTATATTATCGATTTTGAAGGCGAACCAGCCCGGCCACTGGGGGAAAGAAGATTAAAACGTTGTCCTTTGAAAGATGTTGCCGGAATGCTCCGTTCTTTTCATTATGCTGCTT
>Ga0307378_10010895_pt1 | contig 11771 bp, 9 predicted proteins | sample UN1MG_FD_202238 | JGI IMG/M metagenome (GOLD analysis project Ga0307378, IMG submission 202238) | Soil microbial communities from Risofladan, Vaasa, Finland - UN-1 | ecosystem: Environmental > Terrestrial > Soil > Coastal area > Acid sulfate soil | place: Finland: Risofladan, Vaasa | collected...
CGAGATCGCCCGCGTGAAACCGAGGGGCCAGATCCCCCGGATGATCACGGGGGAGAATCAGCTATCATTTGTGTGTGCCGTGGATCTGGAAGTTATGCCGCGGGCGCGCGTGATGGTGTCGGTGGCGGGGGAACCGCTCTGATAATCCCTGTTCCCTGTTCCTTGTTCCTTGTTCTTCCTCTTTTTCCTCTTCCTCTTTCCGGGGAAGCAGACAAAATGATGGGGAGCAGAATGATGAAGATTCCGGCTCGCGGCATTATTCTGTCATTGATCGTTCTGTCTGCTTTCGACGGAAGTGGATGAAGACAAAATGAACAGGGATTGCGGATATAGATTGCAGATGTAGCATGAATCAACCAAGGAGTTCGTGATGAAGGCAATCATGGTGATGTTCGATTCGCTCAACCGCCGCATGCTGGAGCCGTACGGGTGTGAGTGGGTTCACACGCCGAATTTCAAGCGGCTGGCGGAGCGGACGGTGACGTTTGATCGGAGCTTCGTGGGCAGCATGCCGTGCATGCCGGCGCGGCGCGAGCTGCATACCGGCCGCTGCAACTTCCTCCACCGGAGCTGGGGGCCGATGGAGCCGTTCGACGACTCCATGCCGGAAATCCTCAGGAAGAACAACATCTACACGCACCTCGTGACCGACCACTACCACTACTGGGAAGACGGCGGGCTGACCTACCACCAGCGGTACAACTCGTTCGAGATTTCGCGCGGGCAGGAAGGCGACCTGTGGAAGGGCGACCTCACCGTGCCGCTGAACACCAACAGCCTCAACGCCAAGCGCGTGGGCGGGCACTGGGGCCGGCAGGACTGGGTGAACCGCAAGTATATGGCGAACGAGGAAGACCACTACCAGGCCCGGACGTTCAGGATGGGCATGGAATTCATGCGGACCAATGCCCGCGAAGACGACTGGTTCCTGCACTTGGAGACGTTCGACCCGCACGAGCCGTACTTCAGCTACAAGAAATACCACGACATGTACCCGCACAAGTACGACGGCCTGCACTGGGACTGGCCCAAGTACGGCCGCGTTGACGAGTCGCCCGAAGCAATCCAGCACATGCGTTGCATGAGCGCGGCGCTTCACACCATGTGCGACACCTACCTCGGCAAGGTGCTCGACCTGATGGACGAGCTGGACCTGTGGAAGGACACGATGCTGATCGTGAATACCGACCACGGCTTCCTGCTGGGCGAGCACGACTGGTGGGCGAAGTGCGTGCAGCCGTACTACAACGAGGTGGCACTCACGCCCCTGTTCATCTGGGACCCGCGGAGCCGGCGGGCGAACGTCCGCTGCCCGAGGCTGGTGCAGACGATCGATCTGCCGGCCACGCTGCTGGAGTACTTCAACGCGGCGCTCCCGCCCGACATGCAGGGCCGGCCGCTGCGGGATGCCGTGGCCAGCAATGCCGCGGTCCGCGAGGCCGGGCTGTTCGGAATGCACGGCGGCCACGTCAACGTCACCGACGGCCGCTACGTCTACATGCGGGCGCCGGAGGATCCGTCCAACGAGCCGCTGTTCAACTACACGCTGATGCCCACGCACATGCGGTCGTTCTTCTCGCTTGACGAGCTGAAGACGGCGGAGCTTGCCGAGCCGTTCGCGTTCACCAAGGGCCTGAAGACGCTGCGGGTGAAGGGGCGATCGTGGGTCAACCCGCATCAGTTCGGCACGATGCTGTTCGACCTCAACACCGACTTCAACCAGGAGCGGCCGATCAAGGATGCCACCGCGGAGAAGCTGATGATCGACCACCTGGTGCGAATGATGCGGGAGAACGATGCCCCGGCGGAGCAGTTCCAACGGCTGAGCCTGCCGAGGTGAAGCCTGCAGGCCGTAGGGGCGAACCATCGTGTTCGCCCTCGGCCATCGGGGTACACGGTCATTTGGCAAGGGCGAACACGATGGTTCGCCCCTACGGCGCACGCACGTGATTTCTTGCGTCTCGCCCCACAGGATCTAGCACATCCCTGGCATCACATGGAGCAAACATGAGCAGCCAACCCAACATCGTCTTCTACTTCTCCGATCAACAACGTTGGGACACCTGCGGCTGCTACGGCCAGAAGCTGAACGTGACGCCGAACCTCGACCGGATGGCGGCCGAGGGCGTGCGGTTCGAGCGAGCGTTCACCTGCCAGCCGGTGTGCGGGCCGGCGAGGGCGTGCATCCAGACCGGGAAGTGGGCCACGGAGACGGGCTGTTTCCGGAATCACCGTGCCCTGCCGCAGGACGAGAAAACCATCGCCCATTGGTGTTCGGAGGCGGGCTACGATCTCGCCTACGTCGGCAAGTGGCACCTGGCCTCACAGGACGGCCAGGACTTCCGCACCATCGCCGTCCCCCAGGAGCGCCGCGGCGGATGGAACGGCTACTGGATGGCGTCCGACGTGCTGGAATTCACCTCGCACGGCTACGACGGCTACGTGCACGACAGCGATAACCGCAAGGTGGAATTCAAAGGCTACCGCGTGGATTGCATCACCGATTTCGCGCTCGATTGGCTGCGCACGCGCGACGACGCCCGCCCGTTCTTTCTGTTCATCTCCTATATCGAGCCGCACCACCAGAACGACCGCAACCGCTACGAAGGCCCGAACGGCTCGGAGGAGAAGTTCAAGGACTACGAGGTCCCCGGCGACCTCGCGGGCACGGCGGGCGACTGGCGGCCGAACTATCCCGACTACCTTGGCTGCTGCAACAGCCTCGACCACAACCTGGGCCGCATCCGGGCGGAGCTGGACCGCCAGGGTATCGCCGGCAACACGCTGGTGTTTTACACGAGCGACCACGGCTCGCACTTCCGCACGCGCAACGCCGAGTATAAGCGGGCGTGCCACGACGGCTGCCTGCGCATCCCGATGATCGCGAGCGGGCCGGGCTTCACGGGCGGCAGGGTGGTCAGCGAACTGGTCAGCCTGATCGACGTGCCCCCCACGCTGCTGGCGGCGGCGGGCATCACGCCCCCGCCCACGATGCGTGGCCGCCCGCTGCAGGAGCTTGCCGCCGGGCGCCTGCGACTCGCCGCGAGTCGCCGCGAATTCGGGGCGATTCGCCGCGATTGGCCCCGGGAAGTCTTCTACCAGATCAGCGAAAGCAAGATCGGCCGCGGCATCCGCACCGAAAAATGGAAATACTCCGTCAGCGTGCCCGGCCCCCACCGGAGCGGCAGCAAACAGCCCGCCGGCGACGTCTACCAAGAGGAATACCAGTACGATCTCGAAAACGACCCGCACGAGCGGTGGAATCTCGTGGGCGATCCGGGCTTCGCGAGCGTGCGCGCGGAGCTGGCGGAGGCGCTGAAGAGGAGGATGAGCGAGGCAGGGGAAGGCGTGCCGCGGATCGCACTCGCCGCACTACAAGAAGGGCGAATTAAAGACTCAGATGAAGAGTGACGATAATAAAACTGAGGGTGTATTATGGATTGGCAACCGAGTTGATCGGGCTTCTCAGGAGAAGCGATATGAGTGATCCTTGGAAAGAATGGATCCCTGGTGTCCTTTGCCGTGAGCAGTTGCGCAAGCTCGCAAGAGAAGGGCATATTGACCATCTGGCTGATCCTGATGGTGCAATTGATCAGTCTTCGTTTGACCTCTCCCTTTCTGACGAAGGATACCTCTTGATCAGCAGATGTGTGCGCCCGCCCAGGCAGATGTACATGCACGCCCTCCACGAAGGCAAGTTGGTTGAAAGACTGAAACCTGACAAAGAGGGCGGTTATGTGCTCCAAGCGGACAACACGTACATATTCAAGTTGCGAGAGAGGCTTACATACCTGGACAGCGCGCACATCTACGGCCAAGCCACCGCCAAGAGCTCAATCGGGCGTTTGGATGTTTTGGCACGGCTTATAGTTGATGGGATGGATTACTATGACTACTTCGATCCAGTCGGGATTCAACGGGGGAATAGTGATCTCTACCTGGAGATTACGCCCTTCACATTCAACATCAAAGTAGGCGAAGGCGTCAGCCTCTCTCAACTTCGGCTTTTCTACGGAAAGCCGGAAATGTGTACGCTCAGCGGAGCTGAGCTGTATGGTTCCCTTGTCCGAGACTCAAAAAATGATTCCGATGGCTCGTTGTCGGTTGACCTGGTACCAGCCCATATCGCGGGCCCCCATCGAGCCTCCGCTTTCTGCGCTCGGCAGTCACCGAACGGTCCCCCCCCGATCGACCTCCGCCGTAAAGCGGCCAGGGTCGCACCTTGCCCTTTCTGGAGACTGTTGAAATCCGACGATCACGAAACTCTCAGGATTACGAGGAATCTCTTCTATATCCTGCGTTCGAAGGAGAGGCTCGTCATGCCCAAAGGAGTCGCTGTCTATTGCAGAGCCATAGATGAGACTATCGGCGAAATGCGGATCCATTACGCCGGTTTCGCCCATCCCTTCTTCGGTGTTGGCCGCCGGGACAATAAAGAGGGCACCCCGCTCATCTTTGAGGTCCGAGAGCATAACATTGATGTCAATCTGCATGACGGCGCGAAGATCGCAAGGTTGGTTTTCTACAGGATGTCTGAGGATTGCAGCGAGCCCGCTGCCAATGATTGTGTGCCGCCCCCGAGCGGTTATAATGAGCAGGAGCTGACGCTTTCAAAGTTCTTTGAGCCTTGGCCTGAAGCCCTTGAAGTGGATGATGATGGTATTGCCATTTCTAGTTAGGATATCGAACATGCATGACATCGAAGTCATAGCCAAGTCTCTTAGGATTGCTCGCGTTTCATCTCTGGATGTCTCTATGAGAACTGACCATTTCGCAAATCTTAGGGACCTCGTTCTGTCAAGCAACAAAGCCTATCCCGACATCCTTGGCTGGTTTGAAGCGAAAGTCATTCCCGGGCTGCTTTCTTCGCAGCGGGTCGCCTATGTCGGCTATGTGGGAGAGAAGCCCGCGGGGTGCACTATTCTGAGATACGGAGAGGATGTGAAGATCTGTCACGTGCAAGTCAAAGAGAGCTTCAGGAATTTGCATCTCGGTGAGACGCTTATGTTTCTGGTTGCTCTTGAGAGCCGCTCGGCCGCTAGGGCGGTGCACATGACGCTGCCACAGAGCTTATGGGAAGCCAAGCGCGGGTTCTTTGAATCCTTTGGCCTTTCTTCCCCCCACAGAGCTTGGAAGCAATATAGGCCATCAGACGCTGAACTCGTATGTTCGGCAGCGTTCAGTCAGTTCTGGGACGCTGCCACCAACAAGCTCCACAAGCTCTTTCCCCTGTTCCGTTTGGATCAGTCAGCGCCAACTCATCTTGTCATAAGCATTCAGCCAAAGTATGCGTTGCGCATCGTTGAAGGGCGGAAGAGAGTCGAGATTCGTCGGCGTTTCGCTAGGAAATGGTCGGGGGCTCGTCTGGCTCTCTACGCATCGAATCCAGTCTGCGCGATCATTGGCGAGGCAACAGTTGACAAGGTGGTATCCGATACGCCCAGTTCAATCTGGGCCACCTTCCACAGTGATGTTGGCTGTAGTGAAGAGGAGTTCCTCAGTTATGTTGGAACTGCCAGCAAGGTCCACGCAATAGTTCTCAAGAACGTTGAGCCATACAATCGGACACTCCCCCTGAAAGAGGTCGGTGAGATCATCAACATGCCGCTTGCCCCGCCGCAATCCTATTGTACCGTTCAGGGACAGTCCACGTGGGTGAAAGCCATGCCCGTTGCTCGGATGCTGCACCGTGCGCCATGTGTGATTACCGGAAAATGAGATACCATTTCTTCTTCTATCCTTTCATCACCGCCAGCGGCACCAGCCGTGTCACTTTGCGCGCGATGCCGGAGTTGTGAACGATGTCCACCACGTCAGTCACGTCGTTGTAGGCTTCGGAGATCTCTGCGACGAGGGTGCGGCGGCCCTTGGCGCGGACGATGATTCCCCGTGCGGCGAGGTCACGGGCGACGTCGGCTGCGTCGACTTCGCGGGCAGAGGCGTTGCGGCTGTTGGTCCGCCCGGCGCCGTGGGCACATGCTGCGGACGTCGTCTCCATCCGTGCCGACGAGCACGAACGACTGACGGCCTATGTCGCCCGGGATCAGCACCGGCTGGCCGACGGCGCGGTAGACCTCCGGCGTGTCGGGATGATCCGCCGGGAATCCCGCGTTGTGCCCATTCTGTGGCTGGCCGTTTGCAGTGCAAAGGTTCAAGCAATGGAAAACGCATCAGTGAACTGCTAGCGGGTAGCCGAGCTTGATTTTACCACCGTGCAGGAGTACCCCAATCCCTACAGGGATGTTCCCTCACCGCGCGCTTCGATGGGCCCGGCGGCTGGACGATCACTCAGCCCGGGGTTCACGGCGGGGACTGGGTGCCGGTGGTGGAGAAGGAAGAGCGATAGCGTCATGCCGGGCTTGATTGCCGCCCCGTATTCTCCTGCCTCTTTCGCGATTCCCGTTGATTTACATAAACTTACACCCGGCGGCGCGTTCACGGATGGCTATTTCGCTTGACTTTCCCGTGCGCCTCTGGTAATTTTGGATAATTGGCGTATTGGGGACGGACGCCTGGGCGCCAACAGGAGGCCGGTTCTGAAGCAGCATTCTCGAAAGTGGACGCGGATCGGTTGGCAGGGGCTGACCATCCCCGTGCCGGCGGACTGGCACCTCGGGTGCGTGCAAGGCACACGGGCCAAGGGATATCTTCGCATCGATGATGACGAGCACGCACGGGCCGAAATCCGCTGGGAGAAAACGGCCGGCAAGCCCGAGCCGTTCGGAAAGCTGGCCGACAGGATGCTGAGCCAGCTCGAAAAGCTGGGGAGGAAGAAGGGGCAATACACGATCAAGCGGGACATCCGGCTGGCCTCTCCGGCCGGCAGGGAATCCACCTGCTATGAGATGAAGGGGCAGGAGCTGTCGCTCGGGTGCCTGCTGCGCTGCGAGAAATGCGGGCGGATCGTGATAGGCAGGCTGACCGGCGGCCCGCGCGACGAGCTGCGGGGCATCGCCGTCCGCCTCTTCGACGGGCTGGCTGATCATCCCGAGGATGATGGGCTTGATCACTGGGACGTCTACGATCTCCGGTTCGCGCTGTCGCCCGAGTACGAGCTGCAGCAGACGAAGATGCGGACCGGCTCGCTCGAAATGGTGTTCACCACGCGCAAGAAGACGGTGGACATTCGCCGCATCAGCCTGGCGAGCATCGTGCTGAAGGAACGGTCGCTGAAGAATTTCTTCGTGAACTACTGCTACGGCGACCTGAAGACCTTCGACTACCAGGCCGAGGAGATTCCGGTGAAGGACCACCCGCAGGGCGTGGGGCTGTTTGGCAGGCAGACGCTGAAGGCGCGGGTGCTGTCGCACAACATTGCCCGGAAGTTCGTGCACGCCTACTCGTGGCTGTGCGAAGACAGGATCTACATCGTGCGCATGGTGACGCCGCTGGAGGAGGATCCGGAGTTTTTTGAGCTGGCGGAGAAGGTGGAATGCCACAGGAAAGAACAAGACGAACGTCGAACGATGAACGATGAACGATGAACGTCGAAGGAAGAGGAATCTCGGAAGGCGGCCTGGGGGGAGACGAAAGGAAGCCGAAACCATTGAAGATATCAGTGTCCACTGCGTCCACTATTTCCACTATGTCCACTTGGTCCACTTGGTCCACTAAAATCTGAAAGGGCCGGCAAACCGGCCGCCTGAGCACCTGATATATGTTTCTCAGCAGCAAGCGCAATAAGCCACTCACTCGCGAGCAATCGCTCCGATGCGTGCCGGTGAGGAATGAGCACGTGGAGGAGACGCGATCGGACTCGGGGGAGGTGACGCTGTACCTTCCGCGGCGGGAGGTGTGGTGGGTGAATGCGCTGGCAAAGATATTCTATATCCCGAAGAAGGGCCGCGGGATAGTGCTCGACGAGCTGGGCACGAGCGTGTGGGACATGATCGACGGCCGGACAAACGTGAAGCAGGTGATCGAGCGCTTCGCGGGCACCTACCGGCTCAGCAAGCGCGAAGCCGAGCTATCAATCGTAGCGCACTTGAGAAACCTCGCGAAACGGGGCCTGATCGGGATCGCGGTGGTCGATGCGGCCGCCTCCGGCAAACGCTCCGCTCGCAGGAAACGCAAATCCGGGAGCCACGGAAAACAGCCGCAATCGACCCGCGGCGCCAGGTGAGTCTTCAATGGCCGAGCAAATCTTCGATCGAGACGTGTCGCAGAAGATCGGCAAACAGATCGTGCTGCCCTTGAGCCGGGCCATCGAGATCAGCATCAAGAGCCTGAAGATCCGGTTCTGGCGGTCCATCATCACCGTGAGCAGCATCATCCTGGCCATCGCGTTCCTGGCGTACATCCTGGCGAACACGACGATGGTGCGGGCGCTGAAGCAGGGCCCGGAGGATGATCTGCAGTCGCTGATGCACAGGCAGCAGGAGCTGCAAAACTCGCCGAGCGGCAACGCGGCGGATGAGTTGGCGTCGCTGAAGCAACAGATCGCTCAGAAGAAGCAGGTTCGCGACAAGTTGCGCGTGGCACTCCAGGCCGAAGGCGGATCCGACGAGTCCGAAGCGGCCGACGTGGTGGGCGCGCCGCAGGATAGGTCGGCCGTCGGCTCGTTCTTCTCCGAGATGAAGGCCACCGACTACTGGCTGATCTCGCTGGCACTGCTGGTGTGCTTCGTGGGGATCGTGAACGCGATGCTGATGTCGGTGACCGAGCGTTTTCGCGAGATCGGCACGATGAAGTGCCTGGGCGCGCTCGACTCGTTCATCGTGAAGCTGTTTCTGCTGGAATCGGTTTTCCAGGGTGCGCTGGGCACGGCGCTCGGCATCGCCGTGGGATTGCTGTTGGCGGTGGTGAGAAGCTGGGCGCTCTACGGCAGGCCGGTGTTTACCTATATGCCGTGGGGCGGGCTGCTGCTGTGCGCGGTGCTGGCGCAGGCGGTGGGAACGCTGCTGTCGATGATCGCCGCTGTCTTCCCGGCCCGCGCCGCCGCCCGGATGCAGCCGGTTGAAGCGCTGCGAGCGGAGCAGTGAGGAAGAGGGAGAGGGGGAGGTGGGAGATGGGGGGAGTGGGGGATGGGGAGATGGGGAGATGGGAGAGGGGGAGAGGAGAGGAGGAAAACGAACGTCGAACGTTGAACGCCGAACACTGAACATCGAAGGACGAAAACGCTCGAAAGGTATTCGGCGGGAAAACGGCAGAGGGCCGAGGAACATGTGGTTTGTCCACTTGGTCCACTACGTCTACTTGGTCCACTTGGTCCACTGCGTCCACTTGGTCCACTTCTGAACTTCGAACTTTGAACTTTGAGCTTTGAACTCCCAACTTTGAACTTCTAACTCCTAACTCCCTCGAAGGGGTCGGCCGTGAGACAAAGCATCGTACGAACGAAGGGCGTGACGAAGGTTTACCGGATGGGCACCAATGAGGTGCACGCGCTGCGCGGCATCGATATCGAGATCAAGGTTGGCGAATACGTGTCCATCATGGGGCCGTCGGGCTCCGGCAAGTCGACGCTGTTCAACATGATCGGCGGGCTGGACAAGCCGACGGCCGGAAAGGTGTACATCGAGGAGGTGGACGTTGCCCAGCTCGACGCCTACGAGCTTGCCTGGCTGCGATGCCGCAAGATCGGCTACATCTTCCAGACCTTCAACATCATCCCGGTGATGACGGCACTGGAGAACGTGATGCTGCCGATGACGTTCGCCGGGCTGACGACCGACGAGGCTCGCGACAAGGGTGCGGAGCTGCTGGACCTGGTGGGCTTGGGCGACCGCCTCAACCACAAACCGTTCGAGCTTTCGGGCGGGCAGCAGCAGCGCGTGGCAGTTGCTCGGGCTCTCGCCAACGACCCCACGCTCATCCTCGCCGACGAGCCGACCGGCAACCTCGACCTCGCCACCGGCCGCGAAATCATCGACTTGCTGAAAAAGATGAACCAGACTCGCGGCGTTACCGTTATTTCCAATACGCACGACCACAAGATGGTCTCCGTCTCCGACCGTATCGTGCGCATCCAGGACGGCCAGGTGGAACGCATCGAAGACACCAGCCAGCTCAAGATCACCATCGGGACGATCGACGGAAAGACGGAATAGGAACGGCGGAATTCAGAAATCAGAATCCAGAAGGGGGATGGGAAGGGTGGATTTGACACGAAGGCACGAAGGAAGGAAGGAACACGAAGGGGAAGAAGAGGGAAGAGGAAGATGCTCGACCTTCTTGATGTTGTCCTTCGTGTTCATTCTTCTTCTCCTTTCTTCTTCGTGTCTTCGTGCCTGCTTCGTGTCAAGAGCAACCTTTGGAGGATGGGAGCATTCCCATTCTGAATTCTGAATTTCATGGTCGAAACCGTATGCCCAACGCCTCCCTCATTCACTCGATCCAGTTCTTCGGTCTGCTGAATGCTGCCGCCGCTCCGGGCTGGCGCTTCCGCTTCGCCGAGCCATGGCCGGCGTGGTGGCTGATCGCGGCCGGGCTGGCGGTGCTGGCGTACCTGGTGTACCGGCGGGAGAGCGGCACGGCCACGCCGCGGCAGAAGCTGTTTCTGTCGGTGCTGCGGGCGGCGGCATTGCTGCTGCTGCTGGGGATGATCTTCCGCCCGGTGAGCGTGTCCGAGCTGTTTCACACCACCGATTCCGTGCTGGTGATGATGGTGGACAGCTCGCTGAGCATGGACATCCGGGACGAGTATCGCGATCCCGGGTATGAGGCAGCGGTGGCGTCGGCCGCCGGAATCGCGCCCGCGGGGGCGCAGTCGCTCACGCCGGAGCAGAAGGCGCAGTTGAACCTGCTCGACCGGCGCCGCATCGTCACGAAAATCTTCGACAAGTCGGGCAGCAAGCTCCTGAAGGAGCTGCGGGAGAAGTGCATGCCTCGGCTGTATACGTTCTCGTCGGAGCTTCGGCCCACGCAGTGGCCGGGCGACGGCCAGCAGTACGAGCCGCTGCTGAAGGCGGAAGGCCGCACCACCGCCATCGGCGAGTGCATCCGCGAGGCGGTCCGCGAGCTGAAGGGCCAGCGCATCGCCGGAATGGTGATCATCACCGATGGCCAGTCCAACGTCGGGCGCGACACCGTTGCTGCCGCCGAAGAATACGCGCTCAACCGCGAAGAGCCATTCCCCATCTTCACCGTCGGCGTGGGCGATCCGTCGGAGCCGAAGGACATCGAGGTGCTGCAGATCTTCGGCAACAACACGGTGTTCGCGAAGGACAGCGTGTCGTTCACCGTGGCGATCAGCAGCCAGGGGTTCGCGGGGCGCCGGGCCACGCTCACAATCAAGTCGGGCGAGACGACCCTGGCCACGCGGCAGTTCGACATCAAGGACGGCCAGCTCCAGCAGGTGCCGATCCGCTTCAAGCCGGAGCAGGCCGGCAAGTACGAGTGCCGGGCGATCGTGGAGCCGATGTCCGGCGAGCTGACCGACCGCAACAACCAGTCGCCCCCGCACCTGCTGGATGTGATCGACCGCCCGATCCAGGTGCTGCTGGTGAGCGAGAAGCCCACGTGGGAATACCGCTACCTGAAGAACTACCTGATCCGGGATACGTCGGTGAAGGTGAGCTGCCTGCTGCAGTCGGCGGACCCCGATTTCTTCCAGGAGGGCACGCTGCCGATCAGCGAGTTTCCGAAGTCGAGGGAAGAGCTGTTCAAGTACGACGTGATCATCCTGATGGGGGCGAACCCGGCGCGGTTCACGGACGCGGACACGGCGAGCATCCAGAATTTCGTTGAGAACGTGGGCGGGGGTCTGCTGGTGACGGCGCAGGAGGAGTATCAGCCTTCCCTGTACACGAACACGCCGATCGAGAAGCTGC
>Ga0307378_10010896_pt1 | contig 11769 bp, 9 predicted proteins | sample UN1MG_FD_202238 | JGI IMG/M metagenome (GOLD analysis project Ga0307378, IMG submission 202238) | Soil microbial communities from Risofladan, Vaasa, Finland - UN-1 | ecosystem: Environmental > Terrestrial > Soil > Coastal area > Acid sulfate soil | place: Finland: Risofladan, Vaasa | collected...
CATCGACTTGGATGCGGCGTTAGGCTCCGGACAGAACATGGAAGCAATCACAAGAATCTTAGAGAACATCAGCGTGAAGGCACAGATTGGCGGAGGAATCAGAACCCTACAAAAAGCCGATGCTCTGCTAAAACTTGGCGCATATCGAGTAATCTTCGGAACAGCCGCAGTCAAGAATCCCGCCTTGGTCAAGGAGGCTATTCGTTATCATGGGTCTGAGAGTGTTGCCGTAGCCATAGACGAAAAAGATGGCAAAGTGGCGGTTCACGGCTGGAAAAACAAGTCTGGAATAGACTATCTGGTTCTTGCCCGATCTTTCGAGAGCATGGAGGTTGGCGCCTTAATCTTTACGCCAATCAGCGTGGATGGAACCTTGAAGGGACCGCAAATAGAAAAAACCAGGAAGCTAGTAGAAACAGTTAAGGTACCAGTTATAGCGTCTGGCGGCGTAGCCAAGCTAGAGGATTTGGTCGCATTGACGAAAACGGGTGTGGAGGGTGTGGTGGTTGGCACCGCCATTTACGAAAAAAAGTTTACTCTTAAAAAAGCTTTGGAGACTGTGAAGAATGTTGGCTAAAAGGATAGTGCCCTGCTTGGACGTCAAGGACGGACAGGTTGTGAAGGGCGTACAATTTGTAAACCTGAAAGTGGAAGGCGACCCTGCTGAGCTTGCGGCAGACTATGAAGAACAGGGCGCAGACGAGGTTGTTTTCTTGGACATAACTGCTTCCCACGAGAAACGGGACACGACATTGGAGGTTGTGAAAAGAACCGCGGATATGATTTCTATTCCCTTTACTGTGGGCGGAGGAATCAGAAACATCACCGACATACAGAATGTCCTTTGTTCGGGAGCGGACAAGGTTTCGGTGAACACTGCTGCCGTGAATAACCCTAGACTTGTGGAGGAGTCTGCTGCGGTTTTTGGTAGCCAATGTATTGTTGTTGCCATAGATGCGAAAAGAGTCTACGTGGACCGCGGCTTGCCTGACAAGACTGTTGTGGATACTTCTAAGGGGAAGTGCTGGTGGGAAGTCTATGTTGAGGGAGGAAGAGTGCCTACGGGAATAGATGCTTTGGCTTGGGCTAAAACTGTGAAAGAGTTGGGTGCTGGCGAACTTTTGCCAACAAGCATGGACTGTGATGGAACACAGGACGGCTACGACATAGAGTTGACGCGAACCATGAGCAAAGCAACGAATCTGCCGATAATTGCCAGTGGAGGCGCGGGAAACCTTGAGCACATCTACGAGGTTTTGACGGCTGGAGACGCTGACGCTGCCTTAGCTGCCTCCATCTTTCATCGGGGTCAGTATTCTGTGAGAGAAGTTAAGAGGTACCTCGCCAAAAAAGGAGTGCCCATGCGTCTAGTCTAATAGAGGATGAAAAGTTTGGTGTTGAAGTTGAACAAGAAAGAGATTGACGGTTTCATGGCGAAAGTGAATTTTGGGAAGGGAGGCGGTCTTGTTCCTGTTGTTGTTCAGGATGCGTCAAACAATCGGGTGCTGATGCAGGCTTACATGAACGAGGAGGCGTTGCGGTTGACTTTGTCGAGTGGTAGGATGCATTTCTGGAGCAGAACGAAGGGCAGAATCTGGATGAAGGGCGAAGAGTCCAAGCACTACTCGCTGGTGGAGAATGCTGTTTTGGATTGTGACGATGACGCGATTCTGTTTAAGGTTCAGCAGGTAGGCGCGGTCTGTCACACGGGTGAAGAAACGTGCTTCTATAGGCCCCTGAAGCCAGAAGACGAGGCGGGGGTTGATGCGAGGATGCTTGAGAGGCTTTTTGAGGTCATAAAAGAGCGGATTCGAAACCCCAGCGAAGAATCCTATGTCTCTCGATTAACCTCCAAGGGAGAAGACGCTGTTCTCCAGAAGATAGGAGAAGAAGCAACGGAGCTTATTCTTGCAGTAAAATCGGACAACCCAAAAGAAGCTACATTAGAAGCAGCTGATGTGATCTTCCACATACTAGTATCCTTCGCCCAGAAAGGCTACAGCCTCAACAGCATATTCAAAGAACTAGACCGGCGACACAAAAAGAAAACAGAAAACCCACAAAACTGAACAAAGCAACCAATACAACTGTTCATTCGCTGAAAAACGGAATCCTTATATTCTGTGTTTCATGTTGCGGTTATTCTATAACAGCGTAATGAGGGATATGGATGGCTGGTGAACGTTTTTGTTCAAGCACAAAACTCGTCCTCAATTTCCGAGGATACGTCCTCTAACTTTTATCTCGAAAAGATAAGGCTTCTCAAACAGAAAGTCGGAAAAACTCCGCTTGTGCACATCGACACCGTTAATAGCAGCTCTATTTACGCAAAACTCGAATACTACAACCCGTTGAGCCATTCTGTCAAGGATCGCCCAGCAGTTTACATGCTGGAGGCTGCAATAAAGCAGGGACTAGTAACCTCTGAGAACAGCACTTTTGTTGAGGCTTCTTCTGGAAACCTTGGAATCACCTATTGGACGAGCAGGCAAGTTTCTTGGTCTTAAAACTTTGATTGTGATACCCAGTGTTGTGGGCGAAAAAACCTTCAAACGAATCAGCGAGACGGGAACAGTTGTTGAGAAGACTCCGGACGGATACTGCCCACTACGAAATGAGCGAGACGGGGCTATTGCAAAGGTCAAGGACCTGTTTTTGGATGACCCGAACATGATTTGGCTGGACCAGTACAGCAACCAGAACAATCTTCGAGCGCACATTGAGGGAACTGGACCAGAAATTTGGAGCCAGACAGAAAAACGGGTGACAGACATTGTTTTGGGCGTTGGCACTGGAGGCACGATGGTGGGCATCACACGTTACTTGAAGGCAGAGAATCCTGAAATCGAGAGTGTTGCAGTTCAGCCTCAGGAGAATCATCATATTCAGGGACTCAGAAACTTCGGTGAATCTTTGGAGCCTGAGATAGTCAGAAGTAACAGGGACTCTATTGATGATTGGATGAAAGTAGGCGATGCAGACGCTTTCGAGGCTACGGCGTACCTGTGGAGGAAAGGTTACCTTGTTGGGACGTCGTCGGGGCTCAACTATTTTGCTGCAAGAAAAGTTGCGAAAGAAAACAAGGATTCCACTATAGTCACGTTGTTTCCTGATACGTGCCTTAACTCCTTCAAGCTAACTCAGGACTACATCTTGGGAAAAAGCTTTTAGAAAACCCGCGACAAGCCTCTGTAGTAACCAAACTTTGGCTGGGCAAGCAATGAGCTGGGAAAAAACGTTAGACAAGTATGGCGCGGTGATTGAGGAACATCTTAGAAAGTTTCTGGATGAAAGCGTGAAGGAGGCGGGGGATTATCATCCCTTCATTGGGAAGGTTTACGGTGACATTGAAGAGTTTGTGCTCAGGAAGGGCAAGCGGTTGGCTTCATGCAGCACGCTCCTCACAAACAAGGGCTACGCTGGCGAGGTTGACGAAAGAATCTTGAAGGTCTGCGTCGGAGTCGAATTGTATCGGCACGCCATTTTGGTTCATGACGACTTGGTTGACATGGACGACAGCAGAAGAGGCGGAAGCACCCTGCACAAGAAATTCATGAACAGCTACAGCCCATACGACAGCAGATTCGGAGACGGAGCCGCAGTCTTCGCAGGAAATATCGCATACGCCCTAGCTGTCCACGCCATAATGGAGTCTGGCTTCCCAGAAGAGACGGTTAACAGAGTGTTGCGTCTAACTTCTGAGGGCTACCGAGAGGTTAACGAGAGCCAAATCCTTGACCTACTCTTCGAACAAAAGGACGTATCCGTTAACGAGTGGCAGATTATGGCAAGCAAAAGAGCAGCTTCACTCTTCAGGGTTACGTTGCTTACAGGTGCCATCTTAGCAGATGCACCAGAAGCGGACCTGTCACTGTTAGGGGAGGCAGCCGAAAACATGGGCTACTCCTTCGACATCCAAGACGACATAATAGACAGCTTCGCCCAGAAAGAAGAGTACGGCAGATCATCATGCTTGGACATCTCCAAAAACAAGAAGCCCCTCCACATAATCTACGCCCTAAACTCAAAAGACCCCAAAAAAGCTGAAGCACTGAAATGCCTTCTCGGCAAACAGTTCCTAAGCTTTGGAGAAAAAGATCTAGCCAGAAAACTGCTCAGGGAAAGCGGAGGACTAGACGCCGCAAAACAGGCATCAAAAAAACATGCAAAACAGGCAAGAAAGCTCATAACCCAAACAAGCTTAACCGATGACGCTAAAGAATTCTTCAACAGCTTCATCCAATACATAGAAGAAAGCCTAGACTGGTACAAGTAGAAACAAGAATGCTTAAGCTTTATATTTGTGGTTGGTTATTCAAGGTTTTAATCTGGTGTCGTGGATGAGCGGTGACCGCGAAATTCAAGGCTAATTCTAAACCGTTGTTGACCCAAAAATATAGCCCGCTCGAGCTTGAAAACGAAGTTCGCGCATTTTGGGAAAAAAACCAAACCCTCAAAAAACTTGCAGAAACACGCAAAAAAAACAGCAAGAAACTGCTAGGCTACGTTGAGGGACCCCCAACATTAAATGGCATCCAGCATGTTGGTCATGCCCGAGGCAGAGTCATAAAAGACTTCCATTACCGCCTCAAAACCATGCAGAACTACTATGTTTCATTCTGGGCAGGCTGGGACACCCAAGGCTTACCCGTTGAGCTGGAAGTGGAGAAGACTCTTGGCGCAAAAAACAAGAAAGAACTGATAGAGCGGGTAGGCGAAGAACGCTTTGTTGAGGAATGCAAGAAGAGCATCATGAAGTATCACCGCCTGTGGGTTGAGGCTGACAAGAATCTGGGCATGTTCATAGACCACGACAAAGCATACTACACCCATCAGGACAGGTATATTGAGCGGGAGTGGCAATACCTCAAACGGGCATGGGAACAGAACCTCCTCGGCGAGGGACACTACGTTGTCGCCTACTGCCCCCACTGCCAAACATCCCTCAGCAACGCCGAAGTGGGACTCGGCTACAAAGAAGTTGAAGACCCCTCCATACACTTCAAGTTCCAAATAAGCGGAACAGAAAACGAGTACTTTGTCATCTGGACCACCATGCCCTTCACTCTAGTCACAGACATGATCATAGGCGTCAACCCCAAAGAAGAATACGCAAAAGTCAAAGTAGGCAATGAAGTGTGGATTCTGGCGAGAGCACGCGTCGAACCAATCATGGAAGAACTCGAAATAGAAGAATACGAAATTCTCAAGACCATGAAGGGCAAAGACTTGGTGGGAACAAAATACGAGTACCCCTTCAAGGACCTGATTCCCAAACAGGCAGAACTTGACGAATTACCTCTAATCCACACGGTAGTAGCGGAGAATTTCGTGGACGTTACCACAGCAACAGGCATAGTACACCTTGCCCCAGCAAACGGCGAAGACGACTTTCTTGCTTCCCAGAAACGCAAATTACCAATCTTTGCCCCATTTGATGAACAGGCATTGTTCACTGAGGAAGCGGGCAAGTTTGCGGGCTTTTTCGTCAGGAAAACAGACAGCATGGTTGTGGAGGAACTCAAAAACAGGGGACTGTTACTTAAAGTTAAAACAGTCAAGCATGAGTACCCTACATGCTGGAGATCCCACCACAAGCTAGTGTGGATGGCACGCAGAGAATACTTCATCTGGACAAACAAAATAAACGACAAAGTCATGGAAGCCGCACAGAAAGTAAAATACTTCTACGACAGCCCCAAGAACAGGTTCCTCGCCTTCCTGAAAGAAGGAAAACCATGGTGCATCTCCAGAGACAGAATCTGGGGCTCACCATTACCAATATGGGTCTGCGAAAAATGTGGAGCCAAAACGTTGGTGGCAAGCAAAAAAGAGCTGATCGAAAAAGCACTGGAACTGCCCAGCAAAGACTTTGAACTCCACAAACCGTGGATAGACCGCGTTATACTGAAATGTGACGAGTGCGGCGGCAGAATGATTAGAGAGCGGTTTGTTTTGGATGTCTGGCACAACAGCGGCGCATCACCATACGCAAGATTCACGGACGAAGAATTCAGCAAGCTGGTTCCAGTGAACTTTTTGACTGAAGCCGTGGATCAGACTCGGGGCTGGGGAAACTCGCTTCTCCTCGAACATGTCATATTAACGGAAAAACCTGAAGCGCCATACGAGGAATTCCTGTTTCAGGGCTTTGTTTTGGACGCGAAAGGCAGAAAGATGAGCAAAAGCCTCGGAAACGTGCTGGAAATCAACAAGCTGCTACAGGAACGCTCAGCAGACATCACCCGATTCTACTTCCTGTGGAAATGTTCACCAATCGATTCAATGAACTTCGACCCCAAAGAACTGAAGGGTCGCCCATATCAGGTTCTCAGCACGCTCTATTACCTCCACAACTTTTTCATGCAAAACGCTGAATACGACAACTTCAACCCAAAAAAGCACACACTTCAATGGGCAACTAAAGAGAATGCCCTGAACGCTCCCGACAGGTGGCTCCTATCCAAACTACAAGGTCTAGTAAGGGAGTTCACCGAAAGAGCAGAGGCATGCGAATTCAATTTCGCGTTATCCAAACTAGAAGACTTCATTGTAAACGTTTTGAGCCGCGAGTATGTCCCCATGATCAGAAAAGACCTGTGGAGCGACGACCCCGAAACACTGAACCGCAGACTAGCCGTCTACTCAACCCTCTGGCACACCCTGAAAACGTTGGTTCTCCTCTCTAACCCCGCCACACCATTCCTTAGCGAAGCCTTGTACCAGACAGTCTACAAGGAACTGGATGATTCTCTACCCGAAACCGTGAATCTGGAAAGCTGGCCCACACCAGACATCGACCTAGAAGATGCCGCCCTAGAAGAAGAATTCGAGATACTACTACAGACTCTTCCTATAGTTTATTCTGCGCGGCAGGAGTCTCAGCTGAAACGACGATGGCCTCTAGCGAAAGCAGTGGTTGTTGCACCCAAAAAGGTTCAGGAAGCAATCCAGAAACTGGAAGCCCTGTTTCTTGAACTTGGAAACATAAAGGCGGTTGAGTACGCAGATGAGCTGCCTGAGGTTGACTCTGAGAGATGGGCAGTGGCTTCTGAAGATGACATACAGGTTTTGCTTGACAAAATTCGTGACGAATCGCTTGAGGGAGAAGGTCTCATGAGGGACCTAGCACGCCGAGTTCAAGCCCTCAGAAAAGAGCTTGGATTCTCACCCACTGACATAGTTGAAGCAGTTCACGTAGCGGAACTGGACCCAAATGACATAGAGCTGCTGAAACCATACATCGCTGAGATGCAGGAGCTTGTCCGCGCCAAAAAGGTTCATGTTCACATGGAACGGGTGAAAGTCAACGCCGATTGGCACGAGAACAAGTTGGACAAAAAGAAAGTGTACGTTGCCGTCGTATAGAACAAAGCCAGCACAGTATTGCCTGTTTTGTGACTTAGTTCTGTTTGCGTTTTCGTGCTAGCAGAAAGTATGCTAGGCGACTTGAGAGGGTCGCTATGGTGGAAACCGCAATGCCGACAGTTACTATGCTGAACATAAGTTGTTCTTGAAAAAACAGTGTGAGTCCTATTCCGCCATACATGAGACTGCCAAAGTATTTCCCAACCGGATCATAGAATGTCTGCCTCGAGTAGAGACTCGTCAACATGAATTGCACAAAAACAAAAACCACAAGAAAAAGAATCCAAGGCGAATAAAATCCTTCAAGAACAAAAACTAGGAACATGCCGGAGACGAATAGAAAGTCGGCAGTTACATCAAAGTAGGAGCCTAGCCTTGAGGTTAGTTCAAGCTTTTTTGCGAGGTAACCATCCAGAAAATCTGTGCATACAGCAAAAAGAAACAGAGCATACGTTGCAACTTTGATTTCTTGGCTAAATGAGTGGATAAGAAGGGGTAAGGCAACTACGCGAAGAGACGTAATTGCCCACGGAACACTATCTGACTGCAATGAAAAAGTCTCTTCCAGCCTGCTCAGCAATATCCAACGGGTCACCATCTCCTTCATTCGGAGCACTAGTGAACAAAGACAGAACCATCTCAACTGAGCTATGGTGTGTTTCGACAGTTTGCTGCAGTGACGCTTCAGCACCTCCTTCACTGCCTCCCGAAGTGACCAGTAATACGGTATCGATTCCTTCGAGGTCACCGATTCTTTCAACGTGCCGCTTGATAGTTGGACTTGGATTATCTGCATATACTGGAGACCCCAAAACCAAGAGAGAATATTCAGACAGATCCGTTGGAGCTTGAGAACTCGCAGTTGTAATCTCTACTCTCCACCCATTCTCTACAAGTCCATCCGCAAAGGCGTAAACGACATCCTTCATGAAGGACGATAAACCCGGATGATAAATTATCAAAGCAGTTTGGGAGCCGTCAGCATTCAAAACCTCAATTCCGCTGACATAATCACTGTTTATCTTGAACAGAACAAACCCTAAAATGCCGGCAACAACTACAACAAAAATGAGAATCGTGATTAGCAGAATTTTTTTCCATTTCTTTTGTGGCCAAAATTTCATGAATCCACACGCCCAATGCTATGACGTAAATGCTTAAGTATATTAATTTTTATTGCCAACACATTTCAGTAAAGACCAGAGAGAAATATCCACTCAACAGGAGAAAGACCAGCGTTGGATAAAATCAAGTTTGGCGTGTTCCTTCCCTTTTACGTCTTCAGAACCGAAAAAAGCTCGCAGTTGTTTAATCTCCTCCAAGACGTCGTCCTAGAATGTGAACGGCTAGGATACTATTCGGTTTGGCTGGACGATCATCTAATGCTAGAAAAAACTCCGATTCTTGAATGCTGGACAACCCTCTCAGCCATCTCCACGGTGACCGAAACGATAAGGTTGGGCACAATGGTAACCTGCAACTCCTTCAGAAACCCCGCGTTGCTCGCCAAAATGGCTACAACCCTCGACAACACATCAAATGGAAGACTGGAACTTGGCATTGGAGCAGGAGTCCAGAAGAACGAGCACGAAGCCTACGGGTTCCCTTTTCCCTCATCGAAAGCTAGGATAGAGCGTTTGAATGAGGCAGTGGAAATCATAAAGAAACTGTGGACAGAAGAGAAGGCAAGCTACAGCGGGAAACATTACAGGATAAGGGATGCTGTTTGCGAGCCTAAGCCAGTGCAGAAGCCCCATCCGCCCATCATCATAGGCGGTGGAGGAGAAAAACTGACATTAAAAGTGACTGCTCGGCACGCAGACAGGTATGACTGGGGCTATCTTCCTTCTTTGGAACAGTATAAACGTAAGCTGAAGGTGTTGGAAAAACATTGTGAGGCGGTGGGCAGAAGTTTTGATGATATCGAGAAGTCATGCTGGCTTGCGGGACAGATATTCATTGGAGAGAACAAAAAAGAACTGGAAGAGAAAGCCCTTCAGCAGTTGCCTGAAGGTGTTAGTCTGGAAGATTTTATGCGAACAAACTTTGTGGGCACTCCCGAAGATTGCATACATCAACTACGGCAGTACATGAATCTGGGTGTGACGCAGTTTATGCTGTTTTTCGGTGATCTTCCTGACCTGAGAGGATTGAAGATTTTCTCTGAAAAAGTGGTTCGAAATATAGACTAAATCAGCTGATTGTAGCTTATCTGGAAGCAACTTTTTTAGTTGCATGTTCTAGAGTGGCATCTAAAAGGTGCCCATTTGAACCACTGAGAGGATGAAGACGGCAACGAGTACAATGGCGCCCACTTTTCTGATGCTTGTGAGTTTGGAAACATCGTCTAGGGGACCAGGATGTTTAGCAGCAGAGAAGAAGAGGGCTAAGATAGCCATTGGCCACCAGCCGGTTATAGCCAACAAAGCGACACCTAAATACGAAATAATCTGGTGTGCCTTACTTCCCATTACGCTTCGGGCGATGTGACCGCCATCAAACATTCCTGAGGGAACCAGATTAAGCATGGTTACGATCATGCCAACCCAACCGGCAAAGGCAATGGGATGCAATTGTATCGCATCTCCTGTGCCGCTGGGCGGTAACAAAAATATGATGAACTGGAACAGAAGGGGCACTGGAATGTACGGTGCGTTTGGGTCTAGGGGAACGCGTACAGATAACGAGATTCCTATTATTGTTACTATTGTTGCGATTATGAAGCCTGTTATTGGTCCTGTGAAGCCGATGTCGAAGAGGGCGTCCCTGTTTGGGGGAAGAGCTTTCTGTTTAATCAGGGCTCCGAACGTTCCAATAGGCGGAATACCTGGAATAAAATAGGGGTAAGTGGCTTCAACATCATGTTTGTCTGCTAATAGCTTGTGTCCCATCTCGTGGGAACCCAGTATGGCCATGATGGCGCCAGTGAACAGTAGAGCGCCTAGAATGTCGGCAGATTGAAAGTATCCGGAGACAAAAACTGTTCCAAGTGTCGCAAGAAACAGTGCAATGTTTACTGTATTTCGATTGGGTTGGGTGGGGGGTTTAGCCAAGATTTGGAGAACAACTTTTTCGTCTCTCTGTCTTAGAATTGGAAGAAGCTTCAGAGAGTCCAGACGTTTCATAAGCCTCAGGAAGGCTTCCTTCGAGTCCTCTCGGTATTTCACATGAAAGGTTGGGATACCATGGTCAACAAAGCCTTCTTCTACATCAAATTCTGACCCAACCATGACTTGGACTTCTTCAAATGGAGGAGCCCCAACGGGGTCGACAAAGTAATCGTCCGAAGATGCACAGCACATGGTGACCTCGTATTGGAATCGTCCAGAAGTATTAGAAGGTTATGTAAAACAGTCTTCTGCTCCTAATTTTTGTGGGCAGGTAACATAGGATCATGGAATGGTTTGTTCAGTTGAATTATGAGACTGGAGAAGAAGGAAAAGAGGGTGACTGATTGAGAGGGAACCACATGTATTTGTGAAGCTTCATTTGACACCACAAAATCTTTATAACAGCGTTATAGAAACATAGAGGCAAACAACTAAACGGTGAAACAAGTGATCGCAAACAACATCCTAGACTGCATCGGAAACACGCCAATGGTACGAGTGAACCACCTAAACCCAAACCCCAAACTTGAGATGTTCATAAAACTTGAAAAATTCAACCCAGGCGGCTCAGTCAAGGACCGAATAACCAAATACATGATCGAACACGCAGAAAAGAACGGACAACTAAAGAAAGGAATGACAGTAATCGAACCCACCAGCGGAAACACAGGCATCGGACTCGCCCTAGTTTGCCGCGTTAAAGGATATGACCTAGCCCTTGTAATGCCCGACACCATGACAAGAGAGAGACGCCAGATACTGTTAGCATTAGGCGCCAAAGTCATCCTCAGCGAAGGCTCAAAAGGAATGGACGGAGCCGAAGACCTAGCCCACGAGATTGCAGCCCAAGACCCAAACAAATATTTTGTACCCAACCAGTTCGCAAACCAAGCCAACGTTCTGGCTCACTACGAAACTACAGCCGAAGAAATTTGGAGAGACACAAAAGGCAAAATCACACATTTTGTGGCGGGCATCGGCACAGGCGGTACGTTGATGGGAGTATCGTGTAGGCTAAAAGAATTAAACCCTGACATTCAAGTGATTGCTGTGCAACCCGAAGCCGGCAAACCGATTCAAGGGCTGAAAAATCTACAGACCCAGTATGTTCCAGACATCTGGAAACCTGAACTGGTAGACGAAATCTACACGGCTTCTCCAAAGGACGCTGAAGAGTCAGCGAGACTTTTAGCTCTTCAAGAAGGATTATTTGTGGGAACAAGTTCAGGAGCCATTTTTCACATAGCCAGAAAGAAGGCGAAAGAGTGTAATGGAGGAGTGATGGTAGCAA
>Ga0307378_10010901_pt1 | contig 11763 bp, 4 predicted proteins | sample UN1MG_FD_202238 | JGI IMG/M metagenome (GOLD analysis project Ga0307378, IMG submission 202238) | Soil microbial communities from Risofladan, Vaasa, Finland - UN-1 | ecosystem: Environmental > Terrestrial > Soil > Coastal area > Acid sulfate soil | place: Finland: Risofladan, Vaasa | collected...
CCGCACTGCGGCCGCGCCGGTCAAGCGACGGTCGCCGTTGCCCGGCGGTCAACCGCCGCCCCCGGTGGCAACGCTCATTCGCCGTGCCGCGTGCCCAGTCCAGTGGCTACTTCCGATGCACTAACGGGCAGGGTGGCGCGAAATAGGACGTTGATTCTCGAGGGACGATGCGGTTCCGCGTCAATCCGTGAACCGGACTTCCAACTCGGCCCATTCGTGGGCGCGTAGTTGCACCGCGACCCGATCGTTCTCGATCGTAAGATCGGTCGGGGGTTTGTCGCCGGGGTTGATCTTTTGGGCCGACGCGGGAGGGCGAAACGAACGCAGCCCCAAGCGGACCGCGCGGCCATCGGTTTCCAGGAGCCTGGTGCGGAATCCATGGACACGGCCGTCGACGAGCAAAGGTTCCCAGTGCGTGGCGATCACGTTGCGAACGTCGAGATGGAACAGCCAGCCGGACGGGGTCGGGGGTGACGCCGTTGCCGAGAGCACGGTTCGTGGTGCCAGGAACTCCAGCGCGCCGTGCATCGGGTGCGGCAGGTCGATGCCCACGCCGAGACGAAAACGCCGGGCCGTCTCGCCGTGGACGATCAACAGCGTGTCGAGCTTCCGCAGGCCGAAACGGCGATGATACGGGAGCCCGCCGGTGAGGATCGTCGTGCGAACCTTGCCCGAGCGAATGTCGAGGAAGTGCGGGGCCTCCAACTGCGCCGCATCGGTCGGCACGTTCGCCAGGTTGACGCTGCGGTAGAGGTTGGCCGTCGCGTCGCCCCAGGCGAATCGGACGGCGTAGTACGAGTGCCATGGATTGCGCGACGGGAGCCGGTCCGTGTCCAACTCGATTTCCAATTCGATCACCCGGCTGCCGCGCCGCACGCGCGTGGTTTGCGTGAAGCCGGCCAGGCGTCGCACGCTGCGGTCCACCAACCGCCCGCGGGTGACGATCTCGCCGACCATCGGGCCGGGGCACGTTACCCGCACGTCGTCGGCCGTCATGATCGAGTAATGGGCGTCGTCGGCCGTGTCTTTCACTTCCGCGTCGGGCATCCGCAGGGCGATCTGCTGGGCCACCCGGGCTTCGCGGCTGGCGTAATCCTTGATCGAGCGGATGGCGCCGGTGTGCGGATCGATCGCGACCTCGAAGAAGTCGTTGCGGAGCACGTTCTCTTCAGCCAGCGGGAGTTCTTCTTTTTTCTTCTTTTTCCCCCACAGTCGCTTGGGACGCGTCGGCTCCGCTTCTTCCGTCTTCCCCGAGCCGGGTCCCACCCAGGCGAACCCCATGGCCGGGACGTCGACCACGGCGATTTGTCCTTCGACGGCCCGAACCGGCCCGCTGGGGTCCGGCGGCGGCTGCATGTCGGGTGTTTCCAGCCACAGACGCCGGGAGAAACTCGAAGGATTGATCGCCAGATAGCCGCGCGTTTCCGCCGCTCGCCCCGCCCCGGTCAAGACGCGGCCCAATCCGGCGGCCGCATCGTCTAACCCGGCTTGCAGACGCCGGTCCAGGTCGTCGGGCAACTCGCGGCTGCTATCGGTGTCGACAATAACGGAGCGATCGACTTCTTCGAGCATCTTCGCGGTGGATGAGTCGTCCCCGTCACGGACGCTTGCCGATGAGCGGCCGGCGACCAAAACGCTTAGCGCATCGAGCGTTTCCAGGGCCTCGGCTACGGCCAGGCGGCGAAAGTACCGGACCCAACGAGAGATCGGATCGCTGCGACCGTCGGTGACCGCTTGCTTGAGATACGGGGCGCGGTACTGATCGGCCGAGTACTTCTTCTGCTGCCCGGAGAACGCCGTTTCCCGGAAGTAGTCGTCGATCGTCCGGAAGGTTCCCAGCACCGGAGAATAGGCGGCGATCCGCCTCAGATCCTCGTACCAACGGCAGCAGTGGCCGGGCCAATGGGCCAACACCACGCTGGCCACGTGGTCCAGATCCATCGCGTCGCCCAGGCGCTGGGGCAGGCGAAGGAAGGCGTCGGCCCGGGAAACGTCGAGCGGTACTCGGGCAAGCGCCTCGATCGTCGTCCCGTCGAGGCCTTCCCACTGCAGGCGGCTCTGATTGCCCGTGGGGAACCGGCCGTCGTCGAGCGTGCCGTGTACCGCGGCGGTGAATCCGAGCCGTTTGAGGATCTGCGGCAGCACGGGCGAGAGTCCGAACCGGCGGCGTCCGAAGACGAGCGGCCGGGTTCCCAAGTGCTCTTGAGCCGCCCCCAGCCCCTTCAGTATCCCGCGGCGAATGGTCTCAGGCCCCAGCAACGGCAGCTCTGCCTCGGTGAATTCTCCCCCGATGATCGCCGCTTTGCCCTTTTCAATGGCTTCGACCAGTGCCGCCAGCGTCTCCGGCTCCCGTTGGGCCATCTGGGCAATCGTTTCGCCGGAGATGAGCAGATTGCCGGGCAGCGCGTCGGCGAGTTCGGCCCGAAGATTCTCACCCAGCGTGCTGGGTGCCACGAGCGTCAAATCGAGCAGGTGGGCTTCGACCGGGTAGAAATACTCGCGGCCCTCGTGAAGCAGATCGAAGGCCAGTTGAATCTTTTCGCGGGCGGCCTGGCCGTCGCCTGCGATCGCCTTCTCGGCCGCCGAGAGCAGGGCCGACTTGAACGACTCCTCGTCGAGATTGCTCATGTAGCGGAGTTGACGCGTGAGCAACTCGACCTGGAAATAGCAGAACCCCAGGGCCAGAAAATCGGCCACCAGATCGGAGTCGAGGTCATCCGGATCGGCGTCCCCCGGAGCCGGCTCGAGCAATTCCAGCGCCGCGGCCACCATCCTCGGGCGGTCGGGCAGGTCGGCGAGAACACGGGCGCCGGCGGCTTCGGCCTTCGGCACCCAGCCGTCGGGGAGCGAGATATCCCCACACTGGGGGAGAATCATCAGGTACCCGGCGGGTGACGCAGGCGGTTCTGTGGCCGGAAACCAGGTCGGCACTCGTTGCGCACTCGCCACCAACGAGGGGTGCCACAAAGCGGACCAGGCCGAGAGGACCTGCTCGGCCTCGTCGGCTTTGCGTTTCAGCGAAAAATCCTCCAAGCTCCGGCACGGGAGCAGGACGCCAAGTCGATCGAACTTCATATCAGGCAATGACTTACGGTGTTTTCTTGGTTCATCCGAAATTCGCGTACCTGACGTCTTACCCCTGGGAAGTACGGGTTCCTCTTCTCTATTCCTGGCTGTTTGGAAGTACCGGAAAACGCTGTGTTTCTTCCCGGAAACTCGTGAACAGAGAAGAGGAACCCGTACTTCTGCCACCTCCACAGTACGCAAATCCCGGATGAAGCGCTTTTTTTCCACCCGGGAACCCCGGGCCGCTCCTTATCGATATCGATCCAGCCCCCGTGGCCGTTCCTTCACCATAGCCGCTACGGCGCGACAAGTCGAGCACCGATGTCCGTCACCGCAGCGGCGACATTTGGTTGACAGAACCTGCCTGTTGAAGATAATTTGGAGATAGGAAGAGGTAGGCGGGTCACTCTGCGCTCATTTCTTTGCGGGCCAGTTCGGGCCTTGGGGCTGCCGCGGACAGAGAACTGCGATAACAACACACGTTCTGTGACGGGTTGGGCAGAAGCCGACAGGGGATTTGCACCATGGCCATGACCGGCGCGGTTTGGGGAATCGATATTGGGCAATGTGCGCTGAAGGCGTTGCGATGCCTGCCACACGAAGACCGCGACGACCGCATCGTCGCCGACGCCTTCGACTACATCGAGTATCCCAAGATCCTCAGCCAACCCGGCGCCGAACCGGCCGAGTTGATCGGCGACGCACTGACGGAGTTCCTCTCGCGAAACAACCTCAAGGGAGACAAGGTGGCGATCTCGGTGTCGGGCCAAAGCGGCCTGGCCCGCTTCATCAAGCTGCCGCCGGTGGAATCCAAGAAAATCCCCGACATCGTCCGCTATGAAGCCCGGCAGCAGATCCCCTTCGACCTGAACGACGTCATCTGGGACTACCAGAGAATGGGAGGCGGCAGCGAAGAAGAGGGTTTCGCGATGGAGACCGAAATCGGTCTGTTCGCCATGAAACGCGACGCGGTGTTTCGGGCGTTGCAGCCGTTTCAACGGGCCGGGATCGAAGTCGACTTCGTGCAACTGATGCCGCTGACCCTCTACAACTTCATGCTCTTCGACCGGCTGGCCGATCTTCCGCCGCCCGAGGAGTACGACCCGGAAAGCCCGCCGGAGTCGGTCGTGGTTCTCTCGATCGGTACCGACGCGACCGACCTGGTGGTGACCAACGGCTACCGGGTGTGGCAGCGCAACATCCCCTTGGGCGGCAACCATTTCACCAAGGCGTTGACCCAGGAGTTGAAACTCACCTTTGCCAAGGCCGAACACCTCAAGCGCAACGCCACCAAGGCCGAGGATCCCAAGGCAATCTTCCAGGCGATGCGTCCCGTGTTCAACGACCTGTTGACCGAGCTGCAGCGTTCCATCGGCTATTTCACCAGTATCGAGCGCAGGGCCGAGATCTCTCACGTGGTGGCGTTGGGCAATGCCATGAAGCTGCCGGGATTGCGGCGATACCTCTCGCAGAGCCTGGGGTTCGAGGTGCAGCGACTCGACGAGTTCCGCCGTCTCAGCGGCCACCAGGTGCTCAACGCGCCGGCCTTCAAGGACAACGCGCTCTGTTTCGGTGCCTGCTACGGACTGGCATTGCAGGGACTGGGGAAGGCCGGACTGCGAACCAACCTGCTGCCGAAAGAAATCATCCACGATCGGCTGATCCGCCGAAAGAAGCCCTGGGCCGTGGCCGCGGCCGCCGTGTTGATGCTGGCCTGCACGATCAGTTTCGCCTTCTACTCGCGGGCGCTGAGCAGCGTCGACGAGGAAACCTGGAATAACGCCGAAAACCAGGCCAAACAGACCATCGCCCAATCGGAAGACCTGGGCAAGAAGAAAGAAGCGGCCGAGCAGGAATTCGCCGGCGTCAAAGAAGTGGGCGAGCGGCTGGTGGGCAACGTGGAAAGGCGGATCCTGTGGCTGGAACTGCTGCACGCGATCAATCAGTGTCTGCCGCCTTATCTCGACGAAGACGGCAATGTGGTCGAAAAAGTAGATCCCTTCCCACATGCCTCTCCCCTCCCCGACCCACCGCCCATCCCCGAACGCGAGGAACTGCACATCACCAGCCTCGACTGCGAGCAGGTGCCGGACCTGGCGGTATGGTTCGAGTCGGTGCGGTCGGATTATCAGCCGCTGGAAGGGCAGCCGCCGGTCGCGGACCCGGAGAACCCGGATGCCGAGGGTTCCGTGCCAGGCCCCAGCGGACCGGGTTGGGTGATCACGATCGAGGGCCGTCACTACCACAACTTCGCCGACGCGCGGCGGAAACAAGGCCCCGACTTCGTGCGCGACAGCCTCGTCGGAAGACTCTACATGGGGGAGTTCCAACTCCCGACCAGCAAACGCGTCGGGACGGAACCCGTCGGCGCCGACGAATTGGGGATCGGCTACCCGGTGCTGGTCAAACCGAAAGTGGTGTATACGGAAAAGGAGACCGGCCTGAAACGCTTCGACTTCGAGGTCCAGTTCTGCTGGCAGCAGGCCACGCCCAGCGAACGGGAAGAGAGAAGAAAAGAAGAGGAAGCACGCCAAAAAGCCGCCGAGGATACGCTTTAGATCACCCCATCACATCAACCGTCAGCACGGGAACGGAACCATGGACAAAGAGAAAGTCCTGGAAATATTGAAGAAGTATCATTTCTGGGTCCTTCTGGGAGTCGTCATCGCAGCGACGCTGGGAATCGGGATGGTTGCCATGTCGAAGACGGGTGCCCAAACGGACGCGAGAATGAAGGTGATCGAAGGCCGTTTCCGCGGACTGGCCAACATCGCCAGCCGGCCCGACGCCCCCAACGAGGAGTTGATCGCCAACACGCAAAAAGAGACCGAGGATCAAACCGAAATCGCCTTCGAGGCCTGGTCCGAACTCTACCGAAGGCAGAAGAAGTCGAACCAACTGCCCGAAACCCTGACCCGGGGGTTCAAGGACGCGTTCGAGATCGGCGACCTGATTTTCCATTCACTGCCGCAACTGGTCCAGAAGCTCGGCGGCCGCCGCCCCACCGCGGAAGAGTTCGCTGCCTACCACGGCCTGCCGCGAGAGAAACTCCCGATCATCCGCACCGTGCTCAGCGACCAGGGCAAGCTCAGCTGGAGTCATCTGATCGAGTATCAGACCTTCATCCGCTACCACTTTCCCACGCTCTTCAACGAACGGGTCAAGGTCCGCCGCAAGATCGAGGAAGAAGACAACAGCGGCGGCGCAGGCGGCGGAAACGTCCGACCGATGCCGGGACTCCCGCCGGGCGCATTCAACCCCGGCGGTTCGGAAAAAAATGAGGTAAAGTGGGAGGGCCTGGTCGATTGGGAGGGCCGCGACGAGATCGTCCAACGTTTCTCGTGGGAGGAGTTGCCTTCCACCATCAAAGTCCTGCTGGCACAGGAAGACCTGTGGGTCTACGAAGCGCTGCTGAACATCATTATCAACACCAACATGATCGAGACCGGCGAGGTCGACCCGGACGGCAATAAGGTCACCCGAGAACCGGTGGACCACGAAGAATGTCCGGTCAAGAGGATCGATACCCTGGAGATCGGACGCCAGGTGGCCGAAACGATCGACCGGAAGGGGACCTCCGTATTCGGTGCCGCGACCGGAGAAGCAGAAGAGGACGCGAAGCCGGCTGCCGCCGCACCCGCCGCTAGCCGAGGGGGAACGGAGGGGGAGGCTGAAAACCTGGAGGATGCCGATCTGCTGGGAGTCCGCTACGTGGACGACAAGGGCCAACCGTTGGAGGCGGGCGCCGAGAACCGCTTCCCCCAGTTCAACGTCATGCCCATCCGCATGAAACTCCTGATCGACCAGAGCAAGGTCAGCAAACTCTTGGCCGAGTGCGCCAATTCGAGCATGCCGGTCGACGTGCGCCGCTTGCGCATTCGGCCGGGCACGGGAAAGGGGCTCGATCTCGGCCCGGCCCGAGGAAGCCGGCCCCCAGGTGCCCACGGCGGCCTGCCAGGCCCCGGAAGACCGCCTGTGGCCCAATTGATGGGCGGTGGCGGGCAAAGCCGCAGCCCCGACGATGAGACGAACCTCTCGGACATCCCCATTGAGATCGAGGGAGTGATCTACATCTACAACCCGCCCACTTTGAAGGATCTGGAGACGGTCGCCACCGCGGAAGAACCGACCGAGCCCACGCCGCCGGACGATACGCCCCCGACGACGCCGCCAACCGTGACACCACCGGCGCCGAGTGGACCTCCGCCCACCGGGCCGACACCAGGGCAACCGCCGACCGTAAGCGAATAGCCGTTCAAGGCGCCTCGCCGGGCCGTCCGCTTCCCCGGACCCCCTCGGCCGAGGCGCAGGTATTTAGGAGCCATACCATGAAGAAAATCAAACTCAACGTCGACAAGGAGGCGATTCAGACGTTCTTCCTTGAACACGTGGAAAAGATCGTCTTCGGTGTCGTCGTCATCGGCTTCGTGTTCATGGTCTTGAAGGCCCAAAGCCGGGAACCGATCAAGCAGACGGAGGACGAGCTGAGCCAGAATGCCGCGAACGCCAGGAGACACTGGGAAAACGAAACCCCCAAAGACCCCAAGGTCGAGGCGTTCGACTACGCCGAGATCGTCGACCGCATCGTCGATATTCCCGTCGACGAAAGTGCCTATGCGCACCGGAAACCATGGGTGCCCGTCGGCCGCGACACGCGTGGCGTTCGGGCAATTCCCGAGCTGATGCCGGTGGCCGAACTCCGCGGCACCGCCGGCCACGGCCCGGTGATGCGGAAGGAGAAAAACGTCAGAATCTCCCACAAGGACGTTCGATGGGGACTGCGTTGGGCCGTGATCACCGGCATGGTGCCGACCGAAGCCCAAATGGCCGCCTTCTCCAGCTACTACAGCACGCGCAAGGAATACAACCCCGCAACCGACGTCGCTTCGTACGTTACCTACGAGGTCGAACGGGCGGAAGTCGCCGATCCGAGTCTGCCGGCCGACCAACTGCAGTGGATCCGAGCCCTTCCCACCGCCAACGGCAACGCGTCGCTGGTCGAGTGGTCCAAGGCCTACCGGGACCTGGTCGTCGCACCAAGGGGCGCGCCGGGCGGCGCCAAGGGGGGCCCCGGCGAGGTCTTCCCGGCGGAGTTTCTCGACGACGTCCTGACCTCCCCCCTATTGCACCTGGTGGATCAAGCGTGGGACTTCCCGTCCATCGGCCATCCGAGAATCGCCCTGCTGACCGAAACGCCCGAAGGTGGACTCGAGGGGGAAACCGACGGCGGAACCGAACCGATGGGCGTCGGCCTCGAGGGCCACGGAGCCTTCGAGGGCGGGACTCCTGAAGCGGACCCGGCCGCCGGGGAAGAAGAAGCCGCTCCCCAAGAGAAGCTCTTCCGCTTCTTCGACTTCACCGTGCAACCGGGCAAGCGATATCGCTACCGCGTTCGCCTGATCCTGAAGAATCCGAATTTCAAGGTGGAACCGAAATACCTCGACGACGAGGCCGACCTGGCGTGCCTGGTTCCCGAGTCGACCACGAAACCGGGTGAAGTGGCACTGGATACGTGCGAACTGATCGTCACGCCGTGGTCCGTCGAGACCGGCGTGATCTCGGTTCCGCACGACACGCAACTGCTGGCCCTTTCCGTGGCCCAGCCGCTCAAAGCCGGCGGGGCGCCCTCCGGCCGCATGATGGTGCTCAAGTGGGTCAACCAGGAGGGGATCGAAGCGTACAAGGAATTCGGCGTCGAACGCGGCGACGTGGCCAATATCCCGGAGCAGGTCTTCCCCGACACCGGCAGGAGAGATGACAGGGAGCCGACTACCAAGAAGACCGACGAACTCGAACAGATCAAGCTCGACTACATGACCGAGGCCGTCGTTCTGGACGTCCGCGGCGGCGAGGTGCTGCCCGGCCGAGGCAACCAGAGCACGCCGGGGCAGATTCTGGTGATGGACGCGGATGGAAACTTGACCGTCCAGGACGAAATGCAGGACTTGGCCTTGGTTAGGCGCGTCAAAGGCATCGAGAGCAGCACGCCAACCACGCCGAAAGCCGGCCCGGGAGGCATTCTTCCGATTCCTCCTCCTCCAGCCGAGGGCGGCGGCGATCTGCACATCCTCGGTGGCATCAGACCTGCCCCGTGAGGAGCTGGACGTTTTGCATGTGGGTTCCCTCTCCCTCTGGGAGAGGGCTAGGGTGAGGGCCTGTGCTTGCGTGTCTTTTCTATACCCATACCCCTCCCCTAGGGGGAGATGGGGCTGAACGAACCCACAATGCCCGTGAAATACCGGGCATTTTTCGTTTCTTGCGACCGTCACGGACTTTGGTGGCCACTACCGGGCTACCCCACGCTGTCCGGGCCAGGGATCATCTGCTCGTAGAATCTGAAGCGATTTCAGCAAGAGATTCTTCCCGCAAAACGGAAATCTTGCGGAAGTGCCCTTGACCCAAATCGGCCCTCCCGGTATTTAACCGCTCCCTTCTACCGAATTTCCAAGAATCAAGTCCAACAGCTTGTCATTTGGGTGTGTCGCAGATGGTCTGTCTGCCGACACGGTGTGACCACAGGAACGTCACGGGAGCGCGGGCCCCGTTCGGGGTCGATTTGCGTACGTCGAGGCATGTCCCGAGGTTTCCCAGTGGTTCACCTTGAGGGAGTTTTACGAGTCTCGAAAGGAGAATCCTGTTGAAAACGACTGCCAGAATAGTGGCCCCCTGGGTCGGAGTCGTATTGGGGCTTTCGGCGAATATTTCCATCGGCGGACCGTCTTCCGTCGCGGTCCATGTGGCTCTCTGCACGGCGCCCGTGGCCCAGGCGGGAACTTCGCCCGACGCCAAGCGCCAATCCAACGATCTGCTCCAGCGTGCCCGCCAATTGATCAAGCAAGACGACCTTGCCGGGGCCGAATCGCTGATCTCGCAGGCCGAGGCGCTGAACGTCGATTACCGCATGGTCTTTTTCGGCGACACCCCGGAGAGGCTCCGCAAGGAACTCGATCGCAAACGCGGCGCGACCCAGAAGTCCTCGCTATTGCCCAGCCAGTTGTTTCCCTTCTCGCCGAAGAAGGAAGCGTCGCCACCCGATCCCTTCGCCGCCACGACGGCCCCGTCCACGCTGGCGGCCGCTTACCGCCAAGCCGGCGGCATAGCCGACCCGATGGCCTCAGCCGGTTTGCTCAATCCGCGTGAAGTCACTCCCCTGCCGCGTCCGAGCTTCGTCGCCCCGGCAGGCTCCAACGTCGCCTGGCCTTCGGAGTCTGCCCTGAGCAACTCGGTCATCACGTCGCCATCGGGCACAACAAGCGATCGCTTGCCGGCCGCGCTGACCCCGGTGCCGTCGGGACGAACTCTGCCGGCCGCCGGGCTGCCCTCCGGGCGCGTCCTCTACCGCGACTTCCCCACCGCCCCCGGCGCTTCGGCCGGAATCAGCATGGCCAGCGATCAAAGCGGCGGCGACTTGCTTCTGCGGGCGCGGCGGGCCTTGGCGGATCAGGACGTCCGCTACGCCACCGACCTGGTCCGGCAAGTCCGGGCGTCCGGCGCGGCCTATGACGCGCTCGGCGACACGCCGGACAAGGTCGACGCGGCGATCCGCGAGTTTCAGGACGTGATGAACCAACCGCAAAACACGGAAGCCTTTCGCCGCGCATACGCGCGGATGTTGATGAAGCAGGCCGACGCGTTGCTTCGCACCGGCGACTGCGACAAGGCCGAATACCTGGCCGACCTCGCCGCGCGCCAACGTCTCACCTACGGCCCCTACGAAACCCAACCGTCGGAACTGCTCGAACGAATCGCCACCGTCCGGCAGCAAGCCAACGGCTGGTCGCCCCAGTCGTCGCCCGGCAACGTGATTCCGGCCGGGGGACAGTTCGTCACTCGGGCCACGGGCGCCGGCCCGACCGACGGGACCGCGTCGCACGCCCTGTACCATCCCTCGAGCGATCCCACGCGGAACGTGCTGGCCGCGGCGCAACAACCTTCGCCGGCCCCCCCGAATCCAAACTACCTGGACCAAAACGCTCCTCCGCCGCCGGGCATGATGCCCACGCCGGCCGATTCGCGTCCGGCACCGGACGATCCCTATTCGCTCTATCAGCGAGGCCGAGCGGCCTTGGAGGCCCGGGACGGAGAGACCGCCCTGCAATTCTTCCGCCAGGCGGCCCCGATGATGGATCAACTGGATCCCGTCACCGCTCAGAGCCTGCAAGGATACTTGCAGTTACTCACTCCACGTCTCCCCGAAGGCCAGCCCGGCGTACCGCCCGGATCGATCGTCGATGAGACGGTGTCCGGTCAACGCGCGTTGGGGCTGCAACTGTCGACGGAAATCGCTTTGTTGGCCAAACAGGCCCGGGAAATGCAGCAAGTCGATGCGCCGGGGGCGCTGGCCCTGCTGGAAAACTCGCGTCAGAGAATCGAGGCGGCCGGTCTCGATCCCGACAGCCGCGATCGGTTGCTGCGGCGGGTCGATCAGGAACTGGTCGACGTCAGGCGCTTCATCGACGAGAACCGTCCCCGCATCGAACTGGAGGAAAAGAACCGCCGGATCTACGAGGACATCGATCGCCAGCGCCAGGTGAAGCTGGAAATCCAGGAGAAGTTCGCCCTGATGGTGGACGAAGCCCAGCGACTGATGGACGAGGGACGCTTCCACGAAGCCGAGGTCGTGGCCAAGCGGGCCTCGGAACTCGATCCCGAGAACCCGGTCGCCACGCAACTGCTCTGGTTCTCGAAGCTCGTCCG
>Ga0307378_10010902_pt1 | contig 11762 bp, 5 predicted proteins | sample UN1MG_FD_202238 | JGI IMG/M metagenome (GOLD analysis project Ga0307378, IMG submission 202238) | Soil microbial communities from Risofladan, Vaasa, Finland - UN-1 | ecosystem: Environmental > Terrestrial > Soil > Coastal area > Acid sulfate soil | place: Finland: Risofladan, Vaasa | collected...
CTCCACGGCTCGGAAACAAGGGCAACCTGTGCTTGATGTCCTCGAAGCTGCCTATCGTGGAGAACCCTGGATGCCAACTCCGCCCTCCAATGCGCCCCCGTAGCCAGCACCCCGTCTGGGTAGTTACACATCTTCTACTGTTGTTCCTTGTCACTTCTGGAGCGTAGGCCCCGATCTACTATTTGCCAGCTAAGCCCATAGGGTGTATCATAGCTGCAATGGTTTACCTTGCAGTCGGTGTCTTGGGTGGGCTGTAAATTCGCAGGGACACTTGCCTCTTTGCGCAAGTGTCAGCGTATGCCGGGAGGCTGGCTCCTGGACTGGGTGTTCGGTGCTGTAGCTGTCTAACAGTGGAGCTCCTTACGTTAACGATGCGTCTTCGCTTCAGTGTTGTTCCCTGCTGGTTTCAGGTGCCAAGGGGATGAAACTTTCCACTTGCAGATCCCTATGAGCAGACGGACCTTGCTGGGAAGTGATATGATGGAATACAGTTCATACTACTACCTTGTTCCGAAAGGGTTCAGAAAGCACTACACTGTCTTCTGGATTGTACTAAGCATAGCTGCGGCGACTGTCGCACTTGTGATGCTTAGAGCTCTGGGGGAGATCCTCTCTCTTGAGACGGTCATTGCTGTATGGAGCTTGTTAGTTGTTATTCCTGTGAGCCATCTGAATATATCCAATGAGTTTCATGCAATGGCTAGTGACTTGAAGACCTTCTTTAAGTGTGACGCCAACGAGTTTCGCAAATGGTATCAGGAGCGACTACAGTCCATCTTTTCTGCAAAGAGTCCAGTTATGTGGACAACAGCCATACTCACAAACATCGTATGTACAGCAATAGTTGTACAATTGGGGTTGCCATTGCAGTCTTCCTGGCTCAATGCGCTGGCCCTGATCGTGTTTGAAGTTGTTGCTTTTGCTAGTGGGCAGTCAGTATACACCCTTTTGGCAGAACTTCGGTTGCTCAAGCAGTTTACCAATTTTGCACAATGCCCCCATTTTTATCAGTCTATGCCTGCTACCCTCCGCAAACTATCAACGATGTACTTGAAATCATCTGTGTACATCTTGCTAGTCTACTTGGCGGTGCTAATTGCTATCGTGAGGGGGCCATACGGGATTCCACCGATTCTTATGCTGGTGCTAGTTGGAATCGCGGTTTTCCCAACCATATACATTATGTACTCCGTGTTTCAGATTCACCTCCTTATGGTTAAGCTAAGGGAAGGAACTCTAGCGATCATTGATAAGAGAATTCAACAGGTTCTGGCAGAGAACTGGATAATAATCTCCGGAGTTGATAGCGAATTCGTGGATTCTGACGTGGATGAGCCGGACCTTGATAAGGTGAATTGCTTAGCCAAGTTAATGGACTTGAGAGACAAGGTTGAGAAAATGCGAGAGTGGCCTTGGAATTTCGAAGGTCGTATCACATTCACAGTCTCTATCCTAACCAGTATTGTCCAAGTAGTTGTTGCCGTTCAAGACTTGTCTTGAACACATCGCCCACACCAAGTTGTCCTCGCTAGCTACAGCTCCACTACGACAGTGCCCCGCCCCTGAGGGTTCTTGGGACATTTCCAGAGGATCATAATGAACACAGTCTCAAGTGGTTCATATATTGGGAGGGAAAAGTTCAAACGTGCCTTGTTTAGGTTCTGTCGAGCACTCTTTCCTTGCTGCCCACTACAACGGCCTTGGTCAGCCCTTATTGGTCCCTGCGGATGACTCGCTCTGTCTCAAATCCTGCCTGTGCCTGATGCCTCCAGCCTGTGGTCCTCAGCCGGCATAACTGCACAATCTATAGTTGCAGGCTCTGGTCCACGGCGGCTTGTCTGAGCCGTTCGTCGTCTACCCCTAGCAACTCCTGGCCCGAAGCTGTGATCAGCGGCAAGGGGATCAGCGACTGCCGCACCGACGCGGCACTCTCCATTTCGTTCTAATGGGACCCGTCCAAGGACAACCATGTGCACCTCTTTCCCCGAACCGCCAGCGGGGCGCTCACGTGTACCCTCCGTCTCGGCACTGGCAGCAAAGGACGGGCCATCGCCGTCAGCGGTCCGAGCGGGTGGCGACAGGAGAACCGCACTTGATTGGCTGGATGCAAGACCGCATTACGCCAAAAGTGACACGTGACCGACTAGACGTGCTTCCCGAAAGTTTTTGGGGTAAACTGAGGCCATCCTAGGGAAGGAGGGCTCAGAGTACCATCGGACGTGAACCTTACAAATACCGAATCAAGCTCAGCAGCAAGGAAAAGCAAGAGCTGCGTTTGGCAAAAAAGAAGGGATGCAAAAGTGCCCGCCTGGTGATTCGTATCTTGATTATCCTGCTGGCTGACAAGGGAAAAACCATCGTCGCCACAGCTGATACCCTGGGCTGTTGCGAACAGACCGTGTTGAACCAGCGCAAACGATTCCTGGCACGTCGTTCCGAAGGTCCTGTGACAGCCTTGGAGGATTTGCCTCGAAGCGGGCGACCAGTGACATACGGTCCTCAAGAGCGAGCCCAGGTCATTGCGATTGTCTGCGAGACCCTGTGGAAACACGAGTTACCCCTCAGTCGATTCTCGGTAGCGGACCTGCACCGGGTGGTGACTCAGGAAGAGAGCCTGGCTGGTCTCAGTCACGGCAGTCTGGGGCGTTTTCTCAGTCAGAATGCCCTCAAGCCTTGGCGCTACCGCTACTGGCTTTTCCCGCGTGACCCTGACTTCGTGAACAAGGCCTGCGTGATCTTGGACCTGTACGCTGGGTTTTGGGAAGGTCAGCGGCTTGGACCGGATGAATATGCGCTCTCGGCGGATGAGAAAACGATCCAAGTCCTGTCTCGCTGCCATCCCAGCTTGCCAGCAGTCCCTGGATACGCGCAACGGGTCGAATTCGAGTACAAGCGGCAGGGAACTGTGGCCTACCATGCGGCCTGGGATGTCTTCCGCGGCATGGTCTTCGGGCGCATGGCTCCCAATACGTGCATTGCCACTTTCAATCAACTTGTCGACTTGGTCATGACCCAAGCTCCTTACCAAACAGCCGGACGGGTTTTCTGGATTGTGGATGGAGGCAGTGCCCATCATCGGAATACCTTTCCAGCGCGATTGAGCAACATGTATGCCAATGCGGTAGCGGTCTCGTTGCCCGTGCATGCCAGCTGGCTGAATCAGATTGAGATCTACTTCTCCATCGTTCAGCGCAAGGTTCTGACACCCCTGGACGTGGCCGACAAAGAGGCCTTAACCAAACGGCTGCTGGGCTTCCAAGACTGCTATCAGGAAGTAGCCAAGCCTTTCTCTTGGAAGTTCACTGCTACTGATCTCAAGAAACGCCTTGAAGCTGTCCAGGAGTTTAGCTTGTAAGTCGGCTTTACCCTAAAAACTTGTGAAATCGAGGTCTAGTTGTCTACAGCCTGTCATCCTGAGGAGTGGAGCGACGAAGAATTTCGCTTCAGGAGACAGGAACGGGATGCTTCGCTTCGCCGTACGCCTTCATCAGAGGCGCTTGCTCCACGTCATCCGCCGTCGCCAGCGCCGTGGCGAATTGCGCCATCCGCGCCGCCGCCTGCAGCACCGCCTCCCCCACCTGTAGAAAATCGGCCAGCGTGTCTCGCTCTGCGTACCGTTGCCTCTGTTCTAGATACCCCAGCCGCATGTCGGACGGGTTGAGCTGCACCGAGCCCGTGCGGTGGGCTCCTATGATCGTCCTGGTGGAGTTAACTGGACACCCTGTCGTAAAACCCCGCGCTCAGAACTCCAGACCTGGCATCAAGCTCCAGGCTTTCCTGGAGCAGGCGCTCAGCTTCCTGGTAAGCGCCGTTCCGCAGCGCTCGCTGGCTGGCCTTCTCCAGGTAGTCGATGGCCCTGGCCGGATCGTCCGCCTGGCACCAGTGATGCGCCAGGGTTGCGTAATGGGGTGCCAACGGATGTACTCCATCCGCATTATCGCAGAACGTGCGCTCGTACCACTCAGCCACCAGCCGATGTAGTTGTCGCCGTTGGGAGTACAGCATCGAGTTGTAGGCCGTTTCCTGGGTAAGCAGGTTCTTGAAGGTGTAGGTCGGGTCCGGTGCGTTCTGGGCGATCAGGTCCAACCGCTCCAGCGTCTGCAAATGCTTTTCCAGGTGGGGTTTATCAGAAGCGACGGGAAAGACGTCGTACAACATTTGGCGCGAGAAAACGCGCCCGATGACACTGGCAACCTTTAGCGCCAGTTGCTCGGATGGGGACAGCCGGTCGATGCGGCTGATGATCACGGCCTGTGCCGTCGTAGGGAACACGGTGTCTTGCAGGTCTACATCAGGGGCAACCTGGCATTTCCCATCCGCGACGGTGATGTACCCGTCGTCGCGCAGTTGGTAAACCAATTCCTCAATCACGGACGGATTGCCCGCCGCCTTGCGGAGCAACTCGACCACTGGCTTCGGCAAGCTGCCGGCACCGAGATGCTCGCAGGCGAGCAGATAGGCTTCGTCGGGGGACAGCGCTTTCAGCGAGAGAGTCTGGACGTGGGCCGCCTGCTGAAGCTGGGCATACCCGGTCGACAGTGGTTCTGGAAGGGGTCGGGCAGCGATAACCAGCAGCAGCGACGGGAGGCGCTGGCTGACCGCCAGGGTCAACGTCCAGGAAGCAGGATCCAGGTCTTGAGCGTTCTCCACGAAAATCGCCTTGGGAGACTGCTTGAGCGAGTTTTGCAGGAGCGCGATCAACAGATCGCGCGTCCTATCAGCCCGCGCCTGCCCGGTCAGGGAGGCCGTCACCTCGGTGTCAGCCGGGGCCAGCGACAACACCGGATTGAGCAACGGCACCAGTTGCAGGTGTTCGGGTTGATCCTGCAAGAGATCCGTCAAGCGTTGGCGTTGCTCGTCAGGATCAGGATGCGAGCCGAGGTTGACCAGCTTTCTGAAGACGTCGCGCCAGGCATAGAAGGGCGTTGATTTCTCAGCAGCGTCCCCGACCACGGAGAGGGTCGTCACCTGCATCGTTTCGGCCTGCTGTCTCAGCTCCGCGATCAGGCGGGACTTGCCAATCCCGGCTTCGCCTTCGACGATGACGATGCACCTTGTGCCGTGGAGAACGCTCTGCAGATTTTCACGCAGGAGAACGCACTCGGCGGTGCGCCCGATCAACCTGGCTTGCGAGCGAGTGAGGTGTCTCTTTTCCCCTGTGGGGCGATAGACAGCCACCGGCTCGATCTTGCCTTTGACCTTGATGGCTGCCAATGGGTTAAAGACCAGGCGCGCCTGCGCAGTCCGGTAGATGGCTTCGTCGCACAACATGCCATCTGTGGCGGCCTGCATCAGCCGTGCCGCCAGGTTGACCTTGTCCCCCTGGAGCCCGTAGGTGCGCCGGGCAGTGCTGCCACATGTGCCGACGCGCATCTGCCCCTGAGCTACGCCGATCTGAACGCCGGTGATGAACTTGAACTCAGGGGGAGTGGATTGCAGGGCCAGGGCTGCACTGACCGCACGGACCTCGTCATCATGATGCGCGACGGGGGCTCCAAAGGCCGCCAGCAGGTGGCTGCCCTTGTCGCCGACGATCACCTGGAGTAGAGAGCCCCCGTACCGTTCGATCTCGGCCTGTACCCACCGGACGTAGGCATCGAGCTTTTCTCCGGCCTGATCATCCAGGTCGTAGTCGATGCCCTTGAAGCTGAGGAACAACGCGGCTGTGGGCCGGAGCTCGGCCAGAAACTGCCTCGTCCCGCTGCATAACCGTTTGTACACCCCTGGCAGTAGCCACGGCCGGCACTGGGCCTCTGGCAGGCAGTCAGGGGCCAGGTCCGGCCAGGGCTCGGGCGCGACCGGCTCGGCCAGCCCCGAGATGACGGCAATTCGCTGGTCTGTTTCCGCGTCCGTGCGCCACTCGACGACCGCTATCTGCCCGCTGGACTGGTTGATCACATCGGCGTCTGTGACGACCTCACCACGCTGGGCGTGGTGCTCGGCCCGGGCCAGCAAGTCCAGCGTCCGCCCGGCGATGACTTCGAGGTTCTGGACCTGTGGATCGCCCACCAGGAACCGGCGTGCAGGCCCAGTGACCACGGCGACCTTGATGGCCAGGGAGAAGGACGTACCGGTGGGGGTCGCGACCGACGCGAATTGGGCCATGGCGTTCTGCATGGCCAGCGCGCAGGCGACGGCGCGCAAGCCAGCCTGCTCTGAGGCGCCCTCCTCGTCCATCCAGCAGGTGATGGCGTCTCCGCCGAAGCCGATCACGCTGCCCCCGTGACGGTGCACCTCGGCAATGAGCGCGCCGTAGACCTGGTTGAGCAGGCGCGCAAGCTCCTCGGCGCCGCGCTGCGGGCCGAGCTCCTGGGCCAGGGCAGCGGTGAGGGGGGTGAAGCCGGAGATGTCGGCGAACAGCGCGGCCCCGCTGGTCCGGTCGGGCAGGGTTTCGCCGCGGACCAGCGCCTGGCGACGATCCATCGGCATATACACGTTGAGTGGCTCCGCGATCGCCCGTTTCATCTCCTCCACGTCGAGGTGCAGTTGTTGCAGGTGCTGTCTCAAACGCTGCTCGCGCAGGTGCACCTCCCGCGCCATGCGCTGAAAGACCCGCGCCAGTTGGCCCAGCGCGTCGTCCCGCGCGGCGACGCTGCTCAGGCTGTCGGGGTCGAACGTCGCGGCCTCGACCGCCTTGGCTGCGCCGACCACACGGTTGACCTGTTCCAGGTATTCCAGTTCCAGGTCGCGCAACCGCTTTTCAGCCAGAGAGGCGTCGAGTCTGGCCTGCAGCAGCGCCGGGTTGAATGGCTTGGGCAGATAGTCGGTGGCCCCCATTTCGATGCAGCGGATCGCGCTGTCCATCTCGTCCAGGGCAGAGATCATGATCACCGGGATATGCCGCAGCGCACTATTGCTCTTCACCTGCTCCAGCACCTGGTACCCATCCATCTCGGGCATCAGGACGTCGAGCAAGATCACGTCAAAGTGCCCGGCCTGTGCTGAGCTCAGCAAGGCCAGTGCTTGCCGTCCGTCTTGGGCCGTGGTGACCTGGTGGCCCTGTTTTTCCACGGCGCGGGCCAGCATCATGCGGTTGATCTTGCTGTCATCCACCACCAGAATATGGCCACGGTTGCTCCCCATGCGAACTACCCCTCTGGATTGCCTCCAATGCAGCCCTGGTCTTTGCGTATTCCGCCGCGATGTGATCGATCTGCTCGGCAGCACCCTCTAGCGCGCCGGCCTTGCCCATATCTTCCAGTTCCTTGCACTTGTTGGAGAGCCGTATGGCTCCGAAACTGGCACTGCTCGACTTGAGACTGTGCGCGGCCCTGCGCAAATCCTCCGCCTTGCCAGTGGAGAGTGCTTCTTGCATCGCCACCAGCAGCCTGGACGAGTCATCGAAATAAGTCTCCAGCAGCTCGGCCACAAAGTCTGCATCACCCCCCAGAGACTCCAGCAGATCAGCCCATACTGCCGGGTCAATCACGCTCTGTTTTGTCATATCGTTCGCTCCTCAATCGCTACCGCAGCCGGTCGGACAAAGTCATCTCTGTACGTTTCCCAATGCCTGGCACCGGCTCAAAGCGGCGATCAGTTCCTCCACCCGGATCGGCTTGCCCAGGTAATCGTCCATCCCTACCGCCAGGCAGGCCTCGCGGTCTTCTTTCATCACGTTGGCGGTCATGGCGACGATGCGCGGCCGGCGCTCGCCTGGCCACTCCTGATGGATGGCCTGCGTCGCTTCCAGGCCATCCATGTCTGGCATCTGCACGTCCATCAGTACCACGTCGTACGGTTGCCGCCGCAGCGCCTCGATCGCCTCCAGGCCGTTGGCCGCCACGTCGGCCCGGTAACCCAGCCGCTCCAGGAGGCGCAGCGCCAGCTTCTGATTGACGGCATTGTCCTCGGCCAGCAGGATGCGCAGCGGCAGCCGCTGCCCCATCTCCGAGTCGAACTGTGGCTTGTCCGCCACTTGCTCTCGCTGCGCTGGCCGTTCCTCTGTGGCCAGGATGTACACCAGCGTGTTGTACAGTTGGGAGGCCTTGATCGGCTTGAGCAGGAAGGCAGCGAACCCCCCGCCTTCTGCGTTCACCTCGCGCGGTCCCAGCGAGCTCGCCGCTACCAGCGGCAAGGGCGCGTTCGGAAACGCGTGGGGCGCGTTCGGAAACGCGTGGGGCACGTTCGGAAACGCGTGAGGCGCGTTCGGAAACGCGTGAGGTGCGTTCGGAAACGCGTGGGGCGCGTTGGACGACGTGTGCGCGCTCCGCTCCCGCTGGATCTGCGCTGCCAGCGTCAGCCCATCCATCTCCGGCATCTGCTGATCCAAGATCGCTACGTCGAAGGGGTCGCCACGGCGGATCCACTCCAGCGCCTCCTCCGGCGAGCCCGTGGCCCGGGGCACCATCCCCCATCCCTGCGTTTGCAGGGTCAGGATGCGGCGGTTGGTGGCATTGTCGTCCACGATCAGCACCCGCTTGCCCTTCAGGTCGAGCTGGATGGGTTGGAGATAGGCACGCACCGGGGATGGCGCAACCTGGGCCTGGATGGTGAAGTGGAAGGTGCTGCCCTGACCCGGCACGCCTGCGCTCTCGACCCACATCGTGCCGCCCATCATCGCGCTCAGGCGCTTGCTGATGACCAGGCCCAGCCCGGTGCCGCCATACTTGCGCGTGGTCGAGCTATCCACCTGGCTGAAGGATTTGAAGAGCCGGTCTATGCGGTCCGGCGGGATGCCGATGCCGGTATCTCTTACGGCAAAGTGTAGCTCGTATAAGCCGGGCGCTTCCGTAAGCGGAGCGACAAAACCCGGTTTCTGGGCACTGGTCAGCGACACGACCACCTCGCCCTCCTCGGTGAACTTGACGGCGTTGCTGAGCAGGTTGAGGAGGATCTGGCGCAGGCGGGCCTCGTCGCCAAAGATGGCTGCGGGGACCTGGTCGTCCACCAGGAAGCCCAGTTCCAGCCCTTTTTCCGCCGCCTTGGGCGCGACCAGGGCCAGACCGCTCTCCATGCATTCGCGCAGGTCGAAGGGCTGGCGTTCCAGTTCGATCCGCCCGGCCTCGATCTTGGAAAAGTCGAGGATGTCGTTGATGATCGTCAGCAGCGCGTCGCCGCTGGTGCGGATAGTCTCGGCGAATTCGTGCTGCTCCGGGGTCAGGTCGGTGTCGAGCAGCAGGCTGGTCATGCCGATCACGGCGTTCATCGGCGTGCGGATTTCGTGGCTCATCATGGCCAGGAAGGCGCTCTTGGCCTGGGTGGCGGCCTCGGCGGTTGCCTTCGCCTGCTGCAAATCCTGTTCGGCCTGCTTGCGATCGGTGATGTCGCGCACAATCGCCAGGTCGTACGGTTCCCCTTCCTCGCCCAGGCGGACGGCGCTCATGGTCGTAGACACCCAAAATGGGCTGCCGTCCTTGCACCGATCCTGGTATTCAACCCTGTACTGGCCTTGACGAGCGATGGCCTCCGTCGTCTCCTTGAACACCCGAGCGCGTTCCGCGTCATCCCCGGCGAACAGGATCCAGGAAGGCTGGCCCAGGACCTCGTCTTGGGTGTACCCGTAGAGCGTGGCAAATGCGTCGTTGACGTACCGAATTCGCGATTCAGGGTCGCTGTCCGTCAGGATGACGGCATCCTTCATCTGCTGGGCGATTTGTCCGAGCAACTGAATCTGCCTCTCCGCCTCCTTGCGCTCGGTGATGTCGCGGATGGTCTCGATCGCGCCCACGGCGTTGCCCTTGGAGTCGCGCAGCACCGAGGCGGTAGCGAACAGATAGCGTGCCCTTCCCCTCACGTGTGGTACGTACGTTTCGCCTGCCAGGAATGGGCCTCGCCTTTCGATGTGCGCGTATTTCCGCTCGAACTCTTCATCGGGCAGGAGCACCAGGTCGATGAGAATGGGCCTTCTCTCCCCGTAGAAGGGGATGGCGTACTCGTAATTGCCCTTGCCCAGCATCTCTTCAGCCTTGACCCCCGTCATCTCCTCAATGGCGCGGTTCCAGGCGATGACCTTTCTTTCGCCGTCGATCACCAGCGTGGCATCGGGCAGGAAGCTGATGATGTCGGCCAGGCGGCGTTCCGATTCCTGGATCGCTTCCTCCGCCCTCCTGAGCTCGGTGACCTGGCTCTCCACCCCGGCGAAAAGGCGGGCGTTCCCGATGGCGATGGCCGCCTGCTGGGAAATCCCGACCAGGAAGTCGAGGTCGGCCTGGCCGAAGGGATCGTGCTGTGGGTCGCGCCACACGACCATGGCCCCCATGGCCCGCTCTTGGGCCAGGAGAGGGGCGACCATGAGCTTTTCCCCCTTCGACAGGCTCAGGGCAGGCTCCTTCTGGGCCTTATCTGTGCCGGTGACGTGGATGGTGCGGGGGTCTGCCGTGACGTCGTTGACCCGTTCGGCCACCCTGCTTTGCACGACGCTGCCCAAGATCCCGTGCCCAAGCTGCACCTCGAAGGCCATCACCTCCCCGGCGACGTGGCCCACGGCGGCGATCGGCTTCAGCGTATGGCCGTCGGGTTGGAGCAGGTAGACGGCGCTGTTGTCGGCCTCCAGCAGTTCGCGGGCGTGGGCCGCGATGCGCTCCAGTACCGCCGACAGGTCAAGCGTGCCGGCAATCTCGCGCCCCAACTCGGCCAGGGTGGCCATCTCGCTGGCGCGGCGTTGGGCTTCCCGGTACAGTTGGGCGTTCTGGATGGCCGTGCCCACACTGGCGGCGATGGTCGAGAGCAGGCGCACGTCGTCCTCGTCAAAGCGACCCTCCTCCCGGGTGCTCTGCACGCTGATCACACCGATCGTCTCCCGGCCCACGGGGATAGGCACGCCCAGGTACGACAGGGCGATCCGGCCGAGGATCTGAAAGTCTAGCTCCGCCCGACGGCCGCTTATGTCTTCGTTGATGAGCAGTGGCTGGCCTGTCTCGATGACCCGTTCAGTAAGGCCGTGGCTGAGGGGTCTGGACGGGATCTCGTCGCCAAACTGATAGGGGAAGTGGAGCGTGCACGTATGCCGGTCATAGAGGGCCACGTAGACGATGTCGGCCTCAAAGGTCTGGCGCATCTGTTCGCCGACCAGTTCGATCAGGGCGTCCAGGTCCAACTGGGAGGCCAGGGCCTGGCTGACGCGGTTGACGATGGCCAGATCGGCGTTGCGCTCTTCCAACCGCCTGCTGGCGGCTTGCAGTTCGGCGGTGCGCGCTTTCACCAACTCTTCCAACTGTTCCCTGTGCTTTTGCAATTCCTCGTCTGCTCGCTGGCGCTTGGCCGCTTCACATTGCAGGTTTTCACTGATAGCGATTCCTTCATCTACCTCCGCTTCCAGGTTGCCTATGGTCAGGTAACCTGTATGGACGACCAGGAGGACGAACAGCGCACCGAAGAGGAATACCGCACCGGTCAACAGTAGGAGTAGCCGCGTGATCGCCGCGTACAGCAGGAAAACGGCCCCGAGGTAACCTGCCAGGAACAACACCATCAGGAAGGCCAATGCTTGCCAAGAGCGAAGGTATTTGCTGTGCTTGAGTAGCGCCAGGATTTTCCTCGTCCTCAATATGGACAGGAGCATCGCCCCGGCGCCCAGCAGGATCAATGTGCTGGCAACCCATCCTTCAGAATTCACTGTCTGCCTCCTCCTCCTGTGTCATCATATAGATTCATTGTACCAGACAAACGTGAAGAAAACGTGGAAAAAAAATGTGAACTGGACTCCGTTACATTGGGGCATTTTGGCCCGAAATATATGCAGTCGGTTTCTTGACAATTTCATCCGGGGCGTGCATGATTGGACCTATCCTGACGTGGGAGCGTGATCATGCCCCGGCGAAAAA